>Ga0182741_1001216_pt1 | contig 34524 bp, 34 predicted proteins | sample eDN5th37CBELigOP_FD_128874 | JGI IMG/M metagenome (GOLD analysis project Ga0182741, IMG submission 128874) | Enriched Organic Plus compost microbial communities from Emeryville, California, USA - eDNA 5th pass 37_C BE-Lig OP (version 2) (version 2) ... | reverse complement strand
GCTCAATGCACCGATCGCGCCCGCGCGTTTCGGCGTGTTCCGGATGTAGGCCATGACCGCACCCGTCCTGCTGATCACCGGAGGCGGCCGCGGCATCGGCGCGGCCACCGCGCGCCTGGCGGCGGCGCGCGGCTACACCGTGGCTATCAACTACAGGCGCGATGCCACCGCCGCGCACGCACTGGTCGAACGCATCCGCGGCGAAGGCGGCCATGCCGCCGCGTTCGCCGCCGATGTGGGCGAAGAAGCGGAGGTCGAGCGGCTGTTCGCGGAAATCGACCACGCGCTGGGCCCGCTCACGGCGCTGGTGAACAATGCCGGCGTGCTGGAAACCCAGATGCGGGTCGAGGCGATGGACGCCGCGCGCGTGCGGCGCATCCTGGCGACGAACGTCGTCGGTCCCCTGCTCTGCTGCCGCGAAGCGATCCGGCGCATGTCGACCCGGCACGGCGGCCAGGGCGGCGCTATCGTCAACGTCTCCTCCGTGGCGGCGCGCACCGGCTCTCCCGGCGAGTACGTCGACTATGCCGCGTCGAAGGGTGCGCTGGACACGCTCACGGTCGGGCTGGCCCAGGAAGTCGCCGCCGACGGCATCCGGGTCAACGGAGTCCGCCCGGGTTTCATCTATACCGACATGCACGCCAGCGGCGGCGAACCCGGCCGGGTGGATCGGGTCAAGGCGTTCGTGCCCATGAAGCGCGGCGGGCAACCCGAGGAAGTGGCGCACGCGATCCTCTGGCTGCTGTCGGAGGAAGCCAGCTACTGCAGCGGCAGCCTGATCGATCTCGCCGGCGGACGCTGAGCCCTCTTCAGCTGCGTGAGGAGGTCGTGCACATCACCGACCCGTGCGTGAATGCGGAACGCGGGCCGACCAATGGGCAAAGGCGGTCACAACCATGACGGCGGCGAAGGCGCGATAGTCAGGCGTTCACATCGCCCGGAGTTGCCGCTTTATGTCCATCTGGAAAGATCAAGGCCCCGCCAAGAAGGATGCCGTTCCGCTGCCGCCGGAGCCTTCACCCGCACCCGTGCGCGAAGTGACGGCGGCCGCGGATTTTTCCCCGACCGTCAGCAATCCGCCGGGCATGCGCGCCGCGCCCGCGCCCGAACGCGACGCCAAGGAATCGCTGATCGCCGCCGACCTGACCATCGAGGGCAAGATCGAGGGTGCCGGCCATATCCGCATCGCCGGCAAATTCAAGGGCGACGTCAACGTGCAGGGTGATCTGACCATCGAGAGCGGCGCCAAATTGAATGGTGGCGTGCGTGCCAAGAAGGTCATCATCGCCGGCGAGCTGGAAGGCAACATCGAATCCGCCTCGCGGGTGGAGCTGCTGGCGTCCGGCGTGCTGATCGGCGACGTCAAGGCCGGTTCGCTGACCGTCGCCGCGGGTTCGCGCATGCGCGGCCAGGCCGATTTCGGCTGGGAAGAGGACAAGGGAACCTCACGCAGCACCGCCAAGGCCAGCGGTGCCGACGCCGCCTGACGCATGAGCAGCCCGCGCCCGGGGATGGCCGGAGCGACCCGCACCTGTCCGCATTGCAAGGCCACCATTCTGGAAAGCGCCGCGGTCTGCCCGGCGTGCCGCCACCATCTGCGCTTCGACGAAGCCTCGCTCGCCGCGGCGCGCACGGCGCAGACGGTGGTGCCGCTGAAGGTGGAAGGCAGCGTCCGCCATCCCGCCGATGGCGGTCCCTGGGAATACTCGGTGGTGATGAGCATCCGCAACGATCGCGGCGAGGAAGTCACCCGCCAGGTGGTCGGGGTCGGCGCCATGCAGCCCGGCGAGCAGCGAACCTTCACCCTGAGCGTGGAGATGTTCCCGCGGCCGGGCGGCCGCGGGCCGCGCCGTTGAGCGCGCTTGGCATCGCCACCGCCCCTGCCCTTACACTGATCGCCGATGCAGGGACGGATCCAGGGGATTGAATGATTGTCGGCATTGATCTGGGGACCACCCACTCGCTGGTGGGGGTGTTCGGCGAACAGGGAGCGCAACTGATTCCGAACGCGCTGGGCAGCTACCTGACGCCCTCGGTCGTCAGCGTGGATGATCAGGACGCGGTGCTGGTCGGACAGGCCGCGCGCGAACGCTTGATCACCCATCCGCAGCGCAGCGTGGCCCACTTCAAGCGCTGGATGGGCACCGACCGGATCACCCGGCTGGGGAGGCATGCCTTCCGCCCCGAGGAACTCTCCGCGCTGGTCCTGCGTTCGCTGATCGCCGACGCGGAAGCGCACCTGGGGCGCAAGATCACCGAGGCGGTGATCAGCGTTCCCGCCTATTTCGGCGACGCCCAGCGCAAGGCGACCCGCATCGCCGGCGAGCTCGCCGGCATCAAGGTCGAACGGCTGATCAACGAACCCACTGCCGCCGCGCTCGCCTACGGCCTGCAGCAGCGCGAGGGTGGCGGCCGCTTCCTGGTGTTCGATCTGGGCGGCGGCACCTTCGACGTCTCCATCCTGGAAATGTTCGAGGGCGTGATGGAAGTGCACGCCTCCGCAGGTGACAACTTCCTCGGCGGCGAGGATTTCCTGCACGCGCTGCGCGACGCCTGCCTGCAGGATCTCGGCATCGCCGCCAACACGCTGCAACCGGCGGAATCGGCGCAGTTGCTGCGCCGGCTGGAAACCCTCAAGCGCGAGCTCTCCCAGGCATCGGCCGAGCACGGCATCGAAGTCACCCTGGCCGGGCAGGCCCGCACCTGGCAACTGGACGAGTCCCGCTTCGCCCGCATCTGCGAGCCGCTCGTGCAGCGCCTGCGCGCGCCGCTGGAGCGGGCGATGCGCGACGCCCGGCTGGCGCCCGCCCAGTTGGACGACATCGTGCTGGTCGGCGGCGCCTCGCGCATGCCGCTGGCCGCGCGCCTGGTGTCGCGCATGTTCGGCCGGCTGCCGCTGCGCCACATCAATCCCGACGAAGCGGTCGCGGTCGGCGCCGCCATCGCCGCGGGCATGAAGGCGCGCGACGAGAAGCTGGAGGAAGTGATCCTCACCGACGTCTGCCCGCATACCCTCGGCGTGGGCACCAGCCAGCAGGCCGCCAATGGCCAGGTCACCAGCGGCATCTTCTCGCCGATCATCCATCGCAACAGCACCGTGCCGGTCAGCCGCGTCGAACGTTACCAGCCCCTGCAGGATTGGCAGCGGCAGGTGGAATTCGAGATCTTCCAGGGCGAAAGCCCGCGCGTGGAGCACAACGTGCGCCTGGGCAAGATCAGCGTGTCGGTTCCGGCCAGGGCCGCGCACGAGAACCCGGTCGACATCCGCTTCACCTACGACGTCAACGGGCTGCTGCAGGTCGAAGCCACCGTGGTCGCCACCGGCGAGACCCACGAGGTCATCCTGGAGCAGAACCCGGGCATTCTCTCGCCCGCCGAGATCCGCGAGCGGCTGGCCGCGCTGGCGGCACTGAAGATCCATCCGCGCGATCAGCAGGAGAACCTGAGCCTGATCGCGCGCGCCGAACGCCTGTACGAGGAACTGTTGTGGGCACGCGGTGATCTGCAGGACGCGCTGGTGCGCTTCCGCGGTGCGCTGGACAGCCAGGATCCGGACGTCATCCGCGAACACCGCACGCATTTCGCCGCCATGCTCCAGCACATCGAATCGCAGGCCTGAGATGTCCGCGTTCGACCTGCTCGGCGTTCCCGGCGATGCGGACGAAGCCACCATCAAGCGCGCCTACGCGCGGTGCCTGAAAGCCAACCGGCCGGATGACGATGCCGAAGGCTTCCAGCGCCTGCACGAGGCCTACCAGCAGGCGTTGCACCATTGCCGGCAGCGCGCGACGGCGACCGCCTGGGGTGATCCGGAAGACAAGGAAGGCGCCGACGACCGACACGACACCGCCCACGCGGAAACCGCCCTTCCGGAGCGGGGAGAAGCGCCCGCGACACCGGACGGCGCGCATACCGTCCTGCTCGACGCGGAACAACTGGAGGCGCTGATTGCCGGAGATGCGCCCGCGCTTTCATCCGCAGGCATCGCCGCCGCAGCCGCGGCAAGCGCCGTACCGGAGTACGAACCGCAGCGCTTCGATTTTGACGCGTTCTTCGCCGAGACGGTGGCGCGTGCCCGGCGTGCGCCCGCCAACGCGCTGGCCGGCTGGCTCGCCTCGCGCGACGATCTGTATCACCTTGCATTGAAGCAATCGGTGGGCGATGCGCTGTTCCAGCGTCTCGGCTACGACGGAGTCGCCATTCCGCCGCCGGCACTGGCCGCGCTGGAAACCTTCTTCGGCCAGCAGGACTACTGGCTCGCCCAGCGCATGGTGGTGCGGTGGGCCATCGAACAGGAAGATACGCGCCGCTACGACGAGCCGCGGCCGCTGGCGATTCGCCAGCTCAAGCGGGCATTCCGCTGGCCGCAGGCGCTGGCGATCAGCTGCGTGCCCGGCCTGTCCACCCGCATCGCCCGGCTGTCACAGCGCCTGGCGGACGACTACGGCGGGTTGCCGGAAGGCCTCGACCCGCAGCAGGCCGGATTGTTCCAGCAACTTGCCCGCAAGGACTACCTCGGCGCCTGGCGCTGGTGGCCGGTGCTGGTGCGGACGGTCGTACTGGCGTTGGCCGCCTGCCTGTTCGCTCCCTTCGTGTTCGCGCAATCACGCCCCGCCCTGCAGACAGCGCTGGTGGTCGGTGGTGGCGCGCTGGCGATCCAGGTCGGGTGGCGGTTGATGGCCTGGCTGCACGCGATCAGCCTCGGGCACGCCGACGCCACCCGCGAAAACCGGCGGATACTGGTACCGGTTTGGCTGGCCATCGCCGGTCTGGCGTTGGCGGCGGTAGCCGGCGTGGGCTGGCTGGCGTATCCCCTCGTCGTTCCCGCCGCGCTGGTGCACTGGCGGCGCAGCTTCGATGCGTTGCGCTTCCTGCTGGGCGGCATCGCGATGCAACCGCTGTTGCCGACCGCGCTTTCGGAGTCGCTGCCGGCAGGGGCCATCGGTTTCGCGATGGTGCCACTGGGGCTGACGCTGTTCGATGGACTGTGCGCCCGCAGCCAGCGGATTCCGTTGTCGGCGGCCATCGGCAACCGCTGGACGACCCTGGCTTCGTACGCTTTCTTTTTGGGCTGGGTGCTGGCGCGGGTGCTGTAGGCGCTCAGACCTTCGAGGACGGCCCGCAACTGTCGCAGCCACCACAACCGTCGCCGCCGGAGCCGGTGGGTGCCGGTGCGATCCAGCGCCCCACTGCGCGCAACCAGCCGGCGCGTCCTTCGCGCAGCAGCGGCAGTGCCAGCGCGACCCGCGCCCTGCGCAGCGTGCCGGGAAATTGCTTCTTCAGCACCACCCAGGCGCTGATCAGTGCCAGCAGGCCGATGATCGCGTATTGCAGCGCCAGCGAGCCTTCCATCAGCCGGCTCCCAGCGCCCTGGCGACCTGGTAGGTCAACAGCGAAGCCAGGTACGCCAGCGCGAACAGATAGAACATCGCGTAGGACATCTGCTTCCAGGAATTGGTCTCGCGCTTGATGGTCGCCAGGGTGGAGATGCACATCGGTGCGTAGATGTACCAGACCAGCAGCGACAATGCGGTCGCCAGCGACCAGCCGTCGCTGATCAGCGGTTCCAGGGCCCGGGCGGCCGCTTCGTCGTCGGCGGCGGACAGCGCATAGACCGTCGCCAGCGACGATACCGCCACCTCGCGCGCGGCCATGCCGGGAATCAGGGCGATGCAGATCTGCCAGTTGAAGCCCAGCGGCGCGAAGAACACCGCCATCGCGTGGCCGATGCGGCCGGCGAAGCTGTAGTCGATCGCCGGCCCCACCGCGTCGGGCGGAGGCGCCGGGAAATTCAGCAGCACCCACAACAGGATGGTCATCGCCAGAATGATGCCGCCGACCCTGCGCAGGAAGATCCAGGCGCGCTCCCACAGGCCGATGGCGAGGTCGCGCGGGTGCGGGATGCGATAGGAGGGCAGCTCCAGCATCAACGGGTGTTCGCTCTTGTCGCGGCGCCATTTCTTCATCACCCAGGCGACCATCAGCGCGCTCAGGATCCCCGCCACGTACAACCCGAACAGGACCAGTCCCTGCTGGTTGAACATGCCGATCTGCTTCTGCGGCACGAACGCACCGATCAGCAGCGCGTACACCGGCAGGCGCGCCGAGCAGGTCATCAGCGGCGCCACGAGAATCGTCGCCAGGCGGTCACGCGGATCCTGGATCGAGCGGGTCGCCATGATGCCGGGAATGGCGCAGGCGAAGCTCGACAGCAGCGGGATGAACGACCGGCCGGACAGCCCGGCCGAAGCCATCAGGCGGTCCAGCAGGAAAGCCGCGCGCGGCAGGTAGCCCGATTCCTCCAGGGCCAGGATGAAGGCGAACAGGATCAGGATCTGCGGCAGGAACACGATGACGCCGCCGACGCCGGCGATGATGCCGTCCACCAGCAGGCTGTTGAGCGGCCCTTCCGGCAAGGTCGCGCCCACCCACTCGCCCAGTGCGCCGGTGCCCGCCTCGATCAGATCCATCAACGGCGTCGCCCAGGCATACACGGCCTGGAAAATCAGGAACATCACCACGATCAGGGCGACGAACCCGATCACCGGCTGCAGCAGCCAGCGATCCAGCGCATCGTCGACCCGCGCGGTGCGTTGCGGCATGTCCACCGCCATCGACAGCAGCCGGCGGGTCTCCGCATGCAGATCGGCATCCGCGCCCAGCCGGTGCTTCGGCGGATGCGGCGCGTCGGCCATGCGCTCGATCTGCTCGACCAGCGCGCGCGCGCCGTTGTGCCTGACCGCGACCGTCTCGACCACCGGCACGCCCAACTCGCGCGAGAGCGCATCCAGGTCCACGCGGATGCCGCGACGGCGCGCCGCATCCATCATGTTGACCGCCAGGATCATCGGCTTGTCGAGCTCGCGCACTTCCAGCGCGAAGCGCAGGTGCAGGCGCAGGTTGGTGGCATCGACCACGCAGACCAGCACGTCCGGCGGCGCCTCGCCGGGCAGGAAGCCGCGGCAGAAATCGCGGGTGACCGCTTCGTCCAGGCTGGCCGCATGCAGGCTGTAGGCGCCGGGCAGGTCCAGCAGGGCGTAGCTGCGTCCCGAGGCGGTGTGCAGCCGGCCTTCCTTGCGCTCGACGGTCACGCCGGCGTAATTCGCGACCTTCTGCCGGCTGCCGGTCAACTGGTTGAACAATGCGGTCTTGCCGCAGTTCGGATTGCCGACCAGGGCCAGGCGCAACGGCTGCGCGCTCACGCGACCGCTCCCGCCGGACGTACCCGGATCCGCGCGGCCTCGCTGCGCCGCAGGGCGAAACGGGTGAAGCCGACCTGCACGAGCAGCGGTTCGGCGCCCAGCGGTCCCCGGGCGACGATCTGCACCTCCTCGCCATCGACAAACCCCAGCTCGCGCAGGCGGCGGGCGATGTTGTCGTTGGGATGGCTGTCGTCGACCGATTCGACGATCGCCAAGGTCCGGGGAGCCAATTCGGTCAGCATCACGCGGCAACTCTCAAATGCGAACTATTCTCATTGTAGCATCGCCGCAGCGCACGAAGGCCAGAACGGGCGCAAGGGCTATCATTTGCGCCTTTCGGGAGGAGGTGGACATGACGGAACCGCACGCACAGGCGCTCGCCAGCCATCTGCAGGACGGCGTGCTGCGGTTGCGGCTGAATCGCCCGGAACTGCACAACGCGTTCGACGCGGATCTGATCGCGCGGCTGACCCGGACGCTGGAAGCGGCGGGAGCCGACCCCGGGGTCCGGGTGGTGGTGCTGGAAGGCGCGGGCGCCTCGTTCTCCGCCGGCGCGGACCTGAACTGGATGCGTGGCATGGCCGCGGCCAGCGAAGCGGAAAACCGCGAGGACGCGCTGGCGCTGGCCCGCCTGATGCGCACCCTGGACGAACTGCCGCGCCCCACCCTCGCCCGCGTGCACGGCGCGGCGTTCGGCGGCGGCGTGGGCCTGGTGGCCTGCTGCGACATCGCCATCGGCGTGCCGGAAGCCCGGTTCGGCCTGACCGAGAGCAAGCTCGGGCTGCTGCCGGCGGTGATCTCGCCCTACGTCATCGCCGCGATCGGTCCGCGCCAGGCGCGACGCTGGTTCGCCACCGCGGAGATCTTCGACGCCGAGACCGCGCTGGCCGCCGGCCTGCTGCACCAGGTGGTCGCCGCCGATGCACTCGACACAGAGGTGCAGCGCCAGATCGATCTGCTGCTGAAGGCGGGCCCGCATGCAGCCGCCGCGGCCAAGCAATTGGTCACGCGGGTGGCCGCCGGCGGCGCGCGCGACGCGATGGATGCCGACAACGCGGCATTGATCGCCCGGCTGCGGGTATCGGCCGAAGGCCAGGAAGGCCTGTCCGCCTTCCTCGAGAAGCGTGCGCCGGCGTGGGTGCCGGCGCGCTGAGCACCCTCCGGGGCGGCGGCACGCGGGATGCGCAGCCGCTCCATTCCATCACAGGGGTACCGACATGATTGACCATGCGGGATTTGCCGTCGCCGACTACGCGCGCAGCCGCGCCTTCTATACCCGCGTGCTCGCGCCGCTGGGCTACGCCGTGGTCATGGAGGTCACCGAGCGCGAAACCGGTCCGGGCGGCTACCAGGGCTGCGGTTTCGGTCCGTCCCGCAAACCGGCGTTCTGGGTGGGCACCGGCGCACGCCCGGGCACCGGCACCCACATCGCCTTCGTCGCGCCCGATCGCACCGCGGTCGATGCCTTCCACGCCGCCGTGCTGGCCGCGGGCGCGACCGACAACGGCGCGCCGGGCCTGCGTCCGCACTACCACCCCGATTACTACGCGGCATTCGTGATCGATCCCGACGGCAACAACGTCGAAGCGGTCTGCCACGCGCCGGCCTGATCCGCGATCCGCCTTTCCACCGAACCGACACGGAATTTCCGACCCGCATGTTCGACAAGATCCTCATCGCCAACCGCGGCGAAATCGCCTGCCGCGTGATCCGCACCTGCCGCCGCCTCGGCATCCGCACCGTCGCCGTGTATTCGGACGCCGACGCCGACGCCCAGCACGTGCGCCAGGCCGACGAAGCCTGGCCGATCGGCGGACCGCGCCCGGCCGACAGCTACCTGCGCGGGGACGCCATTCTCGAGGTCGCGCGCCGCAGCGGGGCGCAGGCCATCCACCCGGGCTACGGCTTCCTGTCGGAGAACGCCGATTTCGCCGATGCGGTGGAAGCGGCCGGACTGGTGTTCATCGGTCCCGGCGCGGCCTCGATGCGCAAGATGGGCAGCAAGGCCGGCGCCAAGGAGCTGATGGCCGCGGCCGGCGTGCCGGTGGTGCCGGGTTACACCGGCGAGGATCAGTCGCCCAACACGCTGTCGCGCGAAGCCGCGCGCATCGGTTTCCCGCTGATGATCAAGGCCGCGCACGGCGGCGGCGGCAAGGGCATGCGCATCGTCCACCGCCTGGACGATTTCATCGCCCAACTGGAAAGCTGCCAGCGCGAGGCCGCCAATGCCTTCGGCCGCGACCGCGTGCTGCTGGAGCGCTACGTGTCCACGCCGCGCCACATCGAGATCCAGGTGTTCGCCGATCGCCATGGCAACACCGTGCATCTCAACGAGCGCGAGTGCTCGGCGCAGCGGCGTTACCAGAAGGTGCTCGAGGAAGCGCCCTCCCCATTCCTCACCCCCGCGCAGCGCGCGGCGATGGGCCAGGCCGCGATCCAGGCCGCGCGGGCGATCGACTATGTCAACGCCGGCACGGTCGAGTTCATCGTCGCGCCGGATGGCGAGTTCTTCTTCATGGAAATCAATACCCGCCTGCAGGTCGAGCATCCGGTGACCGAGATGACCACCGGCCTGGACCTGGTCGAATGGCAGCTGCGGGTGGCCGCAGGCGAACCGTTGCCGCTGGCGCAGGACGCCATTCCGCAGCGGGGCCATGCCATCGAGGTCCGCCTGTACGCCGAGGATCCGGAAGCCGGGTTCCTCCCCGGCTCGGGCCGGCTGGAACGGCTGCGCCTGCCTGCCGGCGACGACCGCGTGCGCATCGATTCGGGCGTGATCGAGGGCGACACGGTGACCATCTTCTACGACCCGATGATCGCCAAGCTGATCGTGCACGACCGCGATCGTCCGGCCGCGCTGGCGCGCCTGCGCGATGCGCTCGAGCAGTGCAACGTGATCGGGCCGAAGTCGAACATCGCGTTCCTGGAGCGGCTGGCCCGGCATCCGGCGGTGCTCGAGGGCCGCATCGACACCGGCTATCTCGACCGCCACCTGGACGAATTCATCACCGGCGAAGCACCGGAACCGGCCACCCTGCTCGCCGCGGCCGCCGCCACCCTGCTGGCCCAGGAAGCGCAGGCCGCCGCCGATGCGCACGCGTCCGGCGACCCGGGCTCGCCCTGGGCCGTCGCCGACGGTTGGCGGCTGGGCCATGCCGGCGTGCGCCCGTTGAGCTTCGTCCACCGCGAGCGTACGTTCGCGCTGAACGCACAGGGTGCCGGCGGACGCTACCGGATCGAACGGGACGGCCAGGCCCATCTGATCGAGGGCGCGCGCCTGGCCGGCGATCTGCTCGGTTTGCGTATTGATAACGAGGCACGGCGTTTCCGCATCCTGCGGGAAGGCGAGCGCATCACCGTCCATGACGGCCAGCAACGCGTGGTGCTGGAACAGGTGCCCGCCTACCGCAGGACCGCGGCCGCCGATGCCGGGGGAGACCACCGCGTACGCGCGCCGATGCCCGGCCGCGTGGTGGTGGTCCGCGCCAGGGCCGGCGACAGGGTGACCACGGGCCAGGAGTTGCTGGTGATGGAAGCGATGAAGATGGAGCTGGCGTTGAAAGCCCCGCGCGATGGCGTGGTCGGCGAACTGCGCGCCGGCGCCGGCGACTTCGTCGAAGCCGATGCCGTCCTGGTGACGCTGGAATGACCGCCCGGCGGCCGCTCCTGCCGTTGTGGCTGGCCCTGCTGCTGCCGGTGCTGCCCGGCTGCGTGATGTTCGAACGCGCGCCGGCCGAACTGGCCTGCGATCCGGCGCTGGCCGGCCGCTGGCTGCCGTTGCCCGGTGCCGACGCCGAGAAGATGCCGCTGGGCGCCGGCGACTACGCCGAGATCGACGCGCAGTGCCAGGTGTCGCTGGTCGAGCACGGCAACGCGTCGCGCTCGAAGTTCCGCGCGTTGGGCTTCGAACTCGACGGACAACGCTACCTGGCATTGGGCCAGGACGACATGCGCGATCTGTTCGAGGACAACAGGCCCGCGGAGGGCAAGGCCAGGCTGCCGGCCACCAGCGTGCTGCTGCTGAAATACCGCATCTCCGACGACGTGCTGGAAGTGTCCCTGCCCAGGGCCAGCCACGCGCTCGAAAGCATCCGGCAGGGCGACCGCAGCGTGCGGGAGGCCGACACGATGGTCTATCTGGTGGAGGGCGACGCCGCAGCGCTGCGCCAGCGCCTGGCCGGTGACCCCGGGCTGTTCGACCCCTTCGATCCGGCTTCGCGCAATCCGCGCCTGCGCCGCGCCGGCACGGAGGCCGCGCCATGACCGATTTCGTCCGCATCGTCGAAGTAGGCCCGCGCGACGGGCTGCAGAACGAGAAGGCGGTGATCGCCACCGCCGACAAGATCGCGCTGATCGATCGCCTGTCCCGTACCGGCCTGCGCACCATCGAGGCCACCAGCTTCGTCAGTCCGCGCTGGGTCCCGCAACTGGCCGACGCCGCCGAAGTGTTCACCGGCATCCACCGCGAACCCGGCGTGTCCTATCCCGTGCTTGTTCCCAACGAGACCGGCTACGACCGCGCCCGCGCGGCGGGCGTGGAGGAAATCGCGGTGTTCACCGCCGCGTCCGAGGCGTTCAACCGCAAGAACATCAATGCCGGCATCGACGAGTCCATCGAGCGTTTCCGCCCGGTGCTCGCGCGCGCCACCGCCGACGGCGTGCGCGTGCGCGGCTACGTCTCCACCGTGCTGGGATGCCCCTACCAGGGCGACGTGCCGGTCGCCGACGTGGTCCGGGTCGCCAGCCGGCTGTACGAACTGGGCTGCTACGAGATTTCGCTGGGCGACACCATCGGCGTGGGCACGCCGCTGAAGGCCCGCGCGATGTTGCAGGCGGTCGCCAGCGTGGTGCCGCTGTCGTCGCTGGCGGTGCATTTCCACGACACCTACGGGCAGGCGCTGGCCAACATCCTGGCGTGCCTGGAGGAAGGCGTGCGGGTGGTCGACGCGGCGGTGTCCGGCACCGGCGGTTGTCCCTATGCCAAGGGCGCGAGCGGCAACGTCGCCAGCGAGGACGTGGTCTACATGCTGCACGGCATGGGCATCGCCACCGGCGTGGATCTGGAACGCCTGAGTGAAACCGGACGCTGGCTGGCCGCCCTGCTCGGCCGCGAGACCGGCAGCAAGGCCGGCAAGGCGATGGCGGCCACATGAGCACGGCCGGCGCACCGGATCCGGGCGATTCCGCCGCAACGGCGGTCGTCCCCGGCGCGTCGGACACAAATCCGCTCCCGGCCCTGCAACAGGCCGCCGCCGATCCGGCCCTGCCGGCGGAAACCCGCGATCTGCTGGCACGCGCGCGCGACGCGCTGCTGGCGGCGCACGCCTGCGCCGAGGCCGAGCGGCAGCGCTACCGCAACCTGTTCGACGCCGTGCCGGATCCGGTCAGCATCATCGCCGAGGACGGCACGGTGATGGATCTCAACCGCGCCGGCATGCAGGCCTATCGCCGGCCGCGCGAGGAGATCGTCGGCAAGAACATCAACGTGCTCAATCCGGACCTGCCGCGCGATCACCTGGTGCCGGTGTGGGAGACGCTCAACCGCGGTGACACCTACGTCATCGAGGTCACCAACATGCGCGGCGACGGCAGCCGGTTCCCGGTCGAAGTGCATTCGGCCAACATCGCCTTCGACGGGCGCAAGTGCATCGTCGCGGTGGCGCGCGACATCAGCACGCGCCGCGAAGCCGAGATGCGCTACCGCGAGCTGATGGAAACCATCGACAAGGGCATCGTGGTGCAGGACGACGACCTGCGGATCCAGTACTGCAACGGTGCGGCGATGCGGATCTTCGGCATCCGCGAGGATCAGCGCGCCGGCGAGGAAATGCGGATGGATCATTGGCGCGTGGTCGGCGCCGACGGACGCGAGCTGCGCCGCGACGAGTACCCGGCCCAGCGCGCCCTGGACTCCGGCCACGTGATCGAGAGCGCGCTGCTGGGCATGTACCACCGCCAGCGCCGGCAGATGATCTGGCTGACGGTGACGTCGGTCCCGCAGTTCCTGCCCGGCGGGAACCGTCCCGCGCAGGTCACCTCGCTCTTCAGCGACGTCACCGAACTCAAGCGGGACAGTGCGCTGTTCGACCGTGCCCAGTCGCTGGCCCACATCGGCGGTTGGGAATGGGACATCGCCCGCGATCGCCTGTACCTGACCGAAGAGGCGATCCGCATCCTCGGCGCCGCCCGGCCCCCGGACACGCTGGACGCGTTGCTGGCCTGCCTGCGCGATCCGGATCGGCGCCGGCTGCGCTGCGCGATCGAGCGGGTGTCCACCGGCGGCAGCGGCTTCGATCTGGAACTGCAGGGCCGCCGCCAGGACGGGCAGCCGTTCTGGATCCGCGTGATTGGCGACGCCGAACCCGGCGACCCCGGCAATTCGCGCATCACCGGCACGCTGCAGGACATTTCCACCGACAAGCAGGCCGAGGAAACCCTGCGCATCCAGGCCCGCACCGATCCCCTTACCGGGCTGATGAACCGCGACGCCGTCCTGACCGAGATCGCCGAGCGCCTGGCCGACCCGGCGCGGCCGCAGGCGGCGGTGCTGTACATCGATCTGGATCGCTTCAAGATGATCAACGACGTGCTCGGCCACAATGCCGGCGACGAACTGCTGGTGCAGGCGGCCAACCGCATCCGCGACGCGGTCGGCGAGGACGGCATGATCGCACGCTTCGGCGGCGACGAGTTCCTGGTGGTGTGCGACGCCAACGACGAACCGGCGCGCCCGGAACGGCTGGCCGGCGCGATCCTCGGCGCGTTCGCCGAATCCTTCCGCTTCGACCAGGACGAATTCTCGATCACCGCCAGTATCGGCATCGCCCGCGCACCCGGCGACGGCCAGCGTCCGCAGCAATTGATCCAGAACGCCGACATCGCGATGTACGACAGCAAGCATCGCGCCCGCAACGGCTGGCAGGTGTTCTCGCCCGAACTGGCGCAGCGCCAGCAGGATCGCCTGCAGATCGAGACCCAGTTGAGGCGCGCGGTCGACAACCAGGAGTTCCGCCTCGTCTACCAGCCGCAGGTGGATCTGCGCCAGGGCCGGATCGTCGCCGCCGAGGCGCTGATCCGCTGGCAGAACCACCAGCTCGGCGAACTGCGCCCGGACCTTTTCATCAGCCACGCCGAGACCACCGGCGACATCGTCAACATCGGCAGTTGGGTCCTGCGCGAGGCCTGCCGCCAGGTCGCCGAATGGCGCGATCAGGGCCTGGGCATCGTGCGGGTGGCGGTGAACGTGTCGTACCGCCAGTTCGTCGGCGAGGATCTGGCCGAGAAGGTGCGCCGGCTGCTGCAGGACTACCAGTTGCCGGGATCGGCGCTGGAACTGGAATTCACCGAACGCGTGCTGATCGAGGACGCGCCTTCCACCCTGCGTACCTTCGCCGGACTGAAAGCGCTGGGCGTGGTCCTCACCATCGACGATTTCGGCGAGGGTTACAGCGCGCTCAACTACCTGCGCCGGTTGCCGATCCACGGCCTCAAGCTCAGCCAGTTGTTCACCGAAGGCGTCCCGCAGAACCGTTCCGACGTGGCGGTGTGCCAGGCGGTGTCGGCGATTGCCCGCAGCCTCGGGCTGGGCCTGGTCGCCGAGGGCGTGGAATCCGAGGCGCAGCGCCAGTTCCTGCTGCAACTGGGCGTGCCGGTGGGCCAGGGTTTCCTGTTCGCGCCGGGCCTGTCGCCGGACGAATTTGCCCGCCGCCTGGACCTGCCGCTGGAACGCGCCTCCAACGGCTGAGCGCCGCCGCTGCCGGCGCCGCCGGTCCTTCGCGTAAAATGCGGGTTTTTCCGTCCCAGGTTTCCCGCATGCAACTGTCCGCTACCCGCGCCGTCATCACCGGCGGTGTCTCCGGCCTCGGCTTCGCCGTGGCCCAGCATCTGGTCGCCCAGGGCGGCAAGGTCGCCCTGTTCGACGTCAACGACGACAAGGGCGCGGCCGCGGTGGCGGCGCTGGGCGAGGCCAACGCCCGTTACTTCCGCACCGACGTCACCGACGAAGCCGGCGTGGCCGCGAACCTGGCCGCCGCGCGCGGGTTCCTCGGCGGACTGAATGCCGCCGTCAACTGCGCGGGCATCCTCGGCGCCGGCCGCGTACTGGGCAAGGAAGCGCCGATGCCGCTGTCGACGTTCCAGACCACGGTGATGGTCAACCTGGTCGGCAGTTTCAACGTGGCCAAGGCCGCGGCCGACCTGATGCAGCACAACGATGCCGGCACCGACGGCGAGCGCGGCGTGATCGTCAACACCGCCAGCGTGGCCGCCTACGAAGGCCAGATCGGCCAGGCCGCCTACTCCGCGTCCAAGGGCGGCGTGGTCGGCATGACCCTGCCGATGGCGCGCGAACTCTCTCGCTTCGGCATCCGGGTGATGACCATCGCGCCGGGCATCTTCTGGACCCCGATGGTCGACGGCATGCCCGAGGCCGTGCAGCAGTCGCTGAGCGCCTCGATCCCGTTCCCCTCGCGCCTGGGCAAGCCGGACGAATTCGCCGACCTGGTCGGTTACATCCTCGGCAACGTCTACCTCAACGGCGAAACCATCCGCCTGGACGGTGCCGTCCGCCTGGCACCGAAATGAGCCGGGATTGGGGATTCGGGATTGGATACGCAGCAACGCTCCCTTCCCTCCCCACCCCGCTTTTCCGAATCCCCAATCCCGAATCCCCAATCCCATGAAAGCATTCGACATCAAGAAGGGAAACGTCGTTGAACACAACGGCGGCGTGTACCAGATCCGCGACATCGACCGCAGTTCGCCGCAGGGCCGCGGCGGCAACGTGCGCTTCCGCTTCACCATGTACAGCGTGCCCGGCGGCAACAAGCTGGACGCCAGCTTCGACGCCGACGACAACCTGACCGAAGTGGAACTGCTGCGGCGCCAGGCCACGTTCTCCTACAAGGACGGGGATGCCTTCGTGTTCCTGGACGACGAGGACTACACGCCCTACACGCTCGACGCCGACGTGCTCGGCGACGATGCCGGTTACATCACCGACGGCCTGACCGGCTGCTACGTGCAGGTGATCGACGAACTGCCGGTGGCGCTGCAGTTGCCGCAGCACGTCACCCTGGAAGTGGTGGACACGCCGCCGGAGCTGAAGGGCGGCACCGCGACCAAGCGCCCGAAGCCGGCCAAGCTGAATACCGGCATCGAGATCATGGTGCCGGAGTACATCGTCAACGGCGAACGCATCCTGGTGAACACCACCACCGGCGAGTTCGGCGGCCGCGCCGACTGACCCGCAGGAATCCGCGCATGTCAGAACCTCGTTTCCGCCCCGCCGCGCACGCCGACATCGACATCCTGGTGCCGATCGTGCGCGAGTTCTACGCCGACGAGGGCATTCCCTGGGACGAGGCGATGCTGCGCGACGCCCTCGATGCCCTGCTCTCCGATCCCGGCAATGGCCGCCTGCTGCTGATCGAGCGCGACGGCGCGCTGGCCGGTTACATCGTGGTCGGGTTCTGCTTCAGCCTGGAATTCGGCGGGCGCTATGGCCTGCTGGACGAGTTGTATGTCCTGCCGTCGCAGCGTGGCGGCGGGCTGGGCAAACTTGCCCTCGCCGAGGTGGAAGCCCTGTGCCAGCGCGAGGGACTGCGCGCGGTGCGGCTGGAAGTGAGCGACGACAACGAGCATGCGCACGGGATCTACCAGCGCAGCGGTTATGACGCGCATCCGCGCCGCTTGATGACGCGCTGGCTCGACGAAAGCGCCTGAGTCAGGGATTCAATTGCAGGCCGCCCGCCTGGCGATGCAGGTCGCGCAGGTGTGCTCCCAGCCATTCGATGTTGGCGTCGACCGCATCCAGGTCGCGCGCCTGCGCCGGGTCGAGCAGCGCGCGGATCTGGTGGTCGAGCCGCTGTTCCAGATCGCGGAGTTGCCCGCGCCGCAGCGCGCTGCCGGATTCCAGCAACGCCCGCTCGTCCGCCTGCGGCAGGCCGTAGCCGGTCCCCGCCAGCAGATCGGCGGGGCGGCTCATCCATGCGGTTTCCCGCAGCAGCGTCCGCAGGGTGCCGGCCGCTTCTCCCAGTTCCCCGCCCTGCCCGCCCGCCTGCAGATAGCGCCGCTTGAAGGTATCGCGCACGCGCAGTTGCTGTTGGCGCCGCGCCGCCTCTTCCAGCACCAGCAGCGCCGCGGCCGACTTGAGGTCGGTGCGCGCCAGCCAGGACCGCCGCTGCTGCGGCGGGGCGTCCAGCCAATCCTCGACCCGGCGCTGCGGCAATCCGGCCCGTGCGCGGGCCACTTCGAACAGGGTCTGGAACCGTTCGCGCATCGAATCGAAGCGATAGCCCTCGCGCAACGCGCGCGCCGGGTCGGCCAGCACGCCGCCGTCGGCGATGCCGGCGCGCTCCAGCCGCCGCGCCAGTCCGTTCGGGGTGATGCCGCCCAGCTTCGCCGACGCCAGCCGCGGCACGCCGTCGCGCAGCAATTTGTAGGTCTCCACCGCGCAGTTGTTGCCGAGGAAGAAGTAACGGCCGTCGTAACTCCAGTGCAGTTGCGCGGCCCGCTCCACCAACGCGGCCACTTCGTCCCGTTCCAGCCGCAACGGCAGCGATCGCAGGCCGCGCAGTTCGACCTTGGTGTACTCGTCGATCACCTGATCCAGCGGCAACACGAACAACCGCGAGGGATAGCGGCCGGTCAGGCCACGCCAGCCCGAGATCTGCACGTCGCCCACGAAGGCCCGGAACGAAAGGACCCGATGGTGTTCCAGATCCAGCCGGCAGTCCGGTCCACGCGGCCTGCCCGGCGCGCAGATCACCAAGCGCAGCATGCTGTGGCCCCAGCGGCTCATCATCGCGTCGTTGCCTTCGGCCAGCAGGTAGTCGATCTGGTAGATGCGCTCGGGGTCCAGCGTGCCCAGGCGGCCGCCGGTCGCCATCGCGGCGCCGGCATCGACATAGGCCAGATCGGCGGGGCAGCGCGCGGGCGCGATCGGCGGCACGCCCCAGCGTTGCGCGAAGTAGCGGTGGAGCGCGGGCCGCCGGCAGGCGTAGTCGGCGTCCAGCAGGAAATGTTCCAGGTTGACCGCCACGTACTCGCGCGGGTTGCGCAGTTCGTAGCGGTCCGGACTGCGTTCGCGGAAGTGGTTGCCGCGCGTGCGCCCCATCAGCGCGGTCAAGCCCGGCGTCGCGCGGACCTGCCAGCCGGCCAGATCCCGCAGCCGCGGGTCACGCGACATCGATCCGCCGGGCGCATCGCGATCGAGCAGGTGCGCCAGTTCGTGCAGCAGGGCGGCCTCGGCGGCGGTCCCGGCATGCGTCCGCGTGTCGCCGCTGGTCAGCAGGCCGGCCAACAGGCGGCGGTTGAGCAGCAGGACGCCATCGCGTCGCGCCCGGCCATGCACGCGATCGTCGAGCGTCGTGCTCCAGCGCAGCGGGATGCCGCGTGCCAGGTGTTTCCGCATCGCCGGCGTGAGCCGCGCTTCGGCGGTCCGGACCAGTTCGCGGGTGGCCGAAGCCTCGGCCTCCGTCAGGCCCTGGTCATCCCATTGCAGGCGCGGTGACGCCCACGCCGCGCCGGAAGCGCCCGCGAGCAGCGCCAGCGCGGCCGCCGCCCGGAATCCCGCGCCGGCGCGGCGCGGGTTCGGGCGGCCGGGGTTCACAGCGCCAGGATGGCCTGCGCCAGCGCCATGTCGCTGGCCTCGCGCGCGTCCGCGTCGCGCTCGCGCAGATGGCGCAACGCCGCTTCAAGGCGCGCGCCGCGGATGCGGCCTTCGCTGGCGACGAAGCTAGCGGCGTCGTCGCGGGCCTGCAGCACCACCTTGTCGTCGCCGGACGAACTGCCGGAAGAGGCCGAGGAGCCGGCCGAGGAGGCGCCTGCGGAACTGCCGGCGAAGCTGCCGGCGAACGCGGGAATCGAAAGCACCAGCAGCGCGCTGGCAACGAGCAATCGGGACATGGACATTCCGTCTCTTGGGTGGGCCTGGGGGGCGCCGCGTGCGCGCGGCGCGCCAAGACTAACCGCAATCCGGGCCGATCGGATGAGGCAGGCCGGCCCGCGCGGGCCGTCAGGCATCCAGCAGCTTGCCCGGATTCATCAACCCGTTGGGATCCAGCACCCGCTTGATGCCCCGCATCACCGCGATCTCGGCGTCCGACCGGGTACTGTCCAGGTAGGGCTTCTTGACCAGGCCGATGCCGTGTTCGGCGGAAATGCTGCCCCCATGCCGCTGCAGCGAGGCCGCCAGCAGCCGGGTGACGTGTTCGCACTGGCGGACGAACTCCGCATCGTCCAGGCCGTCCGGCTTGAGCACGTTGATGTGCAGGTTGCCGTCGCCGATATGGCCGAACCAGACCACTTCGAAATCCGGATACGCCTCGCCCAGCAGCGCCTGCGTCTCGGCCAGAAACGCCGGCATCGCCGAGATGCGCACGGACACGTCGTTCTTGTACGGCTTGTAGCGCGCCAGCGCCTCGGTGATGCCCTCGCGCAGGCGCCACAACTGCGCCGCCTGCGCATCGCTCTGGCTGATCACGCCGTCGCTGACCCAGCCCTGCTCCAGGCAGGCCTCGAACGCGGCCATCGCCGCCGCTTCCCGGGCCTCGTCGCCGATCGCGAACTCGGTGACGACGTAATACGGATGGACCTCCCCAAACGGCGCCTGCGCGCCGTGCGCCAGCACGTGCTTCAGCGCAAGGTCGGTGAAGAACTCGAACGCTTCCAGTTGCAGGCGCGAGCGGAATTCGGCGAACACCCGCATCAGCACTTCGAACGACGGCAGCGCCAGCAGCATCACGTTGGTCGGCGGCGGCGGGTCGGTCAGGCGCAGCGTGGCTTCCACCACGATGCCCAGCGTGCCCTCCGAGCCGATCACGAGCTGGCGCAGGTCGTAGCCGCTGGAGTTCTTGATCAGCCCGCGATTCAGATCCAGCAGCTCGCCGCTGCCGGTCACCAGCTTCAGCCCTGCGATCCATTCGCGGGTATTGCCGTAGCGGATCACCCGGATGCCGCCGGCGTTGGTGGCGATGTTGCCGCCAATCGAGCAGGAGCCGCGCGCGGCGAAATCGACCGGATAGACCAGGCCGTGTTCGCGGGCCGCGGCGTGCACGGCTTCCAGCGGGATGCCGGGCTGCACGGTGAGGGTCCGATCGACCGCGTCGAAGGCCAGCATCCGGTTCATGCGTTCCAGGCTCAGCACCAGTTCGCCGTTGGCCGCGACCGCGCCCCCCGACAGTCCCGTGCGGCCGCCGGACGGCACCACCGCCACGGCGTGCTGGTTGGCCCAGCGCACGACCGCCTGCACTTCCTCCACCGTGGACGGCAACGCGATGGCGAGCGGCGCGGGGGTCCAGCGGCGGGTCCAGTCGCGGCCGTAATGCTCCAGTTCGGCGGCTTCGGTGGTGAGGCGCAACTCCGGCACGGCCTGCTGCAGCGCCTGCAAACGCGGATCGGTCATCGGGAGGGGAAAGGCTCGGGGGAGCGCCAGCGTGCCAGCGATGCTGCGGCGCGTCCAGACGGCGCCCTGGTTGCGTCCGAAACCATTTGCCGACCAGCGTTCCGGGGTGTGCGGCGATGCAGCAAAGGCGGCCCGCTTCTGGCATAGTGCAAAGCCCTTCCCTCCTCATTTCCGCCGCGCCGCAATGTCGACCAAGAAGACCTCCTATCCGAAGCAGGACATCCGCGTGCTGTTGCTGGAAGGAGTGAGCCAGACCGCGGTGGAAACCTTCCGCGCCGCCGGTTACACCCAGATCGATTTCCACGACAAGTCGCTGCCGGAAGAGGAACTCAAGCGCCGCATCGCCGAGGCGCACATCATCGGCATCCGCTCGCGCACCCATCTGACCGCGGACGTGCTGGCGCAGGCACGCCGGCTGATCGCCGTCGGCTGCTTCTGCATCGGCACCAACCAGGTGGATCTGGAAGCGGCGGAACTGGCCGGCATCCCGGTCTTCAACGCGCCCTACTCCAACACCCGCAGCGTGGCCGAACTGGTGATCGCGCAGGCGATCATGCTGATGCGCGGCATCCCGCAGAAGAACGCCGAGTGCCATCGCGGCGGCTGGTCCAAGTCGGCCGCCGGCAGCCACGAGGCGCGCGGCAAGACCCTGGGCATCATCGGCTACGGCCATATCGGCACGCAGGTCGGCGTGCTTGCCGAGGCGATCGGCATGAACGTCCTCTTCCACGACATCGAAACCAAGCTGTCGCTGGGCAACGCACGCTCGGCCGCCAGCCTGGACGACCTGCTGGAGCGCAGCGACGTGGTGACCCTGCACGTGCCGGAAACCGCGGCGACCCAGGGCATGTTCGGGCAGGCGCAGATCGCGAGGATGAAGCGCGGCGCGCACCTCATCAACGCCTCGCGCGGCACCGTGGTCGACATCGACGCGCTGACCGCCGCGCTGAAATCCGGCGCCGTGGGCGGCGCGGCGGTGGACGTGTTCCCGGTCGAGCCGAAAGGCAACGCGGAGGCGTTCGAATCGCCGCTGCGCGGCCTCGACAACGTGATCCTCACCCCGCACGTCGGCGGCAGCACGCTGGAGGCGCAGGACAACATTGGCGTGGAAGTGGCGGCCAAGCTGGTGCGCTACAGCGACAACGGGTCCACCCTCTCGGCGGTGAATTTCCCCGAAGTCACCCTGCCCGGCCACGACGGCAGCCGCCGCATCCTGCACATCCACCGCAACGTCCCCGGCGTGCTGTCGCAGATCAACGAGATCTTCAGCAAGCACAACGTCAACATCGACGGCCAGTTCCTGCGTACCGATCCCAAGGTCGGCTACGTGGTGATCGACGTCACCGCGACGGAGGAACAGAGCGCGGAACTGAAGGAGGCGCTGTCGGCGATTCCCGGCACCCTGCGGACGCGCATCCTGTACTGATTCCATTCGCACGGGCGGCCACGGGCCGCCCGCATCGTTTCCGGAGGAGAAGCACCATGCCCCGTGCAGACACCGCATTCCTGTTCGACCTCGATGGCACGCTGGTGGACAGCGTCTACCAGCACGTCCTGGCGTGGAAGGAGGCCCTGGATCGCGAAGGCGTGAACCTGTCGGTGTGGCGCATCCATCGCAAGATCGGCATGAGCGGCGGCCTGTTCACCCACATCCTGCTGCGCGAGACCGGGTTGGACATCACCGAGGAAAGGCTGGAGCGCCTGCGCCGCTGGCACGCCGAGGCGTATTCGCGGCAGTCGGAGCAGCGCGCGGTGCAGCCGCTGCCGGGCGCACGCGAGCTGCTGGCGTTCCTGACCGAACAGGGGATTCCCTGGGGCATCGCCACCAGCGGGCGGATGGAGACCGCCGCGCACAACCTGCGCGCGCTGGACGTGGATCCGGCGCGGGTGCCGGTGATCACCCGCGACCTGGTGCGCCACGCCAAACCGGATCCGGATCTGTTCATCGCCGCCGCGGATCGGCTGGGCGTGGACATCACCCGCTCGCTGGTGATCGGCGACAGCATCTGGGACATGCTGGCCGCGCAGCGCGCGCGGGCGCTCGGCGTCGGCCTGCTGTCCGGCGGTTACGGCCAGGAGGAACTGGAGCGCTCGGGTGCGTTCCGGGTGTACGAGGATCCGGCCGATCTGCTGCGCCACGTCGACGAGGTGGTCGCCCGCAGCTGAAGGTGCCCCGCATCCGGCCGGTGAAGCGCGGTGCCGCGTCACGGACGCGCGGACGGAAGGCTTACCGTTGCCGGGCCAGCCACTTGCGCGCCATGCGGCCCAGCGATTCGTCGGCGTCGTCCGCGAGCGGCGCGATCTCGCGCCACGCCAGATCCAGCGACTCCTCGCTCACCACGTAACGCTCGTCCGCGCCGGCGCGGATCACATAACGGACGTCATAGTGCCAATGCCCCGGCACGTCCCTGCGTTCGGGGATCCAGTGCCGGTCCAGATCGAAGATGGCCGCCTCCTCCAACCGCAGGTCGGGCAGGCCGGATTCCTCCTCGGCTTCCTTCAACGCGACCCGCCCCATGTCCACGTCGCCGTCGGCGTGGCCGCCCAGTTGCAGCCAGCGGCCGAGCTTGCGGTGATGGGTCAGCAGGGTGCGCCGGCCGTCCGCGCTGACCAGCCATGCGCCGCCGGTGAAATGCCCTTCCAGGCGTTCGCGCAGGAACGGATTCCGCGGGTCCGCCAGCAGCCGGCGGAATTCATCGACGGTCTCGGCCTCTTCCGGCCAGCGCGCCAGGTAGGCCTGCAATTGTTCCATCAACGGTGATTCAAACACGCGTTCGCCCTGTTCAGTTGTGCCGGGAATGATCCTCGCCGCCATTATCCCGCGTCGTGCTGCACCCGCGCTTGTGATCCCCCGCCCGGTTTGGCAAGGTACGGCGCTTCCGTGCGGGTGAACCACACACCCGTGACCGCCAAATGACAGGCGCCGGCCAAGACCGGTCGCCAACTCCGGGGAAGTCGCGAATGCTCAAATCTTTGTTCAGGGTCAAGCCGGTCGAACCGGCCGGCCATGTGGATGCCGGTGAACCTTTCGAAGGCAGTCTCGATGGCGAGGCCACCCTCAAACGGACCCTGACAGCGAAACACCTGGTGATGTTGGGCGTCGGCGCGGTGATCGGCGCCGGTATCTTCGTCCTCACCGGCCAGGCCGCCGCCAACCACGCCGGCCCCGCCATCATGCTGAGCTTCGTGCTGGCCGGCTTCGCCTGCGCCCTGGCCGGCCTGTGCTACGCCGAGTTCGCCGCGCTGATGCCGGTTTCCGGCAGTGCCTATTCCTATTCGTACGCCACCCTGGGCGAGTTCGTCGCCTGGTTCATCGGCTGGTGCCTGGTGCTGGAATACCTGTTCGCCTCTTCCACCGTCGCGGTGGGCTGGTCGGGCTATCTGGTCAGCTTCCTCACCACCACGCTGAACCTGCCGTTCCCGATGCAGCTCACCCAGGCGCCCATCGACTGGAACGGCAGCGAGTTCGTCTCCACCGGCAGCCTGTTCAACCTCCCCGCCATCGCGATCGTCGCCGCCATCAGCGGCCTGTGCTACGTCGGCATCACCCAGTCCGCATTCGTCAACGCGATCGTGGTCGCCATCAAGGTGACGGTGATCTGCCTGTTCGTCGGCTTCGGCCTGCAATACATCGATCCGGCGAACTGGACCCCGTTCATCCCGCCGAACGAAGGGCCGGGCAAGTTCGGCTTCGAAGGCGTCACCCGCGCCGCCGCGATCGTGTTCTTCGCCTACATCGGTTTCGACGCGGTCTCCACCGCGGCTGGCGAGGCCAAGAACCCGCAGCGCGACATGCCGGTCGGCATCCTCGGCTCGCTGGCCGTGTGCACGGTCATCTACATCGTGGTGTGCGCCGTGCTGACCGGCATGACCCACTACAGCCTGCTGGGCACCGCCAAGCCGGTGGCGACCGCGCTGGAGGCCTACCCGAAACTGTCGTGGCTCAAGACCTGGGTGGAAGTCGGCGCGATCGCCGGCCTGTCCTCGGTGATCCTGGTCATGCTGATGGCGCAGCCGCGCATCTTCTACAGCATGTCCAAGGACGGCCTGATGCCGAAGCTGTTCGGCAAGGTCCATCCGAAGTTCCGCACGCCCTACATCGGCACCATCATCGTCGGCGTGATCGCCGCATGCCTGGCCGGCTTGATGCCACTCAACGTGCTGGGCGAACTGGTATCGATGGGCACCCTGCTGGCCTTCGCCACCGTCTGCATCGGCGTGCTGGTGCTCCGCTACACGCGCCCGGAACTGCCGCGTTCGTTCCGCGTGCCGCTGGCGATCGTGGTCTGCCCGGTCGGTGCGGCCGCGTGCCTGTACCTGTTCTGGCAGCCGTTCCTGGAGCATTGGCCGATCTTCATCGGCTGGACCGTGTTCGGCCTGCTGATCTATTTCTGCTACGGCTACCACCACAGCAAACTGCGGCAGAAGGCCTGAAGGCCGATCGGGCCGGCGCGCGGCGCCGGCCTTTTTTATTGCATGTTCCAGTGACATGGCCGGGATATCGCCCGCCCATACGTCTTGATCAGGAACGAAGATTGGAAATGGATTGATGTTCGGACAACTCTGGGCCACCAAGCACCCTCACGCCAGCCACAGCGATGCCGAAGGGCTGAGCCTGCACCGCACCCTCGGTCCCTGGGGATTGACCGCGCTGGGCATCGGCGCGGTGATCGGCGGCGGCATCTTCGTCATCACCGGCCAGGCCGCGGCCAACCACGCCGGTCCGGCCATCATGCTGAGCTTCGTGCTGGCGGCGATCTGCTGCACCTTCTGCGCGCTGGCCTATGCCGAGTTCGCGGCGATGGTGCCGGTGTCCGGCAGCGCCTACACCTACACCTACGCCACCCTGGGCGAACTGGCGGCCTGGTTCATCGGCTGGATGCTGGTACTCGAGTACGGCGTCTCCGCGTCGGCGGTGGCGGTGAGCTGGACCGGCTATTTCCTGAGCCTGCTCGATCACTTCGACATCCACCTGCCCGCGGCGCTGGTAAGCGCGCCGCTGGACGCCAAGCTGCAGCCCACCGGCGCGATCGCCAACCTGCCGGCGGCGGCGATCGTGCTGCTGCTGACCTGGGTCTGCTATGTCGGCATCCGCAAGTCCTCGGCGATGAACATGGCGATGGTGCTGCTCAAGAGCGGCCTGATCGTGCTGGTCATCGCGGTCGGCTGGAAGTACGTGGACCCGGCGAACTGGCAGCCCTTCATCCCGGCCAACGAGGGGCCCGGCAAGTTCGGCTGGGAAGGCGTGCTGCGCGGCGCCTCGATGGTGTTCTTCGCCTACATCGGCTTCGAGGCGGTCTCGGTGGCGGCGCAGGAATCGCATCGCCCGCAACGCGACATGCCGATCGGCATGCTGCTGTCGCTGGCCATCTGCACCGTGCTGTACATCGCCATGGCCGCGGTCATGACCGGGCTGGTGCCGTACACGCTGCTGGGCACCGACGAACCGGTCGTCACCGCGGTGGCGGCGCATCCGCAACTGGGCTGGCTGCGCGTGGTGGTGGAAGTCGGTGCGCTGGTCGGCCTGTCCTCGGTGGTGCTGGTGATGATCATCGGCCAGCCGCGCATCTTCATGATCATGGCCCGCGACGGCCTGCTGCCGCCGGTGTTCACCAAGATCCATCCGGAATACCGCACCCCGCACATCAACACGGTCATCACCGGCATCGGCATCGCCCTGCTGGCGGCACTGTTCCCGCTGGACGTGCTCGGCGAGCTGACCTCGATGGGCACCCTGATCGCGTTCGCCGCGGTCTGTGGCGGCGTGCTGATCCTGCGCCGGACCCAGCCCGACCTGCCGCGCCCGTTCCGGATTCCCGCGGCCTGGCTGATCTGCACCCTGGGCATCGTCTGCTGCCTGGCGCTGCTGTCCACCATGACCGCGCACAACTGGTTCCTGATGGTGGTATGGACGGTGGTCGGCTTCGCCATCTACTTCCTGTACGGCCATCGCCACAGCAAGCTGCGCCGCTGAGCCCGGCGCCCGGGCCAGCGCGCGCCCGGCCACGGCGGCAGGCGTTAAAATGGGCGCCATGAACGCGCCCCCGCCCTATGACACCGCCCGCCTGGGCGAACTGGCCCGCCTGCTGATCGGCAACATCCGCGAGCTCTCGCAGGCGGGATGGACCCCCGCCACCAGCAGCAACTTCTCGCACCGCCTGGACGATCGCCACGCCGCGATCACCGTGTCCGGACGCGACAAGGGCCGCCTGGTGGAAGGCGACATCATGGTCGTGGATTTCGACGGCAAGGCGGTCGGCAGCGATCACCGCCCCTCCGCCGAAACCCTGCTGCACACCCAGTTGTACCGCCGTTATCCGGAGATCGGCTGCGTACTGCACACGCACTCGCCGGTGCAGACCGTCGCCTCGCGGCTGTACGCGGGCGCCGGCCACATCCGGCTGGAAGGCTACGAACTGCTCAAGGCCTTCCACGGCAACACGACCCACGAGACCGAGATCCAGGTGCCGGTGTTCAGCAACACCCAGGACATGCCGACCCTCGCCGCCCAGGTGGACGCCCTGCTGGACCGGCAGCCACTGTGGGGTTATCTGATCGACGGGCACGGCCTCTACGCCTGGGGCCGCGACATGGCCGAGGCGCGCCGCCACCTGGAAGCCTTCGAATTCCTGTTCCACTGCGAACTGGAGCTGCGCAAGCTGGGCTGCCGGCGCTGAGCGCCGGTGACCGGCCCGCGCCCGTGTTCCCGCCAGGTGACTGGACCGGAACCCCGCGCCTGCTAACCTTGCGTTCCCCACGCGTCGAGCCATACCGCCATGAGCCGCCTCCGCATCTTCCATGAAAGCGACCCGGTCACCCCGGAATTCGCCAGCTACGACCCCGATTTCATCGCCACCGAACTGCAGAAGATCGGCGTGACCTTCGAGCGCTGGAAGGCCAGCCAGCCGATCCAGCCCGGCGCCGCGCCGGAGGACGTGATGGAAGCCTACCGCGCCGACATCGACCGGCTGGTCGCCGAGCGCGGTTTCAAGACCGTGGACGTGGTGAGCATCGCGCCGGACAACCCCAAGCGCGAGGAAATGCGCGCCAAGTTCCTCGACGAGCACTATCACAAGGAAGACGAAGTCCGCTTCTTCGTCGCCGGCTCCGGCCTGTTCACCCTGCACGTGGGCGACAAGGTCTACGAGGTGGAATGCGTCCAGGACGATCTGATCGCGGTGCCGGACAGCACCCTGCACTGGTTCGACATGGGCCCGGAACCGCACTTCGTCGCGATCCGCTTCTTCACCGAACCCGATGGCTGGGTCGGCCACTTCACCGGCACCACCATCGCCCGGCAGTTCCCGCGCTACGACGGCCCGACCCGGCCCGAGTAAACCGTCTCGTCGACATCCGCGCGCCGGCCCCCGACGTCCGGCACGCAGATTTTCCCGCATCCTCCCGCCCCCGGATCCGCCCGCCCCATGCTCCGCGCCATCCTGACCGACATCGAAGGCACCACCAGCAGCATCTCGTTCGTCAAGGACGTGCTGTTCCCCTACGCCCGCCGCGCCCTGCCCGGGTTCGTCCGCGCGCACGGCCAGGAACCGGACGTGCGGCGCTGGCTGGATGCGGTCGCCACCGAGCACGGCGCGATCTGCAGCGACGACGTCATCGTCGAGACGCTGCAGGGCTGGATCGATCAGGACCGCAAGCACACCGCGCTGAAGGCGCTGCAGGGCATGATCTGGGAAGCGGGCTATCGCGACGCGGACTTCACCGCGCACATCTATCCGGACGCGGCGCCGGCGCTCCGGCAGTGGTACGAACAGGGCTACTCGCTGTACGTCTACTCCTCGGGCTCGGTGCCGGCGCAGAAACTGTTCTTCGGCCACAGCGACGCCGGCGATCTGACCCCGCTGTTCTCGGGCTGGTTCGACACCGAGGTCGGCGGCAAGCGCGAGGCCGACAGCTACCGCCGCATCGCCGAACGGATCGGCGCGCCGGCCGGCGAGATCCTTTTCCTCTCCGACGTGGTGGAGGAACTGGACGCGGCCCGCGAAGCCGGCATGCGCACGCAGTTGATCGACCGTCCGCAGGACTATCCGCAGCCGCGCCTCGACGGCGCCGCCCACGACCATCCCCGCGTGGCCAGCTTCGAAGCGATCACGCTGCCGCACTGACTTGTTGCGAGCGATTCGCATTCCATCATCCGCGGGCGGCAATCGGTAGACTGCGCGCCGTTGCCAGCCAGCTTCCGCTCGCCAGCACGTCCCGCCCGCCAGCCTCCGCCAGCCAGCCGGGACCCGATGACGCCCCTTTAGCGGGGCGTTTTTCATTTCAGCCCGGCGATTTGCCGTGGATCTTCTCGCCGCGCGCCAGCATCGCGACCAACTTTTCGATGCGCGAGGCGCGGGTTGGCTCATTCCTCGCCGTCTGCACGCGCCAGCAAACGGCGTAACGGTTGGCCTTGTCCAGCGTCTCGAAGAACGCCGCCGCCCTGGCGTTGCTTGCCAGCGCCGCGGCCAGTTCCACGGGAATCTCCATCGCCGCCGCGCCCGCGTAGGCCGCCGCCCAGCGTCCGTCGGCGCGCGCCAGTTCGATTTCGCGCAGACCGCCTTCCCGCATGCGCCCGTTGGCGATCAACGCTTCCGCCTTGTCGACGTTGATCCGCGACCACAGGCTGCGCGGGCGCCGCGGCGTGAACCGCTGCAGGAAACTGTCCTCGTCGAAGCCACGCCGCTGCCCGTCGATCCAGCCGTGGCACAGCGCCACGTCCACGGCATCGGCATAGCTCACCGATGCGATGCCGGCGTTTTTCTTGGCGATCCGCAGCCACAGGCCGGCGGATGCGGGATGCGCCGCCAGCCAGGATTCCCAGGCGGCCGCATCGCGGAACAGCTTGACGGGCAGATCGAGCGCATCGGTCGCCATCGGCGGTGTCTTCGATGAAGTGAGCGGGTGGGAGAAACGTTATTCCGCGGCCTGTTCCAGCCGATAGCGGATGGACGCGGACTGCTCGCCCTGCCAGCGATCAAAGGCCCGCACGTCGACGCGGTGCTCGCCTATCGCCAGATCCGTCGGCAGCGCGCCACGCCACAGATGGGTGGACACATCGGCCTCCGGCGAACGGTCGTAACCACGCAGCGCGGCGGCCGAGTCGTCGGCCATGTTTTCCGCCAGCAGCGCCGGATCAGGCCGCAGGACGCGCCGCATCGGTTTCCATTCGCCACCGTCGACGCGGTACTCCACCTTCGTGTCCGCTTCGCCCATGTAGACATTGGCGTACACGCCATAGGCGGGATAAGCGCCCTGGCGCAGCACCTTCGGCGCATGCAGGCCGATCGTCTGCCCGGCCGGGGCGCGCGCCACGTGATACCGCAATGCGTACTGCCCGTCCGGCTGGATCGTCAGCCAGGCATGGCCGTTCGGGGTGCCGTCGCTCATCGTGGCATCGGGAATGCCCTGCTCGTCCTTGACGCCGGACCAGAACGCCCCGCAGGTCGCGCCGACGTTGTATTCGTGCAGCGGTTGGGCACCGTGCCAGCCGGTGTCCGCACCATGCCAGTAGTGGCGCTGGTTGTGGGTATGCGCGCTGATCAGCAGCACCTGCGTGTGTTCCCGCAGCAGGGTGAACAGCCGCTCGCGATCCGCGCGCCGGAAGCTTTCCACCCCGGGCACCGGATCGAAGAACGGAATGTGCGCGGCAATCACCACCCGCCGGTCCCGGGGCAGCGTCGCCAGATACGCGCGGAGGAAATCGAACTGCCCCTCGCGCAGGCCGCCGACGTAGGACGGCCTGGCGTCCGGCCGATAGACCACATCGTCCAGGACGATGAAGCTGGCCTGCGGTTCTTCCCAGGCGTAGGTGTCCGGCCCGTAGACGCGGCGGAAGGTCAGCAGCGAGTCTTCGTCGGAGCGTGCGTCGAAGTCCAGATCATGGTTGCCGGCCACATGCAGCCAGGGCACGCCGAGCCTGGCGGTGACGCGGTTCATGTGCGGATACAGGTCGAGGTCGTCGCTGACGATGTCGCCCACGCTCAGGCCCAGCCTTGCGTCGTGGCGACCGACCAGCGGCGCCACGATGTCGCGTTCGTAATAGTCCACGTCGGTGCGGGTCTTGGGCTGCGGATCGCCGAACACCAGCATTTTCAGCGCCGCATCGCGCGCCTGACGCGAGGCGGGCAGCAGGCCGAAATCCAGCGAGTCCGGAACCGATCCGGCGGGAATGCCGCCATACCTCAACGTCGGCGAACCGCCGGGAAACACGTGCTGCCAGAAACGCGGCAAGCCATCGGCGCCGCGCGGCACCGCGTACGCCGGCGGCTTGATCACGAACACCGTCATCCGCGTGCCGCCCGGCAGGCCGTAGCGTCCCTGCGCATCGGTGATCGCGACCTCGCGGCCGTTGGACACCTTCACGCCCGCCAGCCCCCGCTCGCCGCCGTCGCGTCGTCCATTGCGGTTCGCGTCCAGGTAGACGATGCCGGTCACCTGCGCGGGCCGCGCCGCTTCCGGCGTGGTCCGGGATGGCAGGACGGCGGCTTCCGGCGCCGCCTGCGCGCGGACGCCGGCGAGCAACGACAGGACGAGGATGGGCAGGCACAACGCGCGCGTGGACATGGACAGCGGGTTCCCGGCAGGCGCCTTTCAGGCGAATCCGCTGATTATCGGTCGCGGCGATGAAACGGGATAGCCGAATATCTGCCCCGGGTCCGCTCAGCCCGCGTGGCGAGCGGCCAGCAGCGCTTCCACGTCGCCCAGCCCGAGTCCGCGGCTGCGAAGCAGGACCAGCAGGTGGTACAGCAGGTCGGCACTTTCGCCGAGCAGCGCCGCTTCGTCCTGCGCCACCGCGGCCAACGCCGTCTCGACCCCCTCCTCGCCGACCTTCTGCGCGATCCGGCGCACGCCTTCGTCGAACAGTCGGGTGGTGTAACTGCCGGCGGGGCGCTCGCGTTCGCGGCGCGCCACCAGCGCATCCAGTTCCGCCAGGAACGAGCCCGGCGCGTCGGCGAAACAACTCGTGCGCTGCAGGTGGCAGGTCGGACCGTGCGGAACCGCGCGGATCAGCAGCGTGTCGTTGTCGCAATCGGCCTCGATGGCGCGCATTTCCAGCACATGGCCGGAGCTTTCGCCCTTGGTCCAGAGGCGCTGCTTGCTGCGGCTGTAGAACGTCACCTTCCCGCTCGCCAGCGTCGCCTCCAGCGCTTCGCGGTTCATGTAACCCAGCATCAGCACGCGCAGCGTGGCAGCGTCCTGCACGATCGCCGGCAGCAGGCCGTCGCCCTTGCTCCAGTCCAGTCGTCCCGCATCAAACGCCATCGCGCACCTCGATTGCCTGCGCACGCAGGAAACGCTTCAGATCCGGAATCTCGATCCGGCCGCTGTGGAACACGCTGGCGGCCAGTGCGCCATCGACGTCGGCATGCTGGAACACCTCGGCGAAATGCGCGGGTTCGCCGGCTCCGCCCGACGCCACCAGCGGAACCCCGCAGCGCGCGCGCACGGCGGCAAGCTGCTCGAGGTCGTAACCGCGCCGCACGCCGTCGCTGTCCATGCAGTTGAGGACGATTTCGCCGGCGCCAAGTTGCTGCGCCCGCACCACCCAGTCCAGCGTACGCACCGGCAGCGCGCGGGTGCGCGACGGGTCTCCGGTGTACTGGCGCACCCGCCATTCGCCGTCGTCCTCGCGCACCGAGTCGATGCCGACCACCACGCACTGCACGCCGAACGCACGCGCCAGTTCGCCGATCAGCGCGGGACGTTCCAGCGCCGGCGTGTTGATCGAAATCTTGTCGGCGCCGGCGTGCAGCACCCGTCGCGCGGTGTCCACGTCGCGGATGCCGCCCGCCACGCAGAACGGGATGTCCAGCAGGCGCGAGACCCGTTCCACCCAGGCGTAATCAACCGAGCGCCCTTCCGGGCTGGCGCCGATGTCGTAGAACACCAGTTCGTCCGCGCCGGCATCGCGGTAGCGCAGTGCCAGTTCGGTGATATCGCCCATGTCGACGTGATCGCGGAAGCGCACGCCCTTGACCACGCGGCCGTCGCGGACATCCAGGCAGGGAATGATGCGACGGCTCAGCACGACAGTGCCTCCGCCACGCTGAAGCGGCCTTCCAGCAAGGCACGCCCCAGCACGATGCCCGCGCAGCCCTGCGCGCGCGCGGCGGCGATGTCATCCAGCGCGCGCACGCCGCCGGACGCCTGTACGCGCAGGCCGGGCGCCACCGCGCGCAGGTGCCGGTACAGATCGAGGTTGGGGCCGGACAGCATGCCGTCGCGGGCGATGTCGGTGCTGAGCAGATGGACCAGCCCGGCACGCTCGAACCGCGCGGCGAGTTCGTCCAGCGTCGCGTCCGCGTCCTCGGTCCAGCCGTGCACCGGCAGGCGCCACACGCCGCCGGCGTCCTGTCGCGTATCGAGGGCGACGGTGATCCGCGCGGGACCGAATTCGCCCAGCCATGCCAGCACCAGGCCGGGTTCGCGCACCGCCAGTGATCCGATCACCACCCGCGAAGCACCGGCGTCGAGCAGGCGGGCCACATCGTCGCGCACGCGCACGCCGCCCCCGGTCTGGACCTGCAGGTCGGTGGTGGCCGCGATGTCGCGCAGCAACGGCGTCAGGGTGTAACCGCCGGCGCGCGCGGCATCCAGATCCACCAGGTGCAGCCAGCGCGCACCCTGCTCCGCGTAGCCGCGGATGACCGCCAGCGGATCGTCGCCGTAGCGCGTCTCGCGCGCGTAATCGCCCTGCGCCAGCCGCACCACCCGGCCATCACGGATGTCGATCGCCGGATAGGCGAGGAAATCCTGCGCCTGGCAAAGGTCTGTCGATACCGCGGCCATCACTGCAATCCTGTTTCGATGAAGTTCCTGATCAACCTCGCGCCCACCTCGGCCGATCGCTCGGGGTGGAACTGCGCGCCGGCCACGCGGCCACGCTGCACCACCGCGGCGAACGGCTGGCCGTGTTCGCTGCTCATCAGGCAATCCGCGCCCACCGGCGCGGCGTAGCTGTGCACGAAATACGCATGGCCTCCGTCGAGCCCCACAGTCAGGCCGGACCCGCGCCGCGTCTGCAATGTGTTCCAGCCCATGTGCGGCACGCGGATGCCGGGCCTGGACGGCAATCGCGCCACCCTGCCCGGCAGCAGGCCCAGGCAGGGCGTGTCGTCCTCCTCCGAATGCTCGAACAGCAACTGCATGCCCACACAGACGCCGAGCAGCGGTTGCGTCAGTTCCCGCAGCACGTCCACCAGTCCGTGCTCGCGCAGCCGCGCCATCACCGTGGCGGCGGTGCTGACGCCGGGCAGGATTACCCGTTCCGACGCGCGGATGACCGCCGCGTCCGCGGTGAGCGTGGCTTCCACGCCCAGCCGTTCCAGCGCGTAACGGACGGAACCGATGTTGGCGCCGCCCGCATCGACCAGGGCCACCCGCATCACAGCGCTCCCTTGGTCGACGGCAGTTCCGCGCCTTCGCGGCGGATCGCCTGCCGCAACGCACGCGCCAGGGATTTGAAGCAGGCTTCGACCTTGTGGTGGTCGTTGTCGCCGTGCACGCTGAGGTTGAGGTTCAGCCCGGCCGCGTCGCACAGCGAGCGGAAGAAATGCGGCACCAGTTCGGTCGGCAGATCGCCGACGCGCTCGCGCCGGAATTCGCCTTCGAACACGAAGTACGGCCGGCCGCTGAAATCCAGCGCCGCGCTGGCGAGGGTCTCGTCCATCGGCAGGGTGAAGCCGTAGCGGCCGATCCCGCGCTTGTCGCCCAGCGCCTGCTTCAACGCCTGGCCCAGCGCCAGGCCGGTGTCTTCCACCGTGTGGTGTTCGTCGATGTGCAGATCGCCCTGCGCGTCGATCGCGAGCGCAAAACCGCCATGCTTGCCGATCTGTTCCAGCATGTGATCGAAGAACGGCAGGCCGGTGCGGATGGCCGGCTCGGCCACCCGGTCCAGATCCACGTCCACCCGGATGC
>Ga0182741_1001210_pt1 | contig 34756 bp, 32 predicted proteins | sample eDN5th37CBELigOP_FD_128874 | JGI IMG/M metagenome (GOLD analysis project Ga0182741, IMG submission 128874) | Enriched Organic Plus compost microbial communities from Emeryville, California, USA - eDNA 5th pass 37_C BE-Lig OP (version 2) (version 2) ... | reverse complement strand
TCGCGGTGGCCGGCACGCACGGCAAGACCACCACCACCAGCCTAGTGGCTAGCCTGCTCGCGGAGGGCGGACTCGATCCGACCTTCGTCATCGGCGGCCGCCTCAACAGCGCCAACACCAACGCCCGCCTCGGCACCGGCCGGTTCCTGGTGGCGGAGGCCGACGAAAGCGACGCCTCGTTCCTGTACCTGCAGCCGATGCTGGCCATCGTCACCAACGTCGACGCCGACCATCTGGGCACGTACGGCGGCGATTTCGGGCGGTTGCGTAGCACCTTCCTGGAATTCCTGCACCATCTGCCGTTCTACGGCCTGGCGGTGCTGTGCACCGACGATCCCGTGGTGCGCGAACTGGTGCCCGAGGTGACCCGTCCGGTGCGGGCCTACGGCTTCGACGACAGCGCAGATCTGCGCGCGGTCGACGTGGTGCACCGCGGGCCGCGCACGCAATTCCGCGTGCAGGGCCTGGACGGCTTGGATTTCGAGGTCGATCTGAACCTGCCGGGGCGGCACAACGTGCTCAACAGCCTGGCGGCGATCGCCATCGCGCACGAACTGGGCGTGCCGGTATCGGCCATGCAGAGCGCGTTCGCCAACTTCCGCGGCGTCGGCCGCCGGTTCCAGTCCTACGGCGAGGTCGACCTGGGCGGCAAGCGCGTGCTGGTGGTGGACGACTACGGCCATCACCCGAAGGAACTCGCCGCCACCTTGCAGGCGGCGCGCGCCGCCTATCCCGACAAGCGCCTACTGCTGGCCTTCCAGCCGCATCGCTACAGCCGCACCCGCGATCTGTTCGAGGACTTCGCGCGCGTTCTGTCTGAGGTTGACGCGCTGGTGCTGGCCGATGTCTATCCCGCCGGCGAGGCGCCGATCGCCGGTGCCGACGGCAGGGCCCTGGCGGGCGCCATCCGCGCGCGCGGCCACGTCAATCCGGTGTTCGTGCAGACCGTCGACGAGCTGATCGAGGTGTTGCCGGGCGTGGCCCAGGACGGCGACCTGCTGCTGGCGATGGGCGCGGGCAACATCGGCAATGTCGGGCCGATGCTGCGCAGCCGCTACGGCGAGGAGAGCGAGGAATGATGGCCGCCACGGCGACGCACGGACCCTTGCGCGGCGAGCTGCTGCTCGCCGAGCCGATGAGCCGCCATACCACCTGGCGCGTCGGCGGTCCGGCCGCGCGCATGTACCGGCCCGCGGATATCGACGACCTGGCGGCGTTCCTGCGCGAGCTGCCGGCCGACGAGCCGCTGTTCTTCCTCGGCTTGGGCAGCAACCTGCTGGTCCGTGACGGCGGCATTCCCGGCACCGTCATTCTCACCGCGCAGGGAATGGACGGGCTGACCCAGCTCGCGCCCGACCTGGTGCGGGCCGAGGCGGGCGTGGCCTGCGCGCGGGTGGCCAAGTTTTGTACTCAGCGCGGTCTCACCGGCGCCGAGTTCCTGGCCGGCATCCCCGGCACCATGGGCGGGGCGCTGGCCATGAACGCCGGCGCGTTCGGCGGCGAGACCTGGGACCGGGTGGCGGCGGTGGAAACTATCGACCGCGACGGGCGGCGCCGCACCCGGCTGCCGGCCGATTTCGAAGTGGCATACCGCCACGTCGCCGCGCCGCCGCAGGAGTGGTTCGTGGCCGCGCATCTGCGGCTTGCGCCCGGCGACGGTGAAGCCGCCGCCGCGCGGGTCAAGCAGCTGCTGGCGCAGCGGGCGGCAACCCAACCGGTGGGCAAGCCCTCGTGCGGCTCGGTGTTCCGCAATCCGCCGGGCGATCACGCCGCGCGCCTGATCGAGGCGGCCGGGCTCAAGGGGCGGGCGCGGGGCGGCGCGGTGGTGTCCGAGAAACACGCGAATTTCATCATCAACACCGGCAACGCCAGCGCCGCCGACATCGAGGCGCTGATCGGGCAGGTCCAGGCGACGGTGCGCGAGCGCTTCGGCGTGGAGCTGCAGCCCGAGGTGCGCGTGGTCGGCGAAGCGAGCGAGCAGGCATGACGGTGGTTACCGCGGAACAGGCAAAGGCGATGGGGCGCGTGGCGCTGCTCATGGGCGGCTGGGCCGCCGAGCGCGAGGTCTCGCTGCGCAGCGGCGCGATGGTGCTGGACGCGCTGCGCAAGCTGGGCGTGGACGCCACGGCGCTCGATCCGCGCGACGAGAGCCTGGAGCGGCTAAGGGAGTTCGATCGCGCATTCATCATCCTGCACGGCCGCGGCGGCGAGGACGGTGTGATCCAGGGCGCGTTGGAAGCGCTCAAGCTGCCCTATACCGGCACCGGGGTGATGGGCTCCGCGGTCGGGATGGACAAGCTGCGCACCAAGCTGATCTGGCGCGGCGCGGGCCTGCCCACGCCGGAGTTCGTGGTGCTGCGGGCCGATACCGATTGGAGCGCGGTGGTGGCGGAACTGGGTGCGCCGATCATGGTCAAGCCGGCGCGCGAGGGCTCGTCGATCGGCATGAGCAAGGTGGCCGACGCCGCCGCGCTCGAACAAGCGTACCGCCGGGCGGCCGAGTTCGACGACCAGGTGATCGCCGAGCGCTGGATCACCGGCCAGGAATTCACCGTCGGCATCCTCAACGGCCGCGCCTTGCCGGTGATCCGGCTCGAGACGCCGTGCGAGTTCTACGACTACGAAGCCAAGTACTCGCGCGACGACACCCGTTACCTCTGCCCCTGCGGCCTGTCCGAGCAGGACGAGGCCGAGCTGCAGCGCCTGGCGTTGCGGGCCTTCGACTCCGTCGGTTGCAGCGGTTGGGGGCGGGTCGACGTGATGCGCGACGCCGAAGGGCGTCCCTGGCTGCTGGAAGTGAACACCGTCCCCGGCATGACCGACCACTCGTTGGTGCCGATGGCGGCGAAGGCGGCCGGCATGAGTTTCGAGGCGCTGGTGTGGGAGATCCTGAAAACCAGCGTGGAGCGGGAGGCTTAGACACGGTCATGGTCGAGTCCCAGGCACGTCCACGTCAGCCCGAGCCGGCGCCGCGCAAGCCGCTGCGCGTCGGTCGCTGGTTGCTGGCCGGCGTTCTGGGCGCGGCCGTGGTCGCTGGCGGCTGGAGCATGTGGCGCTGGGCGTCCGACGCCGAGCGCTTTCCGATGCGCGCGGTGCGGCTGGAAGGCCAGCTCCGCCACATCACCGAGGCCGAGCTGAAGGCGGCGATCGTGCCCTACCTCGACTCCGGCATGCTCGGCCTGGATGTGCGCCGCATCCGCGAATCGTTGGAGGAACTGCCGTGGGTGGCCGAGGCCGGCGTGCGCCGCCAATGGCCGGGCACGTTGGTGCTGGTCATCCGCGAGCGTCAGGCAGTGGCCCGTTGGGGCGGAGGGGCGCTGCTGAGCGACGACGGCGTGGTGTTCACGCCGGCGCCGGACACCTTCCCGCAAGGCCTGCCGCTGCTGAGCGGGCCGGCGGATACACAGCTGGAAGTGCGCGATAGGTTCCAGCGCATCAAGGCGCTGTTGGCGACCATCGGCCAAGAGCCGCTCGAGTTGCACCTGGACGCACGACGCTCGTGGCGGGCCGTGCTGTCCGACGGTGTCGTCATAGAACTTGGATCGGGCAAGGGGGAGGTGGCGCTGGAGCGTTTGGTGCGGTCCTTCGCCAAGATTTCGGCGCCGGAGGGGGCGCGCATCGCGCGGGTGGACCTCCGGTACCCCAATGGTTTCGCGCTGGCCTGGCACACGCCGGATCAGGCGCCGTTCGGACAGGGTCGCAAATGATCAAGAAGCCGGAACGCAATCTGTTGGTCAGTCTCGACGTCGGCACGTCCAAGGTCGTGGCCATCGTCGGCGAGGTCAACCCGCAGGGCGTGGTCGACGTGGTGGGCATCGGCTCGCATCCGTCGCGCGGTATGAAGAAGGGCGTGGTGGTGAACATCGAGTCGACCGTGCAGTCGATCCAGCGCGCGGTCGAGGAAGCCGAGCTCATGGCCGGCTGCCAGATCCACTCGGTGTATACCGGCATCGCCGGCTCCCACATCCGTTCGCTGAACTCGCACGGCATCGTGGCGATCAAGGACAAGGAAGTATCGCCGGCGGACGTGGAGCGGGTGATCGACGCCGCGCGCGCCGTCGCCATTCCGGCCGATCAGAAGATCCTGCACATCCTGCCGCAGGAATTCATCATCGATAACCAGGAAGGCATCAAGGAGCCGGTGGGCATGTCCGGCGTGCGCCTGGAGGCGAAGGTGCACATGGTCACCGGCGCGGTCAGCGCGGCGCAGAACATCATCAAGTGCGTGCGCCGCTGCGGCCTCGAGGTCGACGACGTCATCCTCGAGCAGCTCGCCTCCAGCTACGCCTGCCTCACCGACGACGAGAAGGAGCTGGGTGTGTGCCTGGTCGACATCGGCGGTGGCACCACCGACCTGGCCGTGTTCACCGACGGCGCCATCCGCCACACCGCGGTGATTCCCATCGCCGGCGATCAGGTCACCAACGACATCGCCGTGGCGCTGCGTACGCCCACCCAGTTCGCCGAGGAAATCAAGATCAAGTACGCCTGCGCGCTGTCGCAGCTGGCCAGCGCCGAGGAAACCATCGAGGTGCCCTCGGTGGGCGAGCGCGCGCCGCGGCGGCTGTCGCGCCAGACCCTGGCGGAGGTGGTGGAGCCCCGTTACGAGGAGCTGTTCGCGTTGGTCCAGGCCGAGCTGCGCCGCAGCGGCTTCGAGGACCTGATCGCCGCCGGCATCGTGCTCACCGGCGGCACGGCGAAGATGGAAGGCGTCATCGAACTGGCCGAGGAAGTCTTCCACATGCCCGTGCGGCTGGGGCTGCCCCAGAACGTGAGCGGGCTGGCGGACGTGGTGCGCAATCCCATCTACGCGACGGGCATCGGCTTGCTGCAGTTCGGTTGGCACAACCGGGCGCACCAGGGCCAGGAGTTCAGGAACGAGTCAGGCATGACCGGGCTGATCGCCCGGATGAAGAGCTGGTTTCAAGGCAATTTCTAACGGTTCACAGGCATCAAGGATTCTCAATTTCAGTGCGTGGTCAGCGAGCGCGATCAGGAGGTAACTACAATGTTCGAGCTATTGGACTCTTATAGCCAAAGCGCCGTCATCAAAGTGATCGGCGTCGGCGGCGGCGGCGGCAACGCCGTTCAGCACATGGTGGCGGCGGCCGTGGACGGCGTGGACTTCATCTGCGCCAACACCGACGCTCAGGCACTGCGCAACATGGCTGCCCGGACCACTCTGCAGCTGGGTAGCAACATCACCAAGGGGCTCGGCGCCGGCGCCAACCCCAACGTCGGCCGCGAGGCCGCCATCGAGGACCGCGACCGCATCGCCGAGGTGCTCGAGGGCGCCGACATGGTGTTCATCACCGCCGGCATGGGTGGCGGCACCGGCACCGGCGCGGCGCCGATCGTGGCCGAGGTCGCCAAGGAACTCGGCATCCTGACGGTGGCGGTGGTCACCAAGCCGTTCCCGTTCGAGGGCGCCAAGCGCATGCGCGTGGCTCAGGAAGGTATCGAGCATCTGTCCAAGCACGTGGACTCGTTGATCACCATCCCCAACGAGAAACTGCTGTCCGTGCTCGGCCGCAACGCCAGCCTGCTGGACACCTTCAAGGCAGCCAACGACGTGCTGCTCGGCGCGGTCAAGGGTATCGCCGAACTGATCACCCGCCCGGGTCTGATCAACGTCGACTTCGCCGACGTGCGCACCGTGATGTCGGAAATGGGCATGGCGGTGATGGGTAGCGGCGTGGCGCGCGGCGAGGGCCGGGCTCGCGAGGCTGCCGAGCGGGCGATTGCCTGCCCGTTGCTGGAGGACGTGGATATCGCCGGGGCCAAGGGCATCCTGGTGAACGTCACCGCCGGCTTGAGCATGTCGATCGGCGAGTTCGACGAAGTGGGTAACGCGATCCGCGAATTCGCCTCCGACGACGCGACCGTGGTGGTCGGTACCGTGATCGATCCGGAGCTGGAGGACGAGTTGCGGGTTACCGTGGTGGCCACCGGTCTGGGGCAGCCCAGCGCGGCCCGTGTTGCGCCTCCGCAACTGCAGGCGGTGAAGAAGCCGGCGGTTGCGGCGGCCGCGGGCGAACTCGACTACAGCCGGCTGGATCGGCCCGCCTACAACCGTAAGAAGGCGGCGAACGACCGCTATCAGGAGACGGCCGACGGCGATCTGGAGTACCTGGACATCCCGGCGTTCCTGCGTCGGCAGGCCGACTGAAGGTTGTCCACCTCCTGATCGTGTTGCGCTGAACCGACGACAGACCCTAGGGTCTGTCGTTGTTTTGCAACACGCGAAACATTTTTACAACAGTGTGAAGTTAGTCTAAGATTGGTGCGTCGCACGATGCAGAATGGTCGGCGACACAGACAATCCATGCTTCTATACCGTCCCGCGGTTCGTCGGCGGGCGGCAGCGGCCAGCAAATTCAGGAGTAGCTCGCCATGATGCGGCAGCGGACCCTTAAGAACAGTATCCGGGCAACCGGCGTCGGCTTGCACACGGGTAAGAAGGTCTATCTGACCTTGCGGCCTGCTGCTCCGAATACCGGTATAGTTTTCCGCCGCACCGATCTGCCCGAGCCGGTCGAGATCAAGGCCAATCCGCTCAACGTGGGCGACACCCAGTTGTCGACCTGCCTGGTCAACGGCGACGTTCGCGTTTCCACCGTCGAGCATCTGCTCTCGGCCATGGCCGGATTGGGCATCGACAACGCCTATGTCGACGTCAGCGCGCCCGAAGTGCCGATCATGGACGGCAGCGCCGGTCCCTTCGTGTTCCTGATCCGTTCCGCCGGTATCGAGGAGCAGAACGCGCCCAAGCGTTTCATCCGCATCAAGCGTCCGATCCAGGTGCAGGACGGCGAGAAGTGGTGCCGCTTCGAGCCCTACGAGGGCTTCCGGGTCGGCTTCACCATCGACTTCGATCATCCGCTGTTCAAGGACATCGACCGCCACGCCGCGATCGACTTCTCCACCACGTCCTTCGTCAAGGAAGTGAGCCGCGCGCGTACTTTCGGCTTCATGCGCGACATCGAGTGGATGCAGAGCCGGCAGCTGGCCCTGGGCGGCAGCCTCGACAACGCCATCGTGGTCGACGACTACCGCATCCTCAACGAGGACGGCCTGCGCTACCGCGATGAGTTCGTCAAGCACAAGATCCTGGACGCCATCGGCGACCTGTATCTGCTTGGCCATAGCCTTATCGGTCACTTCGAGGGCTACAAGTCCGGCCATGCCCTGAACAACCGCCTGCTGCGGGCGCTGCTGGCCGAGCAGGAAGCGTGGGAAGCCGTGACCTTCGAAGACGCGCGCCGCTCGCCGATCTCGTTCGAGCAGCCGATCGCGGCCTAGCCGCAGTTACCGCTTCTTGCCACGTCGCGCCAGGCGCTCCAGTGCCTGGCGCAATCGTTCGTCCTCCACCGTTGCCGCCGCGCGCCGCAGTTGCTCGGCCGCTTCCGGGCTGAGCGGTTCCCGCTTGGCCGGTTCCGCCGGCTTGCTCGCCGCCGCCACCTTGACCCGCAGCGTGCGCGGCTTGGTTTCGCCCAGCTTGGCCAACGCGGCCAGGATCTGCGCCTGCGAATAGCGCAGTGTCGCCGCGCGCGCCGGCGACTCCGCGATCAGTACCACCGCTTCGTCGTCGACTCGGGCCAACTGCCAGCCGTGGCCGATCGCCGGCGGCAGCAGCGCTGCCAGCTCCGCTTGAAGCGCACCGAGAGTGCGCGCGCGCGCCAGCAGCCCGCCCATGCCTTGCTGCTCGCTGCGCAAAATTTGTCCAAGCCGCGTTGGCCCGCCGGAACTCTTGCTCATAACCTGCCCATATCTTGACGAAGCCGGGAACCGAAACCGGGGTGCGGACTCACAATCCAGGCTCGATCAGCTATAGTAAGCCCCTTTCCGGATTGGCTGAAATTGCCATGCCCGGGCACATTCAGGGGTCTGGGAGTACCTATGCTCAGTGCCATCGCCAAGAAAGTCTTCGGTAGCCGCAATGATCGACTGGTCGCTCGGATGCGAAAGGTCGTCGCGCGGATCAACGATCTGGAGCCGCAGTTCCAGCGGCTTTCGGACGAGGAACTGCGTGCCAAGACCGATGAGTTCCGCAACCGCTTGGCGAACGGCGAACAGTTGGACGCGCTTCTGCCGGAAGCGTTCGCCACCGTACGCGAGGCCGGCAAGCGCGTATTGGGCATGCGCCACTTCGACGTGCAGCTGATCGGCGGCATGGTGCTGCACGACGGCAAGATCGCCGAGATGCGCACCGGCGAGGGCAAGACCCTCGTCGCCACGCTGGCGGCGTATCTCAACGCGCTGCCCGGCAAGGGCGTGCACGTGGTGACGGTGAACGACTATCTGGCGCGGCGCGACGCCGCCTGGATGGGCAAGCTCTACGGTTTCCTTGGCTTGACCACCGGCGTGGTGGTGCCCGGCATGTCGCCGGAGGAGAAGCGCGCGGCCTACGCCGCCGACATCACCTACGGCACCAACAACGAGTTCGGCTTCGACTACCTGCGCGACAATATGGCCTTCCGCAAGGAAGACCGCATGCAGCGGCCGCTGAACCACGCCATCGTCGACGAGGTCGACTCCATCCTGATCGACGAGGCGCGGACTCCGCTGATCATCTCCGGTCCGGCGGAGGAGAGCAGCGAGCTGTATCTGACCCTGAACAAGCTGGTGCCGAAGCTGCGCAAGCAGGACCACGCGCCCGAGGAAGGCGTGGAGGACAGCGGCGACTTCTACGTCGACGAGAAGGCGCGCCAGGCCTATCTGACCGAGCAGGGCCAGGAGCGGGCCGAGGAGTTGATGCGCGAGATGGGGCTGCTGGCCGAGGGCGACAGCCTCTACGATGCGCGCAACATCAGCCTGGTGCACCACCTGTACGCGGCGCTGCGTGCCCACGCCTTGTTCCAGCGCGACGTCCATTACATCGTGCGCGACCGGCAGATCGTCATCGTCGACGAGTTCACCGGCCGCGCCATGCCCGGCCGGCGCTGGTCCGAGGGCCTGCATCAGGCGGTGGAGGCGAAGGAAGGCGTGCCGATTCAGGCCGAGAACCAGACCCTCGCGTCGATCACCTTCCAGAACTACTTCCGCATGTACGCCAAGTTGTCGGGCATGACCGGCACGGCGGACACCGAGGCCTTCGAGTTCCAGCAGATCTATGGCCTGGAAGTGGTGGTGATCCCCACCAACAGGCCGATGATCCGCAAGGATCTCAACGATCTCGTCTACCTGACGGCGCGCGAGAAGTACAACGCCATCATCGACGACATCGAGGACTGCCGTAAGCGCATGCAGCCGGTGCTGGTCGGCACCACCTCGATCGAGACTTCCGAGTACCTCTCCGGGCTGCTCAAGAAGCGCAACATCCCGCACCAGGTGCTCAACGCCAAGCAGCACGAGCGCGAGGCTAGCATCGTGGCCGAGGCGGGCCGGCCCGGCGCCGTCACCATCGCCACCAACATGGCCGGCCGAGGCACCGACATCGTGCTCGGCGGCAACATCGAGGCCGAGATCGCCCAGCTGGAGAATCCGGACGAGGCGGCTATCGAGCAGCTTCGCGCCGACTGGCAACAGCGCCACGATCAGGTCATGGCCGCCGGCGGCCTGCATGTGATCGGCAGCGAGCGTCATGAATCCCGCCGCATCGACAACCAGCTGCGCGGCCGCTCCGGCCGTCAGGGCGATCCGGGTTCGACACGTTTCTACCTGTCGCTGGAGGACAGCCTGCTGCGCATCTTCGCCTCCGAACGCGTGTCGGCGCTGATGCAGCGCCTGGGCATGCAGGAGGGCGAGGCGATCGAGAGCGGGCTGGTCAGCCGGGTGATCGAGAACGCGCAGCGCAAGGTCGAGGCCCACAACTTCGACATCCGCAAGCACCTGCTCGAGTTCGACGACGTCGCCAACGACCAGCGCAAGGTGATCTACCAGCAGCGCAACGAGCTGATGGACGCCGACGACATCTCGCCCATGGTCGAGGTGATGCGGGCCGATGTAATCAACCGCGTGATCAGCGAGTTCATCCCACCCGGTTCGATCGACGAGCAGTGGAACATCGCCGGACTGGAGGAGGCGCTCGAGCAGGAACTGGCGCTGAAGCTGCCGGTGCAGACGTGGCTGGACGAGGACTCCAGCCTGCACGAGGAGCCGCTGCGCGAGCGCATCCTCGAGGCGGCGGTCGCTCAGTACCGCGAGAAGGAACAGATCGCCGGCGCGCCGGTGCTGCGCCAGTTCGAGAAGGCGGTGATGCTCCAGGTGCTCGACAGCCACTGGAAGGAGCATCTGGCCGCCATGGACTATCTGCGCCAGGGCATTCACCTGCGCGGCTACGCGCAGAAGAACCCCAAGCAGGAGTTCAAGCGCGAAGCCTTCGAGATGTTCCAGGAGATGCTGGAGAACATCAAACGCGAGGTTATCTCCGTGCTGTCGCGCGTGCAGGTGCGCGCGCAGGAGGACGTCGAGGCGGTCGAGGAGCGGCAGCAGGTCGACGAGCGCAAGATGCAGTTCCAGCATGCCGACGCCGGCAGCTACAGCGCCGACGAAGAGGCTGAGCAGGTAATGGCCGAAGCGCGGCCGGTCGTGCGCGAGGGCGTGAAGATCGGACGCAACGATCCTTGTCCGTGTGGCTCGGGCAAGAAGTACAAGCACTGCCACGGTCGACTGGAAGGGTAAAGCAGCATATGGCGGTGGGTTGGACGGGGTTGCCCCGGCTGGCGCCGGTGGCCGGTATCCGCATCGGCACGGCGAAGGCGCACATCAAGAAGCCGGACCGGCGCGATCTGGTGGTGTTCGAACTGGCGGAGGGCAGCGTCTGCGCCGCCACCTTCACGCGCAACCGGTTCCGGGCCGCCCCGGTGCAGGTCGCGCAGCGGCACCTGGCTGGGCGCGAGCCGCGCTATCTGCTGATCAACACCGGCTACGCCAATGCCGGCATGGGCGAGCAGGGGCTGCGCGATGCCGCCGCCTCCTGCGCCGCGGTGGCGGAGCTGCGCGGTTGCCGGGACGATGAGGTGCTGCCTTTCTCCACCGGCGTGATCGGCGAGCCGTTGCCGGTGGGCCGGATCCGGGCCGGGCTGCCGCAGGCGTTCGAGGCGTTGGCCGAGGATGCCTGGGCGCTGGCGGCGGAAGGCATCATGACCACCGACACGGTGCCGAAGGGAAGCTCCCGGCGGTTCCAGGTCGACGGCCGCAGTTACACCATCACCGGCATCAGCAAGGGTGCCGGCATGATCAAGCCGAACATGGCGACGATGCTGGCCTTCATCGGCACCGACGCGCGCGTCTCGCGCGAGGCGCTGCAGTCGATGCTGAGCGAGGCGGTGCGGCTCTCGTTCAACCGCATCACCGTCGACGGCGATACCTCCACCAATGACGCTTGCGTGGTGGTGGCCACCGGCGCCGCCGGCGGCCCCGAGCTGGGCGCCGATTGCGCCGAGCTTGCCGCTGCGCTGCGCGGCGTCTGCGAAGAGTTGGCGCAGGCGATCGTGCGCGACGGCGAGGGCGCGACCCGGTTCATCACTGTCGACGTGCAGGAAGGGGCCGACGAGGGCGAGTGCGAGCGGGTGGCGTACGCCATCGCCGAGTCGCCGCTGGTCAAGACCGCGCTGTTCGCCGGTGACCCGAACTGGGGGCGTATTCTCGCCGCCGTCGGCCGTGCCGGTATCGACGACCTCGATGTCGACGGCGTGCGCCTGTACTTGGACGATCTTTGCATCGCCGAGCGCGGCGGGCGCGCCGCCGGCTACAGCGAGGAGGCGGCCGCGGCGGTGGTAGGCAAGCCCGAGTTCGCCGTTCGGGTGCGTCTGGGCCGCGGTAGCGCGCGCGCGTCGGTCTGGACCTGCGATTTGTCCTACGACTACGTGCGCATCAACGCCGACTATCGCAGCTGAGATGACGGCATCGGCGCCGGCGGCGGTGGTTCACGTGGCCGCCGCCGCGATCTTCGACTCGCAGGGCCGCGTGCTGATCGCGCGGCGTCCGGCGCACGTCGATCAGGGCGATCTCTGGGAGTTCCCCGGCGGCAAGCTGGAGCCGGGTGAAAGCGTGGAAGAAGCGCTGTGCCGGGAACTGTGGGAGGAGATCCACATCCGCCCGACCGCCTACCGGCCCCTGATTCGCGTTCCGTACCAGTACCCGGGCAAGCGCGTTCTACTCGACGTCTGGCGGGTCGATGCGTTCACCGGTACGCCGCACGGCCGCGAGGGCCAGCCGGTGCGTTGGGTGGGCCTGGACGAACTGACCGGCTATTCCTTTCCCGCCGCCAATCGTCCCATCGTGGCGGCGGTGCGCTTGCCGGAACGCTATCTCATCACCGGCGACTTCCAGTCCAGCGACGACTTCCTGTCCCGCCTCGAACGCGCACTACGCCGCGGGATCCGCTTGGTGCAACTGCGGGTCAAGGGTGAGCGCGGCGCCGACCTGGCGCCGCTGCAGGCGGCGGTCGATCTTGCCCATCGGTTCGGCGCAACCGTGCTGCTCAACGGCGATGCGGCGCATGCGCAGCGGCTCGGCGCCGACGGCGTGCACCTGAGCGCGAGTCAGTTGGATGCGCTGGCGGCGCGGCCGGTGCCGGAAGATCGTTGGTGCGGCGCGTCTTGCCACAGCGAGGAGGAGTTGCGGCGGGCCGCCGCCATCGGCGTGGACTACGTCCTGCTTTCGCCGGTGCTTCCTACCCAGAGTCATCCCGGCGCGCCGAGCCTGGGGTGGCAGCGCTTCGCGGAACTCGCCGCGCAGCAGCCGTTTCCCGTCTACGCGCTAGGCGGTCTGAGCGACGCCGATCTGTCGCGCGCCTTCAGCTGCCGCGCCCAGGGCGTGGCCGCTATCGGTGCCTATTGGGGCCGCTAGTTCTCGAGGTCCTCGTTAGCCGGGGCGCCCGGCGCCGACAGGCGGGTGAGGTGCTCGTCGTCCAGCTCCGGACCAGGAATATGGTTAGTGCCGTCGAGCCAGGCGCCGAGATCGATCAGGCGGCAGCGCTTGCTGCAGAAGGGGCGATACGGCGACTCCGGGCTCCAGCGAACGGGGGACTGGCAAGTAGGGCATCTGACGGTGGCCATAGCCGTAAGGACCTTTCGCGGATCGGTGAGTTCCGCTACAGAGCGCAGCAACTCAAATGGAAGGGTACCGACTCGTTGGTCTGGACCGGTCGCTCGCGAGTCTCTGGCTGGATCAGGAAGCGTACCGTGAAGAAGTGCTTGCTGCCGCTGATCTCGGCGAATTCCGGCGCGTCGGCCGGCAGGTGTACCCGCAGCAGCTGGTAGGGCGTATTGCGATCGAGCATCTGCTGATAGATGCCGCCCTCGGCGATTTGGGGCCGCGGCGTGCAGCCGTCGCGCAGCATCCGCAGGATAAGGCTGCTCGCCTGCCGCAGGGGTTCCAACGAGGCCATCCACTCCTCCAATTGCGCGCGGCGCGCCGGAGCCGGTTGCAGCAGCCAGTGCTGAAAGGCCGGCAGGTCGAAGCCGCAGGTGCCGCCCGGAATGCCCGCGCGCTGCGTTACGCTGAGCAGAAGATCGTCGTTCTTGAGTTCGCCGCCCGGTAGGCCACGCACCGACTTCATGGCATCCGACAGGCGTTGACATTCGTCCAACAGCAAGCTCAGCCGGCCTTGATCGACGCCGGGGCTCGCTTCCAACCGGCCTAGGGTGATGGTCAGGCGTTCCAGTTCCTTCACGATCTCGGCGCGGACGTCGCCGCGGGCCGACAACACCCCAAGAATATCGATGAGCGCGGCGACGACGTGACGGCTGTGCCACTCGCTATCGCCGGCGATGCCGTGGCGTGCCTGCTGGAACAAGAACTCCAGGCGCAGCAGCGTGCGCACCCGCTCGTTCAGCGGTTGCTCGTACACGGCGGCTTGGCGGGGGCGTGCAGGCGCACTGGCCATCGATGGGAAATCCTCGGCGAAACGCGAAGCTCTCCATTGTGGCGCACCGAGCGGGGATGCTCAATGCACGATGGCTAGGGAAGCCCTTCGGCTTCAGTGGCGAGTGTTCAGCTCCGGCACGCCAGCGATAGATATTGGCGGTGTAGTCGATCGACCTCCGCGCTCAGATCGGAGATCGCGCCGGTGTTGACGATGACGTCGTCGGCGCGCGCCAAGCGCTGCTCACGGCTCATTTGCGCGGCGAGAATCGCCTCCGCCTCGGCCCTGCTGCTGTTGTCGCGCGCCATGACACGGGCAATCTGAACCTCGGGCGGGGTGTCGATCACCAGCACGCGGTTGACGACCTGCGAGAGATTCCCTTCCAGCAGCAGCGGCGCGACCAGCAGCGTGTAGGGGCCGGTTTGCGCGGCCAGCTCATCCAGGATCTGCTGACGAATCAAGGGGTGCAGGATCGCCTCCAGGCGCGCCCGCTCCTTTGGGTCGGCGAAGGCGCGCTGGCGTAGGGCACGCCGGTCGAGGCTGCCATCGGCCGCGAGAATGTCGCTGCCGAACGCGCTTACCAACTGCGCGAGCCCGGGGCGGCCCGGTTCGACCACGCGGCGGGCGGCGATGTCGGCATCGACCACCGGCACACCGTGCGCGGCGAACAGGTCGGAGACGGTCGTCTTGCCGCTGGCGATGCCACCGGTGAGTCCTACGATCAGCATGAATCCTCTCAGTTCAGGCCCATGGCCCGCAGATAGAACCGAATCAGCTCGTCGCGCCACAATAGCGCCAGCCAGCCCGCGGCGGCGAGATAGGGCCCGAACGGTATAGGGATGTTGCGGTCGCGCCCGCGCAGGAGGATCAGGCCGATGCCGACCACGGCGCCAACCAGGGACGACAGCAGGATGATCAGCGGCAGGCTCTGCCAACCCAGCCAGGCGCCGAGTAGCGCCAGAAGTTTGAAGTCGCCGTAGCCCATGCCCTCCTTGCCGGTGAGCAGACGGAACGCGTGGTACACGGCCCAGAGGCTGAGGTAGCCGGCGGCCGCGCCGATGATGCTGGTCTCGGCCGAGACGAACACCCCGTCCAAACTCAGGAGCAGTCCGAGCCATAGCACGGGTAGGGTAATCACATCGGGCAGGATCTGGTGGTCGAAGTCGATGACGCTGAGCGCGATCAGCGCCCAGGTCAGGACGATGCCGGCGAGCGCGGCGGCTCCGAAACCGAAACGCCAGGCGACCGCGGCCGAAAGCAGCGCCGTCGCCAGCTCGATCACCGGGTAGCGTGGCGAGATCCGGGCCGCGCAAGCGCTGCAGCGTCCCCGCAGCCATAGATAGCTGATGACCGGGATGTTCTCCCAGGGGCGAATCCGGTGCTGGCAGTGCGGGCAGGTCGACGGAGGCCATGCCAAGCCGAACTTCGGCTCGGCCGCGGGTTCGAGTCCGTTCAGTTCGGCGCACTGCTGTCGCCACTCGGCTTCCAGCATGCGCGGCAACCGCAGGATCACCACGTTGAGGAAACTGCCGACCAGCAGGCTGAAAACGAACACGGCGGCCGTGAAGGCCGCCGGGCTTGCCTGGAACAATTCGATTAGGGGCATCGGCGTCGAGAGCTCTTAGACTACCGAGCCCAACTTGAAGATCGGCAGGTACATCGCGATCACCAGGCCACCGACCAGCACGCCAAGGATTGCCATGATCAAAGGCTCCAACAGACTGCTGAGGCTATCCACCGCGTTGTCCACCTCTTCCTCGTAGAAGTCGGCGACCTTGCCCAGCATCGAATCGAGTGAGCCGGACTCCTCACCGATGGCGACCATCTGCACCATCATGTTGGGGAACAGGTTGGACAGCCGCATGGCGACCTGCAGTTGTTGACCGGAGGAAACCTGTTCGCGCATCTGCATGACCGCTTTTTCATAGACCGAATTGCCGGTGGCGCCGGCAACCGACTCCAGCGCCTCGACCAGCGGTACGCCAGCGGCGAACATCGTCGACAGCGTGCGGCCGAAGCGAGCATAGGCGGCCTTGTTGAGGATTACCCCGATGACTGGAAGCTTGAGGGCGAGCCGGTCTAATGCTTGCCGGAATGCCGCGGAGCGCTTCTTGGCTTGGGAGAAGCCGGCTACGAAACCGACGACGATGCCAATGATTGCCCACCAATAACTCTGCACGATGGCCGAGAGGTTCAAAACCATCCGGGTGAATGCCGGTAGGTCGGCGCCGAAACCTTGGAACAAGGACTCGAACTGCGGCACCACCCAGATCAGCAGGATCATGGTCACGATCAATGCGACCACGATAACCGCGGTCGGATAGAACAGCGCCTTCTTGATCTTCTTCTTGATCGACTCGGTCTTTTCCTTGTAGGTCGCGATCTTGTCGAGCAGGGTGTCGAGCACGCCGGCCTGCTCACCCGCGGTGACCAGATTGCAGAACAGGCGGTCGAAGTATTGTGGGTATTTGCCGAGCGCTTCCGACAAGGCCGTGCCGCCCTCGACGTCGGCCTTGATGCCCAGGATCAGATCCTGCATGCGCGGATTCTCGTGGCCGCGGCCGATGATCTCGAAGGCCTGCACCAGCGGGACGCCGGAATCCATCATGGTCGCCATCTGGCGGGCGAACACGGCGATGTCGCCGGGCGTGATCTTCTTGCCGGTCTTGGCGAACAACTGGGACTTCTTTTGCACCTTCTTGGGCGCGATGCCCTGGCGGCGCAACTCCGCCTTGACGGCGGCGGCATTGGTGGCCTGGCTCTGCCCCTTGACCTTGGCGCCACGTTTGTCTTGCCCCTCCCATTCGAAGGTGGCTAGCTTCGCGGTCTTCTCTGCCATGGATTAATCCCTGGTGACGCGGTTGAGTTCCGCAAGACTTGTTATTCCCTGCTTTACCTTGCGCAGCCCGGATTCGCGCAGGTCCGCTATCCCTTCGCGGCGGGCCTGATCGGCAAGCTGCAATGAGGTGCCGCCTTCCATGATGATGCGTCCCATTTCCTCGGAAATAGGCATCACCTGATAGATACCGACTCGGCCCTTGTAGCCGCCGGCGCATTGGTCGCATCCCTTCGGCCCATAGATGGTCAGGCCGTCGAGTTCCTCCTCTCGAAAACCTTCCTTGAGCAATGCGTCGCGGGGCAGGTCGACCGGCTGCTTGCAGTTGTTGCAGAGCCGGCGGGCAAGTCGCTGCGCGATGATCAGCAGCACCGACGACGCGATGTTGTACGGCGGTATGCCCATATTGGCGAGACGGGTGAGCGTCTGCGGCGCGTCGTTGGTATGCAGCGTGGACAACACCAAGTGGCCGGTTTGTGCCGCCTTGACCGCGATCTCGGCGGTTTCCAGGTCACGAATCTCACCGACCATGATGATGTCGGGGTCCTGACGCAGGAAGGCACGCAGCGCCGAGGCGAAGGTCAGGCCGGCCTTGGGATTGAGGTTGACCTGGTTGATGCCCTGCAGGTTGATTTCCACCGGGTCCTCGACCGTGGAGATGTTGCGGTCGTCGGTGTTGAGGATATTCAGCGCGGTGTACAGCGACACCGTCTTACCGCTACCGGTCGGGCCGGTCACCAGCACCATGCCGTAAGGCTTGTGGATGGCCTTGAGGAACTCCTCCTTCTGTTCCGGCTCGTAGCCCAGCATGTCGATGCCGAGCTTGGCGCTGCTGGGATCGAGGATACGCAGCACGATCTTCTCGCCGAACAGGGTCGGGCAGCTGTTGACGCGGAAGTCGATCGCGCGCGTCTTGGACAGCGTCATCTTGATGCGGCCGTCCTGCGGGATGCGTCGTTCGGCGATGTCCATGCGCGACATCACCTTCAGGCGCGCCGCGATGCGCGGCGCCAGCGCGACAGGCGGACTCGCGATCTCGCGCAGAACGCCGTCCTGACGGAAGCGCACGCGATAGGCTTTTTCGTACGGTTCGAAGTGGATATCCGACGCGCCCTTGTTGATGGCGTCGAGCAGCACCTTGTTGACGAAACGGACCACCGGCGCGTCGTCCGTATCGGGATCGGTGACCTCCGGTCCATGCTCGTCGTCGTCGCCGGCCGAGATGGAGAGATTCTCCAAGTCCTCGTCCAGGTCGAGGTTGGACATGGCGGTGTCGGCCGCTTCCAATGCCCGGTCGATCACCCTGCCGAGCTTGTCCTCTTCCACGAGGACGGCGTCGACGTTGAGCCCGGTATGGAACTTGATCTCGTCCAGCGCTTCCAGGTTGGTCGGGTCGGTGACCGCGACGAACAGGCGCTTGCCGCGGCGGAACAGCGGTAGCGCGTGGTGTTGCCGGATCAGCTTGTCCTTGACCAGGGTCACCACGGCGCGATCCGGCTCGACGGCGTCCAGGTCGAGCAGCGGCACGCCGAACTCCTGCGAAGCCGACTCGGCGATCACCTTGGCGCTGACCAGCTTGTGGTGCACCAGATAGGTGACGATAGGCAGCTTGGCTTTGCGCGCCTCGTTGACGGCCTCGCGGGCCTGTTCTTCGTCGATGAGGCCGTCTCGGACCAGGCGGCCGGCGAGGCCGCTGAGCTTCAGCGTCGGGCTTGCAGTGGCCATACGGTTAGGTGTTGTTATCCCGCTTCATTGAGGAGGGGAAACCGGCGGCGGCACGCTCGAAATCCGCGGACGCTAGCCAAGCGGCGCCCCCCCGGCGCTGCTAATTCAAGAAGAACTTCAATGGACTATAAACCATTTGAAATGTAGGAACTAGAAAACGGCCTCGCGTTATGCGAACCGCATCACGATAGCGTTTCGTCAGAGGAAAAGACGTCGACTGGTTCCTGCATGAAGTAGCCCTGGATGTATTCGACGCCGCAGCGCCAGAGTACCGAAAGATTGAGGGCGTCCTGCACCAGCGCCGCGATGGTGCGGGCGCCGAGCGAACGGCAATGGCCCGCCACCGCTTGCACGGCCTTCTGGTGCTCCAAATTCGCGCCGATGTCGCTGGTCAGCTGCGGCGAAAGCTTGACGAAGTCCGGCTTGAGGCGCTTGATCAACTCTGGACCGGCATCGCCGTCGACGCCAACGTGCTCCAGCGCCACCAGGCAGCCGATCGCGCGTAGCGCAGTGATGAAGTCGCAAGTCTCGGCCAGACGCAGCGAGGCTGTGCGCTGAGTGATCTGGAACACCAGCCGCGCGGGCGCCACGGATGCCGCCGCGAGCCTGCCTTTGAGCCATTCTGGGAAGTGCGCGCTGGCCACCGTGTCGGCGAATAGCTTCACGAACAGGATCGGTTGATGGCGTAGCGATTTCTGCTCGGCGAGCACGTGGATGGCACGTGCCGTGATCCACTGATCGAGCTCGGTGGCCAGCCCGGCCCGTTCCGCCGCCGGCAGGAATTCCTGAGGCAGGATGTCGTGGCTGGCGCCATCCAGCATCCGCACGAACACTTCGTAGTAGGAGGTCGGCTGACCGCTGAGGTTGGCGATGGGCTGGTACACCAGTCGGAATCGCCCGTCGCGAAGCGCAGCCCGCACCGGGGCGGCCCATGCGTGCTCCGCGCCTTCCGTCCGTTCGCTTGTCGGCGCGTTGTCGCGTGCCTGAAGCTCCGCCGCCTGGCGAGCGCGTCCGATGATTTCCGACGACGATCGCTGCTGGCCGGTCAGCAATGTCATGCCCACATGGCAGCGCGGTGGCGACGCCGGGCCGGCGCCAGGCGCTTCTCTTAGCCGCGCGGCCACGACCTGCGCGAGCCGCTCGAATTCACCGCTATCCGCACCGGGCAGCAGCACGGCGATGCCGTCGGCTTCGACCTGGGCGGCCACCGCCAGCGGCGGCAGTTGCCGGCGTAGCGCTTCGGCGACCGCCGCCGCGGTATTGCCGCTGGCTGCCGGGATCAGTACGTACAGCAATGCTCCGCCACGCCCGCCGCCGGAAAGCGCGGACCGCAGCGACTCGATGAAGTGGCGGCGATTGAACAGGCCGGTGACGGGATCGTGGCGCGCCAGGTATTCGAAGGCGCTGCGCAGCCCCAGAGCCCGCTCGATACGGGCGCGGGCGATCGCAACCAGGTCCTTGGGCTCGATAGGCAGCCCGATGATGGCATCGACGCCGGCGGCCGACGCGCCGTCGTCCAGCAGGCGCTTGTTGTCCGCGGTCAGCATCAGGACCGGCAGTGGGTAATGTACTTCGGTCTGACGTACCGCTTGCACCAACTCCACCGGATCGATGCCGCCTAGCGCCGCGCTGACCAAGAGCAGGTCGTAGGGTCGTTCATCCAGACGGTCGAGAACCTGCTCCGGTGCATCGAGGATGTCGACGGCGAAGCCGGCATCGCGCAGGGCCGAGCTTGCCGTGCGCAGATCATGGCTAGCGCCGTCGACTAGCAGCACCCGGCCCGCGGGTTGTGCTCGCGCTTGCTGGAGTTGGTGGAGCCGATGCAATAGCGCGGAACGGTTGAGCGGCAGGGGAAAGAAGGCGCTACCGCCGGCCTGAACGGCCTGCAATCGCTGGTGAAAGCCGCCATCGGCGCTGGTGAAGAACAGCGGAACCTCATGTCCCGCCAGATCCTGCAATTCCACCAGCAGGTCCAGGCCTTGCCGTGGTTCCCGAAGCAGGCGCAGATCCATCAGGATCGCCGCCGGCGTGTGGGTTCGCGCGGCGTTGCGCAACACATCCGGGTTGACGAAGGTGCGGACGCGCCAGCCATGCTGACGAAGTTCCTGAGCCAGATCCTCGGCCAGCGCCGAATCCTGTAGGGCCAGATAAAGCGGCCGTTCTAGCCGCTCGGGGCTCGACAGCCGGTCTGCTGAGCGGGAGCTGAAGGGCATGGGCTGGGTCGCTGTTCTTGGTTATGGGCCGGGCCTTTGCCCCAAGCATACCCTATTGACACCGCGGGCGAAGGTGGTCTGGACCCGGGATTGGTTCGTGCCGTGGCGGCGACATCGAACTCGACCGTGGTCAGAACCTGATCCCATAGCCGAGTCCAGGTGGTCCAGTCGTGATTGCCGGGACCGCGGATAACCTGTGACCGAGGCAGAAGTGTGGCCAGCAGATCGTGCGCGTCGGCGTAGCGGTCATCGCTGCCGTAGGCCAGCACGAGACGTGGCCGCATGCCGTCGTCGTCGGAGGCGTATTGTCCCAACCAGGTCCACAGCATGCGGCGGAAGTCATCGTCGTCATAGGCCGGTTCCCATTCCGTCGGCCCGCCGGCGGCGCGAATCTCGCGGATCAGTTCGTGGTCACCAAGGTAGGGCGCGATCGCCACCACGCCTTGGATGTCACCCGGATGGCGTTCGCTGTACAGGAAGGCACCCAGGCCGCCGAGCGAGATGCCGACCAGCCAGATTTGCTGGTAGCCGTCGCGGCGGGCCGGATCGATCACGTCCTGCTTCAGCCGGTCCACCACGGAGCGGTTCATGTAGTAGCCGATGTGGGCGTCGGCGGTGATCATGTCCACTGGCAGGCCTTGCCGGCGCACCGCCTCGATGAAGCCCTGACGGTCGAAGTCGCGGCCGGAGTCGCCGATGCCGGGCAGGAACACCAATAGGGTGCGATGCGAGCCATCGCCAGCGGCGTAGTGAGTAGCGGCAAGCGGTGCGGTGGGCGAGGTGAACATGGAGGCGCACCCGGCGCAGAGCAGGCCGAGCAGCAGGGCGAAACACCGAAGCGAAAGCGATGATGGGCTCAAGGCGCCTCCTGAATGTCGATCGGGCGGGGCCAAGCCCTTGCGGACTACGGTTAATTGCAATCGAAGATTGGGATGGTCGCGCTCCGCGGCAAGCCGGTCGCCAGTTCCTCTAGATCAGCTGATGCGGGCCAGCATGCGTTGGTTGCGGGTCAGGCGCGACCACGTCCGACCGACGTGATACCAGTGTAGGAGATAGGCTTCCTGTAGCAGTCGTGCCGCCTGACGTGGCGACCAGCGCAACCGTTGGTCGGCTGCGCAGGCCTGCGGGTCGAGTCCCAGACCGCGGGCGAGACTGAGGCTGCGCGCGAGGTGAAAACGGTTGGTGATCAGAATGGGGCGGCGTTGGTCGCCGTCCAGCAGGCGTCGGGCCTGGCGCAGGTTCTCCAACGTGTGGCGCGAGTGGTCCTCGACCTCGATGCATTCGGCGGGGACGCCGCGTGCCACCAGATAGTCGCGTCCGGCGCTCGCTTCAGACGGACCGCCCGGGCTGGTGTGGCCGCCCAGGATAAGAATGCCGTTACGTGGGTGCTGGCGGTGTAGGTCGAAAGCCCGTTCAAGGCGCTGGCGGAAATCCGGTCCGGGACGGCCCTGATTCAGCATCTGGCCGAGCACCAGGCAGCGGCCGGCGCTGGCGGCGCGGATGGGGGCGCGATAGGCGACCACGATGACGTGAATGAGGAGCGCGACCAGCAGTAGCCCACCGCTGCCGATCAACAACAGGTTGGAAAGGAAGAGGGTGAAGAATCCGTCGCCGCCGATGGCGCCGAGACGGATGCGATTGAGCATGTCGTGGGAGTGCCGAATGCGACGAAGGCGGATCGTCGCCGACCCGCCTTCGTTTTCGCGTCGCTACTTACAGCGACTGCAGCTCGATCATGATCCGCTTGTCCAGGTTCTGGATCCACGTGTTGTAGCGCGGATGAATGTTCGTGCCGTCGTAGCGCAGGTTGGTGCTGTCCTTGTAGTTGATGCTGTAGGTCTTGTCGTTGTGAGTGATGTCCACCACGGCCACGACCTCGCGGGAGGTGAGGCGGGCGGTCAGCTTGCCCGGGGCTTCCTTGGTCACGCGCCAGCCCAGCTGCGTACCGGCCTTGATGATGGCCTTCTCGACCTCGGTTTGGGTGAACTTCGCCTTGGTCGCCGGAACAGGCGCGTTGGCCACGTTGTAAACCGGGTTGGTCCGGCAGCCTACCGCGAAGGCGGCGAGTACGATCAAGGCGATTACCGTAAGCAGCTTGTTACGACGCATTGGCATTGTTCTCCGACGTTTTTGCTGCCGGGCAGGCCGGCTTGTCACACCACGGCCAGCATGAGGCCGCGGTTCGATTGGCGGATTTTCGGAACGAACTGCGGAAGCTGTGCCTAGTTCAATGCAGATGCCCCGTTCCCCCCGGCGCAATCATACGGTTCGGGTTTGCGCGTTGCCAAGCGACGCCGGGCGCCGCGGCGGCAGCAGTCGCAGCGAGCGCAGCAGAGCGACTGGGTCGAGGCCGCGGCGGAGCAAGCGCCCCGCGACCATGCGGATGATCGCGGTGGTGTCGCGGCGCGGAATGTAATGGCTGGGCCGCAGACCGGCCGGATAGATGGCCTCGGTTTCGATGTGCTCGATGCCGAACCCGCGTTGAGCCGCGTCCACCAGGATCTCGCTTTCGAATACGAAGCAGCGGGTGTGGTCGTGGCGCACCCGCACCTGCCGCAATACCTCGGCCGGATACAGCCGGAACCCGGATTGGCTGTCAGCGATGGGATGGCCGGCCGCCCAGGAGATCCAGAAGTTCGCCATCTTGTTGCCGAATAGGCGCACCGCCGGTGTGGCCTCGCGGTTGCGCAGCCGCGCGGCGATGATCACCGCGCCCGGATGTGCCGCCGCTTTCTCCAGCAGGCGAGGGATCTCGTTCGGGTCGTGCTGGCCGTCCGCGTCCAGCGTGATCACCGCCTCGGCGCCTTGTTCTAGTGCGTGCATGGCGCCGCGCCAGAGGGTGGCGGCCTTGCCGAGGTTGCGCTCGTTGCGCAGCAGCGTGACCGGAAGCGCGCGAACTTGCCCGGCGGTGTCGTCATCGGAGCCGTCGTCGACCACGATTACCGGGGCGAACGCCAGTGCGCGAGCCGCGATGTCGGCGATGGTGGCCGCCTCGTTGTGCGCAGGGATGACGATGGCCACCCGCAGCGGCCGGTCCGCGTCGTTGATCGCGCGATGCATCGAGAGTTCCCCGCTTGCGGCGTTTGCCGCCCCCGTATTGTCGTTAAGTGCCCGCCGCGCTCGGGCGGCGGGAAATGCCGTGATGAACCGGCGCCTAGCCCATTGCGCCGTTGATCGATATCACCTGACCGGAGATGTAACCCGCGTCATCCGAGGCCAGGAAGGCCACCAGCGCGGCTACTTCGTCCGGCCGGCCGGCGCGCTGCATGGGTACCAGGCGCTTGATCGTATCGGCGTCGAACACGCCCTCGGTCATGCTCCCCTGGATCACGCCCGGCGCCACGGCGTTCACCGTGATGCGCCGGCTGGCCAACTCCAGCGCCAGCGCGCGGGTGGCGCCGTGCAGGCCGGCCTTGGCGGCGGCGTAGTTCGCTTGGCCGCGGTTGCCGAGCACGGCGGCTACCGAGGAGATGTTGATGATCCGGCCCCAGCGGGTGGAGATCATCGGCAGCAACAGCGGCTGGGTGACGTTGTAGAAACCGTTGAGGTTGACGTCGATGATGCGGCGCCACTGTTCGCCGCTCATGCCCGCCAGCGGGGCGTCGGCATGGACGCCGGCGTTGTTCACCAGCACCTGGATAGGGCCGTCGGCCAGCATTTGCTCCAGCGCCGCGCGCGCCGCCGCCTCGTCGCAGAGGTCGAAGCACACGGCTTGCGCCGAACCGCCGGCCTGGCGGATTTCCTCGGCCAGCGCCTCGGCCCGCTCCGGACGGCTGTTGCCGTGCACGACCACGTGCAGGCCGTTCTGGGCCAGGCGGCGGCAGATGGCCGCGCCGATATCGCCGGTTCCGCCGGTCACTAGGGCGCGTTTCATGCGTTCTCCACGGTCATGACGGTGGCGCGCCCGCTCGCCAGCTCCCGGCGGCCGGCATGCACGCTGAAGGTGTAGATGAGGTTGCCGCCATCGGCGAGCACGCGGCGCGCTTCGACCAGCAACGGTTCGGTGATGTCGTCCAGACGCTGCACGGCCAGTTTGAGATCGCGTCCGGCGACCAGAAAGCCCGGCTTGGGCGGCGCGCCCTCGGCCGCGCCCAGCAGGCCGCCGTGTACCGCCATCGCCTGGGCGCCGTATTCCAGGCAATGCACCGCCGACAGCGCGCCGTCGCGGCGCAGCGGGTTGGCCGGATCCAAGTGGCTGCGGCTGCTGCAGCGCACGTGGTCGGCGTCCCACGCCTCGACCGCATCCAGCAGGCACATGCCGCCTTGATGCGGAATCAGCTCGAGAATGCGAGCGCGGTCGATCAGCATGGCTGCAGCTCGATCCGCACGGTCAGATCGTCGAGATAGGGCAGGCGCACCCGTCCGCCGCGGTCGCCGGCGAGCGCTGCCAGCAACGGTAGGCTGCGCGCCATCGGGTTGGACAGGCGCAGCTGCTCCAGCGCCGGGTCGGTGAGGCGATCGGGCTCCGCGCCACTCTCCAGTTCCAGTTCCAGCCGATGGCGGGCCGAGGCGAGCGGCTGCGGCGTGAGCAGCAGCGCAGTGCCGAAATCGGCCGTCAGGCCGCTCTTGGCGCGAATCGGCTCCGGCGGCAGCGTGTCGTAGGCCACCAGCAGCACGGCCGCCTTTTCCGCCGCCACCTGGGTGGCGGCCTCGAGCAGGCCGGCGGCGAAGCTGGCCTGGTCGGCGGCGATGCTCAACGACGGCGCCTGCGAGCGGGTGGCGATGGCGAAGTAGCCGGCGGGCGCGTTGTGCACCGAATTGTGGAAATGGGTGGGCGACACCGGCCGCTCGGGCTGGGCCAGCGCCCGGCACACCTTGTCGGTGATGTCGCAGTCGCCCATGCCGGAAACGAACACGCAGTGCAGCTCGTCCACCGCGTCCTGCGCCGGCAGCGCGTCCTGCGCCACCTGTACCGCCAGCTTGATGGTGGTGGTCATGCGCCGCCGTTCGTTGGCCGGCAGCAGCGCCGGCGCCAGGGGCCCCAGCGGCGTGGGCTCGTAAGCGCGCTCGCCGCGCAGCACGGGCATCGCGAGCTGCCAGTCGTTCAGGCCGGGCGCGGCGATCGCGATGCCGCTGACGAAAATAGCGCTCATGCCGGCACTCCGAAGATCAGACTGCTGTTGCTGCCGCCGAAGCCCAGCGAGTTGGTCAGCGCGAACCGCACCGGTCGCGACTCGGCTTGCCGCACGATGCGCAGCTTCAGCTCAGGGTCGATCTGCCGCGTGCCGATCGATGCCGGGACCAGGCCGTGCTGGATGCTCAGGCAGCAGATAGCCGCCTCGGTGATGCCGGCGGCGCCCAGCGTGTGCCCGGTCGCGCCCTTGGTGGAGCTGCAGCGCACGTTCGGTCCCAGCACGCTCAGCACGGCCTTGTCCTCGGCGGCATCGTTGGCCGGCGTGGAGGTGCCGTGCAGGTTGACGTAGTCGATGGCATCGGCGGTAAGGCCGGCCCGATCCAGCGCACGCCGGATCGCCAGCGCCGCGCCCGCGCCTTCGGGATGCGGGGCCGACATGTGATACGCATCGGAGGTCTCGCCGTAGCCCATCAGGCTCAGCGCCGGCTCGCCGGAATCGGCGCGGGTCAGCAGCGCGAAACCGGCGGCCTCGCCGATGGAAATGCCGTCGCGGTCCTTGTCCCAGGGCCGGCAGGGCTGGCGCGACACCAGCTCCAGCGAGCGAAAGCCGTACAGCGTGGTGAGGCAGAGGCTGTCCACGCCGCCGACCACCGCCGCGTCGCAGAGCCCCGCCTCGATGTGGCGCCAGGCCATGGCGAACACCTTGGCACTGGAGGAGCAGGCGGTGGAAATGGTCGACGCCGGTCCACGCAGGCCGAGCACGCGCCGGCAGAACTCGCTCAGCGCGAACAGGTTGTGGGTTTGGTGAAAGTGAAAGCTGTCCGGCAGGCGGCCGTCGGCGCCGAGCTGGCGGTAGGCGGCCTCGGTTTCGCCGATGCCGGAGGTGCTGGTGCCGAGGAACAGCGCCACGCGTGCCGCGCCCACCCGAGCGACGGTTGCGGCGACCGCATCCATGAAGCCGTCCTGCTCCAGCGCCAGCAGCGCCAGCCGATGGTTGCGGCAGTCGAAGTCCCGCAGCGTCGCCGGCAGGCGCACGTCCTCGACGCCGTCGACCCGGCCGATCCAGGTTTCCAGCGACGCTTCGCTGAGATCGCACGGGCGCAGGCCGGACTTTTCCTGCCGTAGGGCGTCCAAGGTGGATGCCTGGCCGGCGCCGAGGGCGTTGGTCAGGGTAAAGGCTGAAACGTGTAGCGGTGTCATTGCGCGAAGGCCGGATACCGGCCCGATTTCCTCGGATTGTCCGCCGTGTCGGCGCCTTATTAAACCGTGCGCGGGTGGGGCGGGTACGGGCCCCTGTCACGCCCCCTCATCAATTAGTTGGCGATTATAGGCAGGCTGCGTCGGCGCTGGCACCCGTCGCTCGGTGAAAAGCCCAGGCGAAGCCGAAACAGGCGCACACGCCCAGCGCCGCCGTCAGCCCGATGGCGCGCAGCACCGGCAGTTGCGACATGCCCAGCAGCGCGAACACGCCGCTGCTCGACACGGCGCACAGCAGCAACGCGTGCACGGTCTGGCGCTGATCGTCGCCGCCGGCCTGGTGCCGGAAGAACAGGCTGTAATCGATGCCCATCCCGATTACCAGCAGCAACGAGATCAGGTGGAACAGCGACAGCCGCTCGCCCAGCGCCAGCAACAGCGCCACATCGGTGACCACCGCGGCGGCGACCGGAATCGCCGCCGCCGCGGTGGCGCGCAAGGAGCGCAGCCCCAGCCACATGCATAGCACGACCGCGCCGGCGCCCCATAGCATGCGGTCGAGCGCCTCGTCGCGGAAGCCGGCGACCATGTCGCTGGAAGCTTGGCGCATGTCGATGTACGCAACGCCGGTGATGCCCGCGCCAGCGATGGTGTCCGCTACCGTCGCCCGCGCCTTGATGCCGCTCAGTGGTACGAAGGCGTGCCAGCCGTCGCCGCTGCGGCCCAACATCGGCAGCAGGCGCAGCTCCAGTGGCGTGCCGGCCAGCGATTCCAAGGTAAGCGGCGCTTGCGCGCGCGCCTTCTCGACGTCCTGTAGGAACGGTTGGAATGCGTCCGGGCGGAACGGCAGATCCTCTAGAGCCGCGTTCAGCGCGGTCGCCAGTTCCTGTCCGGCGGGTAGGGATGACTGCCGCTGGCGTTGCCGCGCCTGGCTGGGCAGATAGCGGCTCGGCAGGTCGAAGCCGCCGAGCGCGCCGCCGCGCTGGAGTGTGGTCAGGGCCGGCTCGGCAGCCTCGCTGCGTTGCAGGAGCGTTTCCAGGTCCGGCGCGCGGATCAGCACCAGGTCGCGCACGTCGGCGGCGCCGAGCTGCTCGCGCAGTTCCTGGTCGAGGTGGCGCGCCTGCTCGGGAATCGGGCTCAGGGCCGCCAAGTCGTTTTCCCAGATCCGGTCGCGCTGCAGCACGATATAGCCCAGCGCCGCGACCGCTACCGCCGCTGCCACCAGGGGCGCCGCGCGTGGCGCCCGCAGCGCGCCGGAAGCGATCGCCAATGCCCAGGGGCCGAGCGGCCGGCCGTAGCTCTCAGGCAGGAGGTCCGGCAGCAGCCAGCGGGTGATGGCGGCGGCGCAGAGCAGTCCGGTCACGGCGAACACGCCGAGCTGGGTCAGGCCGGGAAAGTCGGTCCAGGCGAGGGCGGCATAGCCGGCCACGGTGGTGATCACGCCCAGGCGCAAGGTCGGCCAGATCTTCGCCAGCCGCTGCCGCGGCGGGGCGCTGCCGTCCAGGTGGCTGAACAGATGCACCGGGTAGTCCATGGCCACGCCGATCAGGGTCGCGCCGAAGGCCAGCGTGATGCCGTGGATGCCGTCGAACAGTAGATCGACCACGGTGGCGGCCACCAGCACGGCGCCGCCCAGCGGCAGGGTGGCGAGCAGCAGCCGCCGGCCCGAGCGGTAGGCGAGCAGCAGCAGCGTGGCGGCGAAGATGGCGTCCAAGGCGCTGATCAGCTTGGTTTCGCGCTCGATGGTGTTCTTCGACTGCGTCGCGAATACGCCCGGCCCGCTCAGCGCCAGGGTCAAGCCGGTGGGCGCGGCGGTCGCGAACGCGGCGCGCACTTGATCGAGCGTGCGCTGCTGGCGATCCAGGTCGAAGCCTTCGGCGCGGGTGCGCAGCAGCAGTAGGGCACGCTCGCCGTCCGGGCTGAACCATACGCCGTGACGCCGGTCCGGGCCCTGCTCGGGCTGCCATGCCTGTAGCACGCCGCTGAGTTCGGCGGTCGGATCGGCCGGCAGGAAGCGCCGTTCCAGCACCGACGCGGGGGAGCTCAGCGTCTCCAGTCGGCGTTGCAGCTGCTCATGCAGCGATTCGGCGGTGAAGCGTTGGGCGTCGACGTTGGGGCTGAGCAGGTAGCGGTGCTCGAACAGCAGCTCGATGACGGCTGGATCGAGCCCGTCGGCGCCGTTGCCGACGAAGCTGAATGCCGGATCGGAGCGCAGTGCGTCCGCCAGCGCGCGGCTGGCGGCGGCGCGCTCGCTTTCGCTGCCGCCGCTGATCGCGGCGAGTATCACCTGAGCGCCGCGGCCTTGCCGTAGCTCATCCAGCAGCGCGTCGCCGGCGCGGCCACGCTCGGCCGGCAGGAACACGCTCAGGCTGCTTTCCACGCGCAGAAAGCCGCTCATCCACGCCAGGCAGCCGGCCAGCACCAGTAGCCAGGGGGCAATCCGCAGCCAACGTGCGCTCGTCACGGCGGATCTACTTCAGTTCGAGCACGCTACGATCGCCGATCGCTTCCTGCGTTTCGATGCGGATCAGTCGTTGCTCGCGTCCTTCGAGCTTCACCCAATCGATGTAGTCGGCCAGGTTGCGGTCGCGCGGCGTCAGCGTGAGCGTCCAGGCCTGGTCGGTACCGCTCAGCTCGGTGCGGTACAGGCGCTCGATGGTGTCGGCGTCGCCGCTGAGGATGGCGCGCAGCGAGTCGATGAACGCGGCCAGCGGCGGGAAATCGGCGAGCGCGACCTGCTTGCTGGCCTTGCCCGGCTGGCTGATGGTGATCGTGCCGGCCTCGATCTCGTAGATTTCGGCTCGCGGCGAGGTGTGCTCGCGCTTGAGGTAGTCCGGTTGGCGGAACTCCAGGGTGCCGCGCACCTCCATCACGCCCCGCAGCACCGCGAGGTGCTTGGTCTCGACGAACTGCGCGCGGATGTCGCCGCGCGCGCGCAGACCGGCCATCAGCTGCTCCAGCGTGAGTTCTCCGGCCCAGGCCGGCGGCAGCAGCAGGCCGAGCAGCAGCGCCGCGCTAAGACGCAGGCGTGTCTTCCCAATAGTCATAGAAGTTGAACCAATTATAGGGGGCTTGACGCGCATGGTACTCAAGCCGGTCGACGTAGCGCTGCGTCCACTGCCGCAGATGCGCTTCGCGCTCGCGGCGCGGTAGCTCGATCCGGTCGGCGAGCACCTCGAAGTGAATATCGTAGCGGTTGCCGCCGCGGTAGATGCCGAAGAACAGGATCACCGGCACCTTCAGCGCCGAGGCCAGCAGCATCGGGCCGGCCGGGAAGGCCGCGTCATGACCGAAGAAGCGGCAGGTCACCTGCTTGTCGCTGGTATCGACCCGGTCGCCCAGCATGCCTAGCACGCCGCCGCCGTCGACCCATTCCTTGGCCTGCAGCAGCGTGTCCGGCCGCCCCAGCGGGATCACGGTGGCGGCGATGTCGGGGTTGAGCGCCTCCAGCAGCGAGGTGATCAGCTGGTTGTGGTCGTGGTACATCAGCACCTTGATTGGCGACATGTCGACGTTGACGCCGACGGCGCGCAGGCACTCGAAGCTGCCAAGGTGCGAGCCCAGCAGGATGCAGCCCTGCCGCTGCTCCAGCAGTCGCCGTACCGGCTCGCGGCCGTCGCGCTTGATGTCGAAGCGGTGAAATTGCCCGGTGAGGAAATACACCCGGTCGAGAATGGTGGCGGCGAAGGTGTGCAGGTGGCGGTACACGTCCCAGGCGCGCGCCGGCCGCCCCAGCGCCACGCTCAGGAAGCGGCGCGAGGCGCGGCGGCCGCGGTGGCCGGTGAGCCAGAAGTACAGTGTGATCGGGTGCAGCAGCAGCCGCGCCGGCGCGCGCCCCAGGCGCAGCGCGATCCAGCGGATCAGTCGCAGCGCCATCGGGCTGCCGCGCTCCGATTGTTGTAGCCAGCTTCGGCTCATGGACGCGGCGTCAGCGTCAGCACGCCTTGGGCGATGTCGCCGACATCGCCGCGGCAGTGAAAGCGCAGCTTGGTCTCGCCCTGCTCGACGAGTTCGATGCGCATGGTCTGCTCCGGGCGCAGCGGCTGCACGAACTTCACCTGCGGTACGCCGCACACCAGCGCCTCCGGCCGTAGCCGCGCCGCCGCGGCGATCACCTCATCCAGAATGACCACGCCCGGTACCAGCGGATTGCCCGGAAAGTGGCCGGGTAGGCAGGGATGATCGGCGGGGATCACGCATTCGAACTGCTGTGGCATCAGTTGCGTTCCAGGGTACGGAGCAAATCGATCAAGGCCTGCCGCGGCAGCTTGCCGGCGGCGTTGCGCGGCAGCGCCTGCACCCGGTGCAGCGGCCGAGGTAGGAACACCGGGTCGAGCACGCGCCGCAGTTGCTCGAGGATGGTTTGGTTGTCGACTTCGGGCGCGACCACGAACGCGGTCAGGCGGGCGCGCTCGTCGTGCTCGTCCGGCATCAGGAACACGCCGTCGCGCACGCCTTCGATCGCCAGCAGCTTGAGGTTGAGGTCCGCCAGCGACGCGCGCTTGCCGGCGATGTTGATCAGATCGGCGGTACGGCCGAGCAGGCGGAAGCGGCCGTCGCTCTCCACTTCGACCCGGTCGTTCAGCGCCAGCCGAAGGTCGAGGTGGTCGACCTCGGCGATCGCGCTATCGCCGTCCTGGCTGATGCGCACCCCGGGGTGCGGTGTCCACAACCCATCGACGGCGGTGCGACGGGTGGCGATGGCACCGGTTTCGGTGGAGCCGTAGATCTCCATCACCGGCGCGGCGAACGCCGCTTCCGCCTGGGCGGCGAGCTGTGGCGACATCGGCGCGGTGGCGGAGAGGACGAACTCCACCGCCGGCCAGTCCAGTCCGGCATCCAGGCAGGCCTTGAGATGCAGCGGCGTGGTTACCAGAACCCGTGGCGTCGGCAGGGCCTGCAGCCGAGCGCGGATGTCGGCCGGGAAGAACGGCCGCCCGGTATCGATGCGCATGCCGCCGACCAGCGGCAGCACGATGGTGGTCTCAAGCCCGAACATGTGCTGCGGCGGCACCGTCGCGAGCACATTGCAGCCGCCCTCCGGGAACGGCAGCTGGCGCCGGGTCAGTTGCGCGCCGGCGAAGAACTCGCGCCAGCGCTTGGCGTGCGCGCTGGGCTTGCCGGTACTGCCGGAGGTGAACAGCGTGGCGGCCAGCCGCTCACCGTCGATTTCCGGCACCAGCGGCGCGGCCGGGCCGACGAGGGCCCGCAGCACCCAGGCATCGTCCAGCACGCGGCTGCCCGGATGATCGGCGAGCAGATCGGCCACGGTCTGCTCCGAGCGATTGGGCGGCAGCAGGGTCAGCAGCCCGCGGCACAGCGCCGCGGCGAAGCCGAGCAGGAAGTGGTAGCGGTTCTCGCAGAGGTTGATGAGGCCGCCGTCCGGCGGCAGTTGGGCAGCCACGCGCGCGACGTCGGGCAGGAACTGCGCGACCGTCAGTGCCTGGCCGTCATGCCAGGCGATGATGTCCCGGTCGCGGTCGCCGGCAACGAGGGGTAGGGTGCTCATCGGGATGGCTTCTGGCTCTGCATGAGGCGGCGCACGTCGACCCGACGCATGCCCTTGATGAAGCCGACGAAGCCGTCGGGATGCGGGAATCGGCGGCTGCGCAACAGGTATTCGAGCAGGAAGAATACGGCGACGATCAGATAGTTGATGACGTTGGTGAACAGCGACCACAGCCGCGGCGACCCGAACAGCGCCAGCAGCACGCATTCGACCGTGAGCAGGGCGAACAGCACTGTCCAGGCCACCGTGACCTTGCGCGCGTAGCGCCGCCGCTGCGGAGTCAGCTCATCGCCGAACGCCGCCGCGATACGTGTGATCAGCGGTGTCTCCCCAGGCAACAGCGACCGGGCGAAGCCGGCCAGGAACACGAGGTTGATCGCCACCGGCGGCAGGTACAGCAGCAGTTGGCCGTGATCCAGCAGGATCAGCCCGGCCAGCATCCCGGCTAGCGTCAGCAGCGCCAGCCAGGCCGGAGCACTGCCGCGACGCAGGGCCGGCAGCATCGACCACAGCAGCACGATGGCCAATAGCGTCAGTCCCGGATACGGATTGGCCTCGGTCACCGAATAGTGCGCCGCCACCATATAGGCCAGGAACAGCAGCGCCAATGCCACGGGATCGCTCCGCTATTGGGCGCGGTGGGTCTCTATGTGTTGGCTGAGCTTGCGCAACGAGGAAAAGATCTGGGCGTTGTTGGTATCGTCGGCCCGCAATTGGAAGCCGTAAGTACGCGAGATGGCCAGCGCCAGTTCCAGCGCGTCGATCGAGTCCAGGCCCAGGCCTTCGCCGAACAGAGGGGCTTCGGGATCGATGTCTTCCGGTGCGACGTCTTCAAGATTGAGCGTGTCGACGATGAGGCGGGCGACCTCTTGCTCGAGCGGCAGTTGTGCCGTCATGCCATCCTCCAGGCGGAAAAGGCGAATACTTCTGTCTATGCCATGGCGGCGGCCGCGGAGCAAGCGGCTGCCGGCGAAGGCGCGGAGTATAGCAGCTCGCATTGGCCGAAAAATACGCGTTCGGAGCGGGTTCGCGGGGTGATCCGGTGGGCTTAGTGGAGAATTCAAAACCTGCCATAATGCCCCGGCTTCAATACCCTGGGGGAAAGGGCTTCGTCTATGTCCAATACCGCTTCGGCCGCGGTTTCCGCGGCGCCTACCCGTTGTGATGTGCTCGTTATCGGCGGTGGTCCCGCTGGTACCACCGTGGCCGCGTTGCTCGCCGAGAAGGGGCGGCACGTGATCATGCTGGAGAAGGATCATCACCCGCGTTTTCACATCGGCGAGTCGCTGCTGCCGATGAACCTGCCGATCCTGGAGCGGCTGGGCGTACTGGAGGAAGTGCACAACATTGGCGTGCTGAAATACGGCGCCGAGTTCAACTCCATGTACATGGGCAACGCGCGCGAGACTTTCTACTTCCGCTACGCGCTGAACAAGAACCACCCCCACGCCTACGAGATCCGTCGCTCCCAGTTCGACGAGATCCTGTTCAACAACGCGCTGCGCAAGGGCGCCGACGGACGTCAGGGCGTGCGCGTCACCAAGGTGGAAGAGCGCGGCGACACCTCGTTGGTGTACGCGGTCGACGAGCAGGGCAACAAGCTGACCTTCGAGGCGTCGTACGTGGTCGACGCCAGCGGGCGCGACACCTTCACCACCAAGCCGCTGGGGGTCAAGCGTAAGAACCCCAAGCACAACACCGCCGCCATCTTCGGGCACTTCCACAATGTCGAGCGTCGGCCGGGCCGCGACGAGGGCAATATCTCGATCTGCTGGTTCGACCATGGCTGGTTCTGGATGATCCCGCTCAAGGACGGCGCCATGAGCGTGGGCGCGGTGTGCTTCCCCGAGTATCTCAAGACTCGCAAGAACAGCCCGGTGGAGTTCCTCTGGGACACCATCAAGCTGTGCCCGCCGGTCTACGAGCGCATGAAGAACGCCACCCTCATCGACAACGAGGCCCGCGCCACCGGCAACTACTCCTATACCTCGGACGTCACCTCGGTCGGCCGCACGCTGTTGGTGGGTGACTCCTTCGCCTTCATCGACCCGGTGTTCTCCAGCGGCGTGTACACCGCCATGAACGCCGCCTGCATCGCCGCCGAAATTCTCGACGAGTGCTTGCGCAATCCGGCGCGCATGCCCGCCCTGTTCAAGAGCTACGACCGGCGGGTGCGGCAGGGTATCGGCGTGTTCTCGTGGTTCATCTACCGCTTCACCTCGCCCAGCATGCACAAGATGTTCATGAATCCGCGCAACTACTTCCGGGTGCAGGAGGCGGTGATCTCGGTGCTGGCGGGCGACGTGTTCGGCGCTTCGCCGATCAAGTGGCCGCTGCGCATCTTCAAGGTGATGTACTACACCACCTCGATCTTCTTCGGCGCCAAGTC
>Ga0182741_1001207_pt1 | contig 34848 bp, 14 predicted proteins | sample eDN5th37CBELigOP_FD_128874 | JGI IMG/M metagenome (GOLD analysis project Ga0182741, IMG submission 128874) | Enriched Organic Plus compost microbial communities from Emeryville, California, USA - eDNA 5th pass 37_C BE-Lig OP (version 2) (version 2) ... | reverse complement strand
TCCTGGTTCGGTGCAGACCCACAGACCTTCCCTCTCATGTTTGCAGGTGCTGTATTCGCCTTTGTTCTTCTGCTTGAGATCCTAGTCCCATGGAGGAGCGATCTCCAAGGACTCGTAAATGCTCCAACTTGGGCTATTGCCAACCCCCCTGTCGTTAGTGGCATCCTGATCGGTCTGCTGCAGTTCCCTCTTCAAGTCTTGGTTTCTCGTCACCTGGGTTCGTCATCGTCGTATGCATGCGCGATTACCAATTGCGTTCCCTTGACTCATTATACGTACGTTTGAATTTGTCTAGTGTCGCGCATGTTGTTCGCTTATAGAGTCGAGGTGTCACAGCTTTGGATGAGTACCATGTAGGCTCTAATATGTATATTGACGCTCACAGTGTAGCTTCCTTTTCTTCTCGGATGCTCCCCCACCCCTACCTAGCGGCTGGACTGCCATTTGCCGTACGGGTGCTCGCCTACAGCTTGTGTCTATGGTTGGTGTCGTCCTCGGCGCATACGCTGCAAGTTCATGGTCCAACAGTGACTACCTGTCTGACGGTAAGGTTGGTGCTTTGCGTCACTTTATCGGAGGTGTGTGCGCAATCTTCGGTGCGTTGCTCGCGGGTGGCTGCACGTCAGGTCATGTTCTCTCTGGTCTGGCCCACCAGTCCAAGTACTCCTTTGTAGCCATGATGTGCATGTTTGGCTCAGCGATCGCAACAGGCCTTATCCTCTTGGTCAAGGGCTACTAATCTTGTGTTTGACGTATAGCAATGTGTTGTGTTGCTCTCGCACCACAGTGAGTGCCTACTACAGCTAACTACAATAGAAAGTGAAAAGTTTCATAGTACTTGTTGGCACTTTACATTCGAGGCGCAGAGATCATGTCACATAACGAATAGTTACACGCTGGGCGTTCATCCCACGCGTCGCAAAGTCGAGTGCAATGCAGGCAGTGGCCATTCGCTCGGCCAACTCTAAGCTCCAGGCTACATTCAAAATTGTTAAACTCGTCTCACAAGGAGTTTCAAGTAACGGGCGAGGCATAGTCACTTTTTTCTCGTGTCAAAATCGCGTGAACTGTCTGTGTTGCGTCCCTGACATGTAGCTCATTCGATGAGGGCATTACATATTATCCTTCTTATCTAGTCAAACTCCCTCAGCACTTCCGTACATCCTCTTATATTTGCGACAAAAATATTCTGACCTCTGAGGACTCTCAGCGTTTCAGTGACTTGCGCTGCACCCCACGCGAAGCACACCCGTGACCATGAGTACATCAAAGACACGAGGCAGTATAAAGGGGGATAAATCGGAAAAGGGCGATAAATCTGCCTCCGCAAAACCCAAAGCACCAGAAAAGAAACGGCCTCCTCATTTCCATGCGGTGTTGAAAACCAAGGCCAAGGCCAAGGCCATGTTTAACCAACTCGATGTAACGAAGCGCAAGAGAATCACACACGACGAGTTCGTGAATGGCATCAAAGCTCTCTTCGCTCAGGAGGGTTTGGAGATCTCTGACCTAGGGCTCGAAATGCTCTGGGATCAAATGGCGAAGGACGAAACGGGCAAGGTCAGCTGGAGTGAGTTCTCCATGAGATTTGTCGCGGATCCCACAACACAGTTCACTCTCGCAGAGAAACCCAAGACTGAGGAGGAACTGAAAGCTGAGCTTGCACCTAAGAAGATTGCTTCGAGCGATATCAAGAAGATTCAGGAGATGCTGTACCTGGCACTCAAGAAGTGGCGATACCTCAACGTCGACCTCGGCCTCTCTCCCGAGGCTAAGAGCTACTCCAAAGCTGAGCTTAGGCAAGCGTTCCTCACGCTGTGTGCGGCAGAACGATACGAGGCAGACTACATCGGTCGACCAGCTGAACCATGGAGTGTGTACATGAGTCTTAACGACCTAGACCTCGAAAAGCTGTTTGGTTTTGCGAGCTGGACGAAGAGCGGAGCTGCCAAGGCCAGCGAGTTCCTGCCCGCGCTCGAGAGGCTCATGCCTGCTGCACGACGCACTCCTCCGGACGCTGCAAAGCTCGAGGCACTGGCACAAATCCCTGGCATGGTCGGAGCAGAGGCTCGAGAGGCAAAAGAGAACCAGGCTTGTGGTGCTAACGACACACGAACGGCTCAAGCAAGTGGAGATGCTTCAGCCAACGGCTCAGGAGCTGCAAGCGAGGATCCTGAGTGTGGACTCAGTGCCTCGCTCTTGGCACCTCAAGAGGCTGCATCCAATGCTGCCGCCGCTGTGGTTCAAGGCATCTTGAAATCCGGTGCGATTCCACCGCTTCCCGATGGCATGCTCGCTTCATCCCTTCGCGACGCACCCGAGTTCAAGACGGTTCCCAATGAAAGGCTGGGAGTTTGGATCCTCGAGAACTTGCTGAATACGATGAATGGGCTCACATGGATGAACTCCCTTCGTGCGATGAAGACGACTCCTTATCAGGGACCCCTTCTCGTCTTCCCTCCAGCCATGCACTGGATATCGCCCACCCACGACAGCTATCTGCGACGTGCAGTCCTTTCCATTGAAGACCCTCAAGTGGTGCAAGGATGCCTCATTGTCCTAAGCGACAGCATCGTCATTTCGGGCATCAAGGTCCTTCCTGTGTCGCTCCCAGGCAATGCCTCTGGGTTTGTGTATGTAGTATACGCCCAGTTCCTATACGTCTGCCAAGTCACAAAGCCACGAGATCCCTCTTTGCCTCCCGACGTAGAGGATGAAGCATCGGTCATTCAGTGGCTCATGCGTGCCAAGTTATATGTAACGTCAGATGAGCGACCTCTACATATGTTCATTGAGGACTCGGCGGTAAGTGTGAACACGGAGTCGTACGTTGTACCTCCTAGCAAATACTTTGCCGACTGGGACTTCCCAAGTATCGAATTCTCGCTGCTAGACTAAGAATCGAAACGCAGCCACCGGCCCATGTCACCACTGTGCGTCGTGACCTGGAATAAAGGAACCGAAAAACAGTGCAGAGTCACGATGAGTTGATCCGATTGGCAAGATACAATCATGTATACTATATGGCATCAACATCCGTATCGGTTGTCCATGGAACGAGCTGGACTTGAGTGGCTGTGGGAGTATGCGCTGGTCGGGTCGACGAGTTTCAAATCTGAGTCCTGGAACAAGATTCCGTTCTGAGCGAAACTTGCTGAGCATTAGCATATCATCCCATCGGAGTAAGGATTCATCATCTTGGTGGTAGTATAAGTCTTCTGAGCGTAAGCGTTCTCCAACTTTCCGCTACTCAATGACAATCCAATTGAAAGTCCTATACTTCGGTTCGGCGCGAGACCAGACAGGGGTCAAGGAGGAGGACTTCCGGATAGCCGAGGGTACCACACTGAAGGGATTCGTCGAGCGTAAGTACACAAGTTCCGCAGATGCGATACTTGCCGCAGCATGCCCGCTCCTTGCACTGTAGGCGGACGTTGACTACGTGGTCCCTACTTCACTTTGAGATTCCAGCTGGCTTATGTACTGCACCACTCTTGCACGGTATTGTAGAGGCATTTACAAAGTACCCAGGACTGGCCCAGGTGGGCTCCCTGATTGTTGCGGTGAATTGCGAGTACGAACAGCCTACCTCGGCTCGGGTCCTGCGAGACCAGGACGAAGTTGCGTTCGTTCCACCAGTGAGTGGAGGGTAGTTCACATACTGTGAAACTACGTGTAGCGCGAGTGTAGGCAGCTCAGAAAGTATTGCATTCAACGCGCAATAACACAGCACATCTGGGTAACCCGCACACACTGGGACTCAGTACCTAGCATCCTGTCAGATTCGACAACAACTTGTCACTGCCTTGATTGATCCAACTTGAGCCAAGGCAATTCGGGCCCATCTGACATGAACCTGTGGAAGGATAGCTCTAAAGACCTCAAGGGTAGCGGGGCTCCTCACCCTAAGCAAGCCAACCCCCGCCCACTGAAAGACGACTGCGAGCCGCTCATGAACGAGTACCTCAAGTGTGCGCAGCATCTGCAAGACCTGGGTATCGGACTTACGCACAATGAAGAGTGTGGCCAAGAAGCGAACGCCTACAAGCTCTGTGTGTCCAGGGCAGCGATCCAAAGGAAGCAGGAGTACCGCGCCGACCTCGCCGGCAAGTCGACTGACGACATGGACGACGGAAAGACAAAGAAGAAGTAACAAACATTGCCCCGAACTCAAGCACACATTGGTTATGCTTTATGAGCTGATGCCTACAGGCGCATGGCGAGGAGAACCCAGCCTGCAATGAGCGACGTTCCGCCGATGGGAGCGATAGCTCCGAAACGTTTGTCGCCAGTTAGCACGAGCGAGTAGAGTGATCCGCTGAAGAGCGTTATGCCAAGCATGAACGCACGGGTGCTCCAAGTTCCCGTGCCGACCGCCGGAGCTGCAGCCGCCTTCATAAGTGCAGGGGCTACCCATAGCAAGTGACGATACAGTGATTGTAAATAATGAATGTACGGTTCGTGAGTCCAACACGTTGTTTTGATACTAACGACCCCCCTACAGTGAGACTTCAAGTTAAGACAATACAAAACCTCTATCATACGTAGTCAACGCCAGCCCCTCAGAGTCTTATTAAGCTACGTACTGAATGCCACTGCTGCAGAGTGAACCAGATGGTAGTTTGAAGCCGTCTTCCACACGTCCTGGTAGTAGTTCGCCTGGGGTTCAGGCAGATCCTTAAGTCGGGTTTTGAGTCCATGTGCGCCAAACGCGCCGAGCGCGACAGCAAGCGCTAGAACAGAGTTACGAGTATATGGTACATGAGTCGCACAAGTCGACTTCGAGTTGACTGCAAGCCTACACCCACACAGCATGTCTCCAAAGTCCGATATGCGAGCAAACGACAGTTAGTCAGATACTCACCTGCCGAGAGTCCACCGATAAATGTCGCGTCCATGGTTGGTGTGGGCGTGTGTGAATCGATTTAGATTACTATATGTGGGAGCGGTAATGTTAGAGATGTCTACTACACTGCATCTGAGCCGTGTGCATGAATACAACCCACTCAATCACGACGTTTTACGCTCGTCTCGACAGCCTTCGAACTTGGAAATGAGAAATTCAAAACGAAGCTAGGGGAGAGGTATCCACGCTGGATAGCTGCATTGCGCACTAGGTCGCACACGGGAGTCGATCCAGAACGGCTATTAACCACGCTGTGGTGAGTTTAGATCAGTTTACTTCGCCATCTATCCACGCCAAATATAACTTTGAAGTCAATTTGAGACTAGCGGCTTCATGTCTCACGCACTCCACACCTTGCTCCACGAACTCCCGGTGGCGCCGCTCGCGACAATCTTCCATCCCCCGCGGTGTCCACCCTTTCGTGACGGCGCGCACATCCTCGCGGGCGCCAACAGCCATGCTAACAGCAGTAGCAGTAGCAGCAGTAGCTCGGATGAGGTCTTTGCTCGGTATCAGTCCCCTCGAAGAGAGCAGAGGATACGCACAGCAGCAGTGACGAATGATTTGAGCTCATGGAGCCATGGTGAGAGTAGCACAGCGCACACTGCATACGCCTCACACACCGCTGGTGCTGCAGGGTCCCTGGGGCTGTCACCAGTCGACTTCTTCAAGTACGTGCAGTTCGACCTCCCTGCGATGATGACGCTCGCTGCTCAAACTAAGGCAAGGAAAGCCGCCCACCGCGCGACAGCGCTGCGCGTCACGCAAGCTGAGCGGCGTCTCTTCGACCGCATTGAAGCCCTTGCACAGGAAGTGCAGAGCTCCGCTGGTGGCAATACCGATATCGTCGACCAAGCTCCGTCACGCGGACAGAAGCGAAGGCTCAAAGCCCAGGGTGACTTGACAGCTCGTCAGAGCCAGATACAGCAGCCTCTCGCGCCGTCACAAGCACCTGAGACGCCTGAGACCGACGAAATGACCGATCGCCCCACCATCCCCCCCTCGCAAGAAGCAGAGCCAAGTGCAGAGGCTCAGTCCGATGTGCATTCGTCTCGACACAAGCTGCCTTCGAAGCGCGGCAAGGTTGTGGACGCCAGTATTTTGGACGAGATTAAGCGCGCTCAGAATCAAGCTAGCTCGGAGGAATCAGGAACTTCGTCTAGGACCCGCTCCCAGCGCGCACACAAACAGAAACCTCAGCAGCAGCAGCAGCAGCAGCAGCAGCGACGGGGCGCCAAAGACCAAGGCGTGGCTGAGGCGGCGCAGACTGCATTGGGCAAGCCAAGAAGAAGGGAGCAAACTGAATCAGAGATGGGCGAGAGTAAAACCAAGCGTGTGCAGCCAACCAGCCTGCTGGAGCAGAAAGAGGATGAGGCTAAGGAGCGACTGTCCGGGGTAGAACATGTTGAGTTTATTCGAGGAGAAGTCATTGAAGAAGAACCCTTTTTCGTTGAACGTAGTCACGAGGCCCGGGAGGATCTAGAGAAACGAGCGAACACGGTGGCGGATGCAGCAACAGCAGGTTTGCCTACATCCTTTATGGCGCAAGTGCCACAGACTCTAGAGGAAGGTCAGATTGACATGGCGCAGATTGATGACGAGTTCGGTGAGAGCGTTCCAGTGCATCCTATTGATGATACCTTCCCAGCACAGGACACGAGCCAAACCGAAGTGGACGCTCCATCTGAGGCTAGGAGCGTTTCAGCCTCTTCGTCAGAAGCTAAGGTGACCGAGTTGACAAGAGAAACCTTTACACAGACCCCGGCTCCTGAGCTTGAAGAACCAGCTCATGCCCCGCCACCACCAGCCACTTCTGAACCCACCGAGTCATCCAGAAGACGCCGTGGACGAGAGCGCACTACCCGCGTGAAGCCCGAGATCGAGGCAGAGGAAGAGGTTCTCAAGCAGACTGCACAGAAGCTAGTGCTTGACCATGGTCCGGATTGGGCGAGCCAAGATGATAGTGCTCAGCGAGTCCGTGGCGGTCGTGCCACTTCCAAGCTTCTACGCGAGATCGCCAAGACGAAGAGCAGTGCAAGAGCCCTAGACGACGGAGGACCCGACCAAGAAGAGGTCGCCGCTCAAATTGCTGGAGAGCTCGCCCTCCGGACAAGTGCGCGGACAAGGAGATCTCGCAGGCAGGCACCTGAGCCAAGCGGGCCAGCGGTTGAATCTACAGAAGCGGGTGAGTTGCATCTGGAGGCTGACGAGATTGAATTGTAATGTACAATACAACAGACAATATGTACAGTGTTTATGAGCGCTTGAACCGATTCTGGATTCTTGCCAACGCGTTTCGCACATGAATGTCTGAGACGTGCAAGCTGTGCAGTTGATCCTTGCGGAGATTCAACCTTCGTGCGTCACGAAGTGCATCCATTGCAGCTTCAGCTGTTAACGCCTTGAGATCCGCTGGTGTCCAGCCCCCGGTAAGTTGGTCAGATGCTATATCGCGTAGGACACTCTCGTTAAAAGCAATCCGCGCCTCATCCATAACCCTCGCCTTGCTTCCCGACGCCTGTGAATCCAACTTAACCGGCATGGACTTTGTTAACTTGACAAGCACGTCGAACCGTCCATCCGCATCCAGGTCGTCCAACATGATGTGCGTTTCAAAACGTCCCGGCATAAACAAGGATGGATCCAAACGCTGTGGAAAACTCGTTGTTCCCACAACTATGACGTCTCTCATGGACTCATTCAAGGAGTAAGATGAGTCCTCCGTGGTGTCCGAACTAGAGCTAATGCCTTCTTCGTGCATGCGCGCTCGTTGCAGGTCATCAAGTTGCGCAATAACCGCAGACAAAAGTTTGCTCGGAGCGTTACTGCCGTCTGGACTATCTCTAGCACAAATCGCCTCGATCTGGTCCAAGAGTAGCATGCAAGGAGCTGAAGCTCTTGCCACTGAGAATACCCGCTCTAATGCAGCCTCCGATCCACCATGAACCTTCGAAATAATAGAAGTTGCAGAGATGTTTAGCACAGGCAATGAGGATGCGCGAGCCAACGCTAAGGCAAGGTATGTCTTGCCTGATCCAGGTCCTCCACAGATCAGGATTCCGGAAGACGGAGCAACTGTACCAGGTGTCAAATTGACCCTTCCATATTTCGTCTCGGAAACAAGACTTTGAATGATACCGATCCATTGCCTTCGATTGACCATTGGCCATACCACCTCCCTATGTAATAGTTCAACTATAGAACCTCTTCCACCAACTTCTTCGAACGCAGACGCTATGGAGGATTCGGGTAAGTCGCTCGAATCTTGCTCAGCCTCGGGTAAAGTGAGCAATAAGCCCGAAATTCGCAGAGCAGAGGGAGCTCCAACGGCAGCCAAGGCACGGTTAAAGTCTTGCTCCTCGATGATGAATCCGTCATCTTGTTGCTTCGAGTCCCGCCTGCGAAGAGCGTACATATAAGCCTCAGTGACCAAATGAACAACATCTGAAACCACATACCCATGCATGCGTCGAGCAACTCGATCCAACACAGTCTCATAGTCATTGGGAATATTATGTAGCTGCAGGTAGTGCTTCAGGAGCTTGAGACGAGCGCTATGAGCCAAGGAGCCCAAGCTGAGCGTCGTCCCAAAAAGACCGTGGTTCGCCGCTGAACCACGCTGTCGCAACGGCGCCAAGGCGAATCGATCCGATCTTAAAAGTAATGGATGCACTGCATGCAAACGGCTAGTAGTAGCTATGACGAACACTCTGGGGCGCGTCTGTACTTGAACGTTTGTGTACAAGTCGAGCCCATTGGAGGCTAACCCATTCGAAGCTTCGAGCTCGCCGTCAAGCACTCTACGAGGAATTCGCCACGTTTGAGTAATCGCAGGAGGGTGTTGTACTGAATCAAGCAGCTCTGTAAGCAAATCAATAGTTCGATTTTCCAGTCGCACGTTGCGGCCGGAGCTGGACCCATCTTCAGCTGCCTCATACATATCTGCCGGTGACCCTAGGCTAATCGAATCATTTCCACCTCTTGTGGGCACACTTGAGCCTGATCTAGAGAAGAACGAACCACGTGCAGGAGTTAATGTATCAATGTCATCAATAACCACCAAAGCTGCGTTGGAGTACCATGCGTTTGACTTCGACACGGCCTGGAGGACATCGTTTGGTCGCTGGACTGCGGAGGTCATGGCACGTGCAAATACTGAATGTAAGGCAGCCTCAGTCTCGCCGAGCGACGACTTAAACAGCTCTGCGGCTGACACATAAACAGAAGGGAATGGAGCCGTTTCGGCTAATGTCTTAGCGAGATGACTCTTACCAGACCCTGACGGTCCCTCAATCAGAAGTAGGCTGGAGGGGGAGGGGATGTCGGCATCACATCTCCTGGCCGGAGATAAAGTGTACAGCGCCGCTGCTGCACGTGGAATCGTCAGCGCGGGCTGATGGTGCCCTGAAGATGATGAAGAGGTTGCCGACGTCTCCGATGCGCCTGAATCCTTACTCGAATTTGGTGAGGAGAACGCAAGTGCATCTGCAAACTTTCTGATAATCATGCTGATCTCGATATCACGACCAACGTGGTGCTGCGTAGCACGGGCAAACCAATGATGAAATAGAGGGGAGACGGGTGCTAGGATGGGTGGGCAGCTTTCGCTGGCACAGGAAACGCTTAGTCGTTTCCCATCTTCCAATAACAGTTGCTTTGCCACGCTCTGTTGGCCTGCTAACGAAGCTGTGGATCCTAAGGCCACCACTCTAGTGTGCCTTGTCAGTCTCAAGCAAGGAATTACCGTCAGTTGGAGTGGGTTGAGGCCCTCCGTAGTTGAAAGCCTACAGCTTCGAACAATGTAAGGCTTACCGCTGTGGAGAATGAGAGCGGGACTTTCCAACGCCGCGAAGCCTTGCAGACGTGCCCAGACGCACTGCTGCTGATGTAGTGCAGCCCTGGAGAGTATGCTACATCCATGTGACACAGAAATATCAAAGTATTCGCCACCATCCTCCGTGCGGTCTTGGAACACAGGATCGGCATAAACCTCCTTCACCTCAACAACTGGTTGATCAACGAGCTTGACTATGCTCCAAGTGATTTCATCAAGTGAGTCAAGCTTTGTTCCCTCCTTACGTAACCCAGCGCGGATTGTCCACACGAGATATTGGAGCAGCGTAGGTGTGGCTACAATGTCCGCATCCTCCTCTTCTTCTTCACCGCTGTTCTCCGGAGTTGCCTCCACGCGTTTCTTTTCGGTGCTCTCGCCTTCTGTGTGTCTCTTACGACCCGGCGATGGTCTGAAATCAACATAAAGGGATTCACTGACGAGCTGGGCGAACTCGGGCTGGACCTGGCACGCCACTGGCTGCAAGGCAGGATTCCCGGAGTGTGAGTCGGGTGTGAGGAGCACCCAACTTCCTGGTGCGATATCCTTCTCGATAAGACAGAACGCAGGCAAGAAGAGCACACATCGATATGCAATCTCTGAAGCTGCTAGCTCGGGGCACCCAATGCATACTCTGAACTGCTTCAGTGCGACTTGGAGTGGTTCGGACATGTTTGCTCCAGGCTGGTCAAACACGTGTGTGCGAATAGACCACACTGAAAACCGTGTCGCGCTCGACGTCTACCCTGAATACCAACTGCCTTACGCTACGATCTTATCGGGATAGATGCAATAACCCGACCAAACCGCGTATCTTGCAGATTGGAATTTGGCTTGAAATTGGGGCATTTCCAAGGTGTGGAAAACGGGCTTTGGCTACCTGCAGGTTATAACAGACAGTTGTATTCAGTACTGAACGCTGAGTCTAACTCGAATCATCCCAGGTATACCACACGAGCAACACGCCCGTCCACATATCCAGCCACCTAGTGACCTGGATTTTCCCCACTTCTCCCTGATATGTCGCATTCGCCCGATTCCGCGGCCGGTGTCGCGCAAGAGGAAACATTCCAGGGTACGCACAGTACCCAGGGGCTATCCGACCCAGAGTCTGCCTCCGGGCACCTGGCCACATGCGTAGGGAAAGGCGGACCCTCGACGAATGATGACGAACCAACGAGAGTCAGTCCTGGGGCTGACACAGGCACGGATGCAAGTCAGCCTGCGAGCAGCCCTGGTGTCCACCTCGAAGGGCTTTCACAAGCCGAACTTGATGCCTCGATCAGAGAGACCCTCCTGAAGCTGCAACTGCTTGCACGCGAAAAACAGAGACGAAGCCAAGGTGGCCCTGATCATGATCCTAAGGAGTATGCCGCAGTCGAGTCGAAGAGCGACAGCAGCTCAGTCATTGCTTCAGGTCGAGATGAGCTTCAGGTCGACTCCCTACTCTCTGCAATCAAAACCTGCCTGGGCACAGACCTCAGCAACAGAGACGACACGAGTCGTCCCGCATCGATGGCTTCTCAACCCGTTTCCTTGGGCTCAACCACGAGCCCCAATCCAGTAGCGACTACAGCATCTGTGTCATCGCAGGCTGCTTCAGGTATTGATGATTTGTTCAAGTTATCTGACTTCGAAATCCCTGGTATGTCCGCGGAAGAAGCAAGAGCCTTCCTGTCACAGCGCTTACCATCACCCTTCGACGACGTCGCGTTAGCCACGATCGCTCAGCAACTCTCTGTGTATGACGGCTTTTTTACAGTATTATTGACAAGATACTATGGTATTCAGACACGTGTTGAAGCAATGCGGCAAATGGCTCGCAAGCAGGCTGTGATCACCTATGGCGAAGGGAAGGATGACCAATCTACGCAGCACATCCTGCAACCAATTTTCGAAGTAATTGACCGAGCTACCAAGATCCGTAAGGTTGCAGCGGCAAAATCATTCCGCGCGTCGCTGGTTCTGCTACTACGTGAGTACCGAGACTACGCGATGCGCTTGCTCCGAGCTCCGGCGTTCCAGCCTCCTTTCATGCGAGCACTCTCAGTCGTCGTGTACTTCTCCAACCGAACAGTACCCTCGCAGCTCTTCGCAGGCCGCGATGGCATCCTGACATCGGAGCGCCTCGCAAGCATTCCCAACTATTACCAACCGTATCAATACCAGCTGGGCACGATCTATGCCCATCGGAATGCTCGTCTTCCGCCTGGGGGACCTCAGGCGTCTCCGGCCTCACCTACCGTCACAAGCAATCCATTCCCCATGATCCTCACGGACCTCCCCTCAACAGCTACAATTGCGGATGTCATCCGTATTCTGCACCAACGAATCAAAGCGCATGCTGATGATTGGGCTATTGTTGCTGTCACCCCTGCGGCAAGGCTTAGAATCGTGTACACTCCAAGATCAGTCAACCGTCAGCACAAATCGGACGAAGACGAGCTGATCATGCCCAAGAATATGGCTGCTGATTCCCCAACGTACGGACTTCCCCACTCGGACCAGATCGGAGGTGGGAACTCAGGGGCTGCCTTGGCAACCCTCACTGGTCGCGGGCCTCACCAAAAAGCGATTGATTTGGCCGTCTCAGCAAGCGAGGCTGCAGAAGCCGCAGAGGCAGCAGCACTTGAGCGCATGACCATCTCCGGGCGCGCGCGCGAGATGGCAGTTGGTGTATCGCAGCATTTAATCGATGGACTACGAGACGTGTTTACTATGACGAAGGATAGAGCCCTGAAGGCGCTGAATCCTCGTCTTGCCGACAAGCTCAGTGCACAGCGGCAGTCACAGGCACTGTCGAAACAGCCGCAGACACCTGATCCCACGGTCGTCCGTACGATTCGACTCGATCCTACGATCCTCTTTGGAGCTGGTACTGCAGATCACACCTTGTACATGAAGTTACAAGCCGAAAGACTAGGAATTTCCATTTCAGACTCAGATGCTGTCCAGAACACCATGTTTGCTGTTCCTCCGAATAACACTGACGAGGCGAATGCGGCTTTGCGGCAGCTCACGTCTGCTCGCAAGAAGATCCTCCTCTCGCAGCGTGCTTACCTTCATGATGGGACGGACCCAGTTCCGATCAAAGATGATCCTTGTTCGATCAACGAATTTGAGGATGATGGCATTCGCGCCCAACATGGGCAGCGTTCGCACGTATACAATCCCGACACAAACGTAAACAATGAGGCCTACAACTTTGAATCGGCACAGACGCTGCAAAGCATTGTAGAAGAATCAAAACAACCTGTTGTACGAGTGGATCCAGCGGCAGCTGATCGAAGAAGGCAATTGCTTGCATCCTCAATTACGGGTATGATGGACGGCGCCGATGCAGGGGATAGCAGTCAGCAGATTGACTTCTCAGAAATGTCTCTGTTCGATCTCGATCTTCCATTCCGTGGTGCGGCCATCGAAATTCTTGGAGGTATTCGTCTCCAAGGCGATCAGATGGTCTGTTATGAGCAGTATAACATTACCGGGTTGCTCTTCAAAGCGTTCAGAACCATTGTCGACTGTGAAGATGACGATGAGTTTGACGACTTCAGTGCGGACGATGACAGTGAGGGCGAATCCAATTCCTCTGCCATCACCAACATTGGAGATTTTAACCCAGAGCCATATCGTCCTCCCCAGCCCGTTGCGAGGACTCGATCGCAGTTGCTCAAGCAGCTTGCGGCCGCCGCTGCTGCTGCGGCTGAGTCCCCAGCAGCTGACGCCGTATCTCCTACGTCAGCATCCGCATCAGCAAACTCTAGCTCTTCCCCTGTCGAGAGTGTAAAGGAGCAGCTTGCTCAGCTCTTGAAGACTTACTTGCACTGTGATCTGAATCAAGTTGTCGCGGGTATCCGAGAGCAGTACAACACCTGGAAGAGACTACGCATCTATGATGAAGAAAATTACACATGCCGAACCTGCGGTATTCCTTGCATCTGTACATCGTGTGCGCTCCATTGTCACTTGGGTCACGATCTACTGCTTGTTCCCAGAGACGCGGTTCTTACGATGCAATGGGCCAGAGATGAGGCTGCTACCCTGTACAAGACAAAGCTTCAATCATTCTTATCTGGTAAGGATGAGTTCAGACTGATCGATGACTTGCCGAGTTGGTCCGCTGCCACCTTACTCCATCCCTCGTTGGACCACATCCTGCGGCTCGTCCCACAACTCGCGCAGATTCCTCATTGTGCGTGTGGCGAGGCACCGGGAGGCAAGCTGTGTGACATTGGACCATACTCGACCGTCGATATCGAGCTAAGCTTGAATAGCCTCCGTAAGCTTCGTCCAAGAAACAATCGTGGCGGCGCAAATGGCCAGCAGTCCCAGTTTGCTCAAGCCAACGGGCAGGACTCTCGCAGCAAGCCAGGGGCAAGTCATGCCCCTGGACACAACTGCTAAGCTTACTAGTTCCGATCGCCTGTCTCTGTCCCTGACGATACTTTTTTTGACTTCCGGATTGTCCCGTGTCACCAACTTAAGTTTCATAGATTAATGTCACGTACTCATCTCAGATCTCATAAAGCGTTCATTATTCAAACACGGCTACACCTACGCTTCATCGCTTGAACCAACCTCAGAACGCGTGCCAACGTAGAGGAGCAGTGCCAACGTAGAGGAGCAGTGCCAACGCTGCTATCCAATCGCAGAAATCGGTCATGGGCTGGGATTTGAAACTTTTGAGGCAAGACTGCTACAATTCCATCAAGTCCGCATCTCATGATGTATCCAATGGTTCTTCTAAGAAGCTGACCCAATTCACGTAACTCGATGTTATAATCCTTCCTATAGTGCCTGTTCACCATGTCCGAGCCCAACTCGTATCAAATGAAGACCATCTCGGCCAGGCCGACCTTCCCACGTAGGCCGCCTACCGATGATGACGATGATGAGATGCAGTACTGGGAGGAGCCCAAGCGCGCCCCAACATTTCCGACAAAGTACGTGTGTGGTAACCGCCTGCGCGGGGTAGCTTGGCTACTCTACCCTTGCATACCCCAATCCCGGCCCCACTGACCCTCTGGGGCGTCGTGGGAAATTTCGAATCTTTCGGTTTTTCGCGTGCATGCACATGAAATGCGTTCGCCTGCGTCCGAGTGGTAGGCCAAATAACGCGCCTATTGGCGATGTTTCATCACAGCAGTCCACGCTAAACATGAAAATTGTAGTTTGGTACTCTCATTTGCCCCTTATACCTGAAATGTATCCTCGCCGTACCCCAACTCACCTTGCGCGCCCGCTCTAGAGCTGCCTTCATCGCAGTATTTCTCTTCGTTGTAGGCATTACCTTCGGCATTGTAGGCCTCGTCACAGCACTCAAGTCGTCACTGAGTGACGCCACACCATTCATTGTCATTGCTGGAATCAGTACGTAGATCTACAAGTACTCCAGGACTAGTATATTGTCGACTGCACTCGTGTACACCTGGAGTTGTACGTATGAATGAACCCAAGCTCACTTGCAAACCTCCACCCCAACCTCTCATCCCGCGCCTCTCTACAGCCCTCATCCCCGGTTCGTTCTATTCGTTCATTCTATTATGCGCATACTTGGGTCGACCGGGCTATTCGTATGATCAGATACCAAACCGAGATGACTAAGCAAGTTCCTCGTACTTGTGATGGCCTGCCAATTGTCCCTCTTGAGCGCCAGAGCTCAGGACGGACGACGTATTTAGCTGCGAATATGTATACCAACGCGCATAAGGGTACTCATGTGATGCCAACTGTACTATATTTAACTGTGTTTTTCGAATAACCTTAATGCTGTTTCACAGAGTTACTATTTACCTTAACTCCACGTTTCACACGAGTACTGTTGCATTTCCATGCGCAGAGGAAGGTAACAATGATGTAAAGATCTCCTTGAAAATCAGTGGGAGTCTGGACGTGTCCTGGCACACATAACCCCGGCCTACCGGCATTCCAGACACAAGTCGAGTTGCAGTCTCCTCACCTGCAATAAAGATAGCATAGGTATTAACTGACCTGCGACCGTCTCCAGACCTGTTCTGTTGAGAATCCTGAGCAGTCTTGTTCGTGTCTTGAGTTACAAGCTCACCCGTACCACCGTAGCGGGGATCATCCAACAGAACAGCTGCGAGAGAAGTCCCCGAAATGCCATAGCGATCCATATTGGCATCTGAGAGCAGAAAAACGAAGTAGTCGTCTGCAGGTTCCTTGACCACTTCCATCATCGCATGGAATGCGGCAGCCAAGGTCATGTCTCCTGAGCCACAGTTCGTGGCGTTCCAATACATCTTTTCGATCACAGCGATCTTTTCCTCTACCGTACTCGGAGGTGAACCGAACGGAACCAATGGAATCCAACAGCTTTCACCGTCATGGCCGACAATGCTGTAGTCATATTTGTGAGAAAAGCCATGTAGCGCTTCGATGAGCATCAACACAGTCGCAGCCGTTCGGTCCAGTCGACGGTCATTTGCATTGAAGAGTGCCATTGATTGGGAGAGGTCGATGACAAAACGCAAACGTTTGGGCTTCTTTTGAACCAGCCCATGCATTGGTGGCTGAATACCTCGACGCTTAAAAATGTTCTTCTCCCCTGTTGCACCATCGAGGAGCTTATTATCATCGAGCTCACCATACGGAAGGTTCTTCAGCCAGATTCGTTCTCGTTCCTTCGCCTCGGCTCCCTCAAGAACAACACGTAGCTGGCTAACTTCCAAAGCTACTGCGTTGTATAGCCGTTCGTATACGCTGGATCCGAGCGGAACTCTTTGAGAGTCAGTGAGAATCTTGGGTTCAGCCTTCATTGCGACGCGTCTGGCCCATTGGACGACATCAGCGGTCGATCGCGAGTTTTCAACCATCCGCTGTCGTTCAAGTTCCATTGCGTTAGGGTCGAGCACTTTTCGAGCCTGTTCAATGAGTTGTGGGGCCAGCTTCTTGCGGCTCGATGCGCTTGCGTCCTCTTCTCCATCCTTTTTGCTTTTCTTATTGAATTGCATATCAGCAAACGCGACAGTACCAACACCTCCGCCACCACCACCGCTGCCGCCACCGCCATTACCTCCGCCCCCACTGCCACTTCCACCTCCTCCACCTCCTCCGGCTCCACCACCACTTCCGCCTCCACCCATGCCGTCGCCACCTCCATCACTCATTCCGCCTGAGTCGTCTCCGCTACCGCCACCGCCGCCGCCACCGCCACCACCCGATGTAGATTCTTTGATCTCGCCAGATTCTGATTGCTCCTCGCGTTCTTTCTGGCGCTCAATCAAACGAGCAACGCGAGCTGCGCGTTCTTCCTCTGTCAGTTCTTTCGTGGCGGTCGAGCTCCGTGCTACACCTCGCTTTCCACGGGGTAGGATGCCATTGGGATAGAGTCCCTCTTGAATAAGCACAAGCTTGCAATCTGCTTGAACTATTACAAGCTGTGACTTGTTCATTGATGCAGCAGCCACCGTGTAGCCAGGAGATAGCACAGTATGACCGTCTGGGGCAGTGAGTCGGCACAATTCAGATTGTGGCTTTGAGCTGAGTTCAAACACCTTGGGGTCCAAGCGGAGCACGCGAACTCGCAGACTATTAGGATGTATCACTTCAAGCAGAACCTCGGGGACGCTGCGGGCATTGGATGATGTCTGTTCATAATTCAGAACATTGCACCAGAGACCAACTGTATCGTGAGCCGTCAGCCACGCGGAGACTTGGTTCGTTGGACGTTTTCGAGGAACACTCGAGGAGGTGGAGGGTCCCTGCAGCCGTTGGAGCTGGCTCATGGGTGTTGTCTGCGGACGATTCACACGGAAAGTTAGTGGGATATCATTCAGCGGATTTAAGGAGGCTGACTTTGCTGCCTGGTTCTGCCGTGCGCTAGACCAGATCTGCATAAGTGGTTCATGGATCGATGTCAGAATCGATGCAGGATCCTCCTCCACCGTGTCCTCAAAGGGCAACACCTGCTGCTTTCCAAGGTACTGTGCCTCAAACCGTGCCGCGCGACGAAGCGCCGTTGTAGATGCCAATCGTTTAGACACAGTATCTGCAGTCGCTCGTGCCTCACGCAATCCAGGACGAAGAATCACTGCCGTGCACAACACGTCACTGTGGGTTGTGAAGTACGCAATGGCAGACGCCTGGTTGAGGATACTCGCACTAGCGGAACGCGTCTCTGGCGTAGTCCCCATCTCTGGAGAGACCATGAGTGAAGGTGGAGAATGCAAGGTCAAGTCAAGGCCCGGACTGATCGACAGTGGAGTTGGAGCAAACACTTCGTCGGGGCGTGTGAGAATCTTTTGCAGAGTGACTTGAATCAAGTCAGGCCGAGTTCCATCCAGTGCTCCTGCATCTGCCCCGGGAGCTGACGATAACAGCATCAAGTTGTTTGGTCCGAGCCAGTTAGTACCCAATTGTTGATCGAACATTTGATCCCATAACTCGGGTTCTTGATCTTCGGGATGACCAAGACGCCGAAGCGAGAATAAATATTGTTCATCCTTTGCATCACGAACGATTGCATCAACTGGGGAAATCCATATGATAGTCTCAATACTCAAGTGTTGAGGAAGGGGCATGCGCGCCAATCGAACGCGATAGCTGTTATTCGCATCTCGAGCAACATGGATGAATACGCACGAGTATCCGCGCCGTGCATAGCATACAAAAATGCAGGAGGTCTTCGTCTGCGCTGGAACCGCAGTAAGTGAGAACTTGTAGCCGGGTAGACCAGTCGCAGACTGGATCCAGTACTTTGCTTGGAGATCAACAATATTCTGACGCGAGGATGACGATTTTCCGAAGCACGACACAACGGGGGAAAATGCAAAGTCGAGAACCCTATTGTTGGATGTGATAAGGGCAAGTCGGGATTGAAGAGGGATATACACTAGCGTAATTGGCTCAGCCTCAGGTTCTCTTCGGATGAAGTTTGTTGCGACGGCTGGGAGGCCTTCATTGACTGGCAGCAACACGAGCGGGTTTCGAACTACGCTAGGAACGGAAATCGCTCTCAGGTCGTCCACTTTCAAAATCGGTGGCAGCGGTGTATCGCGCTCTCCTGATTTAAAAGTGATTGTCTTCATCGAAGGTCCTCCCTTCTCAGCAGCGATTACGCGTGTTATGTGGACCTCGCTGGTCTCAATCGTCAGTGAGACAACATCAACGGCTCCGTCGGATGTCGATGCGGCCGCGACGGCCATATTACCCGGGACATGGCAAGTCAGTCCCGTGAGCTGAGCATTATCTACGAGAGACCCATCCTCCTCCGCGTCTGGCCATGCCTTTGGGGCAAATTGCTCAGCCAGGGGTTCGCCCAGTGCGACATGAAGAGCTTGGTTCTGATGGGTAAGCTCAGCAATATGCACGAAAAGACAAGTTGTATCGTTGGCGTTGGGAGCGTGGTTCGACGTAAGGGCCGAGGTATCAGCGCGTAGCACACCTGACTGAGCACTAGATGCGGCGAGAGAGACTGTCAATTCAAGCGGAGCAAGTGGTTCTCCGAATCTATCCTTTCGAACTTTGCTAACCTTGCGTATAACCTCTTCGCGCGTCATGTGTGCTGGCTCGGCTCTATTACGTTGATCGAGGTCTTGATCATCTGCTCCGTCTGTATCGTCATCTTCATCATCAATCTGATCTAGGTCATCTCCGGCTGACTGATGCTGTTTTCGCTCAGCTAGCCTCGCCTTTCTTGCCTGCTCTTCTTTGCTATCCCAACCCACACGGAAGCGCAGAGGAAGGCCAGCTGATGCGAAGGCCTCTGCCAACTTGGCTTGCAAGTTAGCGTCATACGAATCAAAGTCAACAACCCCGCGAAGGACATCCGCAGCGTCCGCAGATGGGTACTTCTGCAGATGTCGCGCAACATGTACTAATTCTCTGGTCGAATAGGGGTAGCTCAAAATGCCTTCAGCATTAAGCTTTCGAAGCTCGTTGAACGCGCGAACCAACCTTGCCAAGAGCTCAGTGGGTACACCGGGTGCATAACTCTGGGCAAGTGCAAACTCAGATTCAAAATCAGGGTTATCAACCACATGGCAAGAAAAGCAGTCGCCCATCTCAGCATAGAAATCATTCCCAAGGAAGGGGTAGCCTGGGGGGTTTGCGAGAGCAATTACTCTGAATTCCTCGTGGACGCGATAAATGAGTCCTTCGCCGAAGTTTGCCATTGCGTCGGATCTGGGCCTCGCTGCCGCTGCATCCTCGCTGGGAATAGCAACATGCCACAGTGGGCTTCGTGATGTAACAAATCGCCTTCCATCTCCGAGAAGGATTTCTCCGTCTTCCAGCAAAGACTTCAAGATACAAACTACTTCCGTCGGCGCTTTATCCACTTCATCTACCATCAGAACATATCCCATGCGCATAGCACGCACAAGAGGGGAGTCATTCCATACGACGACGCCGTTTTCCAGTGATGGCGAGAGTGTGATTGATTGAACGGTTGAGTCGCGATGGAGCTGGATATACTCGCGTTCTCTGCGTAACAGCTGAAGGAGCCGATCAGCAAGTTTGTTCTTACCTACGCCTTGCACCCCCACGAGGAGAACGTGCTCCTTTAGCACAGTAATGTCAACTAAGAGATCTTTCAGGATATGTACATGCTTGGGGATGTCATAGAATAGCACGTCAGGCACGAGTTCGGGCCGCTTCGGGTGGTGTCTTCGTACGGTAACCTCACCAATTGTGACAAACTCGCTGGTCAGCGTGATCTTTGGAGGATCAGCAGATACATTGGTCTCAGGTGGTTGGATCTGAGGTGCATTCATGGGCACATCCGCCAAACTCTCTGACGACGGACCCTCATCTTTCGCTTCATTTCCACTAGGCAGCTGATAGTACAAGGAAAAGGCTGGTGGCGGATAGCCTAGCCTGGCGAGTAGCTCCACTAACAACTGGCGGGTGGGAGGAGGCAGGAACCGGAACATGCACACACGAGCTAGGGTCTCGAAGATGGACGTCGGATTGACAGCAAGTCTCTTTGCCGCTCGGATAAGTTGACGAAGTGAGATAGGATCCTGAAGTCGCACCAATGGATCGTATGCCAGCTCGCGACACTTCATCGCAAAGGCCTCGAGAACTAGCAAAACGTTCTCAGGGCATTCGGGGACGAGCGCTCTTAAGAGCTCAGCAATTCGCGGTGGAGATGCATTTAGATCAGGGTTTGCTCGGGCTTCAGGCCGTCTGGATAGTCTTTCAGCTTCCTGTGCCTCTTGCACAACTTTGGCGGCAGCGTTTTCGCGTTCTCGGCGATTTCCACTTGTAAACACACCAGAGGTACTCTCGGTCAGCGCGCTATATCGCTGCTTAACAAGCAGTCTTGGTGTAGGTAGGAGCGAGTAATTGAGATACTGGAAGAATTGAATAACATCCTGCGTGAGCCAAGGATTGGAATTATCTGGTGGGGCAGCTAAGGCAATGATGCGGAAGCTGGGTGCAACGGGGAAGACCTTGCGTGCTGTCAGCTCTTGCGGACTAAGGCCCAGCTGCTTTTGCATCGCGGCATAACGATCGGCACGAACGAAGCGTGTGTGATCGAAGAGCTCGAGTTCGCGATCTTCGAATAGTCTAGCCAAACACGTTAGGGTTCCGAGGCTTAGCCGATGGATACCATCTAGAATGCACAGTCGCCCTGTACGGATGGCACGCGTGAGCGGGGAATCCATCCACAGTGTCTCGCCAGTCTGAGATGTCGTTCTGCGTTGCACCAAGTCTCTTGCAGACATATCGGCATAAAGGAACATGCTTTCAACTGGAGCATACCCCAGCGCCCTCGCGAAAAGCAATGCCAGGTGTGTCTTTCCTTCACCTTTCGGTCCAATGATGCAAATGTCGCGCCCAGTGGAATGGAATTGGATCATCTTAGCAAGCGCAGCGAGTTCGTAGGAGCCACCAGCATGGCTACCTGGGAAGAGGAATTTGCGTGGTAGCGTCAAGGCAGGGCCACCAAAGGCAAACGCTCGAGTAGCTAGACATGGAGGAGGTATCTGTACCGTACTCGGAAACGCTTTAGCTGCGGCTTTCAACGCAGCGTTGCTGCTGAGGATGCCAGGCGCGTAGACACGGTCAGTGCCAACACCAGCCTCAGGATCCAACGCGCCTGCGCTGTCTGCAATGATGCCCTTGTTCTGCTTAACAAGCAGCTTTGCAAACGTCTGTGTTCCGAGTATAACACGTAGTAACGTAGGGCGGCTTTGTTCGGGCAAGCTTTCGCTCGAGTATTCTCCGTGGGAGAAGAATGGGAAACCCTGATGGGGCAGGCCATCTACACTCACATGAGTTAAGCTTATGTCTCCGGGACTATCAACCACTTCGATGGCTAATGGTATGTATGCGTCATCGCTTACATACTCGGCCGCATCGAAAAGTGCATCGCTTTCTTCTTGGTCTGAGTTCTCTGAAACCGTCGCAGGCTGGGCCGGTAACTTCCACGCAATACGCTCGATTGCCGTTATCAAGGGCCGAATCACCTCAGCAGCTTGCTGATTGCGAATGGCAAATGTCCAAGGAAAGCTTGTACGAATTGCACTGGCCAGTGTGGTACTTGGGAACGCCGCCAACAGTCGAGCAGCACTCATGATGCTCCATTCACTTGGCAGCAAGATGTTCTGATATGCTAGCTGTGCGGCGGCTATACCAGCACCAGTAGCTCCTGCATTAGAGCTAACAAGCGCGTTCATACCAGCGTAGAAATCTAGGAGATGCTCGGCTAGATCTTCACTTGACGGAAACGGGCTGGGGTGGGGAACTTGATGCTCGCGCTGGAATTTGAGGGCTGCGCTGAATCCACTCTGTTGGTTGCGTAGCAAGGCCAAAAGGATAGGCTTAAATGTGACTGATGGAAGAGGATCTACTCGTCGACCTTGGAATCGTGAGCGAAGCGGCGGATCGAGAGGGTTACCTGGATAGGGTGGAACGGGCGCACCAATTGCGATCACACGAAAGTTCTCATGAACAGGTACCAACCGGGCGATCAGGCCTTTGTTACTGGCCTCATCTCGCTGCTGTAGTCGTTGTTGGTGTTGTTGCTGATCTGGCACGGACGATTGTTGGCTTAGCGCTCGACGAAGCTTCTCCTCACGAAGGATTGTCTCGTAGCGAGCCGGAGCCACAAGGAAACGACCATCTTCAAGAGCCATTTCACGGTTTTCGAGAAGATTATTGAGGATGGGCAATACATTCCGTTCGGCTTTTTCGATACCTTCAAGGATGAGCACGCGTCCGTAGAGCGCCGCGGCAATTACAGCCGAGTCAGTGAACGAAGAACTGCCACCAGCTACGATTTCCCTACGTTGCTTCAAGTCGCTTTCTGTGGTGTCTTGCGTGAGCGCGACGTACTCTACCTCTTTGTTAGTCAGGGCGCAGTAATGAAGGGCGAGCCACCTGCGAAGCGAGCTTGTACCCAGGAGCAAGATGTCATTGCCCAGCGCTTGCTTCTGATGGATCCACTCGAGTTCGCGGGCAAGGAACTTGTTATGTGGAACAAGTGTGCGCCACGTAGCTTGAGAGAGGGAATGGCGCACAGATCGTAGTGTGCTTGCCGTGGCCTTGGATGCAAGCGCGTCGCGGAGCTTATTTGCCACCAGGTCCAGATGCTTTGTCAGGACGCCTTGATCCGACAAGATCGCGCCTCTTTGTACAAAGGTGGAGTTGAGGAAGCCAAACGGGATGAGTTCCGGACGCAGCTCAGCCAGAAACGGCACAATAGTGGCGTTGCTGTCATCGTCCTCGATGCACTCCTCCTTCTGGCGTGCGGGTGACTTCACTGCTGAAGGACTCACAGAAGCTGAGACATGTTGCAGTGTTATGCCAGGCTCGAAGTGTGTGACTGGAAACTGCGCAAGCAATCGCGCTAATCGGTCCATGCTTGTGTTCAATGGGCAATTATAACCGAGTGCCGCACGCGCCACACCCGATTTTTAGCACTGTAGCAAATGTGTCCTGAGGGTTTTGAATTCTTCCTGCTCTATGACGTCTTCGGGGGTTTGAAGTATCTTGTGGGTGGAGGTCGGCACCTCACCAGCGGCTTAAGCAACAAAATCAATCGAACGTGTATTCTACATATGCACCTTACATCAGATCAGTCATTACGAAATGCAACTATGGCTTCTCAGACACAGACCGAGCGATCTTGTTGCTGGTGCTGAATCTCTATCTCGCGCGAACTCGTGAGCTGGCACGCTGGGGTGTCTTGTAGGTCGCGCTATCATCATCGGAATCGTCTGCGACCGTCTTAACCGCGCCGGACTGAATTGGAGCATTGACAGACTTGCGGCCAGATGACTTGGTTGCAACGACCTTGGTGACGACCGTAACTTCTTCCGTCTTGGAGGTAACAGTTGCTGCCTCCTGAGGCTGAGCAGCCTTCTTAATGGCGCAAACAATCTGGCGGCTCGAATCGTAGATGAGATAGCTTGGGACAATGAACCAGACCATGTTAGCAGCGAGGAAACCGAACCAGAAGTAGAGGATGTGGTGGAAGGTGAACTCGAAGTTGAAGTCGACAGGAATGTGGATGCCACCCCACCAGACCTCAGTAAAGACAAAGAGGATGCCGCCGAACAGCTGGAACGCTGATACGAGGATAGTGAAGGGGTGGCGCCAGTCCTTCTTAGTGTGAATGGCGTAGTAGAGTGCAAGCGAGCCAGGGCCCATGAGGAAGAGCTCTACGAGTGAGACCACATCAACAGTAGCATCGGAAGTCGCATAGCGGACATCGAGTGCGGCGTAGTGGCGTTGGAAAGGAGGGCAGAGCTTGAACACACCCATGAGACCATCCATGAAGATGTGAATGATAGCACCGTTCAGGAGGAACCAAGTTGCAATGCGCTCATCGCGCTTGTGCAGGGCTGGCGCTTTGGGGTCCTTGCTCTTTTCCGTGAAATAGACTGTCGCTACAAGAACGCTGAGCGAGAACCATAGCGTCTTGTCAGTAATGAACGCGATGCGTTCGGCCTATACAATCATCGTTGCGTCAATGGGGAGGTCAGATCAGTCGTCTCTCGATGTAGGGCAGCCCAAGTAACCGGGAGGCATGCCTCAAATCCAGCAAATGAATCGGTTTTGTATCTACGTACTGTATCGCGAGCAAGGATGAGTGGGACAGAGAAGCACCCCAAAATAAACAAGACCGAAGGGTCACAAAGTGTCTTCTTAATGGACATTACGAATCCAACTCCGAGGTGTAGTGATCTAACACACTCACCAATTGTATTCTGTACCGATCTTTTTAGCCTGATCCGGTTAGCTTTGGGCGGGCAATGTTCCCCTCGGCCATTGTGCCTGCCGCGTCCCAGGAGACTCACGTCCTGGGCTGATGCGAGCTACCCATGTTGTTTATGGGACCGTCGACTATCATCCAATGCGACGATACATTCACAGATGCTTGATTCAAAGTCGATTCGAGGTGCATACTGGAGTCCTCCTGAACTGGAAGTTTGTCAGACATCGATGTAGAATGCCATAAAATAGGTGAGGACATCGTCAGGTGGCCATATTGAGTGCCTATATGCAGTCACCTTTTCATCACATGTCCATGTGCGTAATGCCACGGCGGTGTGTGTGCCCGGGCCAGTGTGCGCTCCAGCGCGAGTACAGGTTCCCAGTTCAAATTTGAATTCTCCCGCCGGCCAAACTGAGCAGTTACCCAGTTTTGAGCCGCCTGTTTGGACACTTTTGGCGCTGTATAACTGGGCAGGGCCGAAGTGCCGTCGTCTGAGAATTTCATATTTTATCTCAGCGACGAATTGCCTAATCACTAAATCAACTTTTTATCCAGTCAAACATATCACAAATTGCGAACCAAACCTAGGGCACGTCTGTCATGTCGAGAGACCGGACCGGCAAGCTCGCGTTTTCGGCGCCTGACCTTGCCGTCACGGGTGCTGGCAGCGGTCCGGCCCGGTCGCGTGGCCCAGTAGACTCACGTCCATCAGTGGATCCAATCGCTGCGGTGTCTTTCAGCGCCATTCATAGCCTGCGGCAGACACAGGAGAACTTGAACAGAATGGGAATCAGTAGCCTGGTCGTGAACCCTATTCGCGCCAGTGCCGAGCATCCTGACCTCGCATATTTGAGGCATCAAACCACGCGAGGCAATGCAACATACAGTGATGTTGCTGTTGATTCTGGATTCTCGGTTGGACATGTTTCAGCACCAGCGACCGCAAAGGATCCAGACATGCAGATGAACCCGACTGCTCACCCACACAGCACACTGAGAACGGAGACGACATACCGCCCAACATCGATGCATGGAGAACATGACTTGCCTGCGGCGTCCAGCCGGAGAGTAACATCAAGTCAGGACACATCACCAGAATCTGATCTGAATGAGCCAATTGGATTAGGAGCAGCCGGGATCTTTGCTAGTACACACAGCACAGCAGCTGGTCTCCAGATTCGCACTCGTGGTGGGCCTACCCAAGCAACGGGCACACACCGTTACCCCGCAGCTGGTACCGCTTCGCATCAAGTGTTCACAACGTCCAGTACGAAGCCCGATCAGCAGCAGCAGTCTACTCCAGAGGTATTCGCCCAGATTATTGGAACCCGTGTACCAATCCAACCCTCAGTTTCGTCTGGTGCTGGTCTGTCGGCGAGCGCACTCCCGCATTACTCACGGGACCGCGCAGTCGCCTGGGTGCAACGTGAGGTTGCACCGCCCACTGAAACCACCCTGAGGCACAAGCTGTCCCCCAGTGCCTCGACGTCGCTGTTGGTCGGCCCATATTCTCGTGGGATTGCTCCAGAGTTCGCCGATGTGATTCGCAGCTCGACAATTGACGCCGTAGTGCATGATACCACCGGTGTCAAGTTCGTCCCACATTCCTCAAGTTCATCGAGTCTACTGAAAGATCACGGCAATGATTCGCCAGCACGAAAGCGGTTAGCCATCAACTCTATTGAGTTCTCCCATGGATATACAGGCCCACGCCCTACCTCACATAATACGAGTGGGACTAGGAGCACTGCTTCCACTGGTCCTGTTTCCTCTCTAAATCTCTATGCGAAGCGACACGTGGTAGAGGCTTCGCATCCTGCGAATGTGTATCCAAACATGTTACCAGAGACGACAGTCCAACGGAATTCTTCGCAGCCAGATGCAGTTCCAGCACCTGTAGAGTCCAGCGTCAGCACTTCATTTACTAATGAACCGAAGCTTCACCCAGAAGCCTTTCTTGCAACCAAATCCTTGGGTCAATTGCGAAAGGATGAGCCGAAGCAGTCAGCATTGCGAGCGGGCGCACCACCAGCGCAACCGGCGGGCCAGGCGCCGCCACAAATGTCCTTCGTTGAGTATGTGCGCCAGGCCAGAGCTGCTGCTGCTGTAGCTCTGCAGCCGCTCAATCAACTTCAATCAATGCAGACTAAGCGTGACACGGAGAGCACTCTTACCCGACCCCCAGTGAACTACTTGAGTGTTGCAACCACTAGGGTGCAAGGGAGAGCACATCACTACACATCGTCCCCCATGCCCGGATCGATAGGGGTCCTGACTCAATCCAAGCCTCAGGCCCCCCCTTCGGTGCAGCTCTCGTCTGCTTCAGCCACGAACAGTGCATCTCCGGCACTGCCTGCATCATCCTCAGTCTCCAATGCTACCAGAAAGATCCAGAGCCTACCGGCAGAGTTGCTGCGTACTGAACCACAGGCTTTAGCTGCCCTGCCTATTCCCAGTCCAGACGAAATGATTGCTGCAGTGTCTGCACAGGCCGCAGATCAGGGATTTGCCGCTCGTTCACAAACTCGCAAGCTGGAGGAACAGCATCGTGAGATGCCGCTACAGCCGTCGAACGAGGCTATGAGAGATGTGGGGCAGGGTGATGAAGGTGCTGGCGAGGACCATGCCGAGGCAGCAGATAGTGATAAAGCCGTCGAGTTCTCGCAACTGGACCAATTCGGTGTGGAAGAGGAAGATGCTGACGCTACAGAACAAAATATGGCCGTCCATGCTGTGTCTGACGACGTTGCGAAGAGAGTAGAAGAGGATCCCGCGGTCCAAGCAGCACGCGATTATTTGCTTCGTTCGCGTGAACAGGAGGCTCAACGCGTTACGGTCGAGTCTGACAATGACTACCCAAACAACGTCCCGATGACCCCGCCCTCGACAGCAGGTCCGAAGTCAATGGATATATCGCTCCAGCTCGACCCTCAAGTGATTGATAGTATCATCGCAAATCGGCGCCAGATGCACACAGGAGCATTGAGCGGAACAGTGAGCGACAGAGCGCCAGCAACTGAACTGACTTCTTCAGAAGAGTGCAAACAGCTCATGTCGCGTCCGACCACCTTCGGCATGGATCCCGCCTCCGAATGTGCTGTGGAACCTGGACCGCCGGGGCCCTCCGAGGCACACCGAGGGGAACCTGCTCATAATGCGTTTTGTGCTGATCGGGCCATAGCAACTGAGGAGGAGGCTATGGCTTCTGACGCCACAGCCTCACTAACTGAATCCAACTCAGTGGAACATGCTTTGAGCACGCAACACCCCAGCGACGATGTGGAAGCTAAACTATCTTCAGAACAAGCCATCGAAACGACGCCTGTGAATGGGTCTGAGAACGTTCCCGGACACGATGACAACGAGGCAGCTAAGGGACTTCCCACTTCGGATGTTCTACCAAGTCCAACAGTCGGCCCAGACGTTACGGTTACCGTTCAGAATGGTGATGCTCTTAATCAAGGTGCAGAGACTTTATCGATGAATGACTCTCAGACACAGCCTTCTTCTGCAACCACTTCCGATGACCCCTCCCCCGAGAGCGTCTCGGGGCAGACAAATCCCGAAAAAGGGGGGCAGTCGAGTGAAGAGATGCAGCATTTGGAAGCTCAGGTCATAGGACCATCCGGTGGCAGTCCAACGCACGCTAATCCGACAAAAGAGGCTTCTTATCTTCAGCCCTCTTCGCTTAGCATGGAGGACTCGAATACCTTGGATGACCCTCTCGACGAAATGCAGCCCGCTCAGGTTCGTCAGCGTATCGAGCAGTTGCGAAAAGCCTCAGTGCTTCTGGGAATGTTGACCTCCCCACAGTCAATAGAGGCCGCTCCAGAAGACAATGAAGACGATGATGTTTCCGCCGAGTTTGAGCGTGATAGCTTTGTTACCGAACTCCCTGCAGAAGACGGTGTGGACGCAGACGCTCTGATAAGTAGGAAGTCAGATCATCCTCGGATAGATCTCGATGCGAATCCAAGTCAGATGATACTCCAGGATGACGCGCATGACCCAAGCAGTGGTGCACCACCTTCAGCCGTAGAATCTCACCCTGAGACTTCGGTGACGTCAAAGCGCACATCTATACTTCGCCGTGCATCAATGCAGATGAATCGAATGCCATCAGCACCACCTTCCATCACCATCACACCTGCGGAGAACGGACCTAGTGGTTTGCATGGGGATAAGCCAGAGGCTCATCACAGTACTGGTGTAAGAGAACATCACACGGCATCCCAGCAGTCTACACACTCGGATGCTTCCCTAACAAACCTGCCCCAGAACATCGTGCATGATGTCCAAAAACTGAAAGCCTCAAGCTTCGAATCGCTGCTCACAGCTATGGAGGAGATTTCAACATCGAAGGGGTATGGGAAATTGCCTTGGCTACGGAAACTAGACTTGGGTAACAGCTCGAGTGCCACTGCAAGTCAGAATCGGGCGGAAAATCTGTATATTCCTCCGGTACTGAAACCGGCACAAGGGGAAGAGCCTCACTTAGCACTTAATTACACAGAGGTACCTGTAACCGTGCTGCCGCAGAGCCTGTTCCTTGGTAATGATGATGCTGATGATCTTGAGGCAACTTCAGCTGCCATCGCAGCGGCTGAACAGAATATGGACCGCGCGCTCTACAGGTCTGCGTATGTCGCAGCTTTGCGTGTGAAACAAATTTGGGCCCGCGATGAACACGATGCACAGTCGGAATCCCAGGTCCCGAATCAGAGCCGATCGAAGACTGGCTTGAAACTGCGTCAGGCTGACAAGCCCATATTGGCAGAGGGCGATGAATCAGGAACTCACCCAGATGAAAAGACTAATATCAAGGAACGTCACAGATCCAAACGGCAGCAGCAGCCTCAGGCACTACGTGCACTGCGAGGCAAAGCCGCCCGTGATGCCATGAACGAAGCGGTAGACCATATCATGCTGCAGGGTGTGGAAGGTGTTCCCTCACTGGTTGTCGCCGATGTGCAGATGCGCCGCACGATCCATGCAATCAATAGCGTCCGTAATAAGCTTCAAGTTATCTTCCAGGCCTACGACCAGCGCCGACGTGCAAAACTGGAGCAAGAGAGTGCTAACCAAAATCCTACTTCGAATGCAGCTCAGACAGGCACAAAGGGTGTGGGCAGAGGCGCTGCAGGATTAGGTGGAAAACCTGGTGCAGGGACAGGCCAGAAACGGCAGGCAGGGCTCGGGTCCTTGGCAAAACCTAGGCCACCAATCGCGCCTACGAGTTTACCCCCCGTCGTTGAAGGTACGCTTCCACCATTGCCTGTGCAAAGCACTCAAGCCACTGAGACCCCCAAACCACTGAGTATTTCGGCTATTCTAGGCCCTACAGCGCCCTCGGCTGGCGAGATGGAGAATAAGCCAATGTGTGCCGACAGTGTTACTATTCGCATGCCGAGCCTAATCCTGACTCCAGCAGGTGCGACGGCTCTAGCAGCGGTCCTCTTCTCGAAGGTTCCTCTGCGAGCAAACGCGTCTTCTCTCCTCGCGGCTGCAGCACTCGATGCTATCTCCGGGCTTGTTACGAAGCTCGAACCGGGTTCGATTCCTTCGTTGACCAAGATGGACAATCAACCACCGCCTTTGACTAACTTAATTGCAGAGGTCTCGGTCTCGTTGGGTCCAGCACCATCGATTCCGAGTGGCAGTCAGGTTGCTTCTGGCCTGCGTAAACGCACGACAGGAGGCTCGGCACTGCCTGCTCCTGGCTCAAAGCAATTCTTGGCTGCCATTCTTGATGAGGCGAGCGAACCCGTCAATACTCTTGACCCCCCGCCGGCGCTGCAGCTTGTCGCAATAGCTTCGCTTGTCGCCGCGGCATCGGCAGCAGCCGCGGCAGAAATGAACCCAAACTGTGCGTCGGCAATGGCTGCTTCATACGCAGCCGCTGCCATGACTAATTTGACCAATTTCGTTGCAACTAGCTCGGCTAGTGGCAGCAACGTGAGTTCTAAACTTCCAGCATCCACTACAAGTGTTCCATCTCATATTACCAGCATTTTCAACTCGGCGTCAAGTCTCTTAGGCAGCAGTTGTGCAGCATCTATGCACCATTCCCCTACTGAGACCCACGCTAGTAATCAAATTCTTGGTACCTTCTTACAATCGCATTTGCCTATCTTTACGAGCGAGCGTTTGGGGTATACTCAACGACTTAACGCGCCAAGCTTAATCCCAACTTCTGCAGAGGGACCTGGTTATTTCCTTACAGGTCTGGGATATCCTTGGCTTGCGCAGGGAAAATATCATCTGTTTACGTCTCGACCCCCTGTGTCAAGGGCACTAGGTGCAACTAGTCCTGGATCTCAATCAGCCCAGTCTGCTGCCATGCTTGTATCGCCCCCTCAGTATGTTGCTCCGTCACTTCCACCTCATGCACTCACCCATCATTCGAATCAAACGCAGTCAGGTCATTCCAGTTCTTCGCAGTCTGCAAGCACTTCCAATGCGGCGTCAATCGGAATCAGTTCCACTGCTCAGGCGACAGCCCAAGCCATTCAATCGTCTGGGCCGGGTAGCGTGCCGACGGGTGCAGGAGGGCTTCCCTTATATGGTGTGGCCTATTTCAATGACCCTGCTGTAACGCTTGACGACGCGAGCGCCGCAGCCCAGAAGCGTGTCGACACAAGCGAGGTCACATCATCGCAAGGATGTAAGACCCCAGCCACGGTTCCACTGCAGCAATGGCATCTCATGTATGGGCATATTGCTCAAGGGATGGATGGTGTGGAAGGTGGCATTCAGCCCCATGATCCAATTGTCGGTGCTGCAAGGTACGCGTCTATTGGCCAGGCTTCAGGAGCTGTAGGTGTGAGACTAGAGGGTGGAGAGATAACGCTGACAGAGAAGCACCTCCTACTACTACAAGCGCTAGCATCCTCCAATACCACCTCTGCATCAGCGATCCCAGCTGCCGCAGCACGCCGCCGCAGCGTAACATCTGGTATCATGACGTTGTTTGAGCAGACAAGCAGCACGAAAGGAAATGGTGTTGGTGGTATCCAACTGAACAACCCAAAGATGCCGCTTATTTCGGGGTCCGAATCGCTGATGATCAATGTCATACTCGCGGCCTCTCTAGCGCTTGGTGGTCCTACCCTGGCGGCTCCAACTGCTTCCGCTCAAGTTTCTGCAGGCACATCGAGTGGACCCCCAGGAATGAGTACTAAGTTGGGTCGCCAGTCGTCGCAAGAATCCGTTAAGTCACTTACGCTTGTCGTGTCAAACCGTAGCTGTACGTCAAGTCCATTGGCGTCAACCGGTGGTATTTCTGGAACTACTCTGGTTTCCCTCGCGGTGGCGTATTCTGAGTTTCTTGCTAACCCGCGTTTGATCATTGGATCGACAGGTGTGGGAGCTGTAGTGATGAATGCACAAGATGTGATGTTTTCTCAGCAATGGCAGAGCTCCATCCCGGCATCAACGCTGTCGACCTGGTTGCGAGGTCTTCTTCGTCTACATGACGTCCCAGTCCCGCCAATCCGGTCACCCACCCCGACCTTTCCAGGCACGCATCCTCCCTCAGAGCATTCCACGACCTCCACGAGTACCCTAGCTGGACTTGATCTCGGCCTTGCATTCGAGCGTGCGCTCCTCATGCCCGAAGGCGAAAGGCGTGATATGGCGCTTTCGGCGCTGTTTGAAGCCTTGAGTGTCGGGGCCATCTCTGCGTCTAAGGCTATCACTCGTGAATTGTATATCACTGGCACGTCGAAACACGTGAAACGACCCCATGCACCCCTTTTCGGCCACTCTCTCAAGCTGTTTGCTCACGATGGTATGTATATCAGACGTGCATATGACCCTCTCATTGAACGCGAACCACTGACTTTCTTATTCGGCGGTTCACAGTCGGACGATGAAGCCGCTCACAAGGCGATGGGTCGTGATTTGCATGCGATTTCACGAGTGTTTCATTTCCTTGTTTCCCATGGCGCCCCAGTGTACACTCCACCAGCTGTTCTGGTCGATTACGCAGGTCACAGATTCCTTGCGCAACCTCGAGTACATCAATTCCACAATGCGAACCGCGTATCAACGTCAGGCAGCGTGAGCTCGGTTGGGGACCTCTCCCTAGTGTATGGATCGCTCACGCCAGGTCATGTCGTTAACGTCGACCCAGCCTTCGATGCTGTGATGACCGCAATGGGGCATGCATTGCATGTTGCGTCGCACAGTGTACATGGCACTATTAATCCAGCACCTTGCTCACTGCATTTGCCGTGGGACTCAGTTGGATACCGTCGAGATGCAGATCCTACACATGGAGCTCAAACTCCCTCCAAGCCTATCCCTACAACGACGCTTGTCGCTCAGCCGCTCGCTGGCAATCGTACAACGAGAGATTATGTGGGGCAACGACGAATGTCGCATGATGCGCATGTAGTTTCAGATCAAGAGAGTCAATATGGTGAATCCGCTTTGGAAGAGGACGATGCTGATTCAGCAAGCCTTAAACTCGATCGCGCAATTCCGACTGCTTCGAACATAACTTCAACTGGGGGATCAACCCGACTTGGACACAGTTCCGCATTCCATAGTGTTACGCGTGCCCCCACTAAGTTCGATTATGTGCTAATGGGCATGCATCGTCTGCTCCCAGCCGAGTCTTCCAACCTGACAAAGCATCTCGCGTCTATCCCCCAGTCTGTGTTTTCACGCAGACTCCGACCTGAGTTCTTGCTACACCTAAAGAACCAGGCCAAGACGCCCCCACTCTCCTCTGATGCCTTACTCGCACACGCTACAGTCGATCCCAGCCCGGGCCAGAACAAAGCGGCTCATCAAGCCACGAAATATCTCTGTGACACTCGCGTTTCCGCCCTCGCGGCGTATTTGGACCAACTGTTTTTTGCCAGCGTCCCGCGTATGAGCCGCATTGCAGCCCATCTATCACAACTGTGCCCAGATCTCCCTGCCCGTCGAGTCGCGCTTTGGTTGCTTGAAAGCCAGCTGTTGGGTCTGCCTACATCACTACACGCTGCATATCGAGCATGCTTCTCTGTTGTCTTCCGCTCGGCCCTAAAGCGAGAGCGCAAAAGGAATCAGCGTGTTGGAGATTCAACATCTGCACCGAATGACGACCCTGGCCTTTCGCAGGGCTCCATCCTCAAGGCATCAGCAGTTGATTGGTCTCTAGCCGATGGAGCTGAAACGATGGAGAAGCCCTTGGATGCATCAGCCAGCACTAACTCAGAATTGGACGAGGCGGATCGCGCCAAGTCGACGGTTGCAAATGCAACCGCAGCGACAGCAGCGGTCATAGCAGCCGCTTCGGCCCTCTCGTCGGGTACTTCGTTTGCACAATCTACTGAGACCTCTGAGGGTTCAGGTGTAGCTGAGAGTCATGACGGCCTTCCCTCCAAAGGGTCGCGGCTCATGAATGTTGCAGCAAACGCTGTAGCAGGGTTGCTCAGCTCGGGTGCCAGTTCTCTGAATCAGAACGCCCTACTATCAGCCTCACCTTCATCCGCAACATTACTACAGGCAATCACCAACTCAGACGGAACCGTACAGGGTCCACTTCCTCAGCAGGAAGGTAACCAACCGCATATCCAGCTGACCGAGGCGCAATCTCGAATTGCTGCGGCTTCAGCGGCGGTTGTTGGACTGAGAGTCGGAAATCATGGAGTCAGAGGTATCTCACTGTATGTGGGAATGAATGATGCACAACGCCAAGCTTGTGTAGAGCTTCAGCTCGCCTTTTGGGCCGCGCGCTTCCGCGAGCTAGGTCTGAACTTGCCATCATGGTGCCTTGAATGGCGAGTGGATTGGATCCGTCATGTAAACATATCTCGCATCTTCCACGCTTGGGGTGTTCCTATGCGCCACATCCAGCTCGTGATTGGTTGTAGCAAGTCCGTCGATGTGAGACAGCGGCTGTTATTTGAGGTCGTCCTTCGCACTTTC
>Ga0182741_1001206_pt1 | contig 34861 bp, 42 predicted proteins | sample eDN5th37CBELigOP_FD_128874 | JGI IMG/M metagenome (GOLD analysis project Ga0182741, IMG submission 128874) | Enriched Organic Plus compost microbial communities from Emeryville, California, USA - eDNA 5th pass 37_C BE-Lig OP (version 2) (version 2) ... | reverse complement strand
TTCTGCAGCCACCAGAGCGGCCTCGCGCCGCCCATGGCGGACAGCCGCCCGCCGCGGTCTGCGTCAACCAGAGCGAAACCGACCGGCAGAGCCAGAGAGCAGCTTCAATCACCCCAGAGCCCGCCCAATGATCGCGGAGTGGCTTGGCTCGGGCGCGGTCATCGGGTTCGCGGTCAGCCGCTGCAGGATCGCCCCCGCCCCGGCCAGCAGCGCCCCGGCCAAGGCCGACAAAACCCACCAGCCCGATCTCGGCCAGACCATGGCCGACAGCGCCACCGCCAGCAGCAGCGTGGCAAGGCGCAGCGGCGCCAACCGCAGGCCCAGCCCATGCGCCCTCGGGGCCCAGCGACATCACCATCAGCGGCCGGGCCAGCGCCGCCGCGGAGGCCAGCGCCGGCAGCAGCGCCAGCGCCATGTTCCGGCTGCCCGACCGGTCCACCTGCGCCAGCACCCCGCCGTTCCACATCACCCGCGACAAGAGGTAATGCCCCTGCGTCCGGGTCATCGCCGTCGCCAGGGCCGAGGCCATCAGCCCCACCAGCATCCCCGCGAACGTCACCGTCACCGGGGCAAAGCCGCGCCGCGCCCCCAGCGCCATGATCAGGAAGGTCGCCGCGCCCGCCGGGGTCAGCACCACCGGCAGGTTGCCCCCGGCCAGCCAGCCCGGCGCATGGATCGTGGCCGCGACGATGGCGAGCTGCGCGCCCGAGGCGGTGCCCGGCGTCGTCGGATCGGCCAGCGGGTTGCGCAGCACCGCCTGCATCAGCGCCCCGGCCAGCCCCAGCGCCGCGCCGGCCAGCAAGGCCAGGATCCCGCGCAGCATCAGCCCATAGGCCAGCAGGATCTGCCCGACCGACATCTCGTCAATCCGCCAGGGCAAGGCGGGCCATTCGGCCAGCGGCAGCGCCGCCACCGCGGCAATCATCCACAGGGCCAGCGCCGCCCCGGCCCCCCGGCAAGGGTCATGCGGTTCATCCCCCGGCCCTCCAGAGCGGCGACTAGCTCGTGGCCGAAGCGCAGCGCCGAGGGCATGCCGGCAAAGGGCCGCGGTTCCGGCAGGCGATGCACCCGCCCCGCCCTGACCGGCGGCAGGCTGTTCCACAGCGCCACCGAGCGCAGCGCGCACTCGACCTGCACCGGGATCGGACCCAGGCCGACCAGCCGGGCCTCGGGGAACGCAGCCAGCCGCTCCAGCGGGATGGGCGCGGCAAAGGCAAAGCGGGTGCGCCCGGTCCAGGCATTGCGCATCCCCATCGCCTCCAGCGCGCCGCCGAACAGGCTGTCGGTGCCGAAGACGCGGATATGGCGGGCATCGCCCAGTTCGAACAGCAGGCAGGCGCGCCCGGCATGGGGCGCGGCGCGGCCGGCCAGCATGGCAAACTCGGCGGCGGCGGCCTGGGTCCGCGTCCCGGCAGCGGGATCGCCCAGCCGCGCGGCCAGTTCCCCCAGCAGCGCCATCACCTTGGGAAAGGCCGGCTTGCCCGCGACGTAAAGCGCACGGGTAAAGACCGGCGCGATGCGCCAGCCGCGGCTCAATGGCGCTGTAATGGCTCGAGGACAGGATCAGCTCGGGCGCGACAAGGCTCAGCGCCTCGAGATTGGGCGCCCCGTGCAGGCCCAGGTCAACGGTGGCGGCGCGAAAGGCGATCAGCTCGGCCAGGGCGACCTGCGCCTGGCCAAGCGCCATCGCCGTCTCGGCCAGGGCCCAGTCCACCGCCGCCAGCCGCAGCCCCGGCGCCGCGCGGGCCGGCAGCCAGAAGGGCGCGTCGCATCAATCCCTTGCCGGACAGTGTCACCATTTACATGTCAAGCTTGCCTGCACGGTTCGTCCGTCGCCATAATAGCTGGAGTTCGGCCCGCCGGCCGAGATATAGGCCTCGTCCGTCACGTTGTTGATGTTCAGCCGGCCGATCACGCCGTTTTCCCATTCGTAGCTGGCGCCCAGATCGTAAGCGTGCGGGCTGACCGCTATCCGTTCCGACGCCATGGCAGCAGATCATCGACCTTGGTGATCCTGTAGTCGGGGATGCGGGCGATGGTATCTGCGAGCCAGGCTTGGGGATCGACGGCGTTGAGCTTGGCTGTCTCGATCAGGGTGCAGGCAATGGCGGCGGCCTTGCCGCCCGCCTCGGAGCCGACGAAGAGGTAGTTCTTCCGCCCGAGGGCGATGGCGCGCATGCCGCGTTCGGCATGGCAGATGCTCTCATTACTTCCGATACCTTCGTTCCTGTCCTCATGCCAGGCATGGCCTGCAAGATGATGGTCCGGGATGCGCCCGTCGAGGTGACGTTCACCCCGGCGCCTGTGCAGACCAGGGGCCTGGCCCTGTTTCCGGGGGATGTGCTGCCTATCGGGGCAGGGGATGCCATCCGCGCACGAAAGACCTCGGATTTCGCACCGACCCTGGTGTTTGAGGTGCTCGGCTGATGCGTTACCTCGGCATGCCCTTTCCGATCCTGAAAGCCGGGCTCAGGAGTTTCCTTGGCCTTCACGACGCTGCCGGCGGTCCTGGAGCGCCCGTCTATCCCAGGACCGCCTGCGACCCCAATGGCACGGTGCTGTTGGACTATGCGCCCAATGGCTCACCGGATAGCCGATGGCCTCGCCCCTGCGGGCCTTGTCCCAGGCCATGATGCCGGCGAAGAACAGGGCCGGTGCATCGGCAGCCCGCATCATGTGGTGGCTCGAGATTTTACGCGGATTCTCACACACCATTCGGATCAGGCTCTCGATATGGTCCTGGTTCGCATGCGAACCAGTTGAGGCGCTGATCCCGGTCCTGCTTGTCGAGACCGTAATTGGTGGCGATGTCGACCTTGCCCCCAGTCATAAACCGGGGCCGCCACGCTTGGGAAGCGGGAAGGATTGGGCAACTGAAGAAGAGAGGGCGTCACACCCCGGTCAGGAGCATGTCCAGCGCGCCCGTGATCTCGGTATCGTGCTGTGCAAGGCTGCCTGCGAGTGTCTTCAGAATGGAAGCGGGAACCGCGGCCATGAACTGCGTCACCATCACATAGCGCTCGGACTGTATGTCAAAGATGGGGTTCAGCTGCTTGAGCACGGGCGGCGAAGCGCCCACCGGCATCATCGGCACCACAAGGCGCGTGCTCAGATTGTCCAGAAGGTCGGTCTGCACATCGAGAAGATACCCCGAACCATCCGGGCTGGCATAAACGTCATATCGCGCCATCAGAAGAGCCGGTATTTTTCAAGGGGCAGGCCGTTCTCTTCGACCCAACGGTTAACCCCTTCAATCGCCTTGGCGTTCTCACGCTTCCACGCCTCGGCTTTGGCTTCCCTGACCGCGCGACGCAAACCGGCCTCTGCGGCCTGCGACAGGTTTACTCCGAAGGACCGGGCTTCGCTGAGCAAGCCCTGATCCAGTGACAGATTGGTCGGTTTTTTGGGAACGGATTGTGTCTGCATCGGGCTACCTCCTGCATGTGCATAATATATGCGCATGACGCTGCAAATCAATCCCTGTCATCCAGCACCTCGCCTGCCCCCTCTTCCGGGCGGAAAACGATGCGCTGATGGCGGCGGCGACGCTGCGCGCGGCCTTCCGCACCGATGTCGGGTCAACATCCGCCGCGACGAGCTGGAATCGCGTGTACTCAACGCGCTGCGTACCAAACTCGTCGATCCGGAACTCTTCGCCCATTTCTGTGAAGTCTTCACGCAAGAGATGAACCGGCTGCGCATGGAAGGCCGCGCCGAGATCGCATCGGCTGAGGCGGAGATTGCGAAGATCGATCGGGAACTTGAGACGCTACTCAATCTGATTCTGAAGGGTGGGGCGGCTGACGCGCTCAACGCGAAGATGGTGGTGATTGAGAAACGCAAGAAGGAACTTGAACTGTTCCTGGCCGAAGCCGACGAGCCGCCGCCGCTGCTGCACCCAAGCATGGCACTGCAATACCGCAAGCGGGTCCAACAGCTTTACGACGCCCTGCAGGACGAAGACGAGGGGAAGCGGATCGAGGCCGCAGACACGCTGCGCTCGCTCGTGGATCAGATCGTGCTGACGCCGGTCGACGGCAAGGTGGAGATCGACGTTCAGGGCGATCTCGCTGGAATCCTTACGATTTCCACGCAAAGCAAAAACCCCGCAGCGGGCGCTACGGGGTCGCAAGTAAAGATGGTTGCGGGGGCCTGCAACTACCGCTGTCATAACTCGGGTTCGCCCGTCATCCGGTTGAATGGCGGCGATGTCGAGGATACCCATCAACTCGCCGCGTAGCTCGGCATGGACCTCGCCCCGCTTCTCGCCGGGCGTGAGGATCACCTCGCCGATCAGCGAGCGCAGCGCCTCGGTCGCTTGGCGGCCACCGTCCGGATCGTTCAGGGCCTCGGCGAAGCGCGCGACATTGCGGCTGTAGTTAGTCGCAACATTCGGATGAATGTCCGGCACGTCCACCGGCGCCTCCGCCATGCGCGCGACGATCTCGGCCTTCTGGCACTCCAACTCTTCCATCCGGGCCTTCATCGACGGCTGATACATGCCGCCCTCGATGGCCGAAAAGATCCCGGCAATGGCGCGCTCGATCTTTGCCAGTACGCGGCGGTCGGTGTCTTGCTGCGCCCGGCGCTGGTGGTTCAGCCGATTGGTCTCTTCGACATAGGCGCCCACCGCCTCCTCGACCGCTTGCGCCGAGACCAGCTTGTCCTGCAATCCGGCCAGCACCCGTGCCTCCAGCTTCTCGCGCAGGACGGTGCGGTTGTTGCTGCAGGTGCCGCGCCGGTGATGGTTGAGACAGCCGAACCTGCCGGAGAGAACCATGCCGACCTTCCCGCCGCAGCAGCCGCAAGTCAGAAGGCCGGACAGGAGCGAGACGGGCCGGTTCGCCAGATGCAGCCGCTTCGCCCTGCCTTCCCGTTTATCGGCGCCGTAGGCTTCGGCGATCCGCTTCTGGCGTTCGCGCACCGCGTTCCAGAGCGCGTCGTCCACAATGCGCAGATGCGGAACCTCGGTCCGGATCCATGCGGATTCCGGGTTCGGGCGCGAAACGCGCTTGCCGGTCCTGGGATCCTTGATGAAACGCAGACGGTTCCAGACCAACACACCCGCATAAAGCTCGTTGTTGAGGATGCCGGTGCCGCGCGTCCGGTGTCCCCGGATACTGCTGTCGCCCCAAGCCCGGCCTAGAGGACCAGGAATGCCTTCCCGATTCAGATCGACGGCAATGGCCTTCGGGCTTTTGCCGGATGCGAACTCGCGGAAGATGCGGCGGACAATTTTGGCCTCCTCGGGGATAATCTCGCGGTCGCCCCGGATCGGCTCGCCATTGCCGTCCAGCTTCTTCAGGACCTTGTAGCCGTAGCAGAGACCACCGCCCGCCTTACCCTTCTCCACCCTGCCCCGCAGGCCCCGGTGGGTTTTCAGGGCGAGATCCTTCAGGAACAGCGCGTTCATCGTCCCCTTGAGACCGACGTGAAGCTCTGAGATCTCGCCCTCGGCGAGGGTGACGATACTGACGCCTGCGAATTTCAGCTGCTTGAAGAGCGTGGCGACATCGGCCTGATCGCGGCTGATGCGGTCGAGGGCTTCGGCCAGCAGGATGTTGAACTCGCCGTGCAGCGCATCGCGCATCAACCGCTGGATGCCCGGTCGCAAGATCGTGCTGGCCCCCGAGATCGCCGCATCCTCGTAGGAGCCGACGATCTGCCAACGCTCCCGTCCCGCATGCTCCCGGCAAAGCCGGAACTGATCCTCGATCGACGCCTCGCTCTGCTTGTCGTCGGAATAGCGAGCATAAAGAGCAGCGCGGGTCATGATGGTCTCCGTTCGGTCAGTCCTTGTCCTCGGTGACCGGCCCTGCCCCATCGCGGGCCGGTGGCGCATTGTCATTGGCGGCGCGCAGGGCCTTGTCGTAATCCTCGCGCGCCATCCGCCTGCCGATCAGCCGGGCGATGATCAGCACCACCTCGTCCAGCCGCTTGGCGACATCGGTCTCGTTGCCGGCATCCCGCCCGTCGGGCGCGCAGTTGGCATTCGCCGACATCCCTCCAGCCCGCTTCGTTGAACCGTTCCTTTCCATGACCTTCCCCCTCTGTTCGATGGGAAATGACATGAAACGACGTGGTTTTCTCTCCGCCAAACGCTAATCCCGTCTCGGAGAACCCGAGCGCAGGAACAGAAAGAAAAGGGACGGTCAGCCTCTGCGCCCCCCCCCACCAGAGTAACTCTGAACGAGCCCCAAAGCAATATCGCTTGCAATATCCTGCCGCCGATCCAATATCTCTGCATGAGACTGATTCTGGACACCGCCACGATGGTGGCCGCGATCCGCAGCGATGCCGGGGCCTCCCGGCGTCTTCTGGTGGCCGGGCTGGAGCGGCGGATCACGCTGCTGGCCTCGGTGCCGCTGATGATCGAATATCAGGCGGTGCTGACCCGGCCCGAGCATCTGGAGGCGTCCGGCCTGTCGGTCGAGGATGTGAATGTGCTGCTGGACGCGGTGGCGGCGGTGGTCGATCCGGTGCGGCTGGCTTTCCTGTGGCGGCCCGCCGTGCGCGACCAGAACGACGACATGGTGCTGGAGGCGGCGGTGAACGGAAGGGCCGACGCTATCGTGACCTTCAACCTGCGCGACTTCGGCCAAGTGGCCGAACGCTTCGGGATCGAAACCCTCGCGCCAGGCGCGGCGTGGCGGAAAGTGGAGAAGAGGCTATGAGAAAGAGCAATTTCGCGCTGCGGCTTCAGCCTTCGCTGCTGGAAGAAGCCCGCAAGGTCGCCGAGACCGAAGGCGTGGCGCTGAACCAGCTGATCAACGTCGCCGTGGCCGAGAAGCTCTCGGCCCTGCGGGTGGAGAGCTATTTCCAGGAGCGGGCGGCCCGGGCCGACATTCCCAAGGCGCTGGATGTCCTGAAACGTGCAGGCAAGGGCAGGAAGCCGATGCAGGGCGATGAGATGACCGGGTGAGAACGGCAAAGTCGTCGCGTACTTACCCTCGTCCACAGATTGTCTGAACGCTTGGCGCGCCTTGGACATTGACGAAGCAATCCTCGACAAGGATAAGGATAGAGGTTTCGGGAGCAATAATTCAAAATGACGCTAGACATTAGAGGCAGCCTTAAGAACACCCGCAAAAGCAAGAACATGCTCGTAGTTATTGACGAGCTTCTGGCAAATTCAATTGACGCCTTCCTCATCCGACAAGACGCTTCTGACGATAGTTTGACACTGCAAATCACACTTTCCGTGAAGGCCACGCATTCAGATCTATTGGGACATGAGTATGATTTGGAAATCGAGTGCGTTGATAACGGCTGCGGCCTTGGCCCCGATCAGCTAAAGGCTTTCTTGACCAAAGACACATCCTATAAGGACGATTTGAGTATTTCTGGAATTGGAAACTGCAAGGGCTCAGGTCGGATTCAGTTTTTTCATCATTTCTCTACGGTTTCACTTTCTTCTATCATCGATAACGGTGAGAGCAAAACGCACGTTTACTTACCCCCGGTAGAAAATAGAAAATCAATAGAGGAAAGCGACTTTATCTTTGAAAGTCGCAAAGCCGGAACCTTGGGGACGACGGTACGCCTCTCCGGAGTCCTCCCCAAAATACGCGAAGCGATCTTCACCGTAGCGAACATCAACGACTGGATGCACGCGGATGCCCTTAAGCAATACGTGCTATTCAGCTTATTACAGCGCTTAGTCAGCCTAAAGGACATGCTTGGCGACTTTCATATTCATTTCAAGAGCAATCTGGCAGGACAGACTGCCTCTGCTGTTTTGCAGTCTTCGGATATTCCAGAGCATACATCGGCCACCCCACTCGAGGTTAAGCATGTCGAAGGCGATGACGAGATCACCGCCCAACTGAAAGTTACGCATTATAAACTTGATGAGAAATCCTACAGCCTCCCGAAAAATATCGTAGCCTTTTGCGCAAAATCCGCTATCGTCGAAGATATCTCATCTAATTACCTGAGGACCAAAACGCTTGAGAATAATGCAATAGACGGGTTCTTTCACATAATTCTAATCGAAGGCGATATTCTCGATGAAAGTGTGAATGAGCAACGAGACGGGTTTGATAAAATCCCTAAAGAGAACGGAACGAGTGATCTATTTGATGGCCTGCAGATTTCCTTCGAGGATATCTACACTGCTCTCGACGACAAGGTTCAGGAATTGCTCACCCCGCCAGATTGGTCTAGAGAAAAAATTGTCGCCGATGTAGCGGCAGATTTCGGTGTTTCAGAGGAAATGTTGTCACACTCGAACACCCGAGTGACTTTTGGGGACACGCCTACCAGCGTTGCAAAAAGGGCGCTCAAAAACCTTCAGGACAAGGTTGTAGATGAAACTGCCAGCCTTCTTGCGATGAGAGAGGCCATTGCCGAACTTGAGCCAGGCGGCGATGACTTCCGCCGGAAGATCGACGATCTGTCGTGGCAGTTCACAGCCTCTTTAAAGACAATGGATATGGCCAACCTATCTCAGTTGGTAGTGCGGCGTTCAAATCTTATTGACGTATTGGAGCTTGCCGTAAAGGAAGGCCTAAAAATTCAAACAGATTTGCCGGACGGGAAACGGAAGAAGAATGAAGAGCTGATCCACAATATATTCTTTCCAATGCGGAAAGACAGCAAGGAAGTCACTGATCATGATGTCTGGCTGCTGAGCGAGGAATACCACTATTACGACTATATAGCCTCAGACAAACCACTCAGCAAGATCAAATGGGGCGACGAAAACCTGTTTGAAGAGGATATTGATGACGAAATAAATGCGCTTCTAGACCGTATTAGCGAAGAAAACAGGTCTTGCCGCCCTGATATCGCGCTCTTCCATGAGGAAGGGTCTGTGGTGATCGTAGAGTTCAAAGCGCCAGGCGTCAGCCTCGACAAGCATGATAACGACCTAGTCGAATACGCGACTATCATTGCCGCAAAATCGAAGAAAAGGCTGAAGAAATTTTACGGGTATCTTATCGGTGATACGATTAACACCATCCGGCTAGCCAACTATAAGCCGTTACCCGGAGCAAAGGGATGGTTCAGCACCACAGACATCAGAGAACCAGCGACGCAGTATGCCATCGGACAACTCTATTCAGAATTATTGCACTATGACGATGTAGTAGATCGAGCTCGGAAGAGAATCGGTGTATATCGGGAGCGGCTAAAACTGCCTCGTCAAGAATGATAACCACTCCTGTCGGGCAAACCCAACCGACTATGGAGATACAGTACGTCACGTTTTATCGAACAGCACGCGACGAGCAGCTCTACCTTGCGGCGAACGCATGCGCCATTGACGTGGTCGCTGCTTCTACGAAACTGCACGTCAAAGGGCTATCCATGACAGGCCGCAGAAAGGAAACTCGTGCGTCTGACTAAGTTGAGTGTTCGCAATTTCCGCAATTTTCAGGCGGTCGATATCCCGCTGGCAGGGAATGTCGTCCTTCTAGGGGAGAATCGTGTCGGCAAGAGCAATCTTTTGTTCGCCGTCCGTCTTGTCCTCGATGCGACGCTTCCTGATGCCGCTCGCCAGCTCAAACTCACCGACTTCTGGGACGGCTGTGATCTCGCCAACAATCCGGCGATCGAAGTGCATCTCGATTTCGGCGCTTTCGACGATGACAACGCGCTGGTTGCGTTGCTGACAGACTTTCGCACGGCAGCCGACCCGACCGTCGCCCGTTTGAGCTATGTCTATCGGAAGAAGGCGGATGTCGCGGGCGTGGCGCAATCGAGCGAGGACTGCGAGTTTCTCGTCTATGGCGGCGGAGACGAAGCCCGCGCCGTACCACCGCGCGTGCGCCGCCGGATCGCGATCGATCTGCTCGACGCCTTGCGCGATGCCGAGGGTCAGCTGGGATCATGGCGCGGGTCGCCGCTCCGACCGTTGCTCGAGGATGCAGTCGCCGCCGTCAACCGCGCGGATCTCGACGGCGTCGCGAGCGATCTTGAAACCGCGACCCGGAAGCTAGAGGCCTTTCCATCGCTTCAGGCGCTGGAGGCGTCACTGCGCTCAGGGATCCTCAATCTCGCCGGAACCTCGCATGACATCGACGCACGGCTCCGCTTTGCGCCCGCAGATCCGCTGCGGCTGTTTCGCGCGATCGCGATGTATATCGATGGTGGGAAGCGGACGTTGTCGGAAGCCAGCCTCGGTTCGGCCAATGTCGCACTTATTGCTATCAAGCTTGCCGAGTTCGCTTGGCGCCGCGCAAAGAACGAGCGCAACTATTCGCTGCTGAGCATTGAGGAACCGGAAGCGCATCTACATCCACAGTTGCAGCGGGCCGTGTTCGACAAGCTCTTCAACGCGGACGATCCGACTCAGGCGTTGATCGTCACCAGCCATTCGCCGACTCTAGCGGCCGTCGCGCCGCTTCGCTCTATCGTTCAGCTACGCGCGCAAGCTGGCGCCACCCATGCCTATTCGCTTGCCGGGCTGCCGGTCACAGCTGACGAGCTCGACGATATCGAGCGCTATCTGACTGCGACTCGCTCGGAGCTTCTGTTTGCGCGCGCCGTACTCTTCGTCGAGGGTGACGCTGAAGAGGCCTTAGTCCCAGTCTTCGCAGATACGCTCGGCAAGAATCTTGACCGGCTTGGCATCACCGTCTGCAACGTCGCCGGCGTCAATTTCAGTCCCTATGTGAAGCTCGCGGTAAGCCTCGGGCTCCCGTTCGCGGTCATCACAGACTGGGATCCGCTCGACGGGACCAAGTTGCCACTTGGCCTCACTCGTGTGCTCGACATCTACGATGGCGTCTGTTCCATCACCGGCCAACCCAAGATGACGCCAGCCGACCGGCTTGGCTGGGAATTGTCCGACTTCGCAGCTTTCAGCGCCGCCTGGGCAAACGCAGGCTATTTCCTCAACGATCAGACATTCGAGGTCGCGGTGGCTGCGACACCCGGATTACAGACCGCTCTGCTTGACATCCTCGACGAGCAAGGGTTCGGGAAAACCCGGTCACATCGGATCGCCGCTTGGCGCGCGGGAACCCCCGTAGAGCCCACCCATCTCCTCGCCATGGTCGCAGATATCGGCAAAGGGCGCCTCAACGCCAAACTCGCGAAGAAAATACGGCTCGGGGTTGCCCCGCCGCCCTATATTGCCGCCGCCATTGCTTTCGTCGCTGACCGTGTCTAATCAACGGGCACTAGCCGAGGCCCTGGTCGAGCTCGACCGCAATCCCGAACAAAGCTTCGCGGTGCGCGAGGGTGGGCACTGCGTCGTGCTGGCAGGCCCAGGAAGTGGCAAGACCAAGACACTGACCATCGCGATGGCACGAGCTCTCGTCGAGGAGGTGGTCGACCCACGCGGGGTCGCATGCATAACCTACAACAATGAATGTGCGATTGAACTTGAGAGCCGGCTCGCTCGCCTCGGCATCCATGCAAGCGAGCGCAGCTTCATCGGCACCGTCCACAGCTTCGCACTAACCCAAGTGATCATGCCCTATGCGCGCTGCATTCCGGGGCTGCTGCCGGCCGAGTTTCGCGTGGCCGATACGGCCGAGCGGCGATCAGCTGTCGAGACGGCCTATAAAGCAGTGTTCGACGACGATCAGTTCAATCCACATGAGCGCTGGGGTTTCGCCGAGGAGAAGCGGCGGCGCGATATTGATCGGACGCTCCCGGCCTGGCGCTCCCACAACTCCGAACTCGCATCCTTCATCGAAGCCTACGAGGCCGATCTGCGCCGCCGCGGCCTCATTGACTTCGATGACATGCCGCTCATCGCCTTCCGCATGATCCAGTCACATCGTTGGATTCGCGATGCGCTGAACGCCCGCTTCCCCATCCTCTTCGTCGACGAGTATCAGGATCTCGGCCACGCGCTCCATGAACTGGTGCTGCTGCTTTGCTTCGAGGGCGGCATGCGGCTGTTCGCGGTAGGCGACGCCGACCAGTCGATCTATGGCTTTACCGGTGCTAATCCCGAACTGCTCCAGAGCCTGCTCGCGCGGCCGGATGTTCGCGAAGTAAGACTCCGCTTCAACTATCGCTCAGGCGCGAAAATCATTCGCGCCTCGCTAGGAGCCTTGGGCGAAGAGCGCGACTATCGAGGGCTCGACGATGCCCCTGAGGGCGATCTCGCCTTCTGGGCCGTAAAAAGCGGACATGAGGCCCAAGCAGGCGCGATCGCGGCCAGTATTCTCCCGAAATTGCTTGAACGCCACCCCCATGAAGAAGTCGGAATCCTCTATCGCGCCGCCTGGCTCGGTGACAAGATCGCGGCTGCGCTCGATGAGAAGGCCATTCCCTATGTTCGGACTGACGGCAACGCGCTCATCAAGCGCAGCTCGCGCCTCGCGCGTTTCGTCGAGAACTGCGCTGTCTGGGTAGCCGGCGGCTGGCGGGAGGCAGACCCACCTTATGCGCGGCTGCTCGGCCAGGCACTCGCTCTGGTGTTCGGCGGCCGCGCCAGCGACGTCGAGGAGCAAGCCGTCTCTCGTCAGCTCATTTCCTTCCTGCACAGCGGCGTCAGTGCGGGTGAAAGCGCGCACGCATGGCTCCAGCGCTTTTCGCGCGAGTTGCTCGCACCTTGGCGCGGAGTCTCCCGCAATCCACAGCAGGAGTGGGAGGTGCTTGCCGAACTCATCGCGAAAACCGATCCCGCGCGGGGCAAGGATATGCCCCTCAACATCTTCGCCGGGCGGATCGAGGGAAGCGGGCGCGTGAGCCTCAGCACATTGCATAGTGCTAAGGGGCGTGAATTCGACGCGGTCATCCTCTACGGCATGAATGCGGGCGACCTCCCGTCCAATCGCGACAGAAAGTCGCCCGCGGCTTTGCGCGAGGCCCGACGGCTCTTCTATGTCGGCGTCACCCGGCCGCGCAAAGAACTCGCGATCGTCTTTCAGGAAGGCAACCATTCGCCTTGGGTCGCCGAGCTATCACGCCGCAGCAACGCCAATTCATGACGGATTGCCAATACGCCAACCTGCGGGTCGACGGGACCCATCTGCCTTCCATCCACATTGGGACTTCAGGCGAAGCGTTTCGCTCCGGCAACGCAGAGCACAATGATGACGGCGGATGCGATCATGGTCCAGGCGATGGGCTCGCCCAGGAAAATCGCTGCCAGCAGGAAGCCAAAGAAGGGTTGTAGAAGCTGCAACTGTCCGACCCCGGCAATGCCGCCAAGCGCGAGGCCGCGATACCAGAAGATGAAGCCGATCAGCATGCTGAAGACCGAGACATAGCCAAGCCCGGCCCAGGCAGGCATGGTGATCGGGGACCATGCAGGCGGCAGGGTGAACAGGCTGATCGCCGCCATGGCCGGCAGGGACAGCAACAAAGCCCAGGAGATGACCTGCCAGCCACTAGTGCGAATGGCAGCTTAGTCCGCATTTCCATCGAATGTTCAGACTGGGGAAAGCCTTCCCCCTGGCCGGCACTGCGCTGCCGGCGCACCCCCTTCTGCGGGGAGATCCCCGCAACGCCCCCAAGAAGCTGCGGAACCGCCGGCGCAAATCTCCAGCGAAATTTCCGGGCGGCGGCCTACCGACCGTAAGTGGGTAGCCGCACCACCTTCCCAGCAGCAATACGACCTTTGCCGCTTTTCACGTTATCGACCGATATCGGTCCAGAATAATAGCAGGAGAGTTCGCCGAGCATCCGACCTCACCAACTCCGAACGCCCGGCCTTTGCGGATCGAAGAAGAGATTTTTACTTGAGAAGAAGAGGCTTGGGGCGCTGCCCCTGGCGCGCCGCAAGAAAACTCTTCGGCCTTTCGCGGCATAAACGGCCCCCTCCCCGCAAGCGGGTCCCCTCCAATTATTCCACGGTGCCGAAGACTTCTCTTGCGCCTTGCACCCCCGGTCTCGCCGACGGGCAAGGGTTCAGGAGCAGGCGCTTCGCTGCCCTGAACCCCATAACCGAAAGGAAAGAGACATGACCGGCAAGACCAGCACCCCCCGCAACCTTGTCATCAATGCCGATTGCATCGAGGCGATGCAGGCTTTCGGCAGCGGCTCGGTGGATTTCATCCTGACCGATCCGCCCTATGTCACCCGCTTCCGCGACCGGCAGGGCCGCACCGTCGCCAATGACGACAACGCCCGCTGGCTGCGGCCGGCCTTCGCCCAGATGCACCGGGTGCTGAAGGATGGCGGTTTCTGCGTCAGCTTCTACGGCTGGAACAAGGTGGATTTGTTCGTGGAAGCGTGGAAGGCGGCGGGCTTCCGCATCGTCGGGCATCTGGTGTTCCGCAAGCGTTACGCCTCATCCGCCCGCTTCCTGCGCTACGAGCACGAACAAGCCTATCTGCTGGCGAAGGGCGACCCGGAACTGCCCGCGCGTCCGGTGCCCGATGTGCTGGACTTCCCCTATACCGGCAACAAGCTGCACCCGACCCAGAAGCCGGTGGCGGCGCTGCGCAGGCTGATCGGCGCCTTCACCCAGCCCGGCGATCTGGTGCTGGACCCGTTCAGCGGCAGCGGCTCGACACTGGCAGCGGCGCATCTGCTGGGCCGCGACTGGCTCGGGATCGAGCTGGACGTGAACCATTACCAGACCGCCGGAAAGCGGATGGCGGCCCTGCAAGAGCGGGACCGGAAGGCGGCGGCATAAGCCAGTCCTGCGACCCAAGGGCGCCCGTCATCGGGGCGGGCGCCACATCCCACAGCGTTACGGAAGGGCTTGCGCTATGCGTTGGATCATCACGGCGGATTATTGGGGCAACTGCATCGGACTGGGCGAGGACGCCGACGGCGTTCCCGCACGAGGCACCCCCGAAGATGGCGACGCCCTGCCGGTGGAGTTCCGGCTTTACACCGCGCGCGGCAGGTTGCTGTTCGAGGGCCGTTGCGGCGACATCGCGGCCGACTGGTGGCACGGCCTGGAGCCGCTGCTTTACACTTGGGCCACGTTCCGCTGCCGCCGGCTGACCTGGCGCCCGGTCGGGACGGATGAACCGTGGCGCCCGCTGCGTCCATAGGCCAACCACCAGCCCACAACACCACGGCCGCCGGTCCATCTGACCGGCGGCCGTCGCGCGCGTCCGATGCCTCCCCCACGCCCCGAAAAAATCGCGCTCGCCGGGCATGGCCCGGCTCGCGGAGGAAAGGCGGAGAAATCGGCAGATGTGCCCATGGCTGACGCGACAGGCGCGAACGGCGCGGCATGATCCGGACGGGCGGAGATGCCAAATGCCGGAGCTCGGCCGGATTATGCCGGAAGAGGAGAATATAGCCCTGGCGGTGGCAGCTATACGCCGGCGCGGACCGGCTCGCCTTGACGCATCACGCCTGCGGGCGGCATAATGATCGCACTCGAAGAACCGGTGAATTGCCAAGTCGTCGCAGGCGAGAGCGTATTTCCATTGGCCGCCTGACGGGATCCGTCATCCATTTTTCTGTGGAGGCTTCGATGTTTCTGATCGTGCTCGCCATTGCCCTGACCATTGCCGCCGGCGTGATCGCCTTCAAGCTGGCCGTCTTCGCCCTGCCCCTCTGGGTCGCCATGAGCGTGTTCCAATATATGCATGGCACCGATACCGGGATCTTCATGCCGGGGCTGGCAGCGTTCGGCGGAGCTGTCGCGTCGGTGGTTTTCGTCATCGCGGTGCTGGCATTCGCCAACAATCCGTTTTTCCGGCTCGTCGCGCTCGGGGTCTTCGCCATCCCTGCCACCATCGCGGGCTATGCGCTGATCTACGGCATCGCCAAGAACGCCATCGATTCCAGCATCGCCCTGAACATTCTCGGTGGGATCGGCGGCATCATCATCGGCGGATCGGCCATAGCCCATCTGAACGGGATTGGCGTCGCCTTCTTCTCGCGCATCTGAAAATCGGGGCGAGCCCCCTGCGGAGGGCGGCTCTACTCGCGCCCCGCGGGGCGCTCACCGAACCCGCGAGGCGGTTTCGACCGATGCCGGTGACGATCTCGCGGCGGCGGCAAGCATGGCCTTGATTGCGACTAGCCCTGCATAGGATTGCGCCGAAACGGGACGCACAGTTATCTTCCGCGCCCATAGAAGAACCTGGTGGCTGCAACCGCCGGGCCTTGGCCTTCCCGCTCAGGCGGGAATGTCGTTTTCGCCGATGAGGCCGCCGCCGTCATTTCCCGCCGGCTTCGCCCCGATACGAACGCCGCGGCGCTGAACGCAACCATGCTGCCAGACCGGCAACGGTGTTTTCAGGGCAGCGCTATCGTGGCATATCGACCGCAATCGATGACGAGCACGGCCCTTTCTAGCGTGGAGCCATGCCGATCGTCGAGGGAACGCGGCGCAGGCATCGAGAATGGGAATGACGAGATGACAGATCGAGTCACCGCTGGCGTTTTTGCCATCGTCGTTGCCTGCATATCCGGGGCATATGCGCAGGACTTCAATCATGTCCCTGGTTGGGCGAATGCGACGAACCATCGATATAAAGGTGGCGAAAGCGCGGGGGAGTGGGCGGAAAAGAAAGAGCTTTTCGGGATATTGGGTGCGTTGGGCCCTGACGCGGAATGCACCTTGCGCAATCTGTCCGAGCAGGACGGAAACGTGATCGTCAACCGGTACAGGCGCCAGATGCGGCGTGCCGGAGAGCATTCCGCCCTGCAGGAAGCGCAGCGAGAGTTGGCCGCCCATTATCAGCAACTCAGCGCGCATGGACGATGCTGAGGGGAGGTTCCCTGCGAATGGTCATTAATCCGGTGCGGGCACCCGCGATCTGCCGCGCCCATCGCAAACCCGACGGCTGCAACCGTCCGGCCTCTTGCCCCCCGCACGGGGAATGTCATCACCAATGAACCAGCCTCCGTCCTCGTCGTAGGCCTCGGACAGCCACACCTGGCACGGAAATCACGCATCGCCGCCAACCCCACAGCCGTAGCGGTCATTGCCGCCCGCATCCTGCCATTCCGTGCCGTGCATGCCCGCCGCGATGCGACCCGCTTCCTGCCGGCTTCGCAATATTGCCGGACGATCCAGCCCAGGGCCGATGAAGCAGCAGCCATGCCATCCCACACCCCCGGCCCGACAGCCTGATCCTTCCCGCCCCGAACGACCCGGCCTTCCGGCGGCGGACGAAAGGCTGACCAGCAAGGCGAAGCGCCGCCGCCGCGGGTGGTGCGCATTCCGGGGGCTTTTCCCGACAGGACGGCACCGGCGAGAACGCCGCCGTTCTGCGATATGTCTCCGATCCGCTTCCGGACGCACCAATCCCTCCGCCTGACTGAGCCCCTAACTCCGTGCGGTTTTCACCGGCAACCCCCCAAGGCTCCGGACCGTGTTGCCGCGCGGGGCGCGGCTGCCCGCCCCACTCCGAAGCCTTGCGGGCAAGCTGCCGCCCGAAGGGGGCGTCAGTTGCAGGTGCCTCCCGACGGACTTGGCCGGGTCTCGTCGGAGGGAATGGTCCCTCCGGAGAAGCAACGGAGACCTACAATGCAGAACATCGTCATCCTCGCCGGCACCATCCGTCAGGCCCCCGAAACCCGCACCACCCGCACCGGCACCGACGTCACCCGCTTCAAGCTGGTCACCTCGCGCCCGCGCTATTCGGAAGGCCGGGTCGTCCGCGACGAGAACGGCTATCGGGTCGAGGACGCTGAATGGCACCGCGTCGTCGCCTTCAACGGCCTGGGCCGGACCATCCAGCAATATTGCGAGACCGGCACGAAGGTGCTGGTGCGCGGCCGCATCCACTACACGAAATGGCAGGATGCGGACGGCCAGGACCGCTATGGCTGCGAGATCGTCGCCGAGACGGTGGATTTCCTGAGCCGGGCACCGCAGACCGACGAAGACGAGGGCCGGTTCATCGACGAAGACGACATCCCGACCTGAGCGGGAGGTCCGAAAGCCCGGTGGCACCAGCCGCCGGGTTTTCCATGCTTGCGGCAGATCGCCCTGAGGCCGCCTCGGCAAGTGAAGGCTTCCCGTCCGGATCGACCGGTCGGGAAGCCGTCGGCCGGGGGACCGTTCTTCCTTCCCCTGACCCCAATCCTTTTTCCGTGAGGAAGAAACAGGGCTTGGGAAAGAAGGCTGGGATCGAGGCTGCCTTCACAGCGCCACCGATGGGCTTTGCGTGACCATCGGCGCGTGGTCGGGAACGGTGAATTTTGCTTCGGAGCAGAAGGGGAAACCGGTGTCCGCCGGTGAAAGGGGCGGCCAGCCGTGGGCGTTTCGGCGGCTGTGGAAAGGAACTGAGAGTCCAGCTAACAGATTGAAAATAATGGACAAAACAGCACAACCGACTTGCGCTAGAGCCTTGTTTTTGCTAGACTATTCGCAAGGCGCGAAGGTGGTCGTCACCCGCCGGCGCGATGCTCCCCGCCACGCGGGGTCGGGGCGGTGGAAGGGGTCGGATGGATCGGCCCCCGAAGCCGGAGAGACGCCCGATGCATACCGCGACATTCGAGATCAACATCCCCAGCAACCCGCTGGCCAGCCGCATCGACCTCGAGGACATCGAGATGGGCATGGACGCCGATACCGGGGTCAAGGCCCGCGCCAGCCGCCACAGCATGACCCTGACGGTCAGGGTTGCTGCAAGCGATGCCGCCGACGCCGCGAAGTGGCTTCAGAAGATGGGCCTGATCTGACCTCACCAGCGGAAGCGCACAGCCCTTCAGGCGGAAACGCCTGAGGGGTCGGGTCAGCAGAAGCGCCCGGATCGGACCGGGGCGCAGACGGGAGACCAACCATGAACCACCACCCAAGTACCGTGACCGAACTGATGGCCGAAGCCGCCAACGCCCTGATCCGCCGCGACCCGCACCGGCTCGAGGTACTGGAGCAGATCAGCAGAGGATGGATGCAGACCCAAGACGAGGAACAGGCCCAGATTTTCCTCCTGCAGGCGATGACCGAAGCCGCCGACCTCCTCCTCGACACCCCGAGCGAGATCGAGAGCGCCTGACCCCACCGGCGCCGACAGCCCGGCCCCGCCATCATGGGGCTTGCGGCAACAGGAAACCACCCCGGGAGAAACTGACATGACCGCAGCCGAACGCACCGCCCGCCGCCTCGCCAATGCCGCGACCCTCGCCACCGCTTTTGTCGAGGGTCGATTCCGCAAGGTGACGGTGAGGGAAGCATGGGGCTACGGATGGGACGCCGAGGCCGACGAGCCGGAGATTTTCACCGAAGGCGGGTTGCACGCGATCCTGAACGCCGATCGTACCGAGATTCAGATGATGGCCGACGATGAAGGCGAATGCTGGACCATCCAGATCGCGAGCGGAGAGTTTTGCCCCGCCTGACCCTGTCGGCGAAAATAGTGACCCCGCCGAGGCAAATGCCCGGCGGGCCTGTCCGTAGGGGCGCCCGGCTTAGCCCCTGTTTGCAGCAACGCCTTTCAGCATCTTCTTGTAACCCACTCGCGTCATCCATTCCGCTCGCTCCAGATGGCTTTGCCAGCAGCGATATGTGCGCAACTCCTCTGCGTCTGGATCGCGGCGCAGCACAATCCGGGCCACTTCCTTCCAGTCCGCGCCCTCGGCATTGGCATCGAGCAGCCGAAGATAGGTCACGTAGTGCCGCTCGTCATAGGCGGTGATTTTGTCCGAGGCCGGTGCCTCGTCCTCCACGACGGGATCGCGATCAATGGGAGCACTCATGGCTTTTCCCCTTGTTTCCGATGGGCATGGCTTGCGGTACGCCCCCGCAATTGCCCTCTGACCTTGGTGATCGGGGAGTTCGAAACCGTCACGAAACGGCCCCGTGACCTTTAGGCGGGTAGCCCTGGACATACGCCACAGGCTCCCCGACCATAAGGTTCGAGGTTTGTGGTGCCATCCTGGCCAGCACCAGCCATTCGTGAGGGGTTTCGACGCCCCAGAGCAGCGCGTCTGCTCCAAGCGCCAACATAGTGGATCAACTCGGCATTGTCTTCGCCAATCGACGCTTCGTGATCCGCCGCGCTCGACGCTGGTTCAGCCAGGAACGGCAGTCAGCGTGATCACCGTCGCATTGCCCGCTCGCACACGGGCCGGTTGAAACCCGGGGAAAACTATTTCCAGAGTGTCACGACTTCGTTAACACATGAGGCAGCGATTGCCGCAATCGAGGACAGAGGACCCGCAATGGCCCGGGAGTTTCAGGATCAGCCGCCAGAGGGCGACGAACCGACCAGCTACGACAAGGAGCAGCTGACGCTCTATCTGCGCCTGCTCGACGCGGATCGCGACGGCGCCGGCTGGCAGGAAGCGTTTGAGATCATTTTCGGAATCGACCCCTCCGAGCATCCCGAACGGGCCGAGAAGGTCTTCACCTCACATCTCGACCGTGCGAAATGGCTTGCGTCAAACGGTTATCTCGAACTGCTGATCGCCGGACGCGGCTGAAATACGGCGATCCCGGCTCCGCACAGCGTTCCGCGAGCTTTGCGCTTCACAACCTTCCTCTCGGCTTGAATCCTGACCCCTCCTTTTCGAAGGGAACGCGTGCGATGAGGGAGACAATGCAATGCCAGGATACGCCGAGTGGCGGTCTCGATCCGCCTACGACTACATCGACACATTGACGCCTGCGGAACTCGCCTGGGAATTCCTGCGCAGGAACGAGACCTACAGAGAGGAGTACTTCCGTCTTTCGGCGGCAGGCCAGCTCGATACCGAGGCTGGCCGGGCTTTCGCCGCAAGATGGGGGTTGTGCTTTCCCCGCCGACCCGAGCCGCCCGGCACGCGGGCAGCGGGTGATCTGGTCGCCTGCCGTTGATCCGGCCCGCATTCTGCTGCGCCCCTGCCCGCCCGGTACGGACGGTCCCCGCCTCGCCGCCCGCGACGATGTGATCGTCAGCGATCTTGGCGAGGACGGGTTCTGCACCGCCAGCGTCAGTGGCATTGAGTTCCCGCTGCTGTTCCTCGCGGGCGGACCGGACCAACAGGTCGCAGCCGTCATCCTCGCCGACGACCTCGCGCTGGATCGGCTCGAAGCGGTGCATCGCTTCTGGGCCGCGCTCACCGGCGACAAGGTTCCGCCGGAGCGCCGCCGTATGTCCCGGCAGAAGCGGCAGCGCGCCGGAAAATCCCTGCGCGCCGTCGACGGCCGCAAGGACGGCGCCAGCTACCGGCTGATCGCGGAGGCCCTGTTTCCGGCGCACCGGATCACCCTCGCGACCTGGAAAAGCAACGCTCTTCGCGAAACCGTCATCCGGCTCGCGCGCGACGGGCTCCAACTGGTGGCTGGCGGATACAGGGCGCTCTTGCATCGCAAGCGGCATAGCCGAAAGCGCAAGAAGCAGGCCGTCAGGACCGGCTGAGATAGGAGGCGGCGAGACTCGCCTCGGCCCGGATCGCATCGGCGCGATCCGGCCGGTCGAGGCGGTCCATCTCCGCGGCCGCCTCTTCGCGATCCTCGATCTCCGCCAGCAGGATCGCCCGCACCCGATCCGCATTCAGTGACAGCCGCTCGACCTCGGCCGATCCGGACAGGAAGCGATGCTGTTCCGCCGCACCGCTGCCCGCGCGGGCGGGTGGCGCTTCGGCATTGTCGATCGCCGCGATCAGCGACCGGATCAGTCTGGCGTCGCCGCCGCAGCCGTCCTTCATCGCCGCTCGCAGGTCCACCCGCATCCGGGCCTTCATCTCATGTCCGCATCCTGCCCCATACTGCCTCCCTCTGATCTCCAGGGACCACGAGCGCCCTTCCTATCATCCGCGCGCTTCGAGTGAAACGCTCCGAACTGGCGTCTGGGGTGTCGAAAATTCCAATGAATCTTCGACATCCACCCCCGGCCGTTTTTTGCGCCAGGCTGTCCGTGACTACGAGCCGCCCCTGCGGCGGCGCCCTTCGAGAACACGGAATCGCAGCCATGTCTTATGACCACTCGCCCCTGCCCCATCGCTACCTGCGCACGCCGGAGGCCGCCCGTTTCCTCGGCCTGTCCGACCGCACGCTGGAAAAGCACCGCGTCTACGGCACCGGCCCGACCTACAAGAAGCTCGGCGGCCGCGTCGTCTATGCCGTCGGCGACCTCCAGGCCTGGGCCGAGCGCGGCACCGTCACCTCGACCTCCGATCCCACGCCGCCCGTCCTCCCCGCCCTGCCGAAATACCGCCTGCGCTCCGGTCGGAACGGATGACCACCATGCCTTCTCGCAACCGCAAGCGCCTCACCGGCGAACGGGCCAAGCTCAACCCCTTCGTCGTCGCGGGCGGCGATGCCAGCCCACGCGACCAGCGCGATCTCATGGAACGGCCCTTCTTCTCCCTGGCCAAGACCAAGCGCCTGACGCCGATCCACTACGAATCCGGCGGTGTCCAGGTCCATGTCCAGGGCTTTCCCGAACACGGCATGGCCACCATCTGGGACGCCGACATCCTGATCTGGGCCGCCAGCCAGATCGTCGAGGCCGAGAATGCCGGGCTGCAAACCTCGCGCTTCCTGCGCTTCACGCCCTATCAGCTGCTCACCGCCATCGGCCGGAATACCGGCGCACGCAACTACCAGCTGCTGCGGGGCTCGATGGCGCGGCTGCAATCGACGGTGATCCGCACCACCATCCGCCATGGCAGCCATTGGCGGCGGCATCAGTTCTCCTGGATCAACGAATGGGAGGAATGCGAGACCAGCGATGGACGCACCGAGGGCATGGAGCTCGTGCTGCCCGAATGGTTCTATCGCGGCGTCATCGACCGCTCGCTGGTCCTGTCCATCGACCCGGCCTATTTCCGCCTCACCGGCGGCCTCGAACGCTGGCTCTATCGCGTCGCCCGCAAGCATGCCGGACGGCAACCTTCGGGCTGGCGCTTCGAGATCCCGCATCTGCACGCCAAGTCAGGCAGCCTCGCCCGGCCGTCCGACTTCGCCCTCGACATCCGCCGCCTCGTCGCCCGCCAGCCGCTGCCGGGCTATCGCCTCGGCATCGAGCGCGACGGCCGGCGCCAGTTGCTGCGCATCCGGCCCGCAAAGTTATCCACAGAACCTGTGGATAACCCTATGGAAGGTATCGGTACTTCGGGCGCAAATACTATCGGTACTTCAGGCGCATCACTATCGGTACTTCGGGCGCACGAGACCCAATTAACACTTTGGCCTGAAACGCTGATTCCGGCCCTTAACTTAGAATCTAACTTAGAGTCTAACTGTAGTAGGCGCCGCGCCCGCTGTGGAGAACCCTCCCCGAAGGGCGAGGTTTCGCGAAACGGGGCCGGGAATCGCGAACTGGAGGCGCCGAAAAAGGCCGAGAAATCGGGGCGCTCCGATGGCTGAGTTGTCCCCTGAATCGTGGAACGGTTTCCCTTTAACCGTAGACCGGGATTTCCCGTTAATCGTCGACTCGCGGTCCGAAGCGGCACCGACGCCGAGGTGCAACGACATCGCCCTTTGTCCTCACTGCTCTGACCAGGACGCGGATGAACAGGTCCAAGAGCCTGCGGCCTTGGCCCCTATTGATGAGACTGGTGGCCCCAGATCATGCGACTGGCCCATCGACGCATCCGATCATGGGAGGCCAGCATGACGGATCGTCCCATGAACCCGGCGACCGGTGCCGGGCCGGAGCCCGACAGCCGCTGCGCGGCCTCGGTTCCGCCTTCCGGCTGCACGCTGGTCGACCTGATCTGGCGCAAGGGCGAGATCGAATACTGGATCCGCTTCGGCCGTTACCGCTTCAAGTGGGTCCAGGACCGCGAACGCCGGACGCTCGGCTTCGCGCCCGGCACCGTCTTTGCCTTCGTCCGCTGGACGGCGAACGGCTACGGCACCACCGCCTCCCGCATCGACATCCTGCGCGCCGTGGAGGCCGGCAAACACGGCCAGACCATCCCCCAAGTCCAGCCCGGGGCCGAGATCCTGCTGAAGCTGCATGGCTGGCCGCGCGTCGCGCGCGTGCTGGAAGCCATCGACCGGATCGAGGCCATCGGCATACCGCCGGGCGACGTCGCCCCGGATTACTGGCGGCATCTCCATCACCGTCTCTCCGCCAATGAAACGCCGCGCCGCTATACGCGCCTGCGGCATGCCGCATGGCTGAAGCGCTGCGCAGTGATGTCCGGTCTCCGGAATGGACAGGAAGCCCCTGTGGTACGTCTAGAGGGACATACGCGATGACCGCGACTCGCACCCGCCTTTCGCTGCCGCTGCGCGTGCTCGACCTCTTCAGCGGCGCCGCCGGCGGCTGGTCGCTCGGGTTGCACCGGGCGGGGTTCATCACCATCGCCGCCTGCGAGATCGTGGAATGGCGCCGCATCCTCTATTCGGAGAATTTTCCGCATGTCAGACTCTACGCGGATATCCGCGACCTCACGGCAGCTCGACTTGTTTCCGACCTCGGCTGCCTGCCCGACATCGTCGTCGGCTCGCCGCCCTGCCAGGACATCAGCAGCGCCAACACGAAGGGCAAGGGGATCGAGGGCGAACGCTCGGGCCTCTACCTCGAGGCGGTCCGCCTGGTCGGAGAATGCCGCCCTCGCTGGTTCGCTTTTGAAAACAGCAGTAATCTCCGAACTCGTGGCGCCGACCGGCTGCTCGATGCGCTGGACGCGCTCGGCTACGCCTGCTGGCCATGCGTGGTGGGTGCTGCGGATATCGGCGCCAACCATGTCCGCAAGCGGTCCTGGCTCATCGGCTGCGATCCCGGGCAGCTTGCCGACACCCGTGTCGCAGTCCCAGCAGGGCGGGATGCGGATGGAAGGGGGATCGGGGGCACGGAAAGCGATGAGGGAGTCGGGTCTCTCCGATCTGTTCCGCAACCGCCCACTGCCGACGCCGATGGCCTCGGACGGGATGAGGGACGGGGCCGGCGGCGGGGCGGGATCGACATACCCGCTGCGGATGATCCTCGCCACGCCGAGGAAGACGGATGCGGATCGCGGCGGCCGGGGCGATCTGCTGAGCCAGCTTCAGGCGCACAACAGCCGTCATGCCGGAATGATGGGCACGCCGACGGCGACTGCGGCGCCACGGGGCAGCGCGCTGCGCAGGCGGAAGGGCCGGATGACCTCGGATCAGGACCGTTTCGACCGCAGCCCGACGATCGGCGAGGCGCTGCATTTCGACAGATCCCCGATCCGGGAACCGGAAATCCTGCCCACCCCGACGAAACGGGACAGCCGCATGGACGGCTGGAGCCCGGCCTACGACCGCCGGAAATCGCCGACCATGGACGCGGTGATGGCCAGAGCGATGGATGGGGCGATGACCGACCGGGCGCCGGACAAATGGGCCGGGGCGCGGGCGCTGGCAGCGATCTTGCGGAGCCATGGCCTGACTGGAACGGCGGCATTGCCCATCACATACGGGTGGATGATGGGATTTCCGCCTGGCTGGCTCGCACGCGCATTGCGTTCGGCAGCCGCAAAGGGACGTCTGCGGCGAGCCTGATCGTCGAGGCCTTCGGCGATGCGGTGGTGCCGCAGATCCCCGAAGCCATCGGCCGCGCCATCCTGCGCAGCGAGGCCGCGCTGAACGCGGTCCTCGGCGGCGCAGCACCGACAGATGTAACGACAAGCGATGAAGCATCTGCAGACCCCGGTGCAGGTGATGCCGCTGCCGGCGTGGATGCTGCCGACCAGGCAGACGACGGTGCCGACGGCAATGCACCCATCGAAGATCCCGCGGATCACGGGGGTGCATCATGACCCGCAGAACCTGCATTGCATATCTCAGTGCAACTGCCGCTGCCGTGCTGGTGATCGGCGGCATCTCCGTCACCGAGATATCGCCGCGGCTGATCTGGAACGCTTCCGCCAGCATCCCCGTCGGACTCTACCGCCTTGAGCCGCCGACCAGCCTCGCCCTCGGCGATCTGGTCGCGGTCACGTCGCCGGAACCGCTGGCGCAGTTCATCGTTGCTCGCGGCTATGTCGGCCCCGGTGTGCCGCTGCTGAAGCGCGTCACCGCGCTTCCCGGAACACAAGTCTGCCGCGCCGGCACCACGATCACCGTCCACGGCCAGCCCGTCGGCGAGGCGCGCGAGCGCGACCGCCTCGGCCGGCCGCTGCCAACCTGGCAGGGCTGCCGGCTGATCGCCGAGGGCGAGGTTTTTCTCATGAACCGGGAGACCGAAGACAGTCTCGACGGGCGCTATTTCGGCCCGCTGCCGCTCGCCAGCGTCACCGCCCGCATCGTTCCGCTCTGGACCGATGCGAAGGACGACGCCCGTTTCCGCCGGCCTGCCGCCAGCACGGCAGGCGGCCCTTGATCCTCTCTCCAACCACAACCGAAAGGACGAACTGATGCCACAGATGGGAGAATTCACCCGCACCCTATCGGGCTACGAGGGCCGCATCCGCACCGTCACGCTCGACCTCGAACTGGTCTTCGTGCCCACCCACAACGCCGATATCGAGAACGCCCCCGATTACCGGATCCATCTCGACAGCGAGGACGGCCCGGAGATCGGCGCCGGCTGGATCCAGAGCGGCGAGAAGGCCGGGACCTACATCTCGGTCGCCCTCGACGATCCCGTCTTCGTGCAGCCGATCCGCGCCCGGCTGTTCCAGTCCGACGAACAGGGCCGGAACTGGGGCCTGCACTGGTCGCGCCCGAAAAAACGCGACGAGCGAGACTGAGCCATGCCGGTTTTCCGCCATCACCATGCAGATGGGCGGGCTGGCGCCGCCCGCCGCATCGCCGTCTTTCTTCTTTCCGGCCTGGCCTTCACTGCCGTCCCCGCTGCTTGCCTGCAGGCGCAGACCGTGCAGCCGGTCGCACAGCAGGCCGGCGATCCCTTCGCATCCCATGTCGCGGAAGCCTCGCTGCGCTTCGGCATTCCGCCGGACTGGATCCGTGCCGTGCGCCATGTCGAGAGCGGCGGCAATCCGCAAGCCGTCTCGCCGAAGGGCGCCATGGGTCTGATGCAGGTGATGCCGGAGACATGGGCGGCGCTGCGCGCCCGCCATGCTCTCGGCAGCGATCCGTTCGACCCGCGCGACAACATTTTTGCGGGCGCCGCCTATCTGCGCGAGATGCATGATCGCTACGGCAATGTCGCCGGCATGCTGGCCGCCTACAATGCCGGGCCGGGGCGCTACGACGAACACCTGGTCTCGGGCCGAGCCCTGCCGGCCGAGACGCGTGCCTATGTCGCAACATTGGCGCCGCTGCTCGGCAGCGACCCGCTTCCCGGCGCCGGTTTCGCGGCCGCGCCGCCGCCCGACTGGCGCGAGGCGCCGCTCTTCACCGGCAGCATGATCGACAGCCCGGATGCGGAACGACGGCAGTCTGGCGGTCTGTTCGTGCGCCGGACCAATGCGGAACCAGCGCAGTCCGTTGGCGCATTGGCGGCCGATCCGGAACCGTCCGATACCGCTTCAGATGCCATCGCACCGCAATCCGACAACCTGTTCGTCCGCCGATCCGACGGAGGAACAGTGCAATGAAAAATCATTCCATTTGTCTTGCGATGCGTGCATTCGGAGGGCCCAACCCATGAGGATCGCCTATGCGGACCCACCTTATATCGGCTGCGCGCATCTCTATCGCGGCCGTCCCGATTCCGCCGGTGAGGTCGATCACGCGGCGCTGATCGAGCGGCTGGAACGCGACTACGACGGCTGGATCTTGCACGCCGCCGCGACGCCGCGCTCCTTCGCCGTTCTGGCGCCGCTCATCGAACCGACGGGCGCAAGATGGATGGCCTGGGTGAAGGGTTTCGCCGCCTTCAAGCGCAATGTGCCCGTCGCCTGGGCCTGGGAGCCGGTTATTGTCAAACCCGCGCGCAAACCCGTGGTCAGCAAGCGGCTGGTGCTGCGCGACTGGGTCCAGGAAAGCATCACCCTGCGCAGGGGATTGACCGGGGCGAAACCGGAAGCCGTCTGTCATTGGTGCTTCGAACTGGTCGCCGCGCGGCCCGAGGATACGCTTGACGACCTGTTTCCCGGCACCGGCGCGGTCACCGCGGCGTGGCACTCGTGGCAGCGGAAATTCACCCTGCCGGGCGATCCGCAGCCCGATTTTTCTCAGCCTGACAACGAACGCCGAGGACGATCCCTCCCACGAGGCCCGTCATGAGCATTCGGCGGCCAGATCGCACCAGGGGATACTGCAGAGAAGAGCCGGGCGAAGCGGCCCTGCGGACCGCGCCGCCTGGTTTGGAGAGGCAGGATAAAGGCCCGCGAGGTGCGGGCTTGGGCGGTCGTGGGTTTTCAAGAGGTTATGTCGCGTATCCGCGATGTGCGCCTGATATGCACGATGTGCGATTTCTTGGCTTTTTCAAAGAGTTCCTAGGTTTGGCGCGATGTGCGGGGTCTCTGCCATGAGCAACGAGGACGATTTTCGCATCCGCCCGGGCCGCATCCGCTCGACCCGCGCCCAGCAGGCCAGGCCCTTCATCGCCCAGGCGCTGGCCGCCGCGCAGAAGGCCGGCGGCACCGTCTCGCGCAGGGGCGGCATCGCGTCGGGATCGCGCTCGCGCTTCGGGCGCGGCCAGCGCGCCGCGGTGCAGGCCAACCGGCTGATCACCTCGCGAACCCGCGGCGTCGTCATCAAGGCCCGCGTCGTCCGCAATGGCTGGCGCCCGGGCGCCCTGCCCGCGCACCTGGGCTATCTGAGCCGCGAGGGCGTCACCCGCGACGGCGAGAAGGCCCGGATGTTCGGCCCGGAAAGCGACCAGGAGGATCACGAGGGTTTCGCCGAGCGCGGCAAGGACGACCGGCACCATTTCCGCTTCATCGTCTCGCCCGACGACGCCGTCGACATGACCGACCTGCGCGGCTTCACCCGCGATCTGGTCGGCCGGATGGAAAAGGATCTCGGCACTGAACTGGACTGGGTCGCCGTCGATCACTGGAACACCGGCCATCCGCATGTCCATCTGCTGCTGCGCGGCGTGCGCGACGATGGCGAGAACCTGGTCATCGCGCGCGACTACATCAAGGAAGGCATGCGCGACCGTGCCCGCGACCTGGTCACGCTGGAACTGGGGCCGCGCAGCGAGATCGACATCCGCACCGCGCTGACCCGCCAGCTCGATGCCGAGCGCTGGACCGAACTCGACCGACAGCTGGCCCGCGACGCCGCGCGCAGCGGCGTCATCGACCTCGCCCCGCATCCGGACCGGCAGCCCGATGCCTATGCGAATTTCAAGGTGACCCGGCTGCGCAAGCTGGAAACCCTCGGCCTTGCCGACCAGATCGGGCCGGGCCAGTGGGTGCTGATCGAGAACGCCCAGGCGGTGCTGCGCGAGATGGGAATGCGCGGCGACATCATCAAGCGCATCCATCGCGGCTTGACCGAGCGGGGCATCGAGCGCGGCAGCGCCAGCTATGTGCTGGCCGGAGAGAGCCTCGACGATCCGGTCCTCGGCCGGCTGGTCGAGCGCGGGCTCGACGACGAGTTGAAGGGCAGCGCCTATGCCGTGGTCGATGGGGTCGACGGGCGGACGCACCATATCCGCCTGCCCGATCTCGATGCCGCCGGCGATAGCACGCCGGGCTCCATCGTCGAGCTACGCAAGTTCGACGATGCCAATGGCCGGCGGCGCGTGGCGCTGGCCGTCCGTTCCGACCTCGATATCCGGACACAGGTCACGGCGAGCGGGGCCACCTGGCTCGACCGGCAGGCCCTCGCCCGCAACCCCGTCGCGCTTGGCGAGGACGGGTTCGGCGTCGAGGTGCGCCAGGCCATGAAGCAGCGTGCCGAGCATCTGATCGAGGAAGGCCTCGCCCAGCGCCAGGGCAGCCACGTGATCTTCGCCCGCAACCTCATCAACCGCCTGCGCGACCGCGAAGTCCAGGCGCTCGGCGAAAAGCTCGCCGCCGAAACCGGCCTGCCCTTTGATCGCGCAGCCAGCGGCGATCATGTCAGCGGCACCTATCGCCGCCGCTTCCTCCTCGCCTCGGGGCGCTTCGCCCTGATCGACGACGGGCTGAGCTTCAGGCTGGTGCCCTGGACGCCGTCGCTTGAACGCCATCGCGGCCGCCATGTCTCCGGCACCGCGCGCGGCGACGGCGGCGTCGACTGGAGTTTTGGCCGCAAGCGTGGGCTGGGACGGTAAGGAAAGGAACCTGCCATGACCGGAACAAAGATTCTCTGGGGCCAGATCAGCGTGGTCTTCCTGATCGTGCTCACCTTCATCTGGGCGGCGACGCAATATGTGGCCTGGAACCTCGGCTTCCAGCCGCAGCTCGGCCCGCCCTGGTTCGAGATCGGGGGCATCCCGGTCTATTACCCGCCGGCCTTCTTCTGGTGGTGGTACTTTTATGATGCCTATGCGCCCACCGTCTTCAATATCGGCGGCATCATCGCCGCCTCCGGTGGGTTTCTCGCCATCGGCACCGCCATCCTGATGTCGGTCTGGCGCGCCCGCGAGGCGGAAGACGTCGGAACCTATGGCTCGGCCAGATGGGCGAAGCCCGAGGAGATCAGGTCAGCAGGGCTGCTTGGCCCCGACGGCGTGATGCTCGGCAAACTGGGCGCGGATTATCTGCGCCATGACGGGCCGGAGCATGTGCTCTGCTTCGCCCCGACCCGATCCGGCAAGGGCGTCGGGCTGGTGGTGCCGACGCTGCTGACTTGGCCCGGCTCGGCCATCGTCCACGACATCAAGGGCGAGAACTGGCAGCTCACCGCAGGGTTCCGGGCACGGCACGGTCGGGTGCTGCTGTTCGATCCCACCAATGCGGCCTCGGCCGCCTACAACCCGCTGCTCGAGGTGCGCCGCGGCGAATGGGAGGTGCGCGATGTCCAGAACATCGCCGACATCCTGGTCGATCCCGAGGGCTCGCTGGAAAAGCGCAACCATTGGGAAAAGACCAGCCACGCCCTGCTGGTCGGGGTGATCCTGCATGTGCTCTATGCCGAGGAGGACAAGACCTTGGCGCGGGTCGCCGCCTTCCTCTCCGATCCCCGGCGTTCGATCGAGGCGACGCTGGCGGCGATGATGAAGACCCCGCATCTGGGCGAGGCCGGACCGCATCCGGTCATCGCCAGCGCCGCGCGGGAGTTGCTGAACAAATCCGAGAACGAACGATCCGGCGTTCTGTCGACGGCCATGTCCTTCCTCGGCCTTTACCGCGATCCGGTCGTCGCGCAGGTCACCAGCCGCTGCGACTGGCGCATCGCCGACATGGTCACCGGCCCCACGCCAACCACCCTCTACCTCATGGTGCCGCCCTCCGACATCAACCGCACCAAGCCGCTGATCCGGCTGATCCTCAACCAGATCGGCCGGCGGCTGACCGAGGATCTGCGTGGCAAGGACGACCGGCATCGCCTGCTGCTGATGCTGGACGAGTTTCCGGCACTGGGACGGCTGGACTTTTTTGAGTCCGCCCTAGCCTTCATGGCCGGATACGGGCTGAAAAGCTTTCTCATTGCCCAATCGCTGAACCAGATCGAGAAGGCCTATGGGCCGAACAATTCGATCCTCGACAACTGCCATGTCCGGGTCAGCTTCGCCACCAACGACGAGCGCACCGCGAAACGGGTCTCCGACGCCCTCGGCACCGCCACCGAGATGAAGGCGATGAAGAACTATGCCGGCCACAGGCTGGCCCCCTGGCTCGGACACATCATGGTCTCGCGCTCCGAGACCGCCCGGCCGCTGTTGACGCCTGGCGAGGTGATGCAGCTGCCGCCCGAGGACGAGATCGTCATGGTCGCCGGCACCCCGCCGATCCGGGCAAAGAAGATGCGCTATTACCAGGACGCACGGTTTCGGGAGCGGGTCATGGAACCGCAGAGGCTGGTCCCAGCAGCAGAACCGCGTCCTGACGACTGGAGCGGGCTGGCGATCCCCGCCACCCCTAAAGTAGATGTCGCTCCCATGTCCGACGGCACCGGCAGCGAAGACAGCACCGAATCCGAGCAGCGTCGGCAGCCGGAACTGAGCCGGACCGGCACTGTCGAACGCCAGCAGCCGATCGAGAACGAGTTCGATTTCGGCGAGCCCGCCGAGGAGATGGACGAGGACGTCGCCCGCACCAGCCGCATGACCCGCAAGATGCTGACCGTCGCCCGTCAGGCCTCCATGGACCCGAGCGACGGGATCGAACTCTAGGAGGACATCGCAATGGGTAAGTCACCTCGCAAAAAACGCCTTTCGGTCTATCTGGAGCCAGAGATCATGCAGGCGCTGGCCGCTCATGCCGCGCGGCGCAACCAGTCCCTGTCGCTGATCGCCGAGGCCGGCATCGCCTCCTTCCTTTCGCCCGACGCGACGGAACGGCAGGAGGCGGCGCTGATCCGACGCCTCGACCAGATGGACCGGCGCCTGACCCGGCTGGAGCGCGATCTCGGCATCGCCGTCGAGACGCTGGCGGTCTTCGTGCGCTTCTGGCTCACCACCTCCCCGCCCCTGCCCGAGCCTGCCCAGCAGGCCGCCCGCGCCGGCGCCGCCAAGCGCTACGATGCCTTCGTCACCGCGCTGGGACGAAGGCTGGCGCAGGGGCCGAAGCTCAGGCAGGAGGTGGCCGAGGAGGTTCCTGACACTGACGATTATCCAGCAGACCGCTGATCGTCAATCTATCTCAATTTACACGCGTATCCTCCTTATGCATCAGCAACCTGCAGCGGCGGTACCGTATGGTTTGGAAGGACCCAAAGCGGCACGCTTGCTCGCTATCCCTGACAAACCCATCCCCTCTTCCAGAACTCGATTGAAACCGCCCCCAAGCATATCTTCGCTATGGACACACGTCTGCCACGATGAAAGTATCCTAGGCTCAGGACTCGTTCTGGATCATAGCCAGAACAAGACGGTTGCGGCGAGCATGATCGCAGAGAAGAAGGTTTCCGGGCACCGGTCGTATCGGGTGGCAACGCGCCGCCAATCCTTGAGCCTGCCGAACATGATCTCGATGCGGTTGCGCCGTTTGTAGCGCCGCTTGTCGTATTTCACCGCCTTCTTGCGGGACTTCCGACTGGGAATACAGGCCTTTATCCCCTTGTCTTTCAAGGCAGCTCTGAACCAATCGGCGTCATAACCTCTGTCGGCCAGCAGCCACCCCGCCTTCGGCAGGCTGCCCAGCAGAGCCGCTGCACCGGTGTAATCGCTGACTTGGCCGGCCGACATGAAGAACCCGATCGGCCGCCCCTTTGCATCGGCGACGGCGTGCAATTTGGTGTTCATGCCACCTTTGGTCCGCCCGATCTGACGTTCACGCCCCCCTTTTTGACCCGCAGGCTCGACGCCGTGCGGTGTGCCTTGAGATAGGTCGCATCGATCATGATCGTCTTGTGTTCGGCGCTCTCGGTGGCCAGGCCCACCATGATCCGGGCGAAGACACCATTGTCGCTCCAACGCTTCCACCGGTTGTAGAGTGTCTTTGCCGGGCCGTATTCCTTCGGCGCGTCACGCCAGCGCAACCCATTGCGATTGATGAAGATTATGCCACTCAGAACGCGACGATCATCGACGCGGGGCTTGCCATGGCTCTTCGGAAGGAAAGGCTTGAGGCGCTCCATCTGGGCGTCGGACAGCCAGTAAAGGTTGCTCATCGTTCAGGTCTCCTTGCAAGGCCTGAATCATGCCAACGGTCTGAAATCAATGGGTCCTGAGCCTAGACTGAGGACGACTGCACAAAAGACGAGCTACCTTTCGTATACAAACCATCCCTTTCCTTTCTTTTCCTGCGCCCCAGTACGCCGCCCCCGTTTCGCTTGTTGCCAGCGCCAGTTTTCTGTCTCTTCTACTTGTCCCCGATCCAGGGTTGCCCGTCACGGGTGCCCGTGACGGAACGAGGACGAGATGGCGGCTGCTCACCAGAAACCTGAAGCGATCCGGCGCGGCGCCCGTATGCTCCGCACCGCGCTCGGACCTGCCATCCCCCGGTTTCTGGAAGATCCCGCCATCATCGAGGTCATGCTCAATCCCGACGGGCGGCTCTGGATCGACCGGCTCTCAGAAGGCCTGAGCGACACCGGCGAACGGCTTTCGCCCGCCGACGGCGAACGCATCATCCGCCTGGTCGCCCATCATGTCGGCGCCGAGGTCCATGCCCGGTCCCCGCGCGTCTCGGCGGAACTGCCGGAAACCGGCGAGCGCTTCGAGGGGCTGCTGCCGCCGGTGGTCGCCGCGCCGGCCTTCGCCATCCGCAAGCCCGCCGTCGCCGTGTTCACGCTCGACGACTACGTTTGTGCCGGGATCATGACCCGGATGCAGGCCGAGGCGCTGCGCCTGGCGGTTGCGACCCGCGCCAATATCTTCGTCGCGGGCGGCACCTCCACCGGCAAGACCACCCTGACCAATGCGCTGCTGGCCGAGGTGGCGAAGACCTCGGACCGCGTCGTCATCATCGAGGACACCCGCGAGTTGCAATGCGCCGCGCCCAACCTCGTCGCCATGCGCACCAAACACGGTGTCGCCAGCCTGTCCGATCTGGTGCGATCATCTCTGCGCCTGCGTCCCGATCGCATCCCGATCGGCGAGGTGCGCGGCGCCGAGGCGCTCGATCTGCTGAAGGCCTGGGGTACCGGCCATCCCGGCGGCATCGGCACCATCCATGCCGGATCGGGCATTGGCGCATTGCGCCGCTTGGAACAGCTGATCCAGGAAGCCGTGGTCACCGTGCCACGAGCCCTGATCGCCGAGACCATCGATCTCATCGCCGTGCTTGCCGGTCGCGGCAGCAATCGCCGCCTCATTGAACTGGTCCGGGTCGAGGGCCTCGGTCCGGACGGCGACTACCGCGTCACCGCCGTCATTCCCGACACCGAGACCGACGCCCATCAAAACATCGGAGATTCTCCATGATCCGACCTGCATTGAAGATTCCCCGTCGTATCGCGGCATCGGCCAGTTTCGCCTATGTCTGCCTCATCCTGGCGCCCGCCGCCCATGCCGCCGGTTCCTCGATGCCATGGGAAGCACCCTTGCAATCCATCCTCGATTCCGTCGAGGGGCCGGTGGCGAAGATCGTGGCGGTGATCATCATCATCGTGACCGGGTTGACGCTGGCCTTCGGCGACACCGGCGGCGGCTTCCGGCGGCTGATCCAGATCGTCTTCGGCATCTCCATCGCCTTCGCGGCCAGCTCGTTCTTCCTGTCCTTCTTCAGCTTCGGC
>Ga0182741_1001201_pt1 | contig 35043 bp, 43 predicted proteins | sample eDN5th37CBELigOP_FD_128874 | JGI IMG/M metagenome (GOLD analysis project Ga0182741, IMG submission 128874) | Enriched Organic Plus compost microbial communities from Emeryville, California, USA - eDNA 5th pass 37_C BE-Lig OP (version 2) (version 2) ... | reverse complement strand
TCGTCACCACGGCGACCGAGACCGAGGCGCTGCTGCTCGAAGCCAACCTCATCAAGCAGCTCAGGCCCCGCTACAACGTGCTGCTGCGGGACGACAAGTCGCTCCCCTATATCCTGCTCACAGGCGACCACGAGGCGCCCCAGCTCGTGAAGCACCGCGGCGCACGCAAGCGCAAGGGCGACTATTACGGCCCCTTCGCCAGCGTCTGGGCCGTGAATCGCACCATCAACGCGCTCCAGCGCGCCTTCCTCCTGCGCTCCTGCAACGACAGCTATTACGAGAACCGCACGCGGCCCTGCCTGCTGTTCCAAATCAAGCGCTGCTCCGGCCCCTGCACGGGAGAGGTCTCGCACGAAGAATATGCCCGCCTCGCCGACGAGGCGCGAGCCTTCCTGTCCGGCAAGTCCAATGCCGTGAAAGCCCGCATCACGGACGAGATGCAGGAGGCCGCGGAGGCGCTCGAATTCGAGCGCGCGGCCCGCTGCCGCGACCGGCTGGCGGCGCTCTCGGCCATCCAGGGCGTGCAGGGCATCAACACTCAGTCGGTCGAGGAGGCGGACGTCTTCGCCCTCGACGAGCAGGCCGGGCAGTTCTGCGTGGAGGTGTTCTTCTTCCGCAACTGGCAGAACTGGGGCAACCGCGCCTATTTCCCGAAGGCCGATAAATCCATGAGCCCGGAGGAAGTGCTCTCCTCCTTCGTCGCCCAGTTCTACGACGACAAGCCGGCGCCGCGGCTCATCCTGCTCTCCCATGAGATCGAGGACGCCGAGCTCATGGCGGCGGCGCTCTCCACCCGCGCGGAAGTAAGGGTGGAGATCCATTCGCCGCGCAGAGGCGAGCGGCGCCAGCTCATCGATTACGTGCAGCGCAACGCCAAGGAGGCCCTTGGCCGCCGCCTAGCCGATACCGCCTCGCAGCAGAAGCTTCTGGTCTCCCTGGGCCAGGCCTTCGGGCTGTCCAAGGCCCCGCGCCGGGTGGAGGTCTACGACAACTCCCACATCATGGGCACCAATGCGGTCGGCGCCATGGTCGTGGCGGGGGCGGGCGGCTTCATGAAGCAGCACTACCGCACCTTCAACATGAAGTCGGAGGACCTCAAACCCGGCGACGATTACGGTATGATGCGCGAGATGCTCCAGCGCCGCTTCGCGCGCCTGGTCAAGGAGGAGCCGCGGGAATCATCCGCCGCGGATGACTCCCTCCCCCTTGTGGGGAGGGCCGGGGTGGGGGTGCCGGCGCCAGCATCGGGCGATGGGAGCGCCGGCACCCCCACCTCCATCTCCTCCCCACAGGGGGGAGGAGAGCCTGTCGCGAATGCGAGCCGGGTCCGCGCCAATGAACCCGTGGAAACCGTCGACGACGACAGCTTCCCGTCCTGGCCGGACCTCATCCTGATCGACGGCGGCAAGGGGCAGCTCGAAGCGGCGCGTCAGGCCCTGGCCGAGGTGGGGGTGAGCGAGAGCGACGTGGCGATGATCGGCATCGCCAAGGGGCGGGACCGGGATGCCGGGCGGGAAACCTTCTTCAAGCCCGGGCAGCCGCCCTTCAAGCTGCCGCCGCGGGATCCGGCCCTCTATTTCGTTCAGCGCCTGCGCGACGAGGCCCACCGCTTCGCCATCGGGGCCCACCGGGCGAAGCGGAAGCGCGAGATGGTGAAGAACCCCCTCGACGAGATTGCCGGCATCGGGCCCACCCGCAAGCGGGCGCTCCTGCACCATTTCGGGACCGTCAAGGCGATCCAGCGGGCGGCGCTGGAAGATCTCATGAAGGCGCCGGGCGTGAACGCCGCGACCGCGCGGGCGGTCTACGACTTCTTTCATGACCGGGGCTGAGGATCGGCTCCTTCACGATCTCTCGACATGGGGAGAGGGAAGTCCTGGAAACGCCGGGAAGTGAGGTCCCGGAGCCGTCGCTGCGGGAACCGGTCCGGTTGACGGGCCGCTCCCGGCATGCTTCCTGCCTTCTTATGAACACCGCCTCCTCCATGCGCCGGTCGAAGGCTTTCAATCTGGCCAACATGCTGACCTACGGCCGGCTCGTGGCCGTCCCCGCGGTCGTGGCCCTTCTCTTCTGGCCGGAGGATCACTGGTCCCGCTGGATCGCCCTCGCGGTCTTCGCCCTGGCGGGCATCACGGACTATCTCGACGGCTATGTGGCGCGCACTTATGCGCAGCAATCTGCCCTCGGCCGGATGCTCGATCCCATTGCCGACAAGCTACTTGTTGCAGCCTGCCTCCTGATGCTGGTGGCCGACAAGACGATCCAGAGCTGGTCCATCTGGGCCGCCATCGTCATCCTGTGCCGGGAGATCCTGGTCTCGGGCCTGCGGGAGTTTCTGGCCGAGCTGAAGGTGGGCGTCCCGGTGAGCCGGGTGGCCAAATGGAAGACCACGGCGCAGATCGTCTCCGTCGGCTTCCTCATCGCGGGTCCTGCGGGCGAGACCGTCCTGCCCGGCACGGTGCTGATCGGCACGATCCTCCTGTGGGTCTCGGCGATTCTCACGATCTATACCGGCTGGGACTACCTCAAGACCGGCATCCACCACATGATGGACGAAGGGTAGGCCATGCGACTCGTCTATTTCGCCTGGGTGCGGGAGCGCATCGGACGGACCGACGAGGAGGTGGAGGTGCCGGAGGGCGTCGTGACGGTGGCGGACCTCGTCCGCTGGCTCAGGACCCGGGGCGAGGAATACGAATACGCCTTTGAGAACGAGGACATCGTCCGCGCCGCGATCGACCGGGTCCACGCACGGCCCGAGAAGACCATCGCGGGTGCCCGCGAGATCGCCTTCTTTCCGCCCATGACCGGGGGCTGAGCCCGCGAGGTGAGGCCGTGAACGCCACTGTCCGGATCCAACGGGAAAGCTTCGACGTGGCCGCGGAGACGTCGGCGCTCACGGATGGCCGTGCCGATATTGGCGCCGTCGTATCCTTCACGGGCCTGTGCCGCGACGAGGGCGGACGCCTCTCGGCCCTGGAGCTCGAACATTATCCCGGCATGGCCGAAGAAGAGATCGAGCGTATCGCCCGGATGGCCGGGGAACGCTGGCCGCTTCTCGGTCTCACGGTCGTTCACCGCTACGGGCTGGTACGGCCGGGCGAGGAGATCGTCCTGGTCCTGACGGCCTCGGCCCATCGGGAGGCCGCCTTCGAGGCCGCGTCCTTCCTTATGGATTACCTGAAGACCCGGGCGCCGTTCTGGAAGCGCGAACACCTGAAGGACGGGACGGTCGGCGAGTGGGTCGCGGCGAAGAGCGCAGACGATGCGGCTGCCGGGCGGTGGAGCTGAGCCCGGCGGTCCCTTGCCCTTGACGGTCGGGCGCCGGAGGCGGACCATCGCGATCTGAAAGGACCGACGGAGGCGCCTATGCGATACGTCGTTGTCGCCTTGAGCCTGCTGCTGACCGGAGGGGCCGTGGCTCAGATCCCCGGTCATGACCCGGCCGATTGCTATTGCCGGGCCGCGGGCCGGATGTTTGCTGTCGGCCAGAATGTCTGCCTCAGGACGCCGGACGGGCCGCGCCTCGCCCGTTGCGACATGGTCCTCAATGTGACGTCCTGGATCTTCAGCGAGATACCCTGCCTCGATTCATGAAAAAACGCTGCCGGATCTCTCCGGCAGCGCATGTCATGAAAGCGTTGGGTCGAATAGTCTCGTCGGGCCGGAGCCGACTTGAATTTCGTTCAGAACACCCCGACCACGATAGCGCAGATGAAGGCGAGCGAAACGCACACCGCTGCGATGTTGAGCTTGGAAGCCTTGTCCAACTTCGACGTCAGGTTCATGAGAGTCCCTGTCTAAATGAAGGGGTAAATTAACAAAGCTTTAACAAGGTGAAAAGCCTCCCTTCATCAATCGAAACGGCGCAAGCGGTTCGGTCGTACGGTAGAGCAGAGTTAAACACCTGGAACGTCAGCAAAATCAGGCGCCGGCCCGGAGTGGAAAAAAAGATATTGTGCGGCGCGCTTTGGAAAATCTTCACATATATTGGTGAATCGAACAGGTTTTTTCCTGAAATGCTAAGGGTTTCAAAGGTTTTCGTCTCCTGCGCTTGCATTTCCTTTTAGGAAGATCTCGGTGGGTCGAAGGTTTCGCCGTTGACGGTCTGTTTACGCCCGTCGGCCTAGTCTGGCCCCATGCGTCGCGGGTTTGTTGCGTTCATTGCCCTATCGCTGGTCGGGCTCGGGTTGACGGGGTGCGGACTGTTCCGATTCGAACAGCGCGAGCCCTGGCGTTCCCAGGCCGAGGAAGCCTGCCTGTCCCAGCAGCTCGTCCAGCCCTCCGCCTATATGGCCCTCTCGTCGAAGATCGACGGGCCCGGCGTGTGCGGCATGGATCATCCGTTCAAGGTCTCGGCCTTCAACAACGGCGCCGTCGGCCTGAAATCCAAGGTGACCCTGGCCTGTCCGATCATTCCCCGGATCGATACCTGGATCGACGAGATCGTAAAGCCCGCCGCTACCCTGTATTTCGGGGTGCCGGTCATTGACCTGAAGGCGGGGTCCTATTCCTGCCGCCCGCGCAACAACCAGAGGGGCGCCAAGGTGTCGGAGCACGCCTTCGGCAACGCGCTCGACGTCATGGCCTTCGTCCTGGCCGACGGGCGGGAGATCGCAGTGGCCAAAGGCTGGAAGGGCGATCCGGCCGAGCAGGAATTCCTGCGCGAGGTCTTCGTGGGCGCCTGCCGCTATTTCAGCACGGTTCTTGCTCCCGGCTCCGATGCATACCATTACGACCACCTGCATATCGACCTGGCGCGCCACGATCCGCGCGGCACGCGGCGCATCTGCAAGCCGGTCCTGAAATTCGCCGCCCGGATCGATCCCGAGCGCAGCCGACTTGCCGCTTCGGAAGCCGCGCAGACGGCTGATCTCGCGCCGGTCGACATGGAGCAGGACATCCCGGAGGGTGGCTTCACGGGCATTCCCAGGCCCGCTTCCACGCCTGCTCCGGGCGGGCGCTATGCGGCCGACCTGTCGGTGCCCGGCACCTCCTCGTCGCAGCTTCCGCCCCTGCGCCCGCTCAACCAGAGCGCCATTCCGCCCGCCTACCGTCCCCCGGTGCCGGGCGAGCCTCTGGCGCTGCATGGGGCGGGAATCTACTGAACCGGCCCAAGCGGAGCCTTGACGTTCCTGTTTCACGCTTACATGGTCCTGAAACGATCTGACGATCCGGTGGAGCGATAGCGATGAAGTGGCTGGCGGCTTTGGTGTCCTGCGTGCTGGTGAGTGCACCCGTGTTCGCCCGCGAGATAACCCCGGCCGAACGGCGGGACCATTCCTACAGCGCGTCGCTGCCCGGCTGCGAGGATCCCTCGGTCCTGGGCCAGATCTCGTCCGACTTTTCCACCCGCGAGAGCCGCTTTTGGGCCTCGTCTCTCACCATCGTGGGTTTCGAGCGCGTGGCCGAGACCGCCTGGCGCCCCTGGGGCCTCGACTACATCCCGCGCCGCTACTGCACCGGCACCGTGATCGTGTCGGACGGCTACAAGCGCCGGATCAATTACTCGGTCCGTGAGAAGCTCGGCTTCATCGGCATCGGCTGGAGCGCCGATTGGTGCGTGGTCGGGCTCGACCGGAACTACGCCTACGCGCCCCTGTGCAAGCAGGCCCAGCCGTGATTCTTGCCAGGTGCCTTGCCCTGGCAGGCACCTGGCTCCTCCTCGCCATCCTCCCGGCCACCGCGCAGCCCATGCAGGAGCGGCGCGGAGCCCCGACGGGTGCGTTCGACTTCTACGTCCTGGCCCTTTCCTGGTCCCCAGGCTTCTGCGAGACGAATGCCCGCGGGAACGAACGGGAGCAATGCCGGGAGGGCAGTGGCCTCGGCTTCGTGGTCCACGGCCTGTGGCCGCAATGGGAGACCGGCTACCCGACCTTCTGCGAGCCCGCCGGGCGCTTCGTGCCGCGCGCCGTGATCGACGAGAACGAGGGCCTGTTTCCCGACGCCAACCTCGCGCGCTACCAGTGGCGCAAGCACGGTACCTGCGCGGGCGTGAGCCCCAGTGCTTATTTCGACCTCGTCCGGAAAGCGCAGGAGGTGGTGCGAATTCCGGAGGGTTTCGCCACAACCCGGACGGAGGCCAAGGTCATGCCCATCGAGATCGAGCGGGCCTTCGCGAATGCCAATCCGGGTCTGCGGCCGGACATGATGGCGGTGTCCTGCGGCCGGCGGGTGTTTCAGGAAATCCGCATCTGCCTCGAAAAGGACCTGCGGGGCTTCCGCCGCTGCCCGGAGGTCGACCGGGACGGCTGCCGCGCGGGTGCGATCTCCGTTCCCACGCCCCGCTGAAGGCATGGGCACTGGCCCGAGGCCGTTCCTTTCGTCCTTCGAACGTGGTTTAGATCCCCCATGAATTATCGTCACGCCTTCCATGCCGGCAATTTCGCCGACGTCATGAAGCATGCCCTTCTGGTGCGGATCCTGGCCTATCTCCAGCGCAAGGAGACGCCCCTGCGGGTCATCGACACCCATGCGGGCATCGGCCTCTACGACCTGTCCGGCGACGAGGCCGGGCGGACGGGCGAGTGGGTCGATGGAATCGGCCGCCTCGACGAACCCTTTGGGCCCGACGTGGAGGCCCTGCTCGAACCCTATCGCCGCGTCGTCGCGGAAGTCCGCGCCCGTCATGGACAGAACGTCTATCCGGGCTCGCCCGGAATCCTGCGTGAAATGCTCCGCAGGCAGGACCGGGGCGTGTTCGTAGAGCTGCATCCGGCCGATTATGCGGTCCTGAACGCGGCCTTCAACGCGGTTGCCAATCTCAAGGTGCTGCATCTCGACGGCTGGACGGCTCTTCACGCACTCGTTCCGCCGAAGGAGAAGCGCGGGCTCGTGCTCATCGACCCGCCCTACGAGCAGCCGAACGAGCTCGAACGGCTCGGCACGGAAATCCTCGGGGCCCTGCGCAAGTGGGAGACCGGCGTCTATGCGGGCTGGTATCCCATCAAGGCCCTGGAGCCCGTCAATGCGCTCGTGGAGCGCCTGCATGCCGAGAGCCCGCGCCCGGGACTGCGCCTGGAAATTCTCGTGGACGATCCCCGCGACCCGACGCGCCTCAACGGCAGCGGCCTGATTGTCTTCAATCCGCCCTGGGCTCTCAAGGCGGAGGCCGAGATCCTGCTCCCGGCCCTGGCGGAGCGTCTCTCCCGAGGGACGTACGCGGGCTATCGCTGTGAGCCGTTCGGCCCGCCTGCCTGAAATCCGTTGCGGGGGGCCCGCGCGGGCGGCATGAAGGGGCGTTCTGTCCCTATCAGGTCATCCCATGCTCACTCTTCGCACGTCTCCCGCTTCGCCCTTCGGCCGGAAGGTCAAGATCTCCGCGGCCCTCCTCGGCCTGTCCGATCGCATCGAGGCCGTTCCTGCCGACACCAACGATCCCGAGGATTCCCTGCGCCGGCAGAATCCGCTCGGCAAGATTCCGGCCCTGATCCTGGAGGACGGCGAGGTTCTCTACGACTCGCGGGTGATCGTCGAATATCTCGATCATCTGGCCGGCGGCGGAAAAATCCTCCCGGCCGGGAAGGATCGCTTCACGGTCCTGCGCCAGCAGGCTCTGGCCGACGGCATCATGGATGCGGCGCTGCTCCAGGTTTACGAGGGGCGCTATCGAAGCGCGGACCGGCACGAGCCGAAATGGGTCGCTCTTCAGGCCGGCAAGATCGAGAGGGGGCTCGCCTATGCGGAGGCGCATCTCTCGACGCCTGCGCCGAACCTCCACATCGGGCATGTCGCGCTCGCCTGCGCGCTCGGCTATCTCGACCTGCGCATGGGCGGCACATGGCGCGAGACGCATCCCCGCCTCGTTGCCTGGCTCGCCGATTTCGAGGCTCGGGTCCCGGCCTTCGCCAAGACGCGCGTCACGGCCTGAGACGCAAAAGGCCCGGTGTTTCCACCGGGCCTTTCTTATGGGCGAATGCGCCGATCTTAGTAGGACGAGAACTTGTAGTTCAGGCCTGCGCGGATCACGCCGAACTCGTCCTTGTTCTTGTTGCTGCCGTAGTAACCCGCTCCGTAGAAGGGATCGTAGTTGTTGCCGTTGTCGATATTGACATACAGGCCTTCGATCCGGGCGGTCAGGTTGTTCGTGAAGGCGTATTCGAGACCGCCGCCGAGCGTCCAGCCGCCGTTGTCGCCGTTATAGGCGAAACCACCGGTGGCGTAGATGAGGGCGCGGTCGAACGCGAAGCCGGCGCGGGCGCGGACAGTGCCGAACCAGTCGTCGGAGCTCTTGCCGCCGTAGTAGTAGCCATAGACCGGGCTATACGAGAGGCGGTCGCGGCTGCCGCGGTCGGCGTACTGGATGTCCGCCTCGGCGCCGATCACGAACTGACCCATCTGGTAGTTGTAGCCGACCTGGCCACCACCGACGAAGCCACCGTCGTTGCCGCCGTTGCCACCATAGTAGCCGAGCAGCGGATCATAGAAGAACGGGTCGTTGTTGTTCGTATTCCAGCCATAGCCGGCGTTCACGCCGACGTAGAAACCGGTCCAGGTGAAGACCGGGACGGCCGCAATCACCGGAGCCGGAGGAGCGGCACGGGCCGGCAGGTCGGCCGCGGAGGCGGCTCCGGCGAAACCGAAAAGAGCAACGCTGGCGAGAAGGATTTTCTTCATGGTTACTTTCCTATTCGATATTCCCGATCCCGATACACAAACACACGAGAGTCCCGGACCGAGTCAGACTACGGAACCTATATAGATCGAGAGCCTCGTGAGATCTGTGACATGTCCACAACAGCACCTGGAGGGCACTGTGACAGGATTGTGGCAGACTTTTTGTGTATTCCCCTTGGCATCCCTTGCCATACAGAACGCCTTACGGCCCAGTTGGTTCGAGGGTCTGACGGCGCAAGGATGATTTTTGCCACGTTTCGGCCAGGGTGCAGGGGAATTCATGAGTGAAACCATGGCAATTGCGGGGGTGGCCCTGGTCACGGGGGGCGCCCGCCGGATTGGCCGCAGCCTCGTCGAGAGGCTCGCCCGGGAAGGGTATTCGGTCGCGATCCATTGCCACCGCTCCGTCACGGACGCGGAGGAGGTAGCCCATGATATCCTTCGCGCCGGCGGGCGGGCCGCCATCGTCAGCGCCGACCTGTCGGATTCTGCAGCCGTCGGCGGGATGGTGGAGGAAGCGCGCGCGGCTCTCGGGCCCCTGACGCTCCTCGTCAACAATGCATCGGAGTTCGAGCCCGACGAGGTCTTGAGCCTGTCGCCCGAGCGCTGGGACCGGCACTTCGCCGTGAACCTGCGGGCACCGGCCTTTCTGGCGCGGGACTTCGCCCATCAGCTGCCAGAGGATGCCGAAGGAAACATCGTCAACATCGTCGATCAGCGCGTCTGGAAGGTCACGCCGCAATTCTTCTCCTATACCCTGACCAAGGCTGCCCTTTACACGGCGACGCAGACCATGGCGCAGGCGCTGGCACCGCGCATCCGGGTGAATGCCATCGGGCCGGGCCCGACCCTCGCCAATGCACGCCAGGAGGCCGAGGATTTCGCCCGGCAGACCGACGCGCTGCTGCTGCGGCGGGGAAGCGGCCTGGACGAGATCGGCGATGCCCTGATGTATCTCGTTCGCGCCCGCAGCGTCACCGGTCAGATGATCGCCGTGGACGGAGGCCAGCACCTCGCCTGGGAGACGCCGGACGTTACAGGTATGAGGGAATGAGCGTGATCGCCGAGATCAGGCGGCCGTAATCGGGCTCGCCGCGATGGGTCGTGCGCCGGTAGCTGAAGAACTGGTCCTCGTGCGAATAGGTGCAGAGGCCCAGATTGGCGAATTCGCCGATCCCGGCCCGCTCCAGCCGACGTCCGATATAGGCGGGCAGGTCGAACATGGCATGGCCTTCCCGCGCGCTCGGCCGGAAGAAATCCTCGTTCCCGGAATCGAGCGCGATGAAATTCGCTCTGAATTCGCCGCCGACTTCATAGGCGTCGGGGCCGATGGTGGGCCCCAGCACCGCCACGATCTTGTCGCGCCGCGCCCCGAGCTGCTCCATGGCCTCGAGGGTTGCTTCCAGAATTCCCGAGGAGGCACCGCGCCAGCCCGCATGAGCGGCACCGATGATGCCCACATGAGGATCGGCGAAAAGGACAGGTCCACAATCCGCCGTCGTGATCCCGAGCGCGATGCCCGGCACGGCCGTCGCCATGCCGTCGGCCTTGGGGCGCTGCCCCTCCCATGGCTTCTCGACGATCACCGCATCGGCCGAATGGACCTGGTGCACGCTGACGAGGGCCTCGGGCGCGACCTCCAGCTCCGCGGCCATGCGGCGGCGGTTCTCGCGCACTTTCTCGGGGTCGTCCGAGGAGCCGAGGCCGCCGTTCAGGGATGCGTAGATTCCCTCCGATACGCCGCCCTCGCGGGTGAAGAAGGCGTGCCGGATGTTGGGATAGGTCGCGAGTTCGGGGGCTTCGACATACATGGGCGTCAGGTCCTCGCCGGAATGGAGGGCAGGGGGGCCAATCCGGGGACGGCCTCGAGGCTCGGATGGCTTAAGGCCAAAACCTTAAAGAGCTCCCCCATCGCCTGTGGGCCGCGGCCGGTCAGGCGCTGGAGGGCATGGTCGATGGTCTCGGCCTGGGCGGGCGAGGCCTGTCGCTTCAGGGTCGCGGCCCGGGCTGCAATGCCGAGGCTTTCGAGGAAATCGCCCTGGGTGGCCATGCCGTGGATCCGCAGGCTTTCGCCCGCGGCCGCCTGGGCAATGCGGTGGAAATCCACATGGGTCGTCAGGTCGGCCTCTCCGGGATCAGCCAGAGGATCCGCATAGGCGTGGCCCTTCACGGCTTGGAGCGTGTCCGCGAAGGCCGGGCCCCAATAGCCGTAATCGATGAACAGAGCCGCCCCCCTCTGCCGGGCGAGCCTGCGGGCGATGCCGGTCGCCACGGCGAGGCCCGCGACAGGCCATTCGAGCATTGCCCCGAGCCGGGGAGGGGAGCCGAGGGAGGCCTCTGGCTCAGGCTTCAGGCCGAAGGCCAGCGCCTCGCCTTCGAGCCCGACCAGGCGCTCGCACCAGCCCCGTTCCGTGCCGATGAACTGGCGCACCGGCAGGGCATCGAAGAACTCGTTGGCGACGATCAGGGTCGGCCCCTCGGGAACATCCTCCAGGCGGTCGTGCCAGGAGACCGGCACTCCAGAGGTGGAGAGGGCTGCCTTCTGTCGCTCCCGCAGGGCCGGGCTCGTCTCCACGAGGTGTACGGAGGCAGCGGCCAGGAAATCCGGCATCAGCCGCGCGGCGCGCAGCAGGTCTGCCATCAGCGTACCGCGCCCTGGGCCGAGTTCGACCAGCCGCAGGGACCCGGGCCGTCCCATTGCGTGCCAGGTTTCGAGCATCCACAGGCCGATCAGCTCCCCGAACATCTGGCTGATTTCAGGCGCCGTCGTGAAGTCTCCTGCCGACCCGAGCGGGTCGCGCGTGGCATAGTAATGGGCCAGGCACAGGCTCATGTAGCGCTCGACCGTGATCGGCCCTTCGAGGGCGATGAGGCCGTGCAAGGTCCTGGCGAAGGCGCTCACGCGGCCGTCGCGGCGGTCGAGGACCGCGTCCAGCCCCGGGCCGCGATCCAGATGGCCGCGATCCCGGCGAGCGCCATCGGGACTGACAAGAGCATGCCCATGGTGATGCCGCCTTCCAGGAAACGGACCGAGGAGCCGAACAGGAAGCCGAGCTGCTCGTCCGGCTCGCGGAAGAACTCGCAGGCGATCCGCGCCAGGGCATAGCCGAGGAGGAAGATCCCGCCGACGAGTCCCGGGCGGCGGAAGCCGAAGGCCCGGACCGCGACCGTCATGACGATGAACAGGACGAGCCCCTCCGCGAAGGCCTCGTAGAGCTGGCTCGGATGACGCGGGACAGGCCCCCCATGGGGGAAGACGACCGCGTAGGGAAAGTCCGGCGCCGGGCGGCCCCACAATTCGCCGTTGATGAAGTTGGCGATGCGCCCGAAAAACAGGCCGATGGGCGCGACCGTGGAGGCGAGGTCGAGGATCGTCAGCGCATTGAGGCCCCGCGAGCGGGCGAAGAGCACGATTGCGAGCGCGGCTCCGAGGAAGCCCCCGTGGAACGACATGCCGCCCCGCCAGACCGCGAAGATCTCCAGGGGATGCTCCAGATAGGCCTTGAGGTTGTAGAACAAGACGTATCCGGTCCGCCCGCCGAGGACGACCCCGAGCGCCACCCAGACGATGAGATCGTCGATATCCGCGGGCTTCGGCTGCGGCGAGGGTGCCCAGAGATCCGCCCGGGCAGCCAGGCGCTTCGCGTAGAACCAGCCGCCCAGAAGGCCGACCACATAGGCGAGCGCATACCAGCGGATCGCGAAGGGGCCGATCGAGAAGGCGACCGGATCGATGATGGGGAAGGCGAGGCCGGAAGGAGGCATTCGGGGAACCCTGATCGCTTTTCCTGCCATTGGACTGCCGGGGCCCGGATCGTCAACCCTGTTGCGGCCGATGCCAAAAACGCCCACATGTGAGCCCATGCGGGCCCGGCGCCCGCCCCCTCATCACGGACAGACCCATGACCCAGACCTCCAACCGGCTCTTCGATGAACTCTCCCGCCTCGCCACCGATGCCGCCGGCGCCGCGCAGGGCCTCCGCCGGGAAGTCGAGACTGTGGTCAAAAGCCAGATCGAGCGCCTGATCCAGGACATGGACGTGGCGACCCGCGAGGAGGTCGAGGTGCTTCGCGAGATGGTCAGGGCCGCCAGGGAGGAGAACGAGCGCCTCGCCGCCAGGATCGCGGCGCTCGAGGCGAAGCACGGGGAAAACCTGCCCGCGAATCCGGCCTCCTGACGCCTTCCACAGCCTTGTGGCTGCCGTGAGGGCAGCTTTTGTGGACAGGTCAGACCGACGCATTGTGACGGGGGTCAAAATCTAAGACTGTCGTTTCATGAGCTGATTCGCGGCGGAATTGGGAATAGCTTCCGGATACCGAAGGTATTTGAAAGCAAAATTTCTGGAATTCGCGTGAATTTACGTTACGGCGTTGCTTGGATGTGCTTGGCATCTTTCAGGCAAGAATTTCATGGAACGAGATGCCTCAGCTTCACATCGAACTTGACCGGCTGGAACATCCGCTCGACGTGGTCGAGCGGCTCGCGTCCTTACGGGACTGGATCTTCGATCGGGCCGAGGCTGACGAGATGTCCGTCTCTGTCTCCGGACGCTGGGCGGACTATCACATCGCCTTCACGTGGATCGAGGACGTGGAGGCGCTCCACGTCGCCTGCGCGTTCGACCTCAAGGTCCCGGATCGCCGCCGGCAGGACCTGCTTCAGCTCATCTCGCGCATCAACGAGCAGCTCTGGGTCGGGCATTTCGATCTCTGGAGCCGGGAGAACGTGGTGATGTTCCGCCATGCCCTCCTGCTGGCCGGCGGGGCGGACCCCACCCAGGGCCAGTGCGAGACCATGCTGCGCGTCGCCGTGGAGGCTTGCGAGCGCTACTTCCAGGCCTTCCAGTTCGTGATGTGGGCCGGCAAGTCTCCGAAGGAAGCCCTCGACGCGGTGCTCTTCGAGACTGAGGGCGAGGCCTGAGCGGCCCTCGACAGGGTCGAGGCGGGCTGGATAGAGTGCGCGCTCCATCACCGTCTCCTCAAGGTTTTCCATGTCTGAGCCAGCGCGTCACCTGCCGTCCTCCCTCGTTCTCCTCGGAGCCGGCAAGATGGGCGGCGCCATGCTGGAGGGCTGGCTCGCCCAGGGTATGAATCCGCAGGGCGTCACCGTGATCGACCCGCACCCATCGGACGAGATGGCGCGGCTCTGCGAGAAGCGCGGCATCGCCCTCAATCCCTCCCGGCCGGATCAGCCCGAAGTGCTGGTCCTCGCCATCAAGCCGCAGATGCTGGACGAGGCCGCGAAGGACCTGGACGCCCTGATCGGGCCCGGAACCCTCATCGTGTCGATCCTCGCAGGCAAGACCATCGGGGACCTACGCAAGCGCCTCCCGGAGGCCCGTGCCGTTGTCCGCGCCATGCCGAACCTGCCCGCCAGCATCGGGCGCGGCGCGACCGGCGCCGCCGCCAGCCCGGAGGTTACGGAGGCGCAGCGCCTTGTGGCGGACGCGCTCCTCAAGAGCGTCGGGGCAGTTGAATGGCTTCCGTCGGAGGATCTCATCGACGCCGTAACGGCGGTCTCGGGCTCCGGGCCGGCCTATGTGTTCCACCTCGTTGAGTGCCTTGCGGAGGCAGGCATCGCCGCGGGCCTGCCTGCAGACCTCGCGCAGCGGCTCGCCCGCGCCACGGTCACGGGAGCGGGTGAACTCCTGTTCCAGAGTGACCTGTCGCCCGCGACCCTGCGCCAGAACGTGACCTCGCCCGGCGGCACCACGGCGGCGGGGCTGCAGGTGCTCATGGCCGATCCGGGCGGCCTGAAGGCGCTGATGCGCGAGACGGTTGCTGCGGCAAAGAGGCGGGCCGGGGAACTGGCGGGCTGACGGGCGCCGTCCGCGACCTACTTAGCAGGGCAGGTTTTTCAACACGATTCGGGAGATTGCCATGGCCATGGACGTATCATCCAAGCGCAAAGCGGTGGTGGAGGCCCTCATGGAGCTGGCCTCCCGGCGGCGGTGGGATGAGATCGAGATCGGCGATCTCGCCGAGGCGACGAACCTGTCGCTGGCCGAATTCCGCGATCTCTTCCCGTCCAAGGGGGCGGTGCTCGGCGCTTTCTCGCGCCAGATCGACCGCCAGGTCCTCGAAGGCACGACGGAGGATCTCGCCCAAGAGCCGGCGCGGGAACGGATCTTCGACGTGATCATGCGCCGCTTCGACGCTTTGGCTCCCTACAAGGACGCCCTCCGCAACATCGTGCGCGACCTGCGATTCGACCCGCTGGCACTGGCGGCGCTCAACCGCGAGGCGCTGAACTCCCAGCGCTTCATGCTCGCGGCAGCGGGCATTCCCACGGAGGGGCCCTTGGGAACTCTGAAGATCCAGGGGGCGGCCCTCGTTTATGCCAACACGCTGCGGACCTGGCTCGACGATGACGACCCAGCCCTCGCCAAGACCATGGCGCGGCTCGACCGGGAATTGCGGCGCGGCGAGCGGTTCATGGAGCGGGCCGAGGACGTACGCCGTCTCACGGCTCCGTTACGGGCCGCGGGTCGTGCCTTGATGGAAAGCCGCGGCTCGTCGAGAAGCTACACGAAGCGCAAAGGTGACGGCGAGACCAACAACCCGGCCGCCGCGATCTGACCGAAACGGGAAGGGGGCATTCATGGACCAGGTGAGCGCAGGATCTGCGCCGATTGCTTTCGAGGATTTTCTGAAGGTCGATATCCGGGTCGGCCGGATCGTCACGGCGGAGCCCTTTCCGCAGGCGCGCAAGCCCGCCTTCAAGCTGACGATCGATTTCGGGCCCGAAATCGGCCTCAAGCGCTCCTCGGCGCAGATCACCGTCAACCACACGCCCGAGGAGCTCGTCGGCAGTCAGGTCCTGGCAGTCGTGAACTTTCCTCCCCGCCAGATCGGACCCTTCATGTCCGAGGTCCTGACCCTCGGCGTTCCGGACGCCAACGGCGATGTGATGCTCATCCGCCCCGACCGGGAGGTCCCGATCGGCGGGAGGCTTTATTGACGGACGAGGTGGTCCAGGGCCTCGTCTTCGACGACGGCGGGCGGGTGCTGCTCGGGTTCAGGGCCGCTCACAAGCGGACCTATCCCCATTGCTGGGATATCTTCGGCGGGCATGTGGAGGCCGGGGAGAGCCTGGAGCAGGCGCTCGTGCGGGAATTTCGCGAGGAGCTCGATATCGCGGTCACGCGCTTTTGCTCCTTGGGCGACGCCATGGAAGAACCGAACCCTGCCGTGAACGGTCACAAGAGATACCATTCGTATCTCATCGAGGCCTGGACCGGAGAACTGACGAATGCGGGCGACGAGCACACCGAGATCGCCTGGTTCCCGGTCGCGGATGCGCTGATCCTCGATTCCCTCACGCCGACGGCCCGGCACGCCATCGAGGCGTGGCAGGCAGACGCGTCAGGCCGGTAGGCGGACCGTCGCCCGCAGGCCGCCGAGGGGGCTCTCGCCGAGGGAGATGTCGCCGCCGTGGGAGCGGGCGATGTCGCGGGCGATGGCGAGGCCGAGGCCGGAGCCGCCCTCGTCCTGGTTGCGGGCCTCGTCCAGCCGCACGAAGGGCTTGAAAACCTCCTCGCGCAATTCTGGCGGGATGCCGGGTCCGTCGTCGTCCACGTGGATCACCAGCCAGCGGGTCTCGTGGTTGGCGTTGATCTCGATCGTCTCCCCGTGCCGGGCCGCATTGGCCACGAGGTTGAACATGAGGCGCCTGAAGGCGTCCGGCCGCACGATGACGATGGGGTCGCCCACGAGGTCGAGATTCGTCAAATGGCCCTGCCGCTCCGCATCGACCTGGAGGTCTTCGAGCAGGGGGCGCAGATCCGTCGCGACGGCCTGCTCGCCCGCGTCCCCCCGGGCAAAGGCCAGGTAGCCTTCGAGCATCCGGCTCATCTCGTCCACGTCCCGCTTCAGGTCCTCCACCTCGGGCGTCTGCCGCAGCAGGGCGAGGGAGAGCTTGAAGCGGGTCAGGATGGTGCGCAGGTCGTGGCTCACGCCGTTGAGCATGGTCGTTCGCTGCTCGATGTTGCGCTCGATCCGCCGCTTCATTTCGAGGAACGAGTGGCCGGCCTGCCGCACCTCGCGGGCACCCCGGGGGCGGAACTCGATCTCGCGGCCCTTGCCAAGGGCCTCGGCGGCCTCCGCAAGGCGCAGGATCGGGCGGATCTGGTTGCGCAGGAACAGGATCGCGATGCCCATCAGCACCAGGGACGACCCGCCCATCCACACCAGGAAGATGTGCGAGTTCGACGCATAGGCCTGGCTGCGCCGGGTCAGCACCCGCATTACGGTGTTGGAATCGAGCTTGACGCGGATCTCGACGAAGTTCGAGCGCCCGACCGTGTCCATCCAATAGGGACGGTCGATCTGCCGGCGCAGCTCGTCCGACAGGGTCTCGTCGAGGATCGAGAAGAACGGCTTCGGCCCCGGGGGCGGCAGGTCCGTGTCGTGGAGGATGTCCACGTCGAGCTGGAGGCGCTCCGAGGCAATCCGCGCGAGGGTGGTCGCATCCCTGTCCTGTGGATAGCTCTCGTAGATGTCGATCAAGGCCGCGATGTCGGAGGTCACGGCCGAGGACAGGCGGCGCGTCACGAGCTGCCAGTGCCGCTCCATGAACACGTAGGCCACCACCGATTGCAGCAGCACGATGGGCGCAATGATGATGATGAGGGAGCGCGCATAGAGGCCCTTGGGCAGGATCCGGCCGAGCCAGCGCATGGCGACGTCGAACGGGGAATGCTTCAGGGCCGTGCTGAGCTTCATCGGTCGATCACGAGGCGATAGCCCACGCCGCGCACCGTCTGGAGGAAGATCGGGTTGGCCGGGTCGATCTCGATCTTGCGGCGCAGGCGGTTGATCTGCACGTCGACCGTGCGCTCGTTGGCCGCGATGCCGTTGCCGGCAAGTTCCTCCCGCTGGACGTTGTCGCCGGCCCGGGAGCCGAGGATCGTCAGGATCTCGCGCTCGCGCTCGGTGATGCGCACGAGCTCGTCGCCCCGGCGCAGCTCGCCCCGGTCGAACCGATACGTGAAGGGACCGAAACGCACCATCTCGGGAGTCTCTGGGGAGGCGATCTCGGACGGAACGGCGCGCTTGAGGATGTTGCCGAGGCGCAGGAGCAGCTCGCGCGGCTCGAAGGGCTTCGGTAGATAATCGTCGGCGCCGATCTCGAGCCCCGTGACCCGGTCCGCCGCATCCGCGCGGGCGGTCAGCATCAGGATGGGGATCTGCGATTCCTTGCGCAGGCTACGCGCATAATCGAAGCCGGATTCGCCCGGCATCATCACGTCCAGCACGAGGGCGTCGAACACGAAGCTCTCGGCCTTGGACCGCGCCTCTGCGGCGCTCGCGGCCGTGGTGATACGGTAGCCGTTCTCGGTCAGGAAGCGGGCCAGGAGATCGCGCAGGCGCCGGTCGTCGTCCACCACGAGGACGTGGGGGGCGTGGTCGGGGATATCGATGCGTGCAACTTCCATCGGCTCGGCTTTTATCAGACTTTCTCGGTGCCGAACACGAGGCGCTCCACATGCGCCCGGTCGTCCGGGTCGATCAGGCGCAGGAGATAGCGGGTAACCACGTCCTTGGCATCGGGCTCCAGGTCGGCGAGCGCACGGGCGATGCGCCGCGTCTGCAGACTGGCGAGCTTCTGGGCCAAATCATGGCCCTGGGGCGTTGCATAGAGCAGGCGCTGGCGACGGTCGGACGTGCCGGTCCGGCTCTCGATGAAGCGCTTCTCGATCAGCTCCTTAAGGACCCGGTTCAGGCTCTGCTTGGTGATCCGCAGGATGTCGAGCAGTTCCGCGATGGTCAGGCCCGGCTGGCGGTCGACGAAGTGGAGCACCCGGTGATGGGCGCGCCCAAAGCCGTATTCGCCGAGGATCCGGTCAGGATCGCTCACGAAATCCCGATAGGCGAAGAAGAGCAGCTCGATGAGATCATAGGCGGGCTGCTCGGCGCGGCTGTCGGCGTCTGGCCTGAAGGGTCTGAGAACCGGGATTGCGTCTGGCACCGTCCGTGTCCATTATTTAAGTCAGCGTTGTTGACATATCTCAGGCCGATTGTTACTCGTCAAGGCGCTTCCGCGAAATGAATGAAATTGAAACCACGCGGAACGGCATCGGAAATTGCGCGGCCCCGATGAACCACAGGTCGCCATTCAGGAGAAGACACATGTCCGCTACCCCCTTCGATCAACGTGATGGATGGATCTGGTATGACGGGCAGCTGGTACCGTGGAAGGACGCCAAGGTTCATGTGCTGACCCACGCTCTGCATTATGGCTCCAGCGTCTTCGAGGGCGAGCGCGCCTATGGCGGCGAGATCTTCAAGTCGATTCAGCATGCCGAGCGCCTGAAGAAGTCGGCCCAGATCCTCGATTTCGAGATTCCCTTCAGCGTGGCCGAGATCGACGCGGCCAAGCGCCTCGTGCTGGAGAAGAACGGCCAGAAGGACGCCTATCTGCGGCCCGTGGCCTGGCGCGGATCCGAAATGATGGGTGTCTCGGCCCAGCACAACAAGATCCACCTGGCCATCGCCAGCTGGGAATGGCCGAGCTATTTCGACCCGGCCCAGAAGATGAAGGGCATCCGCATCGACATGGCGGAATACCGCCGGCCCGATCCGGCGACTGCTCCGTCCACCGCCAAGGCGGCCGGCCTCTACATGATCTGCACGATCTCGAAGCACCGGGCCGAGCGCCGGGGCTACGCGGACGCGCTCATGCTCGACTGGCAGGGCCGCGTGGCGGAGTGCACGGGCGCAAACGTGTTCTTCGTGAAGGACGGCGCGCTCCACACCCCGATTGCCGATTGCTTCCTCGACGGCATCACCCGGCAGACCGTCATCGAGCTCGCCAAGCGGCGCGGCATCGAGGTGGTCGAGCGCCGGATCATGCCCGAGGAGATGGCCGGCTTCAGTGAGTGCTTCATCACCGGCAGCGCCGCCGAGGTGACGCCTGTGGCCGAGATCGCCACCTACACCTTCACGCCCGGCGCCCTCACCAAGACCCTCCTGGAGGATTACGAGGCCGAGGTTCAACCCAAGGCGAAGGCTGCCTGACGTTAGGCAACCTGAAGCTCGGCGGCTCTCAGCCGCCCGTGTGCCGGAACGGTCGCGGTCTTGCCGCGGCCGTTCTGTTTATGGGGCCGCCTTTCAAAAATCCTCCGCGTCGGGAATGCGGTTGAAGGCGATCTTGGCGCCCGCATAGCCACCGGGAAGCTCGGCCCAGGGCCCCCAATGCAGCAGCCGTCCCTGGTAATGGGCGTTCAGCCGGTCGGCGAGGACGGACAGGTATTCCTGCCGGCGCTTGATCTGGGCCTCTGCGGTGAAATCGAAGAGGTCCTCCGCCCGCTCCCCGGCGCCGACCAGGTCCTGCAAGGTCACATGGACGCTGCGCAGGCGCGTACCTGCAGAGTTCTCACGTTCCGCATGGCCGAAAAGCCGGGACAGGCTCGCCAGGAGCGAGGGGTCGTCGGCTGTCGGCAAAAACCGCTCCTCGCCGTACCAGCCGGCGCTGTCCCGGTCCGTCAGCCACAGGGCGAGGGTCTTAGCCGAGAAGCCGCCCCGGCGCATCCGGCTCGCCGCCTTGGCGAGGAGCACCCGCGCGCACGCATAGGCTCCGGCCAGGTGCCGCCAGCCCGTCGGGAGCACCCGCCCGTGGCCGAACATCCGCCGCTGGGTCTCCGGCCGCTCCACCTCATAGCCGTGCAGGCCCATCCACAGGCGTTCGCCTTCGACGCTGCCCCAGAGCCGGCGCAGCTCCTTCGGCTGCATCCGCCACAGGGCCGACATGTCGCGGATCCCGGCGCGGGCGAGGCGGTCCGCATTGCCCTTGGCGATGCCTGGAATGTCGGTCAGGGCCAGGGACAGGAGGGGACCGGGCAGGTCCTTCGGGTGAAGGGCCACGAGACCGTCCGGCTTCTCCAACTCGGCGGCAATCTTTGCCAGGAGTTCGTTGGGGCCGAGGCCCACCGAGCAGCTGAGGGTGGTTCCGACCTCGCGGGCGATCGCCCCCTTGACCCGTCGTGCGAGGCCAAGCGCATCGGCCTGCTCGGACGGCATGAGGGCGCAGAGCATCTCGTCGATGGAGCAGATGGCCTTGACGGGAAGCACGGTCTCGATGGCGCGGATGATCTCCCGATGCAGAGCGACGTAGCGCTCGTGCCGGGCCGTCACGAGGACGATGCCGGGGCACAGGCGCCGCGCGTCCCGCACGACGGTGCCGCGCTTGATCCCCACGGCCTTTGCCTCCCGGCTGACCGCGATAAGGCCCGTATGTTCCGAGGCCACCGGCACGACGCCGACGGGCCTACCGCGCAGGTGGGGCTGGAGATGCTGTTCCGCACTGGCGAAGAACGAATCGAAATCGACATAGAGCCGCTCGATGCCCGCGGGTTTGCGCATCCCATCCGTCCTTTCCGGCGTTCGAACAAATCAGGAACACAGGCACTTTCGGGAGTCGAGTCGCAAACCTGTGGATAACGGGGATGGTTTTACCTTTCGAAGACTGATCTTTCTTTGCGTCACATAGGAAAGGGAAATCTTGTTCTCTTCTTGAACGTAGAGGGAACAAAGCGGGTCTTCGGCAGGTCGGGGCGAGTTGTCTCGATCCGGCGAAAGAATGGATTCCGGGGCAAAGAAAGAACGTAAAGTAATCCGCGCGGCCTTTGTCTCGGCCCGAGCGTGGATTCCCGCCGCTCGACTGAGCCTGTCCGTTGCGGCGTGCAAGCTGAGCCGCTCCCGAGGCCTCGAACCTTACCTTAGGTTATGGACGGGGCGCGCAAGACCTTCCTCCTGCCTTCGGGCAGAAGAGAATTCGATGGCGCCGATATGTCCCGAAGAAGCGTCTTGGAGAACGGCCGTACGGTCTCCACATTCGGGTTGAAGATTGCGTTCCATTGCTTCGCAGGTGCCCCCTCATGCCGCTCCCGTCCGGATCCTTGTCCCGCGCATTGCGGAAGGTCCTCGACCTGTTCCTCCTGACGGTCGCGGTCTGCGTGGTGCTCGTGGACGATGCATTCCGGGCCTTCGTCATTCCGGCCGTGCGGGCGCTCGCACGGCTGCCCGTGGTCCGGTGGTGCGAGCAGGCGGTCGCGCGGCTGCCGCCCTACGGCATCCTCATGCTGTTTCTCATCCCGCTTGCGATCATCGAGCCGTTCAAGATCTATGCGCTCTATCTCTTCAGCCTGGGCCATTTCGCATCCGGGCTGCTCACCTTCTTCGTCGCCAAGGTGGTGGGGCTCGGGCTCGCCGAGCGGCTCTTCGCCATCGGGCGGGACAAGCTCCTGACCATCGGATGGTTCGCCTGGTGCTTCGTGAGGGTCGTCGCCATCCGGGATTTCGTGCATGGCTGGCTCGAGGGGACCTGGGCCTGGCGTCAGGCGCGCCGTATCGCGGCCATGACCAGGGCAATGCTGACGCGGGCGGGCAGCGCTTTGGCCCACCTTTTGCGGCCGGACCGTCGGCGTGGACGGCTTGCGGCGGCCTTTCGGCGAGTGCGGCAACGCCCGATCCTGTGACGTCCCCCTTTCAAGGCTCGGCAAATACCCCCATATGCCATGTACGGAGCATTTCGCTCCAGAAGGATATCAGACGACGATGATGAAGATCGCTTCTCGCCGCAGCCGTATCATGGTGGCGCTCGCGGCGGCCCTCGTCTTCGCCGGAAGCGCGGCGGAAGCTCGCCCCGGCGGGGGACGGGGCAGCTTCGGCTCACGCGGCGCCCGCACGTGGAGTGCGCCCCCGAGTACCAATACGGCGCCGGGCGCGGCCGCTCCGATCCAGCGCTCGCAGATCCCCAACCAGGGTCCGACGGTCAACCGTCCGGGCATGCCTAACCCTGCGGCCGCACAGCCGCGCCGCTTCGGCTTTGGCTCGGGCCTCATGGCGGGCCTTCTCGGCGCCGGCCTGTTCGGCATGTTGATGGGCAACGGCTTCTTCGGCGGCCTCTCGGGCCTCGGCTCATTCCTGGGGCTCCTGCTCCAGATCGGCCTTGTGGTCTTCCTCGTGTCGTTGGCCATGAAGTGGTTCCGGCGCCGTCAGGAGCCCGCCTATGCGGGCCCGCAGGGCCATGCCCGTTCCATGGCGGGCGGGTCCTCCGTTCCGCCCACGGGCCGGAGTGGTCTGGGCAGTCTCGGAGGTCTTGGAGGCCTCGGCGGCCTGGGGGCCGGGCTCGGACAGGCGACAGGCGCGGCTTCCGCGCGGCCGGGCGTCCGGGACGAGGTCGGGATCGGCGAGCAGGATTTCGCCGCCTTCGAACGGGCCCTGACCGAGGTGCAGGATGCCTATTCGCGCCACGACGCGGAGAAGCTCTGGTCGCTCGCAACCCCCGAGATGGCGGGCTACATGCAGGAAGAGCTGAGCGACAACGCCGCCCGCGGCGTGGTCAACACGGTCTCGGGCGTGCGCTTGCTCCAGGGCGATCTGGCCGAGGCCTGGCGCGAGGGGAGCGCAGATTACGCGACCGTCGCCATGCGCTACTCCCTGGTCGACGTCACGACCGACAAGGCGACCGGACGGGTGGTGGAGGGTGATCCTTCGCGGCCTGTCGAGGCCACCGAGGTCTGGACCTTCCGCCGTGACCAGGGCGGACCCTGGAAGCTCTCGGCGATCCAGCAGGGCTAATCCCCAACCATTGCAAAACAGAACGGCCGGCTTTTCGTCGGCCGTTTTTTCATGTGTGGGCGAAGATCCTTACTCTGCGGCCTGACGGCGGCCCGAATGGCGGCCCTCCCGGATCTCCTCGACGATCTTGGCGCAGAATGCATCCAGGTCTCCGGGATTGCGGCTGGTGATCAGGCCCTGGTCGGTGACCACCGCCTCGTCCCGCCACCGGCCGCCCGCGTTCATCACGTCCGTCTTGATGGAGTGGTAGGAGGTGCATTGCCGGTCTCTGATCACGCCGGCCTCGACGAGAAGCCAGGGTGCGTGGCAGATCGCGGCGACCACTTTGCCGCTCCCGTAGAAGGTGCGGACAATCTCGACGGCCTTCGGCTCCACTCGGAGAAGGTCCGGGTTGATCTGCCCGCCGGGCAGCACAAGGGCGTCGAACTCGTCCGGCTTCACGTCGTCCAGGTTCCGGTCGACCTTCACGCTTTCGCCCCAATCCTTCTTGTTCCAGCCGCGGATGCTCTCCTGCTGCATGCGCGACGTCGGCGAGGCGACGACGACCGTTGCGCCGGCTTCGGACAGCTTCTTTAGGGGGACCATCAGTTCCGACTGCTCGAAGCCGTCGGTGGCCATGATGAGGATCTTCGCCTGCTTGATGTCGGGCATGGGACTCTCCGTCGTTGAAGGGGGATGGGCGGGCAACGGGCAACCGGACCGGGAGTTCCGCCGAGGGCCCGAGGGCGTCCCATGGCCGCACGCCTCTGCGGAACCCCTTCGGAGCGCTGCGGTTGACCAACCGAAACCCGCAACCCGTGAAGGATGAGAAATGGTCAATCCAGGCACCCCGACCCGCGAGCCGACACCGGGCGGCCACATTCCGAGCAAGGTGCCCCCCGCATCCCCGGATGAGCGTCCCGATACGGGGCCGACCGGGCCGCGGACGCCTTACCCTGTGAACGATCCCGGCATCTCGGACCCCAAGGGTCCCGGCTCAGAGCCTGATTATCTGCCCGGCAACCCCACCGATCCGGGAACGCGTTTTTGAGGCAGCTGAGGGAGGCCGTAATGGAGGTTTCAATCAGGAGACAGCAGGTCAATGACCGGCCGGCAATGGCAGTTTACGTGTCAGGCCGGTGCGTCGAAACGGGTCTGAGCGAACAGCAGGCCTTCGCGAAGATGGCGGAACTCCTCAACGCACAATTCGCCGAGGCGAAGAGCCATCAGGATCAGCAAATGTAGAGAAGCTCAGCGCGATCCGGGTTCAGATTTCCAGGATCGCGTAAGGCTTGCCGGTCGGCTTCTCGATGTGTTTTGCCACGTTGTAGACCGGCTGCCCGCCCGGCGTACGGCCTTCGAAGCGGCCGCGATGGGCGTGGCCATGCACGATGGCCGAGACCTTGAAGCGGTCGATGGTCTCGGCAAGACGTGACGAGCCGAGGAAGGGATAGATCTCGAGGGGCTCGCTCTCGATGGTCTCGACGATAGGGGCATAATGCAGGATCACGAGGGATCGCTTGGCGCGCACCTGGCGCATGGCGTTCTCGAGCTTGATGGTTTCGTTCATGGCCTCGCCCACGAACTGCTTGATGGCCGGCTCGCCGAACGAGCCGAGCATGCGCCGCCCGAATCCGCCCGCGAACCCTTTCACGCCCACGAAACCGACGCCGTCGATCTCGCAGGACTGACCATCCAGGACGCGCATGCCCGCTTCGCGCAGGATCTGCGTGACCTCTTCGGGCGCGCCGCATTCGTAATCGTGATTGCCCAGGACGCCGACGATGGGGATCGAGCAGGCCTTGATGTCCTGCGCCAGGATCTCGGCCTCCCGCGGCTTGCCGAGGTCCGTCAGGTCCCCGGTCAGGACGAGCACGTCGGCATCCTTCGAGACTTCGGCGAATAGGTCGCGATAGGAGGAGTTGCTGTCTTCGCGCACGTGGAGATCGCCCATTGCGGCGACCCTCAGAAGAGGCTGTTCGTCAGTCATTCCGCCAATCGCCTTCGCCGCCCACATCGGCGAAGCCCCATTCCTTTACGTCAATCTCGTAATCCACGCGGGAGAACATGCGCCCTCGGCACACCTTCATCTGAGGCGGCGGCAGGTCGAGCTGCTTGGAAAGACGGTCGAGCAGCTCGTCCATCACCCAGCGGGGGACGTTGTCCCGCTCAGTCGGATAGATCCAGCGGAAGTTGAGGAGATGCATGAGCAGCACCTCCCAATGCACTTCCATGTAGCCGAGCAGACGGTGCCAATCGATCAGGTCGTGGGCCTTGAGAATGGTATGGGCCACATCGGCCCCGTCGTAGCGGTGACGGAGCTGAATAAAGCACTTGGACCAGACGAGCTCGGTCGGGCCGACGATGCGGACCGGAGTTCCGAAGACCTCGATCTGCCGGGCATTTTCGAACCACTGATCGCCGATCGGCATGGTGCCGTTCGAGGAGGCGAAGATCACGTCGAAGAAATAGCGGCCTTTGAAGACCTTGCCGAGCCAGCGGTCGTCCTCGATCTCGACCGCGTAGCCGAGATTCTTGAAATGGGACAGGACCCGCGTGTAGTCGCCGGCCTTGCAGAAGATATCGAGATCCTTGGTCGGGCGGGTAATGCCCGTATAGGCCGAGAGCGCATAGGTCCCGGCCAGCAGGAAGGGCAGGCCGAGAGCGTTCAGTTCCCGCAGGGCCTCCGCGTAGAAAGCTTCCGCCTCGGGATATTTCAGGGTCGGCTCGGCCTTGGCGTCGATGATCGGAACGCCGGGATGAGCGATGGGGGTAAAGTCCGGGTTGTGTACCGTCATCTGCCTCTTCCGCAGGGCGCACTTCGCCCGCGTTCGACAACCGGATGGCGGTAATGAAGTTCCTTGGCCTGACGAAAGCGTGACCGGAGGAGGTCACGCCTGCCGGCGCAGATCCTGGACCTTGCCGGGAGAGGGCGGCCCTGCGTCGATGCCCAGAGCCGCAAGGACGGGCACGAGCTTTTCGTCGAACTGGACGATCTTCCCCTGGAGTTCCGCCACGTGCTCCTCGCGGGTCGTAAGCGGCTTTCCTTCCCGGGCGAGCCTGTGCCCTGTCTCCATCATGCAGCGCCAGACGAAATCGGGAATGTCGGCCTCCCGGCGCCTGCGCCCGAGCCAGATCATCTGGTCCATCTGGTCGACCCTGACCCCGCTCCCGGTCACGGGTGATGCGAATGTGAGCGTGATGGGCTCATGCACGTTCCGTGTCGCGACGGCTTCGTTGAAGACCTCCGTCCGCGCCTTGCGCTCCGCAAGCGCCTGCGCGTCGAGGCCCGGATGGCAGTTGCCCTGACCAACCAAGCAAACGAGAGATTGGATGACCTTGTCGAGGCCGATGTCTTTGAGGCCGGGCGAGGCCATGATCTCGCGCACAGAACGCGGCGTGCCGTCGAGCGCGGACGTGAGAGCCCGATGGAAATCGGGCTGGAGCTTCATGCTGTAGCCACGGCCCTGCACCTCGGACGGGACATGACCCGGAAGGCACGTCAGGGCGAAACGGGTATCGAGCCAGCGCTCCCTTGCCAGGGATCGGCTCATCCGCACAGGCCCCTTGATGAAGACGTCCTTTCGGAAACCTTGGTCGACGATATGGTCGCGCAGGGTCTCGCGCAGGGCGATATCGTCGATCTCGGCCAGCATCTTGCGCTGATCCGCCGAGAGATTGATCTCGTCTATGGTCTCAAGAGGGGAGGCAGAGCCGATCCACCGCAGTTTCGCCTCTGCGAATTCCTCGGCCACGTCCATGAAGTAAAAGGGGTTGTGGTCCGCGTTGAAATATTCGTGGGCGATATAGTGGGGATCCTTGGTCTTCAGGAGCTTCAGCCGCTCGGCGAGTTTCGGGTTGCCGGCAAAGAAGCGGGTGCCGAGCGTACTCAGGCGCTCGGCGAAATCGACCGCGGCGCGGATCCGTGCCGCCCGGGAGCCGGTGGCCTGCCTATCGGCATATTCCACAAGAAGGCGCCTCAGGGGCATGACCGAGGCCCATCCGGGCATGACGTTGTAGGAGACGTAGACAACGCCGCCGGGCTTGAGCTTCCGACGGATGAATTCAACGATGGTCCGGCGGTTCTCGGGCGAGATCCAGCTATAGATCCCGTGGAGGGCCACGATGTCGAAATCCGGAAGGTCGTCCCGTTCGAGGAACTCGGCGAAGCTGTCGTCGAAGAAATGTACGTTGGGCAGCCGAGCCGCCCCCGCCAGGGCTTCCGCACCGGCGACATGGCTCGGATTGAACTCGGTGGCGTGGAATTCCACGTGTGGATTGGCTGCCGCGAGGACGTTGGTCGACACCCCTTGGCCACAGCCGAGCTCGCAATAGGCGAGGGGCTCGACCCTGAGACCCGGCGCGGACACGCCCTGCATCAGGGCCGCGAAACTCAGGAGGCTCGGAGCAAGCTCACGGTAGAAGCCGTGCGTGTATTCGATGTCGACGATATAGCCCGCGTTCCAGCCCGCCATGCCGCTTCACCTCCCGATCCTGGCAAGAATATGGTATGTTATAATGTTTTATGAGATTTGTGCAGCGGTTTGTTTGGAGAGGGGCCCTCGGCCGAGCTAATGGCCGCCGAGGGAAACCCGGACGTCCCGCGGGCTGTTGAGGATTTCGAGGAGGCTGTTGGCGATGTGCCGGGCCTCGTCGTCCTTGAGACGGAGCAGGAAGGGCGCGAGCATGCCAGCCTGGAGAGCAAGGACCGCCTGGCCGTTCTCGTCCATGCCGATGTCGATGGATGAAGAGGTCACGTCGAGGATCTCCTCGCCGTCCTCATCCCCGGATTCAGCGCCTTCGCCGATGGCGGCGAGCAACTGCCCGAGCGCCTTGACCAGGGAACGGGCCGCATGGGGGTCCATGACGACAGCCGTCGACTGCTCGCCCTTCTGGAATGCGAGTTGGATATTGGTGCCGTCGAGGGTGACGGAAATTCCTGCCATGTTGTCCGAGCCTCCCCGTCACATATGGGGTCGCAGGCCCGGGCATGAAAGGCAAGGGGGAAGTGTGCCATGAGCGGCCCGAGGCTGCGGTCTCCTGGATGGCGTTCCAAGGGAAGAAAAGCGCCCGCAGGGCGGGCGCTCCATGGCCGAGGACGCCGTCAGGTGCCGGACGAAGTCGTCGTCCGTCGGCGGGCTGCGTCCATCCCCTGGGTCGTGCCGGCCCCAGTGCCGGTTCCTGTGGACAGATTACCTGTATCGGCGCTCAGCTGGACCCGGAGGTTGTTCTGGACGTGGGTCACGCCAGAGACCGATTCGGCGATATCCTCGGCATGGCGCTTCGCGAAGCGGTTCTGCACCGTGCCGTCGAGGGTGACCTCACGGCCCGAGACCGTCACGTTGATCTCCGAGGCGTCGATGTGTGGGTCGTCCGTCAGGCGATCGTTCACGTCCTCGCGGATGCGCTCGTCGGAGCGCTGGTAGCCCTTGGGGCCGCGCCCGCGGTGATATTGCTCCGCGCGGCGCATGTCCTCGTCCCGGCGCCGGTTGGCCTCCTCGTCGCCGAACCAGGACCTGACCTCATCGCCGGCACGCTCCAGGAAGCCCCGGTCCTCGCCGTAATCCCGCGATCCGCGCCCGAAGAAGCCGGAGCCATACCGATCCTCGTCATAGGACGAGCCATAGCCACGGTAATCCCGGTCGCGGCTGTAATCGACCCCGTAGCCCGTCATGCCGCTGCGGCGGTCGTCGCCGACCACGTCGCGCCAGTCGCGGGCGGAGCCGCCGGAGCCGTAGCCCGCGGAATCGCCGTAATCCCGGCCCCGCCAAGGGTCATTCTGCCAAGTGTCATCCCGCCAGGGATCGTTCCGCCGGGATTCGTTCCTCCATGCGTCCGACCTCCACGTGTCGGAGCGCTCGTCCCGGTCATAGCCTGACGAGCGGTTGCCGAAGCCGCGCCGGGCGATGTAGCCATCATCCTCGCGCCAGCGGTCGCCAGAGGAGGAGCCTTCGCCGGAGCCGAAGCGGCGGCGGGAGCCGTAGGACTCGTCCCTGCCGCGCCAGCCCTCGGTGCGGTACCGGTCCGGATCGTAGCGATAGCGGTCGTTGGCCATGGGCGTGCTCCTATTGTCTCAAGAAGATCCGGCCGCTCCGGGATGGTCCTCCGGGCGGTCCTGGAAGCCCAACGGCAGGCACGAAAGAGGGTTCCTCCTTCGGGTGCGGATACGGGGCGTAGGACGATCTCCTGACGATCTCTTGGAGCTGAGCGGTTCAAAAGGGGTGGATGCCTTGCAATTGCCCCATCCTTCCCCTACTTATTTTCGCATCGACATTTGGCCGGACGACTGGGCTACTTCGCTTTGGCACTGCCGAGCGCACGTTCCTTCTCTCTACCAATATCGACTAGCGGGTGATTCTGTTTCGGCAAATCGCCCACGTGCAAACGACAGTGAAAGGGAATTCCCATGGAAACGGGAACCGTGAAGTGGTACAATGAAACCAAGGGTTATGGTTTCATCCAGCCCGACAACGGCGGCAAGGACGTGTTCGTTCATGCGACGGCGCTCGAGCGCGCCGGCATGCGCGGTCTTCGCGAAGGTCAGAAGATCTCCTACGAGCTTCAGACCGACCAGCGGACCGGCCGCTCTTCTGCAGTGAACCTGCAGAACGCGTAAGGGTTCGATGCCGGAGGGCGTGCATGGCGCGCCCTCTTGCACATCAGCCGTTCCGCTCAGGGGCGGCTTTTTGTTTTTGAGACGAAGGGCTTTGCATGGCAAAGGAAGAACTGATCACATTCGAGGGTCTGGTGACCGAAATCCTGCCCGATGCGCGTTATCGCGTGCAGCTCGACAACGGGCACGAAGTGATTGCCTATACGGCCGGCAAGATGAAGAAGAACCGCATCAAGACCCTCGCGGGCGACCGCGTGACGGTGGAGATGTCGCCTTACGATCTTGAGAAGGGTCGCCTCATCTTCCGCCACAAGGATTCCGGTTCGTCCGGCCCCCGTCCGCCGCAGCGCGGCGGCCAGCAGTTCCGTCGCCGGTAAGCGCCGCGGCCGCCGTTTAGGCGACCGCAGCCATGATCGAGAGCGTTACCCGGTCGGGCCCGATATCCTCGTCCATATCGGTGAAGTGCATCAGCTCCGCGAGCCGGTTACGGGCGCGGTTCACCCGGCTTTTGATGGTGCCGACCGCACAGCCGCAGATCTCCGCAGCCTGCTCGTAGGAAAAGCCCGAGGCGCCGACGAGCAGCAGCGCTTCCCGCTGGTCGTGGGGGAGGCGGGCGAGAGCCTTCTGCAGGTCCTCGAAATCGAGATGCGGGATCTGGTCCGGCTGGACCGACAGGGTCGAGGCGTATTTGCCGTCCGCATCCTCCACCTCGCGGCGGCGCTTGCGGTATTCCGAATGGAAGAGATTGCGCAGGATAGTGAAGAGCCACGCCTGCATGTTCGTGCCCGGCTGGAACCGCTCGATGTTCGCGATGGCGCGCATCAGGGTTTCCTGCACCAGGTCGTCGGCGCGATCCACGTTATTGGTCAGCGAAATAGCAAACGCGCGCAGGTTCGGCGTTGCCTTGAGCATGGAATCGCGAAGGGTGACGTCTATGCTCATGATTGCTGCTTCTCCGGCACCCCTTGATCGAGGCGGTTGATGATCTCGATGAACCGGTCAGGGACCGGTGTCTCGCCGAGCGCCAGGGATTCGTAGAACTGACGCAGGCGCTGACCAAGCTGGGCCTGGACGGACCGGCTCAGGGCGGGCGATGAGTGTCTCATGCCCGGGACAGGCTCGAATTCATCGTCGGACTCGTCCATGCGTATACTTGCTTTCAATGGGTTATCCTGATCCATGCGAGTTAGCGTCCCCAACGGGCCGCACTCATGGCGGCACCCAATCGCCAATATCTCAACGCCCAGGTTGCCCTCTTCGTTCCCGCCCGGAACCAATTCCTGTTGCGCTCGAACGAGGCCCGGGGGAACTTAATCCTTACCGCCAAGTTTTCGTCACGGACGCCCCGCCGCCCCCGCGGCCGGGGACATTCAGCGCCCTCTTCAGCCCGGAGGGCGCAAGGCACCTGACGGAGGACATTGCCCCATGGCTACCAGCACCATCATTCTCATCATCGTCATTCTGCTCCTCATCGGCGCGGTTCCGGCCTGGCCCTACAGCCGCAGCTGGGGTTACGGCCCGAGCGGCATCCTCGGCGTCATCCTCATCATCTTCATCATCCTGCTGCTGATGGGACGAATCTGACGCTAGGCGCTGTCTTCCGGGACAGCGCCTCAGGACCGCGATAGTTCCGAAGCCGTGACGGCCGGGTCAGGCCCGACCGTGACGGTGCGTGGAGAAGCGCGGGCAGAGCTGCCTTCATCGCCTCTCCCGGGTGGGAGAGGGTTTGGGTGAGGGGCGATGTTGCGCGCAACCGGGACGCGGCACGACAGGATTCCCTCCCCCTTGTGGGGAGGGCTAGGGTGGGGGCGTGAGCGCTATGTTCTGAGATGCTGGCGCCGACACCCCCACCTCCATCTCCTCCCCACAAGGCGGAGGAGAGTAAGTCGGCGCTTCGTGAGCCACCCGAGATCCGCAGGGGTGGAGAGCAGGGCGGTACTTCCCGCGCCTACCTGAGATCCGTGAGGGACGAGATCAGCGCTGCGTGTCCTGAGAGCACCCAAAACTCCGGAGGTGCGCCGCCGATGAAGCGGCGCCCGGTTCGCGTCCGCTTACCGGTTGCAGCGGAAGGGCGGGAAGGTGCTGGCCGTGCCGGCATTCATGGCCGCGACCACCATCATGTTGGCGAGGTCCAGTTCCTCGGCGGAGCGGGGACACACCTCCGGACGCTCCGTGCAGCCCGAGGCCAGGAAGGCCTCGTGGTTCGCCAGGAAGTCCCGGCCGAGTCCCTTCGATCCCTGCCGCGCAATGGCCTCGCCCCAGGCCTTCCCGTAGCGGATGCATTTCACCTCGGCCCAACTCGGAGAGGCCGCATCCTCGGCCCGGGCCGCCACGATTGCCAGCAGGGCGAAAAGGCCCGCAAGGAAGAGGCGTGGGGCCGTCGAGACAGTCGAGAAATTCATCGGACACCCGTCGGGAAGGAGACCGCGCCAGGGATCACGCCGGCCCGCCCGGGTCAAGACGCTGCGGATCGATCCGCGGCCTTCGCCGGGGCGAGGTGCCGGTGGACACAGAGCGAGAACCGCACGGCAGGCCCGTTCCCGTCCCGCTCCGCCCCGGATTTGTCCGGTCCGGCGCTCTGTGATAGTTGCCTCCTCTCCTTCCGTTTGAGACCCTTGGAGCCGTAGCATGGGAGACGCTAAGTCGTCGGACACGTAAGCCGCAACAACGCTTTTTCTTGTTGTTGCGGCGTCTGTCGAACTGATCCCAGCTCCCGCTGACAGGCAGATCGCCGCCCGAATGTTTCCCATTTGAGCGGATGTCTCATCATGTCTTCAAAGCCCCCAGTGTGGGCCTATTCCGTGCCGTCGGCGCTCCTTCTGATGGCCCCCTTCGATATACTCGCCTCCCTGGCGATGGATATCTATCTGCCGGTCGTTCCAGCCATGCCGGTTGTCCTCGGCACCAGCTCGGCCGTCGTGCAGCTTACCTTGAGTCTCTACATGGTCATGCTTGGCTTCGGGCAGATTCTGTTCGGGCCAATCTCCGACCGTATAGGGCGACGGCCTGTCCTGATCGGCGGCGCGGTGCTGTTCGCGTCGGCGTCGTTCTGCCTGGCGTTGTCGACGGCGGCCGCCCCCTTCGTCATTCTGCGGTTCCTGCAGGCTGTCGGGGCATCGGCCGCCCTGGTGGCGACCTTCGCAACGGTCCGCGATGTCTATGCCGAACGCCCGGAGGGCGTCGTCATCTACAGTATGTTCGGGTCCATCCTGGCTTTCGTGCCGGCACTCGGTCCCATCGCGGGGGCGCTCCTGGCGGATTGGTTCGGATGGCGCGCAATCTTCGTCGCGCTGGGGGCTCTTGCGGTTCCGGCAATTCTGCACGCCCTGTTCCGCTGGCCTGAAACCCGACCTGTAGCGGCTGTCACGACACGCGGCACGTTCGGTCCCGTTCTACGCAGCCTCACGTTCTGGACCTACACGCTCGGGTTCAGTGCCGCCATGGGGACGTTTTTCGTGTTCTTCTCGACCGCGCCGCGCGTGCTCATGGACAGGGCTGGATATTCAGAGCTGGCATTCAGCCTGGCCTTCGCGACAGCGGCGGTCGTGATGATCATCACGACGCGCTTCGCCAAACGGTTCGTGGCCCGGTGGGGCAATGCCGGGAGCCTCCGGCGTGGCATGGCGATGCTGCTCGTCGGGGCGGCTCTTCTGAGCCTCGGTCAGATTTTCGGCCGTCCGTCTCTGTGGAGCTTCATTGCGCCCATGTGGGTAATAGCAGTCGGCATCGTCTTCACGGCCTCGGTGGCGGCGAACGGTGCTCTTGCAGAGTTCGGTGACAGGGCGGGCTCCGCGGTAGCCCTGCATTTCTGCGTTCAGAGCCTGATCGTCAGCATTGCCGGGACCCTGGTCGTGATCCGTTTGCAAGGCGACACCGCCTGGCCGCTTGCGGCCTTTGCGGCGGCCATGGCGGTAATCGTCCTGATTTCCCTGGAGTGCCTTCACCGCCGCGAAGGTGCACGGGTGTGAGTACCGGGGTGGGGGCGTTTCTACCGCCCCCGTCTCCCCTTATATTTAGGCTTCTGCCCCCCATGCCCCTGCGTTGAACGCGGGAGGGGGCGTTCCTTGAAGTTCAGGGGCACTTCGCGGTCCGTGCCGGGGCCCATTTCGTCGAGGCCGGGCTTGCGGATGCGGGTGCCCTCGTCGGAGCGGCCTTTGCCGGTCGGGCCGTAGGCGTCCGCGTCCTCGTCGCCGGGGCTGGCGCCCTCGGGGGAGGCGGGCAGGCCCTTCGGGGGCAGGTTGGCGCTGTGGCCGTATTTGCGCGAGCCCAAATAGCGGCCGGCCTCGCGCTCCACCTGCGCCTGGCGGGCGAGCGGATCGTCGCTGATGGCGAGCTCGGTGGCCTGCAGGCGCTTGAGCTCGTCGCGCAGGCGCGCGGCCTCCTCGAATTCCAGGTTCGCGGCGGCCTCGCGCATGCGCTTTTCCATGTCGGCGATGACGGCCTTGAGGTTGTGGCCCACCGTGTCGACGGCCTTGGCAAGGCCCGTATCCACCGACACGTGGTCGCGCTCGTAGACGCTCTCCAGAATGTCGGCGATGTTCTTCTTCACGCTCTGCGGCGTGATGCCGTGCTCAGCATTGTAGGCGAGCTGCTTCTCGCGGCGGCGGGTGGTCTCCGCGATGGCGCGCTCCATGGAGCCGGTCATCTGGTCCGCATAGAGGATCGCCTTGCCTTCCACGTTACGGGCGGCGCGGCCGATGGTCTGGACGAGCGAGGTCTCGGAGCGCAGGAAGCCCTCCTTGTCAGCGTCCAGAATGGCGACCAGCGCGCATTCGGGAATGTCGAGGCCCTCGCGCAGGAGGTTGATGCCGATCAGCACGTCGAAGGCGCCAAGCCGCAGGTCGCGGATGATCTCGATGCGCTCCAGGGTGTCGATGTCCGAGTGCATGTAGCGCACGCGCACGCCGTTCTCGTGGAGATATTCCGTGAGGTCCTCGGCCATGCGCTTGGTGAGCGTGGTGACGAGGGTGCGGAAACCCTTCGCGGCAAGCTCCTTCACCTCGTGCAGCAGGTCGTCCACCTGGCTGCGGGCGGGGCGGATCTCCACCACCGGGTCCACGAGGCCCGTGGGGCGGATGACCTGCTCGACGAAGACGCCGCCGGTCTGCTCCATCTCCCACTTGGCGGGTGTCGCCGAGACATGGACCGATTGCGGCCGCATGGCGTCCCACTCCTCGAAGCGCAGGGGCCGGTTGTCCATGCAGGATGGCAGGCGGAAGCCGTATTCGGCGAGCGTCGCCTTGCGGCGGAAG
>Ga0182741_1001198_pt1 | contig 35063 bp, 36 predicted proteins | sample eDN5th37CBELigOP_FD_128874 | JGI IMG/M metagenome (GOLD analysis project Ga0182741, IMG submission 128874) | Enriched Organic Plus compost microbial communities from Emeryville, California, USA - eDNA 5th pass 37_C BE-Lig OP (version 2) (version 2) ... | reverse complement strand
GGTCCAGGTCGGGTTTCATGGGTTGTTGCCCCTACGGTCGTATTTGGTTTTGCCCCTACGGCTTGGACAAGAACCTACCGCTTCAGCCTCACCCTGTCTGCTCTCCGGCCAGAGAGTGGATTTTGTTGCATTTCGAGAGACTTGGCGCCCTTGCCCGAACTTGACCGTTCTTGACGAGGATCAAGGCGATCGCTCCCGCGAGCCGTTATGCAGACCTCAGCTTGCCACTGATCTCGGTAAGGCGCCCGGGCGCCCCTGAGAAGGAACAGGATCATGCCCGATCTCGCGACACTGGCCGAAGAACTCAAGCGCACCCGCGACACGATCAAGCTCCGGATCCATCTCGCCTCGAAAGAGGTGCAGGACGAATGGAACGAGCTTGAGCAGCGCTGGAGCAGTTTCGAAAGCAAGGCGCAGCTCGACAAGAGCGCCAAGGATGTCGGCGATGCCGTGAAGATCCTCGCGTCCGAGCTGAAGGATGCCTACACGCGGATCAAACAGGCGCTCTGACGATGTCGGGGTCGTCCGCTCTTCATCATGAACTTGCGGCTCTTCGTGCCGAGCTGAGCAGGCCGATGTCCGGCGGCTCGAAGCTGCAGCCGGAGGCCGCGAAGGTGGAAGCGCGGCGGGGCGAGGGGGCTTCGTCGCCAGCGAGCGATCTCGAACAGCAACTGAGCGAACTGAGCGAGGCGTTGTCCGCGTATACCGGCAGCGCAGAGGACTTCATCGCCGAGCACCCATTGGCGTGCGTGCTCGGGGCGTTTGTCGTGGGACTGGCGCTCGGGCGCATGGTGGGAAGGGCTTGAAAGCCATGATGGACAGCATCGTCCGCAATCTTCGGGTGCTCTGGCGAGCCGAATCGATCATCGCCGATATCCGCTTCCGGCAGGTGATGACCCGTTCCTCGCTGCGAGGGGCGGCAGCCCTTCTCGCCCTGTTCGCCTCTGTCATGGGTAACCTTGCCGTCTTCTTCGCGCTCGAAGGATCATGGGGGCCGATCTGGGCGGCCGGCCTGGTGGCGCTCGGCAACCTCGTCGTCGCCATTCTGCTGTTGCTGGTCGCCGAGAGGTCGAAACCCGGGCGCGAGATGGATCTGGCGCTGGAAGTCCGCAATTCCGCGCTCCAGGCCCTGGAGACGGATGCGCGGGCGATCCAGATACAGCTCACTGACCTGCGGGACGAGGTGCGCGGCATGAAACAGGCCGTCGTCGGTTTCGCGCGCCATCCCATCGATTCCGTCCTGCCCGCGATGCTGGTGCCGCTGGCGGGCGCCGTGATCAGGAATCTCAAGAAGCCCGCCAACGAATCCTGATCTTGCCCGGCTGATACGAAAGGGCCGGAGCGCTTCCACGCTCCGGCCCTTTTCTTTTCTCAGCGGCGCTTCTCGCTCGCGCGCTTCTTGTCCTTCGGACCCTTGTGGTCCTTCGGCCCTTTATGCGCGCGAGGCGGCTTGTCGTCGTAAGCGCGCTTGCCGTCGCGCGGACCTTTGCGCTCCGAGAACTCGCCCTTGGCCTTGAAGGGCTTGCGCTCGGCAAACGCGCCCTTCTCCTTGGGCTCCTTGCTCTTGGGGCCATCCCAGGATTTGGCGCCCGCAGCCTTTCCGCCATGCGGGGCATCCGCCGGTTCGATACGGATGTCCTCGTCGTTCGCCTTGCGCACGGCCGCTGCGAATTTCGGTGCATGGGATTTGGCGATCTGGAACTTCGACTCCCGGTCGAAGATCTTGATCGAGCCGATCTCCTTCTTCGTCACATGGCCGAGGCGGCAGATGATCGGAAGAAGCCAGCGCGGATCCGCATTGTTGCGGCGCCCGACGCTCATGCGGAACCACACCATGTCCTCGGAGGAGCCGTAGGCACCCTCGTCCGATGCGCCGCGCTCGCGTCCGCCGCGAGTCCGCTCCTCCATGCGCTCGCGCCGATCCTTGCGCTGGCGCGGCCCGCGATCCTCGCCGGGATCGAAGATTTCCTCGGGCGCGGGCAGGCGCGAGCGATGGAAGCGCGCCAGGGCGCTCGCGATCTCTTCGGCCGATTTCTGCTCGATGAGCACGCGGGCCATGGCGAGATCGTCTTCTGTGTTCTCCTCGGAGAAGATGGGATCCTGCATCAGGCGCTCGCGGTCGAGCTTGCGGATGTCGTCCGCGGAGGGAGGGCCGGCCCATTCCACCTCGATGCCCGCCATGTCGATGAGACGCTCGGCCTTGCGCCTGCGTGTATAGGGCACGAGCATCACGCACACGCCCTTGCGTCCGGCGCGGCCCGTGCGGCCGCTGCGGTGAAGGAGCGTTTCATGGTCGTTCGGCAGATCGACGTGAATGACGAGGCCGAGATCCGGCAGGTCGATGCCGCGTGCGGCCACGTCGGTCGCCACGCACACCCGCGCGCGTCCGTCGCGCAGGGCCTGCAGGGCATGGCTGCGCTCGCTCTGGCTGAGTTCGCCAGATAGCGCCACGGCGGCAAAGCCCCGTTCGACGAGGCTCGCATGCAGGTGGCGCACCGCTTCGCGCGTGTGGCAGAACACCATCGCGCCGCGGCTTTCGTAGAAGCGCAGCACGTTCACCGTCGCAAGTTCGGTCTCGTTCGGCGCGCAGCGGATGGCGCGATATTCGATGTCGCCATGCGGTTCGTTCTCGACCAGCGTGTCGATGCGGTGCGCATCGCGCTGATAGCGGCGTGCGAGCGCGACGATGTTCTTCGGCAGCGTCGCGGAGAAGAGCAGGGTGCGGCGATCCTCCGGCGTCGCATCGAGAATGAACTCGAGATCCTCGCGGAAGCCGAGGTCCAGCATCTCGTCGGCCTCGTCGAGCACGACCGCCTTCATCTTCGAGGTATCGAGGCGGCTGCGCTCCAGGTGGTCGCGCAGACGGCCGGGCGTGCCCACGACGATATGGCAGCCGTCCTCGAGCGCGCGCTGCTCGCGGCGCACATCCATGCCGCCGACGCAGGAGACGACGCGGGCCCCGGCGGGGCCGTAGAGCCAGATGAGCTCGCGGTGCACCTGCAGCGCCAGTTCGCGGGTCGGCGCGATGATCAGCGCCAGCGGCTCGCGCGGGGCACCGAAGCGCTCGGACGAGCCGAGGAGGGTGGATGCCATGGCAAGGCCATAGGCCACCGTCTTGCCGGAGCCGGTCTGGGCGGAGACGAGGAGGTCGTGGTCGAGGGCGTCCTGTTCGAGAACGGCGGCCTGGACCGGAGTGGGATCGTTATAACCTCGGTCGGCGAGAGCGCGCTCGAGGCTGGGATTGGTCTTGGGAAAAGGCATGGGAATTGGCTGAACCGGTTGGAGGAAGCTGTCTGAGCTTCAAGAATTGTGATCAGCCGGAGGCAGCGCCGTCGTCTATCTCGTCGATCGACACCAGGAAAACGACATCGATATTGATGTCGCCTGTGTCTTCGCCTTCTGAGACCTCGTCCTCGTCCTCTTCGTCCAGAACCTCATAAAAGGCATCGATTTCGTCTTCCGATGCCGGCCTGGTTGTCAAGGCAGCTGAGCCGTCCCACAGGAAGCGGCCCTCGCTCTTAAACGACTTCAGGTCATCTTTAAAGCTCTCACTCAAAAAGAGCTCCTGGGCCTGATCCGTTTCCGCATTGGTCACGGCAACCGCCTTGCCTGCAATCTCCAGGGTAACCATGGCATGTCCTTCATCGCGTGGGCCTGCTCCTCTGCTAACGCGCAGCCGGGCATTTCGATCACTCAGGCTTCGCCGGGAGCGTTACAACGTATAGCGCAGGGCCTCGCTCGCCGATCTCAGGGCGGGCAGGAAGCGCTCCTCCATCTCGGCGGCGGGCACGCGCGCCGCCTGGGCGCTGATGTTGAGGGCGATGGAGACCTGGCCGTTCTTCTGTACCAGCGGGACGGCGATGGAGCGCAGGCCCAGCTCCAGTTCCTCGTTGACCATGGCATAGCCCTGCCGCCGCGTCGCTTCGAGCACGTCCCGCAGGGCGTCCCTGTCCGTGATCGTCTTCGGCGTGCGGGGCTCGAGGCGAACGCGCTTGAGATAGGCCTCGAGGGTCTCCGGAGACTGATAGGCGAGGATCGCCCGTCCCAGGGAGGTGCAATAGGCCGGCAGGCGGCTGCCGACCCCTAGGCCGATGGACATGATGCGGCGCGTGGCGGCCCGCGCGATATAGACGATCTCGTCTCCGTCCAGCACGGCAGCCGAGCTCGACTCGCCCGTCTCCTCCGAGATCCGTTCCAGATAGGGCTGCAGGCGCGTGGGCAGGGCGGTGGAGGAGAGATAGGCATAGCCGAGCCGGAGGATGCGCGGGCTCAAGGAGAAGTAGCGACCGTCGAAATCGGCATAGTTGAGCCGGGTGAGAGTGCGCAGGTAGCGGCGCGCCGCGGCGCGGGTGATCCCCGTGATCCTGGACACGTCCGACAGGGTCAGGCGCGGACGGCTGGCATCGAAGGCCTCGATGACGAGGAGGCCCTTCTCCAGACTCGCGACGAAATCACGGTCCTCGCTGCCCTGATTGTCAGCGTCCTCGGCCAGCATGCTGCTCTCCCAGGAGTGGGGCGTTCGACTCATGTTGTCTTGACACCGCACCCCTGAATCGTCCTTGATGTGCGGTATGGTAATCAATGTTCGCAATGCGCACAAGTGATTGTCGAGACAGAGATCGCGGTCCGGTACTCAAGAGAACCGTCGGCTCAGAGGGAAGGAAACGAGGATGACAGCAGGCAAGAGAATTCTGGGTGCGGCCGTCGGCGCGTTGCTGATGGGCTCCGCCGCACAGGCCGACACCATCAAGGTCGGCATCATCGGGCCGTTCTCGGGCCCGTTCGCCCTGCAGGGCAAGAACTTCCAGGCGGGCGTGGAAGCCTACATGGCGCTCAACGGCAAAAGCGTGAAGGGCCACGACATCGAGGTCATCTACCGCGACCTGCCGGCGGCAAACCCCGCACAGTCCCGCGCCCTCGCGCAGGAACTCGTGGTGAAGGAGAAGGTGCAGTATCTCGGCGGGGTCTATTTCACGCCGGACGCCATGGCGATCACGCCTCTGCTCACCCAGGCCAACACGCCGCTCGTCATCTTCAACGCGGCGACCTCCGCCATCATGACCACGTCGCCGCTCGTGGTGCGCACGTCGTTCACGACCGCGCAGACGACGACGCCGCTCGGCAAGGTCGCGGTCGATGAGGGCGTGAAGAAGGTCATCACGATCGTCAGCGATTACGGCCCGGGCATCGATGCCGAGAACGCCTTCAAGAAGGCCTTCGAGGCCGCCGGCGGGCAGGTGGTCGAATCCATCCGCATGCCGATGAACACCGCCGATTTCAGCCCGATCATGCAGCGCGTGCGTGATTCAGGGGCTGCCGGCCTCTTCGCCTTCCTTCCCTCCGGGCCGCCCACCCTCGGCTTCGTGAAGGCCTTCAACGAGACGGGTCTGAAGAAGGACGGCATCAAGTTCTATGCGCCGGGCGACCTCACCCAGGAATCGGATCTGCCGGCGCTTGGAGAGGCGGCGGAAGGACTGAAGACGAGCTTCCATTACTCGGTGGCTCACGACAGCCCGGAGAACAAGAAATTCGTCGAGGCCGCCACCAAGGCCATCGGTTCGGCGGACGAGCTCTCGTTCCCGTCCGTCGGCGCCTATGACGGCATGCACGTGATCTACAAGATGATCGAGGCCACCGACGGCAAGCAGGACGCCCAGAAGGCGGTCGACGCGGTGAAGGGACTGTCCTGGACGAGCCCGCGCGGGCCGGTGCGGATCGAGCCCGACACCCGGCACATCACGCAGAACATCTATCTGCGCGAAGTCGCCAAGGGGGCGGACGGTAAGCTGATCAACAAGGAGATCCAGACCTTCCCCGAGCAGAAGGATCCCGGCCTCGCCACGCAATAGGCTGGCGTGAGACACGATGAGCGCAGCCGTCTCGGGCCTGCGCTCATCATCTTTTCCTTCGAGCCCAAAGGGCGAGCGGACATTCCGGATGCAGACCATCTTCAGCATTGCCCTCGATGCCCTGGCCTTCGGCATGGTGCTGTTCATCATCTGCATCGGTCTGTCCCTGACCATGGGGCTCATGCGGGTGGTCAATCTCGCCCACGGCGCCTTCGCCATGATCGCGGGCTATATCGCCTCCTATGCCGCCCGCGATCTCGGCCTCGGCTACGGCGCCGCGATTGTCCTCGCGATCATCGGAACGGTCGTCATCTCGATTCCGCTGGAGCGCTTCCTCTATCGTCGCATCTATGGCAGCCCGGAACTGACCCAGGTGCTGATGACCATCGGCATCACCTTCTGCGTGATCGGCATCACCAACTATTTCTTCGGCCCGACGCTCAAGACGATTCCGCTGCCGGAGGCCTTGAGCCGGCCGGTGGATATCGGGTTTCGCACAATCGCCGCGCATCGATTGTTCGTGATCGCCTGCGGCGCCATCGTCGCCCTTGGGCTATGGTACCTCATCGAGCGCACGAGCTTCGGCATCAAGCTGCGCGCTACCGTCGACAACGCGGCCATGAGCGATGCGCTGGGCGTTCGCACGCAGGCCGTCTATGCGGTCAGCTTCGCCATCGCGATCGGGCTTGCGGCGTTCGGCGGCGTGGTGGGCGCGGAATTCCTGCCGGTGGAGCCCTATTACGCGCTGCGCTACATGGTGATGTTCCTCGTCGTCGTCTCGGTCGGCGGCGCGGGCTCCATCCTCGGCGCCGTGATCGCATGCCTCGGGCTCGGATTGGTGGATACCACCGGGCGCTATCTCATGCCCGATTTCGGCAACTTCTTCTTCTATGCGGCGGTGATCCTCATCGTCTGCCTGTTCCCCCGTGGTTTCTTCGGGAGGGCACAGTAAGATGCATACGATGGTTCAGGCAGGAACGATGGCGGACGCGCGATCCTCAAGAGGCGCCTGGCTGCGCGACGTGGCGGGCTTTGCCGCGATCGTCGCTGCGGGAGTGGCCGGCTACTGGCTGTTTCCCGACAATCTCGCCCTGCTGACCCGGATCGTTGCGGTCGCTCTTCTGGTGCTGTCGATCGATCTCGTCGTCGGCTATTGCGGCGTGGCCACGCTCGGGCACGCGGCCCTGTTCGGGGCGGGAGCCTATGCGGCGGGCATCGCCTGCGTGAACGGCGTCACGGAACCGATGACGCTGATCGCCATCGGCGCCGGGGCGGGGGCCCTGGCGGGCCTGATCATGGGAGCCATCATGCTGCGCGGCCATGGGCTGGCGCAGCTCGTCCTGTCCATCGCCATCGTGCAGCTGTTCCATGAGGCGGCGAACAAGGCCTCGTCCATCACGGGCGGCAGCGACGGCTTGGCCGGCTTGATGGTCAGTCCGCTCTTCGGACTCTTCGAATTCGACCTGTGGGGCAAGACCGCCTACATCATGGGCGTCGTCCTGCTCCTTCTCGTCTTCGCGGCGCTCAAGTTCATCGTGTCCTCGCCCTTCGGCATGCTGTGCCGCGGCATCAAGCAGGATCCCCTGCGGATCCGCGCCATGGGCGCCTTCGTCTTTCCCGTGCTGTTGAAGATGTTCGTGATCTCCGGCGCGGTGGCGGGCATGGGCGGCGCGCTCGCCGCCATCTCCACGCAGGTCATCGGCCTCGACAGCCTCAGCTTCGAGCTCTCGGCCAACGCCCTCGTCATGCTGGTGCTGGGCGGCCTCGGCACGCTCTATGGCGCACTCATCGGAACCGTGATCTTCATGGGCTTCGAGCATGTGGTCTCCGCCGCCAATCCGTTCCACTGGATGACGATGGTGGGAGCGTTGCTGATCGCCGTCGTGCTGGCGGCGCCAGGCGGTTTGAGCAGCCTCGCCGAGCGCTTTCTCGGATCGCGGGGAGGGAAGGCATGAGCGCTCTCTTCCAGGTCGAGAACCTCACCAAATCCTTCGGCGGGCTGGCGGTGAGCCGCAACATCAACCTGTCCCTGGCGGCAGGCGAGCGGATCGCCCTCATCGGCCCGAACGGGGCCGGCAAGACGACCTTCGTCAACCTGGTCACGGGCCAGCTCCGGCCGAGCGCGGGACAGGTGATCCTCGACGGCGAGGACGTCACGCAGCTCGGCGCCGTGCGGCGCGTGCGCAAGGGCCTGGTGCGCACCTTCCAGGTCACGCGGCTGTTCTCCGACCTCACGCCCGAGGAGCATGTCACGCTGACCGTGCTGCAGCGGGAAGGGAAGGCCACGCGCATCCTGAGCCGTTTTCGCGGCAACTCCGCCGTTGCGGATGAGGTGCACGATATTCTCGGCGCGTTGGGACTGGTCGAGGTGGCGCGCCGCAAGGTCGGCCAGATCGCCTATGGCCAGCAGCGGCTTCTCGAAATCGCCATTGCGCTTGCGCTCAGACCAAAGGTGCTGCTGCTCGACGAGCCGGCTGCCGGCGTGCCGTCGGCCGACACGCCGCGCATCGAGCAGGCGCTGGAGCGCCTTCCGCCAAGCCTCGCGGTGCTCATGATCGAGCACGACATGGATCTGGTGTTCCGCTTCGCGAGGCGCGTCGTGGTGCTGGCCGCCGGCGAGATCATCTTCGAGGGCGCGCCGTCGGAGGTCGCGGCTGATCCGAGAGTGCGCGAAGCCTATCTGGGGAACTACGCTCATGCCCGCAGCGTCGCTTGAAGTGCGCAATCTCAGCGCGGGCTACGGCCCGACGGTCGTGCTGGAGGACGTATCCTTCGCGGTGCCGGCCGGCACGCGCATGGCGATCCTTGGCCGGAACGGCATGGGCAAGACCACGCTGCTCTCCACGCTCATGGGCATGAACAAGCGCTATGGCGGAGAGATCCTTGTCGGCGGGAAGGACCTGTCGACGCTGAAAAGCTCGGAACGCGCAAGGCAAGGCGTCGGCCTCGTGCCGCAGACGCGCGACATCTTCCGTTCGCTCACGGTCGAGGAAAATCTCATCGTCGGCCTCAAGGATCGCCCGCGCAGCGTCATCCAGGAGGCCTACGACATGTTCCCGCGCCTCTATGAGCGCCGCAACAATCTCGGCTGGCAATTGTCGGGCGGCGAGCAGCAGATGCTCTCGACGGCCCGCACGATTCTGGGCAAGCCTTCCGTCCTGCTTCTCGACGAACCGCTCGAAGGCCTGGCGCCCGTCATCTGCGAGGAGCTGATGGCCGCCCTCACGCGCCTGACGTCGAGCGGTGAAATGACGGTCCTGCTGGTCGAGCAGCGCCTCGAAAGCGCATTGGATTTCGCGGAATCCGTGCTGATCCTGGAACGTGGACGCGTCGTCTGGCAGGGCGCGAGCGAAGCGCTGCGCTCCGATCAGCATCTGATCGAGCACTATATCGGCGTCGGCTCGTTGCATTGAGGGGAAGTCATGGCATTCATTCGCGCAAACGGCATCGTCCTTCACCATCAGGTTCTCGGCCCGTCTGACGCGCCCACGCTCGTCTTCAACAATTCGCTCGGCAGCGATTTCCGCATCTGGCAGGAGGTTGCGCCTGCCTTTGCCGACCGGTTCCGCGTCGTGCTCTACGACAAGCGCGGGCATGGCCTCTCCGATGCGCCGCCTGCGCCCTATACGATCGACGAGCACACGGACGATCTTTTCGCGCTGCTCGGTCGCCTTGGGATCGAGAGCGCGGCTCTCGTCGGATTGTCGGTCGGCGGCATGATCGCGCAGCGCGCCGCCGTGAGGGAGCCTCAGCGGGTGAAGGCGCTGGTGCTCTGCTGCACGGCGGCGAAGATCGGCACCCCGCAGCTCTGGGCGGAGCGCATCGCGGCGGTCGAGCAGGGCGGCATCGAGCCCATCGCCGGCAACGTTCTGCAGCGCTGGTTCACGCCGGCCTTTCACGAGGCCCGCAGGGACGAGGTGGCTGGCTGGCGCAACATGCTGGTGCGCATGCCGCCCCATGGATATGCGGGAACCAGCGCCGCCATCCGCGACGCAGACCTGACGGCCGATGCAGGCAAGATCGCGGTGCCGACCCTGTGCGTTGCAGGCGACCAGGACGGCTCGACGCCCGCCGACGTGGTGCGGGGCACGGCAAGCCTCATCCCGAATGCACGGTTCGAGCTCATCGAGGGATGCGGTCACATTCCCTGCGTCGAGAAGCCGGCCGTTCTGACGCAGCTCATTCAACGACATCTCCAGGAGGCGGGCCTTGTCTGACGATCAGAAGAGCGAGCGCTACAGGACCGGCATGGCAGTGCGGCGCGAGGTGCTCGGCGATGCCCATGTGGATCGTGCGAGCGCGCAGATGACGGAGTTCGATGCGGATTTCCAGACCTTCATCACCGAAGGCGCCTGGGGATCGGTATGGGCCCGGCCCCATTTCACCAAGCGCGAGCGCTCCATCGTCACCATCGCGCTCCTGGCGGCCCTGGGGCAGGACGAGGAGCTTGCCATGCATGTGCGCGCTTCCCGCAACACCGGCGCGACCAGGGAGGATATCCGCGAGGCGCTCCTGCATGTGGCGGTCTATGCGGGAGTGCCTGCGGCCAATCACGCCTTCAAGATCGTGAAGAAGGCCTACGAGGACATGGAGAAGGCCTGAAGGGCCACACCATCGAAATGTGCGGGGAGGGAAGCCATGCCGGATGACGGATCATATTATCAGCGCGACAGGAGCTGGCACCCGCCGGCCTTCACGCCGCAGTACAAGACATCTATCCTGCGCTCGCCGCAATACCCGCTGCTGTCCCTCGACAACACGATCTCGGAGATGACGGGGCCGGTCTTCGGCCACAACGCGCTCGGTCCGCTCGACAATGACCTGATCCGCAACTTCGCCAAGACCGGGGAGCCCATCGGCCAGCGCATCATCGTCTATGGTCGCGTGCTGGACGAGAATGCGCGTCCTGTACCCGGCGCGCTCCTGGAGTTCTGGCAGGCGAATGCGGGCGGGCGCTACCGGCACAAGAAGGAAACCTATCTTGCGCCTCTCGATCCGAATTTCGGCGGCTGCGGACGCACGATCGCGGACGAGGAGGGACGCTACTGGTTCCGCACCATCAAGCCGGGCGCCTATCCGTGGCCGAACGGCGTCAACGACTGGCGGCCGGCGCATATCCATTTCTCGGTCTTCGGCCACGCCTTCGCCCAGCGCCTCATCACGCAGATGTATTTCGAGGGCGATCCGATGATCTGGCAATGCCCCATCGTCTCGACGATCCCGGACAGGCGCGCCGTGGAGCAGCTGATCGCCGCGCTCGACCGTGAGAACACGCTCCCGATGGATGCACTGGCCTACAAGTTCGACATCGTCCTGCGCGGACGCCGCTCGACCTTGTTCGAGAACCGCATGGAGGGGAACTGATGGTTCAGAAACTCGACAGGTTGAAGGAAACGCCCTCCCAGACCGCGGGTCCCTATGTCCATATCGGCGCGACGCCCAACTGGGTGGAGATCACCGGCGTATGGAAGGAGGATCTCGGCCTCGTTCTCGTCGGGCCCGAAACCAGGGGCGAGCGCATCATCGTCAAGGGGCACGTCTTCGACGGCAGCGGGACGCCGCTGAAGGATGCGCTCGTCGAGATCTGGCAGGCGGACGCGGATGGCCTCTACAACAGCCCGCAGGAGAAGCGCGGCAAGGCGGACCCGCACTTTGCCGGATGGGGGCGCCAGCCGACGGACGGCACGACGGGCGAATACCGGTTCGAGACCATCAAGCCCGGCCGCGTGCCCTACAGGGACGGCCGCCTCATGGCGCCGCACATTACCGTCTGGATCGTGGCGCGGGGCATCAATATCGGCCTGCATACCCGCATGTATTTCTCCGACGAGGAGAAGGCCAATGCGGAATGCCCGGTGCTCGCGCGCATCGAGCACAAAGTGAGGGTGCCGACCCTCATCGCCGAGCGCAGCGAGGAGAACGGCCTGCCGACCTACACCTTCGACATCCACCTGCAGGGTGAGAAGGAAACCGTCTTTTTCGACATCTGATTGCGAGCATCATGGCCAAGTTTCAGAGCCTTCACGACGCTGTTCGGGACAACCTCAGGGACGGAGACACCGTCGCCTTCGAGGGTTTCACCCATCTGATTCCCCACGCGGCCGCGCATGAGGCGATCCGCCAGGGACGCAAGGATCTCACGCTCATCCGCATGACGCCGGACATCATCTATGACCAGATGATCGGCATGGGGCTCGCGAAGAAGGTCGTCTTCTCCTATGCGGGCAATCCGGGCGTCGGCCTGCTGCGGCGCATGCGCGACGCCATCGAGAACGGCTGGCCGCGTTCCATCGAGACGGTGGAGCACAGCCATGCCGCCATGGCGAATGCCTACGAGGCGGGCGCCGCCGGTCTGCCCTGCGCCGTTTTCCGCGGCTATCGCGGCGCGGGCCTGAAGGACGTCAATCCGGAGATCAAAAGCGTCACCTGCCCGTTCACGGGAGAGGAGCTCGCGGCCGTTCCCGCGCATCGTCCCGATGTGGCCTTCATCCATGCCCAGAAGGCGAGCCGGCGCGGCGACGTGCTGATCGAGGGCATCATCGGCGTGCAGAAGGAGGCGGTGCTGGCTTCCAAGCGCGCCGTCGTGACGGTGGAGGAAATCGTGGAGGATTTCGACGACCTTCACCCCAATCTCTGCGTGCTGCCGCACTGGACGGTGACAGCCATCGCCCACGTGCCGGGCGGCGCGCATCCCTCCTACACCCATGGCTATTACGACCGCGACAACGCGGCCTATCTCGAATGGGACAAGGTCTCGGCCGACCGCGACCTCTTCACGGAATGGATGCGGACGAATGTTCTCGAGGCGGGTCCCGAAGCCTTTGCCGAACGTGTGAAAGGGCTGTGAGCATGACGACGATCTCGGACTTCATGCCCAACGAGATGATGACGATCGCGGCGGCGCGCGCGCTCTCCAACGACGATGTCTGCTTCGTCGGCATCGGCGCCCCGTCGGCGGCCTGCAACGTGGCGCGGCTCACCCATGCGCCGGACATTACGCTGATCTATGAAAGCGGCACCATCGGCACCGCGCCGAACGTGCTGCCGCTCTCCATCGGCGACGGGGAATTGTGCGAGACGGCGCTTACCACCGTCTCGGTGCCCGAGATGTTCCGCTACTGGCTTCAGGGCGGGCGCATCTCCATCGGCTTCCTCGGCGCGGCGCAGCTCGACCGCTTCGGCAATATCAACACCACCGTGATCGGCGATTACCGCAAGCCCAAGGTGCGCCTGCCGGGCGGCGGCGGCGCGCCCGAGATCGCGAGCTCCTGCGGACAGGTCTTCATCACCATGAAGCAGGCGACGCGCGGCATGGTGGAGAAGATCGATTTCTACACCTCCTTCGGCCATGGCGAGGGCGGCGACCATCGCCAGCGTCTCGGCATCGCCACCAAGGGGCCGACGCTCCTGATCACGGATCTCGCGCTCTGGAAGCCCGATCCCGAGACCAAGGAATTCACCGTCGTCTCCATGCATCCGGGCGTGACCCGCGCGCAGGTGCAGGACACCTGCGGCTGGAAGGTGCGCTTCTCCGATCAGCTGGAAGAGACGCCGCCGCCCACGGAGCTCGAGCTTACCACCTTGCGCGAATTGCAGGCGCGGACCGAGCGGGCCCATGGCGGCAGGAAGGGAGCATGAGCATGCGCGAGGCTTACATCTGCGCCTATGTGCGCACACCCATCGGCCGCTATGGCGGAGCCCTGTCGAGCATGCGCGCCGACGATCTGGCGGCGGTGCCGCTCAAGGCGCTCATGGAGCGGCATACAGCCGTCGACTTCGAAGCCGTCGATGACGTGATCTTCGGCTGCGCCAACCAGGCCGGCGAGGACAACCGCAACGTCGCCCGTATGGCCCTGCTGCTGGCAGGCCTGCCGGGCTCGGTGCCCGGCACGACGATCAATCGTCTCTGCGGCTCCGGCATGGACGCGGTGATCACGGCCGCGCGCGCCATCAAAGCCGGTGAGGCGGAGCTGATGATCGCCGGCGGCGTCGAGTCGATGTCGCGCGCGCCCTTCGTGATGCCCAAGGCCGAAGCGGCGTTCTCCCGTGCCGCCGAGATCCACGACACCACCATCGGCTGGCGCTTCATCAATCCACTGATGAAGCATCAATACGGCGTCGATTCGATGCCGGAGACCGGAGAAAACGTGGCCGAGGAATACCGCGTCTCGCGGGAGGACCAGGACGCCTTCGCCCTGCGCTCGCAGCAGAAGGCCGCGGCCGCAATGCAGAACGGCCGTCTGGCGCGGGAGATCGTGCCGGTGACGATTCCAAAGCGGAAGGGCGATCCGGTCATTGTCGACAAGGACGAGCATCCGCGCGCCGAGACCACACTGGCGCAGCTTGCGAAGCTGCCGACACCGTTCCGCAAGGACGGCACGGTCACGGCGGGCAATGCATCGGGCGTGAACGACGGCGCGGCGGCGCTGATCGTGGCCTCGGAGGAGGCGGTGCGCAAATACGGCCTTACTCCGATGGCACGGGTGCTCGGCGGCGCGGCGGCGGGGGTGCCGCCGCGGATCATGGGCATCGGCCCGGTTCCGGCAACGCAGAGGCTCTGCGCGCGACTGGGGCTCAAGCCGTCCGATTTCGACGTGGTGGAGCTGAACGAAGCCTTCGCCAGCCAGGGCATCGCGGTGCTGCGCGAGCTTGGCATTCCGGAGGATGCCGGGCACGTCAATCCGAACGGCGGCGCGATTGCGCTGGGCCATCCGCTCGGCATGTCGGGCGCTAGGATCACGGGCACGGCGGCGCTGGAGCTGACGCTCACGGGCAAGCGGCGCGCGCTCGCCACCATGTGCGTCGGCGTCGGCCAGGGCATCGCCGTCGCGCTGGAAGCCGTTTGAGGAGCATGACGATGCAGAAGCTTCCTCGTCCCTTGCTGCAGATCCTGATCGGCGATGAGGAGGTTGCGGCCCTCTTCTCGAACGAGGCCGAAGTGTCGGCGCTGCTGGAGACAGAAGCGGCTCTCGCCAAGGCGCAGGCGGAGGCTGGCCTGATCGGGATGGACGCGGCCGGGCGGATCGCGGAAATCTGCCGTGCGTTCCGTCCCGACTGGAGCGCCTTGGCGGAGGGGCTTGCGCAGGATGGGGTGATCGTTCCCGCCCTCGTCAAGCAATTGCGGGCGGCCATCGGCGAGCCTCATGCGAAGGCCTTGCATCTCGGCGCGACGAGCCAGGACATCATCGACACGGCGCTCATTCTCCGCTTGAAAAGCATCATCGAGATCCTCGGAAGCCGGATCGCGGAGCTTGCATCGGCTCTCCGCTCCTTGCGGGCGCGCGACGGTGCGGTGAAGCTGATGGCCCATACGCGGATGCAGAGGGCGCTGCCCTTCACCGCGGCCGACAAGATCGACACCTGGCTGCAGCCGCTGGAGCGGCATGCCCAGGGGCTCGAGGAACTCTCGCCGCGCCTTCTCGTGGTTCAGCTCGGCGGACCCATTGGAACGCGCGGCGAGATGAAGGACCGGGGCGATGCCGTCGCCGATGCCATGGCGGAGTTCCTCGGCCTTGGCTACGGGCCGTCGTGGCATTCCCAACGTGACCGCATCGGCGAATTCGCGGCCTTCCTCTCGCTTCTGTCGGGAACGCTCGGCAAGATCGGGCAGGACGTGGCGCTCATGGCGCAGAACGAAATCGGCGAAGTGCGCCTCGCCTCCGGCGGCGGCTCGTCCGCCATGCCGCATAAATCCAACCCGGTTCAGGCCGAACTGCTCGTGACGCTCGCGCGCTACAATGCGGGACTGCTCGGCACGCTGCATCAGGCGCTCGTCCACGAGAACGAGCGCTCCGGCGCGGCCTGGACGCTGGAATGGATCGTGCTGCCGCAGATGGTGGAGGCCGCGGCGGCGGGATTGAGCAAGGCGCTGGCGCTCATCGCCAGCATGAGCTTTTCGCCCGAACGGTCAGAGCATTAGGCGTCGCCTACGATGACGGTCACCCTGCCGCTTCCACCACAATCGGGACAAGGCTTCTGGTCCAACCGGCCGGTGCCGTTGCAGGCGGGGCAGATGCTCTCGCCCGTTTGCGCGGTTTCGGGAAGATCTTCATCGCCGGGATTCTTGCGGTCGCTGTCGGCCATCGGCTCATCTCCATCGCGGAAGAAACGCCGCGAACGGAAGGTCGGTTCGCATCGGGGGCGTGGGCGCTGAAGAGCAGGGGCTCTGACAAGACCAAGGGCGCCGCGAAGGCGCCGGCAGGAGGAAACGACAATGCGCACTCAGGTTGCGATCATCGGCGCAGGTCCCGCAGGTCTCCTGCTCGGTCAGCTCCTGCACAAGGCCGGGGTCGAGACGATCATCGTCGAACGCCGCACTCCGGATTATGTGCTCGGACGCATCCGCGCCGGCGTTCTGGAACAGAGCACCGTCGAGCTGCTTGAGAAGGCGGGCGTGGGGGAGCGCCTGCACGCCGAGGGTCTGGTGCATGACGGCGTCGAGTTCTGCTTCGACGGCGACCGGCATCGCTTCAACTTCCGTGAGCTGATCGGGCGGACGGTCACGGTCTATGGCCAGACGGAGGTGACCCGCGACCTGATGCAGGCGCGGGCGGCGGCCGGTGCGATGTCGATCTACGAGGGCGAGAACGTCACGATCCACGACTTCGATACCGCCAAACCCAAGGTCCGTTTCCTGAAGGACGGCGTGGCGCAGGAGATCGTCTGCGATTTCATTGCCGGATGCGACGGCTTCCACGGCGTCTGCCGCGAGAGCGTGCCGGAGGGCGCGCTCACCACCTTCGAGCGCGTCTATCCCTTCGGCTGGCTCGGGCTTCTCGTCGATCGCCCGCCGGTGTCGGACGAGCTGATCTATGCCCATCATGCGCGCGGATTTGCTCTCTGTTCCATGCGCTCGCCGACCCGCAGCCGCTACTACGTGCAGGTGCCGGCCGGGGAGAGGGTCGAGGATTGGCCCGACGACCGCTTCTGGGACGAGCTGCGCCGCCGCGTCGACCGGGAGACGGCCGAGAAGCTCCTCACCGGCCCGTCCATCGAGAAATCCATCGCGCCCCTGCGGAGCTTCGTCGCCGAGCCTCTTCGCTTCGGCCGCCTGTTCCTGGCGGGCGACGCCGCCCATATCGTGCCGCCGACCGGCGCCAAGGGGCTGAACCTCGCCGCGTCGGATGTGGGAATCCTGGCCGAGGCCCTGACCGAATACTACCGGGAGCGCTCGCCTGCGGGGGTCGACGGCTATTCGGCCCGCGTGCTCGCCCGGGTTTGGAAGGCGGAGCGGTTTTCCTGGTGGATGACCTCGATCCTCCACACCTTCCCGGAGATCGATGCCTTCGGCCGCCGTATCCAGCGGACCGAGTTCGATTACCTGGTCGGCTCCGAGGCCGCCTCCAAGGCCCTGGCTGAGAATTACACGGGGCTCCCGCTCTGAGTTCAGGGGTGTGAACAGCCCTTAAGACCAGTATGGACACAGAGCGACCAATATGAGACCAGTTAGGGGTGACCCTGACTGGCCATGCCCCCCTTTTCCGGTCGCTGTACCGGCAATCCTTGAGCGGCACCCGTATCAATGAGGACGGGCTGGGCCTGCTTGGCCCTTTCGCCTGGATCATCGACGGCGCCACGGGTCTTTCCACGGAACAATTGACCAGGGGCGGCAGCGATGCCGCGTGGCTTGCGGGCACGATCGGCGAGACCCTGGAGCGACTGGCCGGCGAGGAGAGCCAGGGGACGGAGGTCCTGAACCGGCTCGAGGCGGAAATCGAGGCCCGTTTCCAGTCCGCGACGGCCCATCTGCCGGGACGGCATGTGCACCATGCCCCCTCGGCCTGCCTCGGGCTGGTTCAGATCCGTGAGGCAGATGGCGGGACAGTGAAGGTCGAGGGCTTCTTCCTCGGCGATGTGGTCGCCCTGGTGCCGACGGAGCAGGGGATCGTGCGCTGGACGGACGAGCGCGCCAAGCCCTTCGAGGGCAAGACCCTCGCGGCGCTCGGGGCCGGAGGGCACGAGCCGGGCGTGATCCCGGAGGCGGTGCGGCGCCAGATTCTGGACAATCGCACGCGGCTCAACCAGCCGGACGGGTACTGGGTCGTCAGCCCGTGCCAGCCCTGGGCGGGCCATGAATTGCGGTTCGAGGCGAAGGTGCCGGCGGGCGAGCCGATCGTGCTTGCCACCGACGGCTTCATGCGGCTGGTCGATGTGTTTTCTGCCTATTCGGATCACGCGCTCCATGCTGCCCTGGCAGAGAGCAGGGGGGACGATCTGATCGAGGAATTGCGGGCGCTGGAGCGCGGCGACTCCCTGTCGGGGGCTTTCCCGCGCGTCAAAATGCACGATGATGCGACGGTACTCGTGATCACAGCAGCCGGGTCAAGCGGCTGAAGAGATTCCGAAAGCGCCGAAAACGGCGACTTCCGGTGGGAGGAAGGACTTCAAAATGAGGGAAACGACGATGAAACTCACCCGACGCATCCTGATGGGCGCTGCCGCCGGCAGCCTCCTGCTTTCGGGCACGGCGGCCATGGCGCAGCAGACCGAGCTGACCTTCTGGAGCTGGCGGCAGGAAGACAAGGCGTTCTATCAGGACGCCATCAAGAAGTTCCAGGCGAAGGAGCCGAACATCTCGATCAAGTTCGAGACCTATGCGCCCGAGAACTACCAGACCATTCTCTCGACTGCGCTCGCCGCCGGCCGCGGCCCGGACGTGATCCAGGTCCGCGCCTACGGCAACCTGGAATCGATCGCGACGCCCGGCTATCTGCTCGCTCTCGACAAGACCAACGTGCCGGAGCTTGCGAACTTCCCCGAGGATGCGCTGGCCGCCGAGACGCTGCGCTCCGACGGCAAGGTCTATGCCGTGCCCTTCGCCATGCAGGCGCAGCTCGTGGTCTACAACAAGAAGATCTTCAAGGATAACGGCCTGAACCCGCCCAAGACCTGGGACGAGCTGATGACGCTCGCGAAGGCTCTGAAGGCCAAGAACATCACGCCCTTCGCCAACGGCACCGCGACCGCCTGGCAGAACGAGACCATCGTCGGCGGCCTGCTGTCCTCAATGCTCGGCAAGTCGTTCGAGGACGATATCGTCTCCGGCAAGGCGAACTTCACCGATCCGCGCTTCGTCAACGCGCTCGCCAAGCTCAAGGACGTGAGCGAGTACTTCTCGCCGAACTTCACGGGCGTCGATTATCCGTCCTCGCAGCAGCTCTTCGTGGCGGGTCGCGCGGCCATGTTCGCGGGGGGCTCCTATGAGGTCGCGAACTTCAAGAACCAGAACCCGACCCTCGATCTCGGCGTGTTCCCGGCGCCGGTCCTGAAGGAGGGCGATCAGGCGCTCATCGCCACCTATTTCGACGGCGGCTATGCGGTGAACGCGAAGTCGGAGAAGAAGGACGCGGCGCTCAAGTTCATCCGCTATCTCGCGACGCCCGAATATGGCACGGCCTTCACCAACACGCTGAAGAACCTGTCGCCGATCAAGGGCATCAAGATCGAGGACCCGATCACCCAGGAGGTGGCGAAGCTCGCCGAGAACGCCATGTCGTACCTGATGCTCGTGCGCTTCCGCTATCAGGAGCCGAGCGGCTCGGTGCTGCTGCAGTCGAACGTGCAGAAAATGCTCGCCGGCCAGCAGACGCCCGAACAGGCCGCGGCCGAGATCAACAAGGGCATTGCGACCTATTACAAGCCGTTCCAGAAGTAAGGCTTGGTGCGAGGGCGGCGGGCGAGACGTTCGCCGCTCTCAAACCTCTAACACTCTCCCTCATCCCGAGGGGCTGAATCATAAAGCTCCAACAGGCCCTCCTCCCCACAAGGGGAGGGAACATGCGCTAGATGATCCAGCCGGTCAGGATGAGGCTCAGGGGAGGATACAAGTAAGGTTTTCAGGCTCATGCCGGTTTCGCCCAAACAGGCCCGCACGTTGAAGCATCGCAGCTGGGTTGTGTTTCTCATCGCCCCGCCCGTCGTCTTCATGTCGCTGTTCGTAGTCTATCCGATCCTCTCGGCCTTCGCCTATGCCTTCTATGAGTGGCGGGGGCTTGCGCGCGGCGAATTCGTGGGGCTGGCGAACTTCAGGGAAGTGCTGTTCGGGGCCACGATGGCGCCGACCGTGTGGAACGCCTTCCTGCACAACGTCTATGCGCTCATCGCGCTCATGGTCATCCAGAACGGCGGCGGGTTCTTCCTCGCCTGGCTCCTCTACAGGGAGCCTTTCGGGTTCCGCTTCCACCGGATCGCGGTCTTCGTGCCCGTGGTTTTATCGACCATCATCGTCGGCTTCCTGTGGAAGCTCTTCCTCAATCCGAATTTCGGCATCATCAATCAGGCGCTCTATTCGCTCGGCCTCGATTCATGGGCCAAGCCCTGGCTTGGTGACTCGTCCACCGCGCTCGGCGCGCTCATTCTCGCCAATGCGTGGCATTTCGTGGGCTTCCCGACGCTCGTCTATCTCGCCGGCATGCAGCGCATCCCCTCCGAGATCATCGAGGCGGCGCGGCTGGACGGTACGAGCGAGTGGCAGCTTCTGAAGAATATCGTCTGGCCGCTGGTGGCGCCGAGCACCACCATTCTCTTCACGCTGCTCTTCATCGGCGCGTTCAACTGGTTCGAGATCCCTTACGTGATGGTGGGCCTCGACGGCTCGCCCTTCGGCTCCACCGACGTGCTGGGGCTGGTGTTCTACCGCACCGCTTTCGGCAACCAGAGCGCCAGCGTCCAGAATTTCGGCATGGGCTCGGCGCTCGCCACCCTCATTTTCCTCTTCATCGTCGTCTTCGCGTCCATGCTGACCTTATGGCTGCGCCGTCGGGAGATTCAGTTTTGACCGCCCTGGCCAAATCCTCCGCGTCGCGCACTCCCATCTCCTTCGCCTTCCTGGCGCAGGTGATCCTGATCGCGAATTCCTTCATCATGCTCTATCCGGTCGTGGTGATGGTGCTCTCCGCCTTCAAGACCACGGGCGAGATCTTCGAGCATCCCTTCGCGCTGCCGGATTTCACGCAGGTCGGGAACTTCGCCAAGGTGCTCGGCGAAACCGCGATGCCGACCTATTTCATGAACTCGATCATCGTCACGGGCGCCTCGATCCTGCTGATCGTCGTGCTCGGCACCATGGCGGGCTATGCGGTGGCGCGCTATGAATCGCGCACCAACACCTTCATCCTGCTGTTCTTCCTGGCCGGGCTGATGCTGCCCCTGAAGCTCGCGGTGATCCCGCTCTTCATCCTGCTGCGCGACCTCAACCTGCTCGACAGCCGCTGGAGCCTCATCGTCACCTACACGGCCATCGGCCTGCCGTCCGCCGTGTTCATCATGGCGGGATTCCTCCGCTCGCTGCCCTCCGAGCTGGAGGATGCGGCGCGCATCGACGGCGCGTCGGAGCCGCGCATCATGTGGTCCGTCATGCTGCCGCTCGCGCGTCCGCCCATGGCGATCGCCGCGATCCAGAACGCGGTGCCGATCTGGAACGACTTCTTCTTCCCGCTGGTCTTCATCCAGACCGACGCCTACAAGACGCTGCCGCAGGGGCTCACCACCTTCATGGGCGAATACACCACCGATTGGGGCATGCTGTTCGCGGGCCTCACCATCGCGGCGGCGCCCATCACTCTTCTCTACATCGCCCTGTCGCGCCAGTTCATCCAGGGCATGACGGCCGGAGCTGTGAAATAGCATGCTGATCCCGAAAGGCGCCCTCGTCGTTTCCTGTCAGGCCCGCGCGGACAACCCGCTGCACGGGCCGGCCTACATGTCCGCCATGGCGCTTGCGGCCGAGGCCGGCGGCGCGAAGGGCATCCGCGCGAACGGCGCGGAGGACATCGCCGCCATCCGCGCCGTGGCGGCGCTCCCGGTCATCGGCATCGCGAAGGTGTGGGATGATCGCTTCCCGGTCTACATCACGCCCGGCTTCGAGGATGCCGTGGGCATCGCGCGGGCGGGCGCCGACATCATCGGCCTCGATGCGACGGCGCGTCCGCGCAACGGCGAACCGGTCGAGCGCCTGATCGCCCGCATCCGCGCCGAGCTTGGCAAGGAGGTTTTTGCCGATATCGCCATCCTCGAGGAGGGAAAGGCTGCGCATGCCTACGGCGCAACCTATGTGGCGACGACGCTCTCCGGTTACACGGAGGAGACGGCCGCGCGCAAAGGGCAGGGGCCGGACCTCGACCTTTTGGAGGCGCTCGTCGCCGCGCTCCCGATCCCCGTCGTCGCCGAAGGCCGCTTCGACACGCCCGATCTCGTGGCGGAAGCCTTCAAGCGCGGCGCGCATGCGGTGGTGGTGGGAACCGCCATCACCAATCCGCGCGAGATCACCAAGAAATTCGTCCAGGCCACGAAGAACTGGACTGCCTGAGGAGATCGGAATGGCCCATGTCTCGATCCGTGACGTCCGGAAGTCCTTCGGCTCCGTCTCCGTCATCAAGGGTGTCAATGTCGACATCCAGGACGGCGAGTTCGTCGTTCTCGTCGGCCCTTCGGGCTGCGGAAAATCGACCTTGCTGCGCATGATCGCGGGGCTCGAGGACATCAGTCGCGGCGAAATCCGCATCGGTTCGCGCGTCGTCAACGATGTCCCGCCGAAGGACCGCGACATCGCCATGGTGTTCCAGTCCTATGCGCTCTATCCGCATATGACGGTGGCGGAGAACATGGCGTTCTCGCTCAAGCTCAAGGGCGTGCCCGCGGCCGAGCAGAAGAAGCGCGTGGGGGAAGCCGCGAATTCCCTCGGCCTCACGCCCTTACTCGACCGCTACCCACGCCAGCTCTCCGGCGGACAGCGCCAGCGCGTCGCCATGGGCCGCGCCATCGTGCGCGATCCGCAGGTGTTCCTGTTCGATGAGCCGCTCTCCAATCTCGACGCCAAGCTGCGCGTGCAGATGCGCGCCGAGATCAAGGAACTGCACCAGCGCCTCAGGACGACGACGATCTATGTCACCCACGACCAGATCGAGGCCATGACCATGGCCGACAGGATCGTGGTGATGCACGACGGCGTGGTGGAGCAGATCGGCGCGCCCCTTGAGCTTTACGACCGTCCGGCCAACCGCTTCGTCGCGGGCTTCATCGGCTCTCCGGCGATGAACTTCATCGAGGGGCATCTCGGCCCGGACGGGCTCGTGATTCCGGGCGGCACGGTGCTGCCGCTCGAGATCAGGCCGGATGCCAGGCTCGGCGCGGAGATCGCCTATGGCATCCGCCCCGAGCACCTTCAGATCGCGCCGGCCGGAACGCCCGGGACCATTCCGGCGACGGTCTCGGTGATCGAGCCGACCGGTTCCGATACCACCCTGATCCTTAAGGCCGAGGGCGGCAACCTGACCGTCGTGCTGCGGGACCGCTGCGCCCTGAAGCCCGGCGAGGCCGTGGCCCTGAAGCCCGCCGCCCACCAGGCCCATCTTTTCGACGAGGACGGCAAGCGGATCGCAACCGTTTGAAAAAGCACACGCAAACGTGAAGGCACCGCCGGCGTTCTCGGGTGTACCTCTATTGCAGGGTTTAAAACGAGGGTTTCGCCGTGCTGATCCGCCGCTCATCCGACATCCTTCCCTCCGAGATCACGCCTCGGGAGGTCTATCTCACGCGGCGGCAATGGATGGCCGGTACCGCCGGGCTCGCCCTGGCGGCGGCTCTGCCGCAGGGCATCGAGGCCGCGCCGCTGCCAGCCGCCAAGAGCCCCTTCTCCACGGATGAGAAGCTCACGAGCCGCGAGGACGTGACGAGCTACAACAACTATTACGAGTTCGGCGTCGACAAGGACGATCCGGTGAAGAATGCCGGGTCGCTCAAGACCTCGCCCTGGACGGTGACGATCGACGGGCTGGTCGGCAAGCCCCAGGAAATCGGGATCGAAGACCTGATCAAGTCGTCGACGCTCGAAGAGCGCATCTACCGCATGCGCTGCGTCGAGGGCTGGTCGATGGTGATCCCATGGGTCGGCTTCCCGCTCGCCGATCTCATCAAACGTGCGGAGCCCCTCGGCAGCGCGAAATATGTCGCCTTCGAGACCGTCAGCCGTCCCGAGGAGATGTCCGGTCTGCGCTCCATCTTCCCCGTGCTCGACTGGCCCTATCGGGAGGGCCTGCGGCTCGACGAGGCCATGCACCCGCTCACCATCCTGGCGGTCGGGCTCTATGGCGAGACCCTGCCGAACCAGAACGGCGCGCCGATCCGGCTCGTCGTGCCGTGGAAATACGGCTTCAAGGGCATCAAGTCGATCACCCGCATCAGCTTCGTGGAGAAGCAGCCCCCCACCGCCTGGAACAAGCAGGCGCCTCACGAATACGGCTTCTATGCCAACGTGAACCCGAACGTGGATCATCCGCGCTGGAGCCAGGCGACCGAGCGGCGGATCGGGGAGGGGGGCCTGTTCGTGAAGCGGCGTCAGACATTGATGTTCAACGGCTATGCGGACCAGGTCGCGAGCCTTTACCAGGGCATGGACCTGCGCAAGTATTACTGATGCACGGAAAAGCCTCCATCCCGGGCGCGAAGAAGGGCTTTTCTCTTCCTCAGGTGCCGAAGATCCTCGTCTATCTGGTCGGCTTCATTCCGGCGGTGTGGCTGTTCTATGCCGGCATTACCGATCAGCTCGGGGCCGACCCGATGCGCTATCTCGAGCAGGCGCTGGGCCTCTGGGCCCTGCGCTTCCTCATCGCGACGCTGACGATCACGCCGCTGCGCCAGCTTGTCTCCATCAACCTGCTGCGCTATCGCCGCGCTCTCGGGCTCCTCACGTTCTACTATGCGCTCCTGCATCTCGTGACCTACACGGTGCTCGACCAGGGGCTCGATTTCGCGGCCATCGGGGCCGATATCGTGAAGCGGCCCTACATCACCATCGGCATGGCGACCTTCGTCATTCTCGTGCCGCTGGCGCTCACCTCGAACAACGCCGCGATCCGGCGCCTGGGCGGGCAGGCCTGGGCGAAGCTGCACCGCCTCGTCTATGTGGCCGCCATCGGCGCGGCGCTTCATTTCCTTCTCGTGGTCAAGTCCTGGCCGATGGAACCGATGGTCTATGCGGCCATCGTCGTCATCCTGCTCGGCTACCGCCTTGTCCGCTCCCTGGGGAGGGCCCCCGCTCCCCGCCGCCGCCCCGCTTGAAGCCTCGGGCGGGTCGGCTAGGATGCCTGTCAGGCAGGGCGAATGGAATCCCTTCCCAGCCTCATTCTGAGAGTCGGGCTCATGAAGCGCTGTGCCGCCCTCTCCCCCTTGTGGGGGAGAGTCGGAGAGGGGGGTGCTGGCGCCAGACCTTCAGAGGCTCGCGCTCACACCCCCACCCCTGCCCCTCCCCACAAGGGGGAGGGGGAAAAGCGTGGCGCTTGTTGAGCCCGCCTCTCAGGATGTAGGTCTTGGGGGTGAAATGCGGGTAAAGAGATTGGGCGACAGATGATCCGGATAACGCCACGCAAAATGCGTCCCCTTCTCAACGCGCTGGTTCTGGGGCTGTCTCTCACATGCTCCACCATTCCCGCTCACGCGAAGGACGTCGTGGTCTTTGCCGCCGCGAGCCTCAAGAACGCGCTCGACGATGCCGCTGCGGCCTGGAAGCAGGAGACCGGGAAAACGGCGGTCATCTCCTATGCCGCGAGCAATGCGCTCGCCCGGCAGATCGAGGCGGGCGCGCCCGCGGACATCTTCTTCTCCGCCGATCTCGATTGGATGAATTTCGTCACTTCGAGGAATTTGATCCGCTCCGAGACGGGCACGAATCTGCTCGGCAACAGCCTCGTCTTGATTGCGCCGAACGATGCGAATGTGCAGGTCTCTCTCCAGTCCGGCGTCGATCTCGCCGCCGCTCTCGGCGACAGCCGTCTCGCCATGGGGCAGGTGGACGCCGTGCCGGCCGGAAAATACGGTAAGGCTGCTCTCGAAAAGCTCGGTGCATGGGAGGGCGTGAAGGACAAGGTTGCGCAAACCGAGAATGTGCGGGCCGCGCTTCTGCTCGTGTCCCGCGGCGAGGCTCCGCTCGGAATCGTCTACAAGACCGATGCGGTCTCCGATCCGAGCGTGAAGATCGTGGCGACCTTTCCCGAAGGCACTCATCCGCCCATCGTCTATCCGGTCGCGGCGACGAGGTCTTCCAGCAATGCGGACGCGGAATCCTTCCTGTCATTTCTTCGTTCCGGTCGCGCAAAGCCCCTGTTCGAAAAGCAGGGCTTCACGTTCATGAACAGTCCGGGTTCCGGCTCGTGACGGACTGGTTGTCTCCCGAAGAATGGATGGCCGTTCGCCTGAGCCTCAAGGTGGCGCTCGTCGCCATGGCCGCGAGCCTCGTTCCCGGCATCGCCATCGCCTATCTGCTGGAGCGCGGACGCTTCTGGGGGCGGCAGGCGCTCGACGTGCTGGTGCATCTGCCGCTGGTGCTGCCGCCCGTCGTCGTGGGCTATGCGCTGCTTCTCGGTTTCGGCAGGCGCGGTCCGATCGGCGCGATTCTCGCCGAACAGTTCGGCATCGTCTTCGCCTTCCGCTGGACGGGGGCGGCGCTCGCCTGCGCCATCATGGGCTTTCCGCTGCTCGTGCGCGCCATTCGCCTCTCGCTCGAAATGGTCGATCGCAAGCTTGAAGATGCGGCGGGCACACTGGGCGCACATTCCGTCTGGATTTTCCTCACCGTGACCCTGCCGCTGATCCTGCCCGGCATCATCGCCGGCATGGTTCTCTCCTTCGCGAAGGCGATGGGCGAATTCGGCGCCACCATCACCTTCGTGTCGAACATTCCCGGCGAAACGCAGACCCTCCCCACCGCCATCTACACCTTCACGCAGGTGCCGGGCGGCGAGGGCGGCGCATTGCGTCTCACCCTCGTGTCGGTTCTCATCTCCGTTGCGGCGCTCTGGGTGTCGGAGTGGATGGCGCGGCGCGTCAGGCGGAGGTTTCTCGCCTGATGATCCTCGATATCGACGTCACCCGCCGGCAGGGCAATTTCATCCTCGACGCGCGATTCCAGTCGGATGGGCGCCTGACGGCCCTGTTCGGACCGTCGGGCTCCGGCAAGACCACCCTCGTCAACATCATCGGCGGGCTCCTGCGGGCGGATGCCGGGCGCGTTCTCGTGAACGGGCGCACGCTCGTGGATACGCAGAAGGGCATCTTCGTGCCGATCCATCGGCGCAGGATCGGCTATGTGTTCCAGGAAGCGCGCCTCTTCCCGCATCTGAATGTGCGGCAGAACCTGCTCTTCGGGCGCTGGTTCACGCCGAGGCACGAGCGAAAGGCGAGTTTCGATGCGATCGTCGACATGCTGGGGATCGGCGCTCTCCTGAGCCGCTGGCCCGCCACGCTCTCCGGCGGAGAAAGGCAGCGCGCGGCCATCGGCCGCGCGCTTCTCGCGGATCCGCATCTTCTGCTCATGGACGAGCCGCTGGCCTCGCTGGACGAGGACAGAAAGGCCGAGATCTACCCCTATATCGAGCGGCTGCGGGACGAGGCGAACGTGCCCATGGTACTCGTGAGCCATTCCGTTCCGGAGATCGCAAGGCTCGCGACCTCCATCGTGGTTCTGGACAATGGCCGAGTCACCGCATCGGGCCCGGCCTCGGAGATCGTGCGGCATACGAGGCTTTTCCCGCATACGGGACCGGGCGAGGCCGGCGCCCTGGTCGAAACGCGCGTGCTCCGGCATGAAGATGCCTATGGCCTCACCATTCTCCAGGCGGCCGCCGGTCCGCTGACCGTGTCCCGCATGAATCTGCCCACAGGGGCGCCCGTGCGCGTGCGCCTGCGGGCGAGGGACATCATGCTGTCGCTCGGGCCACCGGAGGGGACGAGCGCGCTCAACGTGCTGCCCGGCATCATCACCGCCATCGAGGCGGTGGATGCCGCCAGCATGGATGTGGCCCTCGATTGCGGGGGCGATGCCATCGTCGCGAACGTCACCCGCAAATCCGTGGAACGGCTCGGCCTCAAGGTGGGCCGCGAGGTCCAGGCCATCGTCAAGAGCGTGGCTTTCGACCGCGAGGCCCTTGGCTCCGTGCAGGCAGTGAATATCTGAGACCTATCCCGGAGGTTGCGCCTTCGCCTTGAGCGTGTAGCCTGCCACAAGCATTGTCCAGTGTGAGATAATATCATGAACGAACAGCTCCGCAGCCCGTCCGATGCCACATCCCACGCCCAGCTGCTCGACCGCCTGGCCGAAGTGGCGGTTCGGGTGGGCCTTGGCCTCAAGGAGGGGCAGGAGGTCGTCATCACCGCTCCGCTCGAAGCCGTCGCCCTCGTGCGCCGCATCACGGAACATGCCTATAAGGCCGGCGCGTCCCTCGTGACCACCCTGTTCTCGGACGAGGAGGCGACCCTCATGCGCTACCGCCATGGCCGCGACGGGAGCTTCGACGTGGCGTCCGACTGGCTCTACGAGGGCATGGCGACGGCCTTCAGGAAGGGCGCGGCGCGGCTTGCGGTCGTGGGCGAGGATCCGGCGCTGCTTGCCAAGGAGGATCCGGACAAGGTCTCCCGCGCCAATCGCGCGCGCTCGAAGGCCTATATGCCCGCGCTCAACCTGATCGCCGGCTTCGACACCAACTGGACCATCGTCTCCGCCGCGACCCCGTCCTGGGCGAAGGCGGTGTTCCCGGACGATCCGGAGGATGTGGCCGTCGCGAAGCTGTGGCAGGCGATCTTCTCCGCTTCGCGCGTCGACGCGCCCGATCCGATCGCGGCCTGGGAGAAGCACAACGCGAATCTCCAGGCGCGCACCCGCATGATGAACGGGAAGAACTTCGCCGCGCTCCATTTCCGCGGCCCCGGCACGGATCTGCGCGTGGGTCTCGCCGACGGGCACGAGTGGAACGGCGGCTCGACCCATGCGAAGAACGGCGTCGTCTGCAACGCTAATATTCCGACCGAGGAAGTCTTCACCACGCCGCACAAGGACCGCGTGGACGGATACGTCACCAGCACCAAGCCGCTCTCCTACAACGGCACGCTGATCCAGGACATCCAGGTGACGTTCGAAGGCGGGCGCATCGTGGACGCCAAGGCCCGCACGGGCGAGACGGTGCTGGCGAAGGTGCTCGACACCGACGAGGGCGCGCGCCGCCTTGGCGAGGTTGCGCTGGTGCCGTTCTCTTCGCCGATCTCGCAGAGCGGGTTGCTGTTCTTCAACACGCTCTTCGATGAGAATGCGTCGAGCCACATCGCCCTCGGACAGGCCTACAGCAAGTGCATCCGCGGTGGCGGCAGCATGAGCGAGGAGGAGCTTGCCGCGCGCGGCGCGAACAAGAGCCTGATCCATATCGACTGGATGATCGGCTCCGACAAGGTGGACGTGGACGGCATCACGCAGGACGGCAAGGCCGAGCCGCTGATGCGCGGCGGCGAGTGGGTCGCCTGATCCGTTTCGAAGCACGGCACCGGCCTCAATAAGGCCGGTGCGCCCCTCAATCGAGTTCACGATGTCGGATAACGGTTCTCTTCAATCATCCCAGCCGCTCCTGTCGGTGAAAAACCTCTCCGTGGAGTTCGGGCGGGGGCCCGATGCCTTTCGCGCGGTCAAGGACGTGAGCTTCGACGTTCGGCCCGGCAGGACCCTGGCCGTGGTGGGTGAGTCCGGTTCTGGCAAATCCGTCACGTCGCTGGCGATCATGCGCCTCACCGATTATTCCGGCGGGCGGATCGTCGGCGGCGAGGTGCTGCTGCGCCGCGACGGGGCGGAGGCCATCGACCTGGTCAAGGCGCCGGACGATCAGGTCCGCGCGATCCGCGGCAAGGACATCGCCATGATCTTCCAGGAGCCGATGACCTCGCTCAATCCGGTCTTCACCATCGGCAACCAGATCGAGGAAGCGCTCCTGCTGCACGAGAACTTGGACGCGCGCGAGGCGCGCCTGCGTGCGCTGGATCTCCTGAAGAAGGTGCGCCTGCCCGATGCGGAAAGGCTGCTCGCGCGCTATCCGCACCAATTGTCCGGCGGCATGCGCCAGCGCGTGATGATCGCGATGGCGCTCGCGTGCAACCCGAAGCTCCTCATCGCGGACGAGCCGACCACCGCGCTCGACGTGACGATCCAGGCGCAGATCCTCAACATCATCCGCGACCTGCAGCAGGAGATGGGCACCGCCGTGATCTTCATCACCCATGACATGGGCGTCGTGGCCGAGATGGCGGACGACGTGGTGGTGATGTGGAAGGGCGAGAAGGTGGAGGAAGCGCCCGTGCGCGAGATCTTCGCCTCGCCGCAACATCCTTATACCCGCGCGCTGCTCTCGGCGGTGCCGCGCCTCGGCAGCCTGAAGGGCGAGCCCTATCCCAAGCGCATGCCCGTCACGGTGCTCGACGGCGGCGCGGCGAGGCAGGTGGGCGAGGTGCGCGAGCAGAAGACCGCCGATTACACGAAGCCGCTGCTGCAGGTGGAGAGGCTCACCACGCGCTTCGATGTCGGCAAATCATTCTTCGGGCGCGTCACGCATCGGGTGCATGCGGTCGAAGAGGTGAGCTTCGACATCTATCCCGGCGAGACCCTGGCGCTGGTGGGCGAGTCCGGCTCGGGAAAATCCACCATCGGCCGCACCCTGCAGCAGCTCGTCGAGCCCACCGGCGGCACGGTGCGTTTCGACAGGCGCGACATGGCGGCCATGAGCCATGCGGAACGCCGCCGGCTGCGGCAGGAGATCCAGTACATCTTCCAGGACCCCTTCGCCTCGCTCGATCCGCGCCACACGGTGGGCTACAGCATCGCGGAACCCATCGTGGTGCATGGCCTCATCAAGGAAAAGAAGGCCATCGAGCGGCGCGTGCACGAACTTCTGGAGCAGGTCGGGCTCCAGCCGCTTCACGCCAAGCGCTATCCCCACGAATTCTCCGGCGGTCAGCGCCAGCGCATCTGCATCGCGCGGGCCCTGGCGTGCAATCCCCGGCTCATCGTCGCGGATGAATCCGTCTCGGCCCTCGACGTGTCGATCCAGGCGCAGATCGTCAACCTGCTCATGGAGCTTCAGGAGAAGCGGCGGCTCTCCTATCTCTTCATCACCCATGACATGGCGGTGGTGGAGAAGATCAGCCATCGCGTGGCGGTGATGTATCTCGGTCAGATCGTCGAGCTCGGCAGCCGCCGGGCGATTTTCGAGAACCCGCAGCATTCCTATACCCGCAAGCTTCTCTCCGCCGTGCCGATCGCCGATCCGCAGCACCAGCGCGCTCCAACCCGCATCGAAGGCGAGATCCCGAGCCCGGTGCGGCCCGTCGGTCAGGAGCCGCTCATCCATCGCATGCGCGAGGTCGAGCCCGGCCATTGGGTCGCCCTCGAAGCGGACGCGTTTCGCGGCGCAGCGTGAGAACGGACGATGACGGTTCTTCTCGATCAACGCTTCGAACGCACCCTCGACAGGCTCGTGCGCGAATGGGGCAGCGGTGATTATCGGGGCGCGACGCTCGAAGCCTGGCTCTTCGAGGATGAGGAAGCGCGCCGCAGGGCGGAAGAAAGGCTCAAGGACGCGGGCGTGAACGCGCGGTTGCGCAGCGCCTACAAGCCGCTCGTCCACGCCTTCCTCGAGGAGATCGACACCAGCGAACTCGCCCGCGTCACGATCCGCTATCCGGTGCATGGGAGCGCCGATCCCGTCCGCTTCCTGTCGGAGGCCTATCCGCTGCCGGCGCTGCTCGAAGGCGTCGAAATCGTGTTCGAGCAGGGCGGCGAGGATCTGACCTACGAGGTGCGATGCGAGACCCGCGACGGGCGCATCGAGGAGCATGCGATCTTTGCGCCGAACCGTCTGCGCACGAACCATCTGGGCCAGCCCGATCTCGCCTGCACGGGCTGGATCAGGGCGACGAACCTGCCGGATGGCGCGGCGGATCGGGACGCGCCGCTGGAGACGGAGATCGAGCAGCTCTTTCATGCGGCGATGTTCGCGCTCATGACTCACGGCTGGCCGCTGCAGGAGCCCTATGCGGAAACCATCGCCATCGACGTGACGATTCCCGGCATCGAGCGGCCCCTGGGCTACGGCGATGAAGTGATCAGCACGCGCGAGGCGCTGCACGAGGATCTCTATTTCTCGGCGCTCGAGTGGTTTCATCACCAGGCCGGCCGCCCGCTCGACGACCGTCGCCTGATGCCGGGACAGATCGTGCCGGATATCCGCGCCGGGGAGGGCGACGCCCATCTCCGCGTCGCCCTCAGCAGCTTCGCGCCGCCGCGGGATCCCGCAAGGCCGGTGCAGGACCTGGAGATTGCGGAGGCCCCTCCGGGGCTCGCGCAGATCGAACAGGAACTCGCCGCGCTTCCGGGCGAGACCTTCGCGGCGACGTCACGCGAGGGGCGTCCCGTGCGTGGTCTTTACCGGCGCGGCACGCGCCCGGCCGTGCTCGTCACCGGCGGGCAGCATGCCAACGAGACCTCCGGTCCCGTCGGCGCCTTCCGCGCCGTGCGCCGACTGCTGGCGAACCCGGAAGCCAATGTCGCCTTCATTCCCGTGGAGAACCCGGACGGCTATGCCCTGCACGGACGTCTCTGCGAGGGCAATCCGCGCCATCTGCATCATGCGGCGCGCTATACCTCTCTCGGCAACGATCTCGAATATGGGCCCGACGAACCGGTCTATGAGATCGGCGCGCGGCGAAAGGCGCTGGAGCTGTCCCGCGCGCAGCTGCACGTCAATCTCCATGGCTATCCGGCGCATGAATGGACGCGACCCTTCACCGGCTATCTGCCGCGCGGCTTCGAGCAATGGGCTCTGCCGCAAGGCTTCATGCTCATTCTGCGCCATCATCCCTCCTGGGTCCACGAGGCGCGGATCCTGATCGACGCCGTCACGCGTGGGCTCTCGGCCGTGCCGGGACTGGCCGATTTCACGCGGCGGCAGCTCGACCTTTACGCGATTCATTCCGGCCCGCCGGCGCATGAATTGATCAACGACGTACCTTGCCTCGTGCTGGCGCAGGAGCGCCACCCGACGCCGCTCACGCTGATCACGGAATTTCCCGACGAGACCATTTACGGCGAGGCCTACCGCTTCGCTCATACGGCGCAGATGGCGGCCGTGATCGCGGCCGAGGAAGCCTTCGCCACCATGATGCAGGCGCAAGCCTGACGATACCGGAACAGGAGTCACGACCCGCCGTTAGTGGAGAAGTTTTCCTCCACAGACCAAGGTGTGATCATGGCCCGGCTTTCCTGGAAGCAGAACGAGAACGACGCCTCGATCAAGGAGGCCATCGCGGTCGTGCGCGACCATGCGGAGCCGTTGCCGTTGCTCGACGATCAGGACGCCTTCGGCGAGATGTTCGACCGCTTCGCCGATGCCAAGGTCGTCCTTCTGGGCGAAGCGACTCACGGCACATCCGAGTTCTATCGGGCCCGCGCGGCGATCACGCGGCGGCTCATCGAGAAGCATGGCTTCAACATCGTGGCCGTCGAGGCCGATTGGCCGGATGCCGCGCGCATCGATGCCTATGTCCGTCACCGCCATGTTCCCGAAGGCGACGATGCCGCCTTCGCGCGCTTTCCCACCTGGATGTGGCGCAACGAGGAGGTCTATGACTTCGTCAACTGGCTGCGCGCTCACAACAAGGATCGCGCGGAGGACGATCGCGCGGAGTTTCGCGGTCTCGACGTCTACAGCCTGAACTCCTCCATCCGCGCCGTGCTCGACTATCTCGACAAGGTCGATCCGGAGGCCGCTCGGGAGGCGAGGGGGCGCTATGGCTGCCTGAGCCCCTGGCAGTCGGATCCCGCGCGCTATGGGCGCGCCGTGCTGACGGGTCAGAAGAAGCCCTGCGACGAGAAGCTCCTGCGCCAATTGCAGGCCATTCTCGACAAGCGCATCGAGTATCTCGAGAGCAACGACGGCGAGCAGTTCTTCGATGCGGTGCAGAACGCCAAGATCGTTCACGCGGCGGAGCACTACTACCGGATCATGTACGAGGGCGCGACGGAATCCTGGAACCTGCGCGACCGGCACATGTTCGACACGCTCCAGAGCCTGCTGGCACGTCGGGAGAACGCCAGGGCCGTGATCTGGGCGCACAATTCCCATATCGGAAACGCCGCCGCGACCGCCATGGGATGGCAGGGCGAGTTCAATATCGGCGAGCTCTGCCGCAAGGCCTATCGGCACGAAGCCGTGCTCATCGGCTTCGGAACGGACCGGGGCACGGTCGCCGCCGCCGACGATTGGGACGAGCCCATGCAGGTCAAGGACGTCGTTCCCGCCCGCCCGGACAGCCACGAGCGGATCTTTCGCGATACGGGCCTGCCATGCTTCCTCACGGATTGGCGAGAGAATCTCCAGGAGGATTTGCAGAACGCGCTCTCCCGCCCGCGCCTGGAGCGCGCCATCGGCGTGGTCTACCGGCCGGACACGGAGCTCTACAGCCACTATTTCGAGGCCATCATGGCCGAGCAGTTCGACGCCTTCGTCTGGTTCGACGAAACCCGCGCCGTCACGCCGCTCACCCATGCCCATGGCCAGGGCATGCCGGAGACCTATCCGTTCGGGCTGTGAGGCCCGGATGCCGTCCCCACTGTGCCCCCGAGGCTGGACGTCCGACCCGCGCGGGTTGGACAGCGGCTCAGCAGAGGCGGGCTCCGGGAAGTGCCTCATTTTCCCTCCCCACCGATCCCGGCTGTTGCCGAGATTGGACGATGCGGGCGCAACGCGGTCTTCCCTCTCCCTTGCGGGGAGGGACAAAGGGTGGGGTCGCAAAGTCGGAGCGCGGCGCTTCATCCAGACAGCACAACGAGCCCTACCAGCATCCCCTCTCCCGGGCGGGAGAGGGGCAGGGGTGAGGGGGCGTCCTCTCCGGAAAGCGCACATCCCTCACCCGCCGCGCTGACGCGCGTCGACCTCTCCCGCACGGGAGAGGTGAGCATGCGTCTCGCTGGTTTGGCCGCTCACCCGGTCGTTCGACCCCCACCCCTCCCCCTTCCCGCAAGGGGGAGGAAACAAGCGTGGCGCCTCATCCTGACAGCGATCCCGGATCGGCTGACGCCGTCCGGGATGACACGCTCTCTCCCCCGCTCGTCATCACCGGCCTTGTGCCGGTGATCCCGCTTGGTTGAGGCGCAGCGATTGTCCGGTCCTTCGTCGCCGCCTCTTCCACGTCATCACCGGCCTTGGGCCGGTGATCTCGATTATGTGGGGCGCGGCGCCTTTCCGATCGGGATGGCCGCGACAGGCCCGGCCATGACGTGGTGAGGGACAGAGGGTGAGAGGCGCGGAGACGCGAGCCTGTGGACAATGTTCCTCGTTTGTTCTTGACACGGATGCTCATCTGAACTATGTTGCATGCATCCCGGCCCGACGAGGGGCGCGCTCGCGAGGC
>Ga0182741_1001196_pt1 | contig 35075 bp, 22 predicted proteins | sample eDN5th37CBELigOP_FD_128874 | JGI IMG/M metagenome (GOLD analysis project Ga0182741, IMG submission 128874) | Enriched Organic Plus compost microbial communities from Emeryville, California, USA - eDNA 5th pass 37_C BE-Lig OP (version 2) (version 2) ... | reverse complement strand
CCCGGAGACGGCGGCGCTGCTGCGGCGGCTGATGCAGGAGCGGGGTCTCGAGGTGCCGCCCGAGGGACGCACGCTCGACTCGATCTGCATCACGGACGTCTGCAAGCCCGGCTACCAGCCGTAAGCCGGTCGTCGACGCGGTGCATGCAGCAGGGCCGGGCCATCCGCGGCCCTGCCTTCCTTCTTCCTACGGGACCCGGCCGCCCGCCATCCCGAGGCGGGGCGGGCTCGCAAAGCTGCACCGGGCGTACGATTTCCGTTATCGTGTCGCCTGCACGACGTGGCGCGCTACGGCGTGCCCAGCCGAGCTCGATGTGCATCCGGCCGCGCTCGGCGACGAAGAGGGGAGTTCCAGTATGAGTGATGCAGCGAACAGCGCGGGCCGAACAGGCTCGGCACTGAGCCGTCGCGCATTCATCGGTGGTTCCGCGGCACTGGCCGGATCGGCCGTCCTCGGGGGATGCTCGGGAGGCGAGCCCTCCTCGGCGCCGTCGTCGGACCGGCTCGCGCTCACGTTCCTGACGATCCTGCCGCCGCAGAGCCTGACGTTCGCTGCGGAGCTCCTCGCAGACGCGGGCGGCCACTTCGCGAACCATGGCCTCGACGTGAGGTTCGAGTTGACGCGGGGCTCCGCGCAGGCGATCCAGCTCGTGCTCGCGGGACGCGCGCCGCTCACGCGGATCAGCCAGATCGAGGGCATGCGCGCGGCGGCGAACCGCGGCGCCCCGCTCATGAACGTCGGCATGGTCTTCAAGGATTCGACGATCCGCTACGTGTCGAGCAAGGCGAGCCCGCTCCTTCGGCCCGAGGACTTCGTCGGCAAGATGATCGGCATTCCGTCCGCGGGCGGCTCGAGCGAGCTCGAGCTCGACCTCTTCCTCGCCGCCGGCGGCGTCGATCCCGCGAGCGTGCGGCGACAGGTCGTCGGCCTCACGCCCGGCGTGTTCAATCTGGTCGAGCAGGGCCGGATCGCGGGCTACGCGGTGAGCATCGACACGGCGAAGATCATCTTGAGTCAGCAGGAGAACGCCGTCGTGCTGAACCCGGGCGAGTTCATCAGCTCGGGCGGGCAGTTCTACATGACGTCGGTTACGGGGCTCGAGCAGCACCGGGAGGCGATCCGACGGTTCATCGCGGGCGTGCACGACGCGCTCGCGTTCATGCTCGCGGACGAAGGATTCGATCGCACGCTCGAGGTTCTGCGCAGCAAGTATTCGTTCGACGGGCTCAACGACCCGGTCATCGCGAAGGAGAGCCTCAGGGAGTACACGAGCGTGTGGACCGCCGCGGGCGAGGAGAATCTGCTGCTGACCGTGCCGGAGCGATGGCACCGCGGATACGAGGAGCTCGTCGCCGCGGGGCTCGCCGAGCCCGGCGCGTCGCCCGACGAGTGGTTCACGAACGAGTTCGTCGGGCGAGCGTAAGGATCGCGAGCACCCCACGGTAAATGTCGATCGATGACGCAACAGGGATTGAAAGCGACAGGGACGCCGGACATCGCTGCTGAGCGCGCAGGCGGGCAGACGTCGGTGGAGGCACCCGCCGAGCTCGAGCTCGTCGGGGTCAGCAAGGAGTTCCACTCGCGCAGCGGCTCGGTCGTTGCGCTGAAGGACGTCAATCTGACGATCCGTCGCCGCGAGTTCGTCGCGCTCGTGGGGCGCTCCGGCTGCGGCAAGACGACGATGCTGCGCATCCTCGCGGGCCTGACGCACGCGACGCGAGGGAACGTGCTCGCCGGCGGCCGGCCCCTCTGGCGTGACGGCGGCCGGGATCCGGAGACGGTCGGGCGGCTCGGGATCGTGTTCCAGGACGCGCACCTGTTTCCGTGGTATTCGGTCGAGGAGAACATTGCGCTGCCCTTGAAGCTGCGCGGCGTCGGCAAGGCGGAGCGTCTTGCGCGCGCGCACGAGCTCTGCGCGCTCGTCGGCCTTTCGGGCTTCGAGCGCTCCTATCCGCGCGAGCTCTCGGGCGGCATGCGGCAGCGCGCCGCAATCGCGCGCGCGCTCAGCTATCGGCCGGGCGTCCTGCTGATGGACGAGCCGTTCGGCGCGCTCGATGCGCTGACGCGCGAGAAGATGAATCTCGAGCTCCAGTCGCTCGCGCTCGCGTCCGAGTCGACCGTCGTGCTCGTCACGCACTCGATCCGCGAGGCCGTGTTCCTCGCCGATCGCGTCGTGCTGCTGTCGCCGCGGCCGGGCCGAATCCGCTCGATCACCGAGGTCGACTTTCCGCGGCCGCGGCCGCTCGAGGTCGAGGCCGAGCCGCGCTTTCAGGAGATCGTCAGGACGCTGCGCCGGCAGCTCGACGAGGAAACGTGATGCCAAGCCGAGAGCAGCTCATGAAGTTCCTGCCGTGGATCAGCACGCCGGTGCTGATCGTGGTCATTCTCGCCGCGTGGAAGCTCGCCGTGTCGCTCGGCGTATCGCGGTACACGCTGCCGCCGCCGGGAGAGGTGTGGGCGGCGCTGCTCGAGCTGATGCGACGACCCGACGTATGGACCGTGCACATGCGCACGACGCTCGTCGAGGCGGTCGCCGGGTTCGGCATCGGGCTCTTCTCCGGCGTGATCGTCGGCGCGGTGCTCGGGCGGGTCGTGTGGCTCGAGCGGGCGGTGCGGCCGATGGTCGTCGCGCTGCAGGTGATCCCGAAGGTCGCGCTCGTGCCGCTCTTCGTGATCTGGTTCGGCTTCGGCATGACGTCGAAGGTGATCATCGCGGCGATCCTCGCGTTCTTCCCGATCATGCTGAACGTGCTGCTCGGCGTGCGTTCGGTCGACCCCGGGCATCGCGACGTGATGACGAGCTTGAACGCGGGCCGCTGGCAGACGTTCTGGGCGCTCGAGTTCCATAGCACGCTGCCGTACGTGTTCGCGGGCATGGAGGTCGGCATCGTGTTCGCCGTGATCGGCGCGATCGTCGGCGAGTATCTGGGCGGGAACGAGGGGCTCGGCTTCCTCGTCGTCGACACGCTGAACGCGCTGAACGCGCCCGAGCTGTACGCGGTGATCGTGCTGCTCGCGGTGCTCGGCTACCTGCTGTTCTTCGCCGTGAACGTCGCGAAGCGCCTGATGATCCCCTGGCACGAGTCGGTCTCGCTCAAGGACATCACCTGAACGAAATCGGGGTCAGCGAAATTGGGGTCAGAGCCCTTTTACTCAGTCTAAGCGAGATGGCTCTCATCGATCCCTGACGTTAGGTCGCTTAGACTGAGTAAAAGGGCTCTGACCCCAATTTCGCTGACCCCAGAAGCACGGCGAGCCCATTTCCCTCATCGAGAAATGGGCTCTGACCCCGATTTTCTACTCTTACACCGAGCCCTTCTCGCGCCACGTGCCGGCCGCGTAGCTCTCGCGCGCGACGCGCGAGTAGGGCACCGGCGACACGACGACACGGATCTCGGCCTGACGGTGCTTCTCGGTCGACGTCTTCTCCGTATCGTCGGGCTCGCCCCAGACGAGCGTCAGCACATCGCCGATCTCGACGTCGGGATCGACGACGCCGAGCGACAGCAGCCGACGCTCGTTGAACGAGTAGCCGTTGAACATCGACATGCCGACGCGCTTGCCGTCGCGCAGGATCAGGTCCGCGGTCGACGACGCATAGTTCGGCTGCGGGAAGTCGATCCACTTGGCGGGAGTGCCCTCCTGGAACGCCGTCGAGATGACCTTCAGCACGTCGTCACTGTTCCACTCGAACGTGACCTTCTTCCGGTGCGGCTTGTCCTTCATCTTGACGAGCGCGTCCTTGCCGATGAAGTCGTCCTTCTTCCAGCCGATATAGAAGCTGTAGCCGAGCTCGAACGGAGTGACGTAGTAGTCCTCGATGTTGTCGCTGACGAAGCTGCCGCCGAGCGAGCCGACTGCCTCGTAGCTGTCGGCGCCGAGCCAGTCACGATAGTCCTTGAGCATGCCGTCGCCGCTGTAGATGCCGGGCAGCGGGGACGGAATCCAGCCCGACTCGAGCGTGTTCGTCGAGTACGCGCGGCTGCCGACGAAGCGCAGGTCGACGCCGATGTCTCGCGCGGCCTGCGCGATCGTCGACTGGATGTAGTGCTTGTCGGCGTAAGGCCCCCAGAGCTCGAGGCCGGGCACGCCGGCCATGCCGTGCCGCAGCGCCCGCACGCGGCGGGAACCGACGTTGATCCAGTCGACGTGGAAGAACTTGATATCGGGGACGGGGCCGCCGTTGACCTTCTCGAGGATCCTGTTCGCTTCCGGACCTTGGACCTGGAAGCGGTAATGCGTGCGGTAGATCGCCTTGCCGTCGGGACGGCTGTCGGAGCGCGGATCGTACGTGAGCCGCACCTTGAACGAGCCGACCGCCGCCTGGAAGCGAACCCAATTCGCCGTCGGCGAGCGGCCGACGAGCACGAACTTATCCTCACGCTCGCGGAAGATGATCATGTCGCCGATCACGTGGCCGGCGGGCGTGACGGGCACGAAGTGCTTCGCGCGGTTCAGGTCGAAGTTCGCGAAGCTGTTGATGCCGACGTACGACAGCAGCTTCTCTGCGTCGGGACCCTCTACGATCAGCTCGTCCATGTGGTGCGTCTGATCGAAGAGGACCGCGGATTCTCGCCACGCTCGCTGCTCGTCGCGCCAGTTCGAGAACTCGGGCGCGACCACCGGGTACACGTAGATGCCGGATTTCGAGTTTCTCAGCAGCTTCACGGCGCTGCCGGCCGCCTGGATCAGAGACGTGAGATTGTTAGTGCTCATCATGTGCTCCTGTGAGAATTAGGACGGAGCCGAGGCTTCGCCCGGCCGCTGCCTCATTGTCATGGTCCGGCTGATTCTCGCCAGCGCGGATCGCCGAAAGGATCCTCGCGCCCCCAGACGCGATTCACGCCGAACGCATCAGCAAATGCCGAGGTCGGCCGCTGGTTGGGCGGGCAGTTTACCAGCGCCGAGCAGGGTGGGCATGGTGCCTCCACTGCTAGCAGCCCATGCGCGGGAAGTCGCGACGTCGGACGGCTGCGGCCTCGCGAAATGGGCATCGAGCGGCCCACGCGTCGTGCGAAGCGGCTCGGTGCGGCGCTCCGAGAGCGCCGTGCGGGCCAGGGCGCCGGGCCCTCCCGGCGCCGATCGCGCAGCGACGGCGTCCTAGAGCGCGTCCAGCGTCAGCGGGACCGTCGCGTCCGCCCAGGCGTCTTCGAGCTGCGCGTGCACGAGCGCGGCCTCGTCCATCCGGTCCTGCGCGATCAGGGACTGCTCGAGCCCGAAGAGCAGGCGGCCGTCGCGTGGGTAGCGCGCCAGCGTCTCGCGGAACAGCGCTTCGGCCTCGGCCGCCCGCCCGCTTTCGAGGAGCGCCGCCGCGAGCGACTGTCGCACCGGATAGAACCAGGCCGGAGGCTCGTCGTACTGGATCGCGCGCTCGAGCTCGACCGCGCGCCGCCACTCGTCGATCGCGCGGTCGCGCTCGCCGCGTGCCTCGGCGATTTGCGCGGCGAGCATCGCGGACGCGAGTGCGAGGAGGTCGGCGCTCTTGTTGTTCAGCAGGTACTGCGACTCTTCGGGTACCGCCGCACGCTCGCGCTCGAAGCGGGCCTGCTCGGCCTCGGCACGCCGGACGTCGCCTTGACCCGCATAAGCCATCGCCCTCGCGTAGCGCCAGAACGCGTGCTCGAGCGCGCGTGCCGCGATCGGCTCGCGTGCCTCGATGATCTCGCCCCAACGGTTAAAGCGCAAGTCGACCATCAGCGGATAGAGCCTGAAGCCCTCGAGCATCTGCATCTCGAGGTCGTAGTCGCCGACCCTGGCGGCCATCTCCTCCGCCGCGGCCTTCGCCTCCTCGTAGCGGCCCTGCTGCGCGCGCGCATACGCGACGAAGTGAACGTTGTGCGTCGCGTACATCAGCGGGTACATCCCGGTCGCGCCGGTTCGCTCGATGAACGCGTTGTCGGCCTCGATCGCTTTCACGTTCGTGTCGGCGGCGAGCTCGTAGTCGCCCGTCTGCAGGAAGATGTGCCCGGGCATGTGCACGAGGTGCCCGGCGCCTGGCACGAGCGTCATGAGCCGCATTGCGCTCGGAATCGCCCGCTCGAGGTTCGGCGATGCCTCGACGGCGTGGATATAGAAGTGGTTCGCGCCGGCGTGATCGGGATTGCGCTTCAGCACGGATTCGAGCACTGCGACGAGCTCGAGCGTGCCCGGCGCGGGCTCGCCGTCCGCCGTCCAGAGCTGCCACGGCCGAAGCATCATCAGACTTTCGGCGAAGAGCGTCGCGGCGTCGAGATCGTCCGGAAAGCGTGCGGCCATCTCCCGCATCGCGTCGCTGTAGTCGCGATGGTACGCGAGCCAGTCGGACTCGGGGTCCGCCGACGGATACCTGCGCGCGATCGCGTCGATGTACGCCTGCTCGCGCGGGCTCGCGCGTTCCGCGCGCTCGCGCGCGTTCCGCACGGCGTCGAAAGTCGCCTGGGCGCGCGCCTCGTCGACCTGCGTGTCGTTGTAGTTCGGACCGATCGCGAAGGCGAGGCCCCACCACGGCATCGGCGCGTCGGGATCGAGCTCGGCGGCGCGGCGGAAGTAGCGCGCGGCCTCGTCGTGATTGAACGCGTAGAGGAGCGCGATGCCTTGATCGAAGTAGATCTGCGCTTCCGGATTCGACGTCGTGATCGCGAAGTGGTGGCCGCCGAGGTCGGGATAGAGCTCCTGTGCCGCCGGCGACGCGGTCTCGTGGCCGGCATGCTGCGCGTGCGCGTCGGCGGCGAGCATCGCGGCCGCGATCGCGGCCGGCAGCGCGACGAGGAAATCGGACGGGACCGGGGAACGGGTGTCGTGGCTCATGCGGCTCTCCCGTTGGTGTCGCCGCTATTGGGGCGGAGATTATACCGCCATCGTCGCCACGAAAGTCTCGTCTGCGAGTCTATCAAGCAGCCCGGCGCGCCGCGGCGCGTCCGAGCCGTCGGAAGCCGAGCACGAGCCCGATGCCGCTCGATACGAGCGCGCCGAGGCCGAGCACGATCATGCCGATGTCCCAAAGCGGGCGACGCCCGTGCCAGAACTTGAAGTCGAAGCTGTGCAATCCGTTGAAGAGCCACCTCTCGATGCGGCTCAGGCGGTGGACCTCGGAGACGATCCGGCTCTTGTACGGGTCGACGTAGAGCCATGTCTCGAGCGGATCGTCGAGCTCGATGCGAAGCACCGGCAGCGGCAGGCGCCCGGCGCGCGAGTAGTAATAGTCGTCGTAGTCGGAAAGAAGCACGATGTTCGCCGGGCGAACGTCGGGCGGCAGCACGCTCGTCAACCGGCCGACGATCTCGTCCGTCGCGAAGGGCCCGTCGCGCACGGAGAGCGTGCTCGCGGCGACGAGCAGCTCCCCCGCAGCGCGGCGGCCGACGATGTTATAGGGCTGATGCAGCCGCTCGCGGCGCAGGATGTCCTTCGCGGGACCTGCGGGCGACGTGCGCGCGATGTAGTAGGGCTCGCCGTGGATGCGCACGAGCTCGAGCTCCTTCAACACACGTCCGCCGAGGAGCGCCGTCCAGCCGTCCGCATCGAAGCGTCCGAAGCCGTCGAGCTCGAGCGGGCCGCCGCTCAGCGCATCACGGCGCACGGCGAGGCCGCGTTCGTTCGTCCACGCGAAAGGCTCCATCGACATGAGCCCGCTGAACGCCCACGTCAGCGCGAAGAGACCGAACAGCACGCCGAAGACGTAGTGCCAGCGCATCCACCCGCGATAGCGGATCGATGCGGAGAGCTTGAACGGCTTGCTCCGCCTGAACTGCACGAGGCCGAGCACGAGACCGAGCGCGGCGAGCACGCAGGCGAGGGCGGACGTGGCGACGACTGTCCAGTACCACAGCGGCTGGTTCGTTCTGAGCGGCGTGAAATAGAACCAGTGCGGAATCGTGCCCGCCCACGCGAGGGCGCGGGTCCGCGTCGTCGTCGCGAGGACGACCTCGCCGCGCTGCGGTGACACATAGACTTCCGTTCCGCGCCCGTCGTCGACGGCGAGCTTGTGAAGCGGAAGCTCGCGCGCCAAGGTCAGCGTCCACTGGTCCACCTGCGTCACGGTGCGGACGAAGCGGACGGCTTCGGGCGGCACGCCGACGAAGCGCGCGGCGACCGATCGGGAGGTTTCCGGATCGAGCGGCTCGAGCACGTCGCCGTTGTCCGCGAATACCGTCGTCGAATAGGCGCCCGTGCCGAAGCGATACGCGGGCCGTCCCAACACGGTCAACAGCGCCGTCGAACCCGGTGCGCTCACGGATACGAGCGCGCGTTCCGCGGCCTCGGCGGCCGATAGGCGCACGTCGTCGAGATCGATCGGATCGAGCCGCTCGAGGCGCCGCTCCGCGTCGAGCTGCGGCATACCGCCTGCGTACATCATCACGATGCCGGACACGATCCAGACGACGAACAGCACGCTCAGCGGAATGCCGAGCCAGCGATGCGTGATGATCAGAAGTCTTCGCATGAACATGGACGATCATCCTGCCGCGAGACGCGCCGACACGATCACAGCGTCGCGGCGACGGCGAAACTGTCTGAGTGGATGCACCATCACTCGGACGGGCTCTAGAGGTCTTCCACGCGGCCGTGCACGATGCGGCCGCCGACGATTGTCAGGACGGACGTGATCGACTTGATCGCTTCGTCCGAGGTCACGTCCTCGTCGAAGTAGTCCGCGGAGAGGACCGCGAGATCCGCGAGCTTGCCGGGCTCGATGCTGCCGAGCCGGTCTTCCTCCTCGAGGAACCAGCCGTTGGCCGCCGTGTAGAGCCGCAACGCCGTGCGGCGATCGAGCGTCTGCTCGCCGTTGATCGTCTCGCCGCGCGCGTTCTTGCCCGTTACGACGTAGTAGAGGCCGATCCACGGATTCATCGGCGAGATCTGCATGCCGTCCGAGCTCATGCCGACCGGAATCCCGCTCTCGACGAGCATGCGGAACGGCGGGCCGTTCTGCTGCGCGGTGCCGCTGATATAGCGCCAGCCGCCGAGGACGCTGACGCCGCCGCCGAGCGCGCGGAGCTTGTCCGCGTACTCGCGCGTGATGAACGGCGCGTGTGCGAGCACCCAGCGCAGCCCGACGATCCCCGGCGGATCGAGCGACGCGTGAATCCGCTCCCAGCCGTCGATGATCGTCACGTAGTCGTTCGGCGTCAGCGAGTGGTTCTCGTTGCGCCAGCCGGCCTCGGCGACGAGCCGCGTGCCGTTCTCCCACGCTTCCGTCGGCTGCATGATGATCGGGCTCGAGCCGGCGGTGAACTCCCCGATGCCGACGACGCGCAGCATATCGTCGCCGAACTCGGGGAAGACGTTCTCGAGCCGTGCGCGGAGGCCCGGCGTCGCCGGATCGTCCTCCATGTGCAGGAAATTGATTCGGACGCGTTGGATCAGCGCGCCTTCACGATGGAGCGCGAGCAGCGCGTCGTACGCGCGATACGGATCGAAGTGCGCGGCGCCGTCGGCGTCCGTGCCCGTCGCGGGGAAACCGCCCTGGTCGAAGTGCGTCGTGAGCCCGAGGCTCGCCGCGTAGCGCAGCGCGTCGAGCGTGCCGCGCTTCTGATCCTCGAACGTCTGGAGGCTGCGGAGCGCGGCGAGCGCGCGCGTCGACGGATTCGGCATGCCGCCGCCGGCGAGCGAGCCGTCGTCGCCGACTTCGATCCCGCGGCTCGTGAAGAACTCGCGTCCGCGGCTGTTCGTCACCGCAGGCCCCGCGAAGGACATCTGGATGTAGACGGGATGATCCGGCGTGACCCGATCGAGCTCTTCGAGCGTCGGGAAGCGCGGCGCGTCGGGCGGCGGCACGAACTGGTTGATGTCGAAGCCGCCGATCGACGTGATCCATTCGCCGGGCGGCACCTGCCGTGCCTTCGCCGCGAGCGTTTCGAGCACATCGGCGATCGAGCGCGCGTTCTCGAGGCGCGTGTCGTGGCCCGGGCGCAGCCCGAGCAGCACGATGTGGTTGTGGTTGTCGATCAAGCCGGGGACGACCGTGCGCCCGCGGAGATCGATCGTCTGCGTGCACGGAGTAGGTCCGGGCGTGCCGCCGACCGCGGCAAACGTATTGCCGAGGATGTGCACGGACGACACGATCCGATCCTCGGCGTCCATCGTATGGATGCGGCCGTTCACGAGGAGCAGGTCGGCTCCCCGAACGCACGTCGGCGTCGGCTCGTCCGCCGGTTGCGCGTTGCCGGGCGGTGCGGGGAGCAGGGTCAGTGCCGCGAGCACGAACGGCGCCAGCGCGGCGGGCACGAGGCGCGCGGTCGAGCTCGAGCACTCGGCCGCGAGGCCGAGCGCCGCGCTACGCGGATGGAAGCGCTTCACGGTCTCCCCCCGGAGATGTCGAAGTTCGGCTTCGACTTTAAGTCAGCGCGGGCACGGCCGCAAACGGGGGCGCGCCCGCCGCGTCGCGGAGGCGGGCGGCGTGCGACGGCGTGGTTGCGACGGCGCAATCGCGGCGCTCAGGCCGTCGCTTCGGCCGGAATCGGCTCGTAGCAGGTGCGCTCGGGACCGTACTCGTTGATCGTCGTGCGCCGGAGGTCTCGCTTGTACTTCAGGTCGTCGAAGCTTCCTGCGCGGTGCAGCGTGCAGCGGTTGTCCCAGATCAGCAGATCGCCGGTCCGCCACGCGTGGCTGTAGACGTACTTCGGTTGCGTCGCGAACGCGTAGAGCTCGTCGAGCAGCGCGCGCCCTTCGTCCTCGGGCCAGCCGACGATGTGCGATGCGTGCGAGCCGATGTAGAGCGCTTTGCGGCCGTCCTCCGTCGTGCGGACGACCGGATGGCGCACCGGCGGCATCATGCGGCGCATCTCGTCCGTGATCTCGAGGCCCACCTTGCCGCGCGAGTACCAGAGGTTGTGCTCGGCCTCGAGCCCCTCGATTCGACGCTTCATGTCGGCCGGCAGGTCGTCGTACACGACCCGCGTGTCGATGAATTCCGTGGCGCCGCCCTCGGGCGGAATCACGTGCCCGAGGAGCAGCGACCACTTCGTCGGCATGTCGTTGAACGAGCTGTCCGAGTGGAAGACGAGGTTCGCCTTGTTGTACTGCCGACGGGGCGAATCCGCGGCCAGCAGGTTGCCGTACGCGTCGAGGTTCGACGCGTCGTAGAGCTCCCGACGCAGGCGCCGCCGCTTCCCGCCCACGCCGAGCAGCGGCGGGAGCTCGAGGGGACCGAACGCGCGGCTGAAGCGGATGTGCTGCTCGTCGTCGAGCTGCTGATCGCGGACCGCGACGACGGCGTACCGTCGCATGTTCTCCTCGAAGAACGCTTTCAGCTCCGGGGTCACGTCCCCGCGGAGATCGGCGCCGATCACCTCGGCGGCGAAGAGCGGATGTAAAGGCCTGACTCTCATACACGACTCTCGTCTGTGCGCGGCGATCCGACGGATCGGCACGCAGGCGACTACCGGCGATTCGCGGCGCGGCGGGTCCGCCGCGCCGATGCGTCGGCACGGACCGCGCGGCGCGGCCGGCGACGCTCGGCTGTATAGCGACCGCGGGCAATTGTAGCGTCCGCGGCCGACGGGCGTTCGCCCTCGGTTTTCCGAAGCGGAAGAGCGGACTCGACGTTCTGTCAAAACTCCTTCGTGAAGTCGATGCCCCAACGCCGCGGCTTGGCCTTGAAGACGAACCCGCCCGGCGAGAACTCCGCGTTGTAACGCACGTCGTTGAAGTTGCGCTGCCACGCGACGACGGACCATCCGTCGCCGTAGATCCCGGCGCGCAGATCGAGCAGGTTGACCGGATTACGAACGGTCGAGTTGTTCGGGTCCCACCACGTGTCGCCGATGCGCTGGTAGTCGCTGCGGAAGAAGAACTCGAGGCCCGAGTCGCCGAGAGGCCGACGGTACTGGAGCCCGGCGTTGATCGTGTCCTCGGACACGAGCGGCGCTTCGTTACCGATATAGGACGGCTCGGCCGCCGCCTTGATCTCGCTGTCCGTCGCACCGTAGCCCAAGAAGAGCTCGAGATTGTCCGAGACGCGTCCCGTGACGTCGAACTCGAAGCCGCGATAGTCGACCTCGTCGAGGCTGCCGAGGTTCTGCGTCGAGCTCTCCGGCAGGAACACGAAGAAATAGCTGCCCTCGGCGTCGGTGTCGAACACGCTGAAGTTGAGGCTCACGCGGCCGTCCGCGAGCTGGCTCTTCAGCCCAAACTCGAGTGTCTCGGCAACCTCGGCGTCGAACAGGTCACCGACGCCCGGAACGCCTGCCGACCCGACGCCCGTCTGATTGAAGCCGCCGCTGCGGAAGCCCTTGCTGTACCCCCCGTACAGGGTGAGGTTCGCGGACGGGGCATAGCGCAGGGTCACTCGTGGCTGGAGCTCGTCCCACGTCTCCTCGCGCACGGCTCCGGTCGTTCCCGCCAGGCCCGCGCTCGCGAGGAAGAGCTGCGGGGTCAACGTCGTCTGCTCACGCGTATCCTCGTCGTAGCGCAGCGCGACCGACAGCTCGAGCTCTTCGCTCAAGTCGTACGCGATCTCGCCGAACACCGACCACGCGAAGTTGTCCTGCTCGTCCGCGAGGAACGTGAGCTGGAAGCTGTCTGGGAAGCTCGCCTGGTCGAGGAAGCTGCCGCGCGGCGTGCGATACACCGGGAACGCGCCGAGGCCGCGGTCGATGATGTTGCCGGTCGAGATGAAGCGGTCCGTGCCGATCATGTACGTGCCGGCGATCCAGCGGAGCCGCTGATCCGCGCTCGACGTGAAGCGCACTTCCTGGCTCCACGTCTCGACGTCGAGATACTGGCTCTGCGCTATGTCGTCGAAGAACGGCGAGTTCGGTATGCCGTTCAGAAAGAAGTAGGACTCCTCGATCGGCAGGAAGTCGAACTGATCGCCGGTCAGGATCTCCTCGATCGTGTCGAACGACGTGATCGACGTCAGCGTGCCCGCTTCGGTCTCGTAGTCGAGCCTGAACGACAGCTGGCTGAGGTCCCGGTCGTTCATGCCGGCGTTGTTGACGCGGACCGGCAGGCTCGTGTCGTTCGCGTCGGCGACGATGTTGAAGTAGAGCGCCTGAGTCTCGACCTCGGAGTAGTAGAAGCGCGCGTCCGCACGCAAACGCTCCGTCGGATCCCAGATCAGGCGGAGCCTTGCGGACTGATCCTTGAACGGATCCGCCTCCTCGCCGAGATAGGCGTTATCGATCCATCCGTCGGTATCGTAGTAGGAGAGGGCGGCGTGGTACTTCAGCGTGTCGGAGCCGCCGAGCGGGCCGCTGCCCATGATCTGCGCCGTCATGCCCGGGCCGTCGTCGTAGCCGAGCCGTGCGCGCCCTTCGAACTCGTCGCCCGGCTCGCGCGTCGTGATCACGATCGCGCCGCCGATCGCGTTGCGTCCGTAGACGGCCCCCTGCGCGCCCTTCAGCACCTCGATCTGCTGGACATCGAACAGCTCCTGCGTGAACTGCGCGGGGTTCGACATCAGCACGCCGTCGATCAGGACCGCGACCGAAGGCTCGCTGTTGCGCGCCTGCGAGATGCCGCGGATCGTGATGAACGACGTGCCCTGGTTCTGCGTCTCGACGAGCGTGACGTTCGGCGTCAACGAGATGAAGTCCTGTGGACGCTCGATCCCGGCGGCCTCGATCGTGGCCTCGTCGAACACCGTGATCGTGACCGGAACTTCCTGGAACGTTTCTGCGCGCCGGCGTGCCGTGACGACGACTTCCTCGACCGCCGAGCCTTGTGCGAGCGCGTCGCTCGGCGGAAGCGCTGACAGCACGGCGCCCGCAATCAGGCCGGTGCCGACGAGGCCTTGGGGTCTCTTCGCGATCACGTGCGTTCTCCTTGCAGTTGAAAGGTGATGTGGAGGAACGAAGCGATACGTTTCCGGTGCGGCGGTCGCCGGTGCCCGGCCGCCGATATCGTCGGCGTGCCGCGACGCACCCAGACCTGGCGTCGGGCAGCCGACCAGATTTCACGATTCTAGCGCCGACGCGGGAGAACTGTACCGAGGAGTGTGGCGTTGAGGCGACGACGGCAGGCAGCGTGCGACCCGAGAAGGGAAGCGACGGACGTTGTCTGGTCGTGCTCACGCGACGCGATCGCGTCCCGCGACCGGCGTCACGGCATCGCCGCCGCCGTCGGGCTGATAGTTACGGATGTGCTGTTACAATCGCCAACAGCACCAGCCTTGTGAAGCCGAGCGGGTTCACCTACATTGGCGTCCGCCGACTCGGCCAAGCGGCTCATTCTCGGAGGGTTCGGAATACGGAACGGCGCCGCATCCGGCGCGTTCGAGCTAGGGTAAGAACTTTGGTGGATTCTCGGAAACGGCAGCTCAGCGAGTTCCTGAAGAGCTGCCGCGCGCGGGTTTCGCCCGCGGACGTCGGCCTTCCCGAGGCGGACCGCCGTCGCACGCCGGGCCTGCGCCGCGAGGATGTCGCGGCGCTCGCCGGCGTCAGCGTCACATGGTACACGTGGCTCGAGCAGGGACGGGACATCCAGGTCTCCGCAGCCGTGCTCGAGCGAATCTCGTCGACGCTCCAGCTGTCGCCGGACGAGCGCGAGTACCTGTTCGCCCTCGTGCAGCACCGGCCCGCGCCGCCTCTGCATTGGCGCGAGGCCGAGGTGAGCCCCGCGCTGCAGCGCACGATCGATGCGCTCGGCGTTCCCGCGATCGTGATGACGGCGCGGTGGGACGTGCTCGCGTGGAACCGGCTGGCGCTCAAGGTGTTCCGGGACTACTCGAAGATCCCAGTCGAGCGTCGCAACTTGCTGCGCATCCTGCTCGTGGACGAGCAGGTCTATCCGAAGGAGCCGGAGGTCTTCGACGCGATGGCGCGTCGGGTCATCGCGAAGTTCCGCGTCGATTACAGCCCGTTCACCGGAGACCCCGACTTCGAGGAGCTGATCAGCGAGCTCGAGGGCGAATCCGAGACGTTCAAGCGCCTGTGGAACAGCTCGGAGGTCGTCGGCCGCTCGCATGCGATCGTCCGCCACCCGCAGCTCGGCGGCGTCACGCTCGAGCACACGTCGTACGTGCCCGAAGGGAGCCCCGGCCTGCGCGTCGTGATCTACTGTCCGTACGACGACGAGAGCCGCGCGAAGATCGAGGCGCTGAAGGCAGCGTAGCCCGCTCTCGGTCCGGCGACTCGGAGGCTACGCCTGCCGAGCGCGGCGCCGTCCCCACAGCTCGTCGCTCGCGAGCGCGGCGCCCGCGACGAGCGCTTCGAGCTTCGCCCACATCACGGACGTAGGAACGCGCTCGATCGAGTCGATCTGCGCGAAGCCGCAATCGGTGCCCGCGATGACGTTCTCGCGGCCCACGAGCGACGCGTAGCGCACGATCCGATCGGCGACGAGGCGCGGATGCTCGACCGTCGCCGTGTGATGCGTGACGACGCCGGGGATCAGGATCTTGCCTTCCGGCAGGCGCCGGCTCTGCCAGACCCGCCATTCGTGCTCGTGCCGCGGGTTCGCGGCCTCGATCGAATAGGCGCCCGCCTTGACCTCGAGCACGAGGTCGATGATCGCTTCGAGCGGCGCGTCGGAGACGTGCGGCACGTGCCAGCTTCCGAAGCAGACGTGATAGCGCACGCGGTCCTCGGGGATACCGTCGAGCGCGTAGTTGAGCGCCTCGATGCGCAGCTCCGCCCACTCGCGGTAGCGGTTCGGCTCGCGGTGCACGAGATCGTCGTACATGTTCGCAAGGAGCGCGTCGTCGACCTGCAGCAGGAAGCCGGCCGCGTGAATCGCCTGGTATTCATGCCGGAGCGCGTCGGCGATCGCGAAGACGAAGTCACGCTCGTTGCCGTAATGCTCGTCGACGCCGTTGTAGGCGGTGCTCGCCGGCGCGACCGCCGTCATGAAGACCTCGCGCGCGCCAGAGAGCGCCGCCGCGCGGCGCAGGTTGTCGATGTCCCGGTCGATCTCGACGTCGCCGCGATACGCGATCGGTCCGACGCAAACCTCTGTCGGCATGCCGTGGATCGCGCGCGGCATGTGCTCCGCGAAGAAGTCCGCGAAACGCTGCCGGTCCCTGCCGAGCCAGCGGAGCTCGGTGAGCTTGTCGGCGCTGATCTCGAAGCCGGTCAGGCGATCGAGGATGTACGCCGCCCAGCTCGACTTGCCGAACTCGCCGTCGTTCACGATATCGAGCCCGGTCTCGATCTGGCGGAGCACGACTTCCTCGACCGCCCGCCGAAGGGTCTCGTCGCGATCCCGCTGCGTCGCTCCCTCGTCGGGCCGAAGGAGGGCGGCCGGCCGTATGAGGCTGCCGACGTGCGTCGTCAGGATTCGATCACAGCTGCGAAGCATGAACGGTCGTCGAGGGATGTCTCGGCGCCGAGATTCTAGCAGCGGTGCGAAACGCCTCGCCCGAGGCGATAATAGGCACTCTAGTCGGGTATTGGAAATACTAGTATAGTTAGTTGCCTAGTTGCTGCGTTTAGCTCGGCTGCACAATCGCAACAGTCTGGCAAACAATAACAATAAGATTGCCGGGATGCTCTTACACCTGAGTCGGGGGGTAGTGATGAAGATGCAACGAATGGGAAGGCCGGGAACCGCGGTTCCTGCGGGTGCTCTTTCGACGCCGGCCGGTTGGCTCGCTATGACGGTCCTTGCCCAGGCGTGCTCGACGGCGCTTGCACAGGAGCCGCAGCAGCGCGCCGGCGTGCTGGAAGAGGTCATCGTAACGGCCGAATTCCGCGAGGCGAACGTCCAGGACACGCCGATCGCGATCACCGCCGTAACGTCCGCGATGCTGGAGGCGCGGAGTCAGACGAACATCTTCGAAGTGGCCGCTCAGGCGCCGAACGTCACGCTGAAGCCGGGCGGTGCCGCGATCGGTCCGTCGATGGTCGCGTTCATTCGCGGCATCGGGCAGACGGACTTCAACTATGCGCTCGAGCCCGGCGTCGGCATCTACATCGACGATGTCTATTACCCGACGCTGACGGGCTCGCTGGTCGATCTGCTCGACCTGGACCGCGTCGAAGTGCTGCGCGGACCGCAAGGCACGCTGGCCGGCAAGAACTCCATCGGCGGCGCGATCAAGATGTACTCGAAGGCGCCGAGCGCGGAGAGCGAGGCGTCGATTCAAGCGACGTACGGTTCGTATAACCGGCTCGACGTCCGCGGCAGCGGAAACTTCGAGGTCGTGCCGGATAAGCTCTACGCGCGCATTGCCGGAGTCAGCAGAAGCCGCGACGGCTATGTCGATCGGCTCGATTACGGCTGCGTGCATCCGAACTCGAACGTCCCCACGTTCTCGGTCAGCCGCCTGTCGGACTGCAAGGTCGGGACCGAAGGCGGGCAGTCGTATACGGCAGGGCGCGTGACGTTGCAGTGGCTGCCGTCGGATAGGGTGCAGGTGACCTTTGCCGGCGATCTGACGAACGATGATTCCGAGGCGATCCCGAGTGTGCTGATCCGCGTAAACGAAGCGCTCACGACCCCGGGACCGTTGACGAACACGGGGCCGTTCGTCCCGCCGGGCACGCCGGGCTTTCCGAACGAGCAATACCCGCTCGTCGGGTTCAACGGCACGTACATCATCGGCAAGGACGGCTCGCCGGTGTACCTGACGAACGAGTTCGTGCCTTACGGTCAATGGCGCGGCGATCCCGTCATCAACGACGGCTACGTGAACTACGGCACGTACATGGATCCGCACTCGTTCAATCCGGATACGCAGCAGCGCTTCTCGCCGAGTGCGATCCGGCCGGAGACGACGCTCGATCATTGGGGCGTCTCTGCGACCGTCGACTGGTCGATCGGCGACAACCTGTCGCTGAAGTGGATCAACGCGTACCGCGAGTACGACTCGAGCTTCTCGCAGGACGAGGACCGCACGCCGATCAACAGCCAGTTCCTGCTGCAGCACCTCGAGCACGATCAGTGGAGCACGGAGCTGCGCTTGAGCGGCACGGCCGCGAACGACCGGCTCGACTACACGGTCGGCACGTTCTGGTTCGAGCAGGACGGCACGCTCGAAGCGAACGTGAACCTGTTCTACGTGCAGTTCAACTTCATCCACGGTCCCGATCCGACGCCTTCACACAACCATGCGGCCTTCGCGCATTTGGCGTATCAGCTGACGGACCGAATGAACCTGTCGGCGGGCGTGCGCTTCTCCGACGACGAGAAGACCTACGTGCATTTTCGGCGCAATCCGGACGGAACGCTGCCGGAGGATGCGACGCCTGACGATCCCACGACTACATGCATCGGGCCTCCGCATAGCGTTCTCAACCCGTCGAACTGTGCCCTACACGGCCTCTTCAACCAGGGAGCGACGTGGTCGGATCAGCGTTGGGACTGGCGTGTCGCGCTCGACTACCGGTTCACTGACCAGGTGATGGGCTACGTGCAGGTTTCGACGGGCTACAAGGGCGGCGGCGTCAATCCGCGGCCGTTCGTGCTGCCGCAGCTCCTGCCGTTCAACTCGGAGGAGCTCACGGCGTACGAGATCGGCTTCAAGTCGCAGCTGCTCGACCGGACGATGCGGCTGAACGGTGCGGTGTTCTTCAACGACTACACCGACATCATCATGACGCTGAATCCGTGCCCGCTGATCTCGCCGGGACCGTGCGCGTTGCCCGTCAACGCAGGCACCGCCGAGGTGCTCGGCGCCGAGCTCGAGATGGAGTGGTATCCGCTCGACAGGCTGATGATCGACGCGTCGGCGAGCTGGCTCGACTTCGAGTACAAGCAGACGGTCCCGCCCGTGCAACTCGACCACGTGCCGCCGTTCACGCCGGAGACGAAGTGGAGCGCGGGCATCCAGTACGACATCGCGCGGACCGAGGCCGGGCGCTTCTCCTTCCGCGTCGATGCGGCCTACCAGTCGAAGATCCACACGGGGCCGATCAACACGGAGTTCAACAAGATCGACGGCTACACGCTGACCAACGCCCGCTTGATGTGGGAGTCGAACGACGAGACGTGGGATGGGGCGCTCGAGGTCACGAACCTGACCGACAAGTACTACTTCCACACGCTGTTCGATCAGTACGAAAGCGGCGGCGGCACGCTCGCGGGTCAGCCGGGTCTGCCGCGGATGTTCGGCGTGACGCTGCGCCGGCGGTTCTGAGCGCGTAAGCGCTGCGCGCGCAGCCGTACGCGCGCAGCGCATGCTGCAGGAGATAACGAGGGGAGGACGGCGCTAGGGCGGAACCGGGGGCCGAGTGGCCCCCGGCTTTCCGCTACGCGGCCCTCACGGCGCGCGAGTTCCGGGAGAGCGGCCAGCTCGGGTGTTCGCGTCAGGTCTTCGTATTCGACGGCGGGAGCTGCTCGCCTGTCGTGAGCCCACCCGTTTCGGATGTCGGCCCGTCGAGCGCGGCCGCGAGCACGCGCGCCGCGTGCCACGCCGTTCGACATGCGCCGTCGCGGATCTGATGACGGCAGCTCGTCCCGTCGGCGACGATCAGCGTGTCGGCGGACGCGTTCCGGACGGCGGGCAGCAGCCGGTCCTCGCCGATGCGGAACGACACGTCGATGTGCCGCGCCTCGAAACCGAACGCGCCGGCCATCCCGCAGCAGCCCGACTGCAAGACCTCGACTTCGAGCCCTCCGACGAGCTCGAGCGCACCGACGACCGCGGGCATCGCGCCGAACGCTTTCTGATGGCAGTGACCGTGCACGAGCACGCGTGTCGCGGGCAGCGCGCGGAGCGGCAGCGACGAGCGCCGCTCCCGCGTATCGCGGACGACGAGCTCCTCGAGGAGCAGCGCCGACTCGGCGAGCGCCTTCGCCGCCGGGCCGCGTAGCAGCGCCGGCAGCTCGTCGCGCAAGCCCAGCACGCACGCGGGCTCGAGGCCGACGACCGGGACTCCTCGCTCGATATACGGCAGCAATGCATCGAGCAGGCGGCGAGCCTCGCGCCGGGCTTCGTCGACCATGCCTGCCGCGAGATACGTCCGGCCGCAGCAGAGCGGGCGTCGCCCGTCTTCGGGACGAGGTTCCGCGACGACGATCCGGTAGCCCGCGGCCGTCAGCACGTCGATTGCGGCGCGCAGGTTCTCGGGCTCGAACCAGCGGTTGAACGTGTCGGCGAAGAGCACCGCCTCGTGCGTGCCCGTGTTCGTCGCTGCGCCCTCTGTCACACCGCGCGTCGCATCCGCGACCGACGCCGTGCGTGCATGGGCCGCCCGCGCACGCGCGTCCACTTCCGCCTGCCCGCGGAAATAGTCGCGCCGCCAGCGCGGCCAGCTGCGTCGCGCCGCAAGACCGAGGGCGGCCTCTGCGAGCCGCGCGGCGCCCGGCACGTGATCACGCGCGTTCGAGAGCGGCGCGAGCCGCGCGGCCCACGGCGCGAAGCGCGGCAGATGCGCGACGAGCAGATCCTTCAGCGGGCGCGGGCGGCGCTTGTGGTACTGGTGCAGGAACTCGATCTTCATGCGCGCCATGTCGACGCCGGTCGGGCACTCGCGCCGGCAGCCCTTGCACGACACGCAGAGCTCGAGCGTGCGATAAAGCTCGTCGGACGCGAGCGCGTCGGGCCCGAGCTGACCGGAGAGCGCGAGGCGCAGCGTGTTCGCGCGGCCGCGCGTGACGTCGCGCTCGTCGCGCGTCACGCGATACGACGGGCACATCGTGCCGGCGTCGAACTTCCGGCAATGCCCGTTGTTGTTGCACATCTCGACGGCGGCCGCGAAACCGCGCGCCGTGTCGCCCGTCTCGACGTCGTGCTCGGACCAGTCGAGGCCGGTGTCCAGGCGCAGCGTGGTATAGCCCGGCTTGAAGCGGAACAGCGTCCGATCGTCCATCTTCGGCGGCGAGACGATCTTGCCGGGATTCATCAGGCCGCGCGGATCGAACGCGCGCTTCAGCTCCGCGAACGCCTGCGCGAGCCGGGGCCCGTACACGCGCTCGATCCATTCCGACCGCACGAGGCCGTCGCCGTGCTCGCCCGAGTACGATCCCTTGTACTCGCGGACCATCGCGCACGCTTCTTCCGCGATCGCTCGCATCGTCGCCGCGCCTTCGGCCGTCTTCATGTTCAGCACGGGACGCACGTGCAGGCAGCCGACCGAAGCGTGTGCGTAGAACGTGCCGCGCGTGCCGTGCTTCTCGAAGATGCGGGTCAGCCGATCCGTGTAATCCGCGAGGTGCTCGAGCGGCACCGCGCAGTCCTCGATGAACGAGACGGGCTTCCCGTCGCCCTTCATCGACATCATGATGTTGAGGCCCGCCTTGCGAACCTCCCATATCGCCCGCTGGGCGGCGGGCTCGACGACGTCGACGACGCTGCCCGGCAGGCCGAGATCGCCCATCAGCTCGCCGAGCTGCGCGAGCTTCGCAAGCTGCGCGCCGCGATCGTCGCCCGCGAACTCCACGAGCAGGATCGCGTCCGGGTCGCCGCGCACGACGGCGTTCGTCGTATCGCGAAACGCGGCGATCTCGCGAGAGAGCTCGATCATCGTCCGGTCGACGAGCTCGACCGCGTCCGGGCCGAGCGCGACGATGTGCCGGGTCAGATCCATTGCCTGATAGAACGTCGGGAAGTGCACGACGCCGAGCACCTTGTGCGCCGGGATCGGTGCGAGCTTGAGCTCGAGGCTCGCGAGCCACGCGAGCGTCCCCTCGGAGCCGACGAGGAGATGGGTCATGTTGAACGGACCCGTGTCCGAGGCCATGTCGAGGTTGTACCCCGCGACCCGCCGTTGAACCTTCGGCACGCGTGCCTCGATCTCGTCTTTCTCGCGCGCGTAGAGGCGTCTGACGGTTGCGACGAGCTCCGCGTAGCGGGAGCCGTTTCCGTTGCCGGGCGCGTCGAGGCCTTCGCCCGGACCGACCTCGCGAAAACGAATCGTCTCGCCGGTCGGCAGCCACGCTTCGGCCGCGAGCACGTTGTGCACCATGTTGCCGTAGCGAAGCGAGCGCGCGCCGCAGCTGTTGTTGCCGGCCATGCCGCCGAGCGTCGCCTGCGCGGACGTCGACACGTCGACCGGGAACCAGAAGCCGTGCGGCCTCAGCGCCGCGTTCAGCCGATCGAGCACGATGCCGGGCTCGACGCGCACGATGCCGCGCTCGACGTCGAGCTCGAGGATCCGGTCGAGGTGGCGGCTGTGGTCGATCACGAGCGCCTCGCCGACCGTCTGGCCGCATTGCGAGCTGCCCGCGCCGCGCGGCAGGATCGGCACGCCGGCATCCGCGGCGATCTCGAGCGCGCGCCGGGCATCGTCCGCGTCGCGGGGCACGACGACGCCGAGCGGCTCGATCTGGTAAATGGATGCGTCCGTCGCGTAGCGGCCTCGCGTGAAGCGGTCGAATCCGACGTCGCCGCGGAGCTCCCGCCGGAGTCGAGTCTCGAGCGTCGTTTGCGTGTGCATGTCGGCGGGCAGTATACGGCGAAGAGGGCGGGGCACCTGCGATCGTGCGTGCCGCGCCTCGGGTCGGGGAATCGGGCTCTGACCCCGATTCCCGCCCGGCTCAGGTCGCGCGCCGCAGCGCCTTCACGAGCTCGTCGTAGTCGACACGCTCGGACGTGTCGACGTGGATCACCGGCATACGATCCTCTGCCGTCGGCGGCTCGGCGGACTCGAGCTGCGCGTCGAGCACGGCTTCGGTCGCCTCGGAAGCGTCGCTGCGTGCCGCCGCGCGTGCCCGGATGCGCCTGCGAAGCTCGGCTTCCGGTGCATCGCACGCGAGGATCGCGACGGTGGCGCCGTGCCGGCCGGCTACCGGTGCGAAGGCTCGACGCCGGTCCCGCGACAGGAACGTCGCGTCGACGATCACGTCGAGCCCGCCCGCGAGCGCCGCTTCCGCCCCGGCGGCGAGCGCGGCATACGTCTCGTCGCTCGCGTGCCTGCTGTAGCGGCCCTCGCCGACGGGGAGGTCCTCGTGAGTATCCGGCGCGATCCCCGCGAGGCGCTTGCGCTCGAGATCGGAGCGGAGCCGAATCGCCGGCAGGCGTGCGACGAGCTCTCCCGTGATCGTCGTCTTGCCGCTGCCCGACAACCCGTACGTCAGGATCAGCCGCGGCGTGCGCGGCCGAATCAGCGACCGCGCGAGCGCGAGGTACGGCGCGACCCGCTCGGCGGCGGGCGTGCCGGCCTGCGTCGCCTTGATCGCGCGGACCTTCGCCCGAACGAGCGCACGGTACAGCGTGTAGAACGCGAGGCAGGCCGTGCCCGCGTAGTCGCCCGTGATCTCGAGGTAGCGGTTCAGGAAGACGTGCGCGAGGTCGGGGCGAGTGTGGGCCGTGAAATCCATGAACAGGAACGCGACCTCGTCGATCACGTCCAGCGAGCGCAGCGCGCGATCGAACTCGAGCGCGTCGAATGCGCGCAGGCGTCCGGCGTGGAGGACGACGTTCTCGAGGTGCAGATCGCCGTGGAGCTCGCGGACGGCGCCGGTCCGATGCCGCTCGGCGAATTCGTCCTCGAGCGCCTCGGCGGCCGTCCGCGTGAACGCCGCCACGTCATCGACGCGGTAGTCGACGCCGGCGGAGGCGAGCGCCGTTTCGAGCTCGGCGACGTTCTCGAGCGCGAGTCGGCCGGGATCTCGGCCCTCTCCCGGCGGCGCGACGAGATGGAATTCCGCGACCGTCTCCGCGAAGCGCTCGACCGACGCGGCGGTCAGCACGCCGCGCTCGACGAGCCGGTTGGCCGTCGCATGCGGGTCGAACTGCACGAGCTTGACCGCATACTCGATCGCCGGCGTCCGGCCGATCTCTGGTGCGTCGGGTGTCCCGCCTATCGGCACGACGTCGACGTAGAGCTCCGGGGAGAAGCGCTGGTTCAGCTCGAGCTCGGCCTCGCAGAAACGCCTCCGCCGCTCCAGGGTCGAAAAGTCGAGGAACGGAAGCCGAAGCGGCTTCTTGAGCTTGTATGCGTAGGTACCGGTCAGCAGCACGTAGGAGATGTGGGTCTCGATCACGTCGATCGGACCCGCGGCGTGCGGGTAGCGTGCCGGATCCTGCAGGGCGCGGACGATGCGTGCCGTCTCGTCGCCGCCGGCCGGAGGAGCGCCGTTTTCACCTCTGCGCGGTGCCATCGCTCGAGTGTAACAGTCCCGAGCTCGGATCCCTCGCCGGAGCCTCCGGACGGAGGCGCGGCCGGACGCGCCTCAGCCGGCAAAAGAAGGCTGTAGAAAAGCACCGTTCGACTTCAACTTTGTATACACTTGCCGCCTCTAATCGCCGGTAGAAGCGCTCGGGGAGATCGTTTCTTGAACGTCGAAAACAACGGATCTCGTGGCCGCCCCCGTAAGATCAAGATCACCCTCCGCGGCATGGAGCTGCTGCGAAACCCGATGCTGAACAAGGGCACCGCGTTCTCCGCCGAGGAGCGCGCCGTGTTCGGCCTCGAGGGGTTTCTGCCGTTTCGCACCAAAACCTTGCATCAGCAGGCGACCCGCATCTACGAGCAACTCCAGGCTCAGCCGGACGACCTGCAGAAATACGTGCTGCTCAGCGCGCTGCTGAACCGCAACGTTCATCTGTTCTACCGCGTCTTGATCGATCACCTCGAGGAGCTGATGCCGATCGTCTATACGCCGACGGTCGGCACGGCGGTGCAGCGGTTCAGCCGCGTGTTTCAGGGGGGCGGCGGCGTGTGGATCACGCCGGACATGAAGGGTCGGATGGCGGAGGTGCTGCGCAACGCGGTCGGGCATCGCGACATCCGGCTTCTCGTCGTCACGGATAACGAATCGATCCTCGGGCTCGGCGATCAGGGCGCCGGCGGCATGGCGATCTCGGTCGGCAAGCTTGCGCTGTACACGGCGGCGGCCGGCATCAATCCGGTGCAAGCGCTGCCCGTCAGCCTCGACTTCGGGACCGACAACGAGGAAATGCTCGCGGACGATCAGTACCTCGGCTGGCCGGCACGCAGGCTGCGTGGCGCAGAGTACATGGAGCTCGTCGACGAGTTCGTCGATGCCGTCTCGACCGTGATGCCGAAGGCGCTGATCCAGTGGGAGGACTTCCGCAAGGACAACGCGCTGACGATCCTCGATCGATTCGTCGACCGCGTGCCGTCCTTCAACGACGATATCCAGGGCACGGGCGCCGTCGTCGTCGCCGGACTGAACAGCGCGCTGCGCATCAAGCGCGAGCGGCTCGCGGATCAGCGGATCGTGGTCTTCGGCGCCGGCGCTGCCGGCCTCGGCGTCGCGCGTCAGATCAAGACGCAGCTGGCCGAGGAGGGCGTCGGCGAGGCGGACGAGGTTCTCGCCCGTGTCGCCGTGCTGGACCGGCACGGCCTCCTCGTCGACGACGGGCGCATCATGGACCCGTACAAGCGCGAGCTCGCATGGACGCCGAACGTCGCCGCACGCTTCGGCCTCGACGATACGAGCGCTCGCATGCTGCTCGACGTCGTCAGGAAGTACCAGCCGACGATGCTGATCGGCGTCTCCGGCGTCGGCGGTGCGTTCACGGAGGAGGTCGTCCGCGAGATGGCCGCGCACGTCGAACGGCCGGTGATCTTCCCGTCATCGAATCCGAGCGCGAACTCCGAAGCGCGGCCGGTCGATCTCTTCAAGTGGACGGACTGCCGTTGCCTCGTCGCGGCGGGCAGCCCGTTCGGCGACGTCGAGTGCGACGGCAAGCGTTACAAGATCGGGCAGGGCAACAACGTGTTCATCTTCCCGGGGCTCGGTCTCGGTGCCCTCGCGGCGCGGGCCCGCAAGGTCACGGACGGCATGACGAATGCCGCGTCGAAGGCGCTGGCGCGGCAGGTCACGGACGACGAATGCGACGCGGGCATGCTGTTCCCGTCGGTGTCGCGGCTTCGCGCGGTTTCCTATGCGATCGCGGTCGCGGTTGCGCGCCAGGCGCTCGAGGACGGCGTCGCCGACATCCGCGGGGAGGATGTCGAGGCCGCGGTGCAGGAGACGATGTGGGATCCGGAGTACCCCGAATACGAGCCGGCGTAGCGAAGGAAAAACTGGGGTCAGAGCCCGACCCCAATCTTCGTTCGTCAGCTGCGTGCGGCCCGCCTTCTGCGCGGGCGTCCGAGCGGCGGTAGCCCGTGGGCTGCACGCGCCTTGTCGCAGCGCTCGCTTCGCGTGCCGTCGACCCACGAGGCCTCGAACTCGCGGCACGGCGACGGGCGTTGTGCATAGATTCTGCAATACACCGCGCGGCCGATTTCGCCCTCGAGCGCGATGCAGCGCGGCGACTCGCCGCCCGTGCCGCGCATCGCGACGCGATGCGGCCCGATCTTCACGGTGAGCTCTGGCGGTGTCGATCCGCCGAGGAAGCGCTCGGTCTCGCTCCAGTGGAACGAGACGCGGTAATGCGCGCAGCATGCACCGCAGGAAAGGCAGGGGTTCGACATCGGCGCCCCGTGGGTCGGGCCGCGAAGAGTTCGACTTACCCCTGCTCGCCCTGCGCGGCTAGAAGCTCGCGGATCACGGCAGCGGTGTCCTCGCGCACGATGCCTTCGCGGCCGGAGAATCCGAAGCCGCCGGCGAGGCCAAGCGCGGTGTCGAGCGGCGTGTGGCCGTTCTGATCCTCGACGTCGAGGCGCGCGCCCACGCGCGCGAGGAAGCGGAGCACGTCGTTGTAGCCCTGGAGCGCCGCGCCGTGCGCCGCCGTGCGTCCGCGCCGATCCGTCGCGTTCACGTCGAGTCCGGCGTCGATCAGAATCTGGATCGACTCGATCGCCTGCGCCTCCGTCTTGTACCGGCCCGTCGTGTCCTGCTCGGCCGTGCCGAGCCCTGCCGCCGCCATTAGCGGATTGATTCCGTCGCGGTTCGTGAGCGTCGGATCGGCACCGTTCTCGAGCAACAGGCGGATCGCGGGCACGTCGCCTGCCTTCGCAGCCCGGAGGAGGGGCGTCGTGCCGGCGTTCAGCATCGTGTCGTTGCCGCGGTCGAGCTTCGCCCGGTACGGCGGCATCGAGGTCAGCTGAACGTTCACGTCTGCGCCCCGCTCGATCAGCATCGCGGCGACGTCGAGCGCCGAGAGCTGGTTCTGCAGCACGTAGGGGGCCGGGCGATTGGAGGCAGGCATCGTGCTGAAGTCGATCGCCGCATAGAGCGCGCTGCGACCCGTCTTGTCGACGAGGTTCACGTCCGTGCCGGCCTCGATCAGCGCCCCGGCGACGTCGTAGTGGCCATTGATCAGGGCCGCGATGACTGCGCTGATGCCGTCAGGCGTCGTCGCGTTCACGTCCGCGCCGAGCTCCGCGAGCACTGGGATGCACTCGAGGCAGCCCTCGCGCGCCGCGAAGAGGAGCGGCGTCATCGAGCCTGGCGGCAGCCACTTCTCGCGCGGCTCCGCCGTAACTTGTCGCTCCCAGGTCTCGTGCGCCGACCGCCCGTTCACGTCAGCGCCGTGCTCGACGAGCAGCCGGATCATGTCGGGATGGCCTTGCGCGGCCGCCCACATCAGTGCGGTCTGGCCATGCCAGGCTTCGCGCGCGTCGACCTCCGCGCCGCGTTCGAGCAGCACGCGCGCCGCGTCGACCGCGCCCGTACGCGCGGCGGTCATCAGGACCGTCTCGCCGTCGTTGCCGATCTCGTTCGGGTCCGCGCCGGCATCGAGCAGCAGACGGATCATCGTCGCGCTGCCGTTGACCGCCGCGAGGTAGAGCGGGGTGACGCCGTAGCGATTACGTGCACGCGGATCGGCGCCGGCCTCGATCAGCTTCGTCGCGAGCTCGACATCGTCGTTGCGGGATGCCCAGTGCAGCGCCGTCGTGCCGTCCGCCTGGGCCGCGTTCACGTCCGTCTCGCGGAGCAGCGTGAGCGCGGTGCGCGTATCGCCCGCCTTCGCGGCTTCGACGAGCGGAGGCGGCGAGGCGGCGAAGGCGCCGGACACCGCCGCGGCCAGCGCCGCGAGTCCAAGAGCGCGAAGCGCGGAGGCGGTACGCATCGGCGCGCTCCTAGATCTCGGCGATCGTGCCGGTGCTGTCGCCGAGCGACTCCATCGGCACGTCGGCCTTGTCGAGCAGCGTCAGCAGCAGGTTCGTCATCGGTGTATGGTCCTCGCACTTCACATGCTGACCACCCTTGAGGCGCCCGCGCCCGCCGCCGGCGACGATGTTCGGCAGCGGGTAGTGGTCGTGGGCGTTGCTGTTGCTCATGTTGCTGCCGTAGAGCAGGATCGAGTTGTCGAGCAGCGTGCCGTCACCATCCTCGACCGCATCGAGTTTCTCGAGGAAGCGCGCGAAGAGCCCCGCGTGGTAGCGGTTGATCCGCGCGTTCATGTCCATCTTGTCCTCGCGGTTCTGATGGTGCGAGACAGCGTGGTGGCCCTCGACGACGCCGACCTGCGGGTACGTGCGGTTGCTGATTTCGCGCGCGATCATGAACGTGAAGACGCGCGTGATGTCCGCCTGATACGCGAGCGTGATCAGGTCGAACATGATGTCGACGTGGTCCTCGTAGACGAACGGGATGCCCGGCGGTGCCTCAGGGATCTCGAGGTCGACGTTCGCGTCGAGCTGCGACTCGGCGCGTTGCAGGCGCCGCTCGATCTCGCGGACGCTGTCGAGGTAGAGGTCGAGCTTCTCGCGGTCGCGCGGGCCGAGCTCGGCCTTCATCGCCTTCGCCTGCTGCGTCAGCGCATCGAGGATGCTGCGGTCCTCGCGGCGCCGCGCCATCTGCTGCTCGGCGCTGCCGCCTTCGCCGAACATCCGCTCGAACACCTTGCGCGGATTGATCTCCATCGGCAGCGGCGTCGTCGGCGTGCGCCACGACAGCGTATTCATATATATGCAGCCGTAGTCGCGGTCGCACGCGCCTATCAGCGACGAATGATCCTCGGTCGCGAGCTCCATCGACGGCAGCATCGTGTCCTGGCCGATCGCCATCGCCGCGTACTGGTCGGCGGTCACGCCGGCGTAGGCGTCCACGCCCTGAGTCGGCTTCGGGCGGACGCCGCTCAGCCACGTCGTCGGGCTCAACGAGTGCACGGCGCTCGAGTCGGCGGCGCGGTGGTGCAGGCCGCTGACGATGCTCAGCCGATCGCGGAACGGCTCGAGCGGCTTCAGGATGTCCTTGAACTCGAAGTTTCGGCCGACGGTATCCGGCGTCCAGCGGGTCATGATGGCGCCGTGGGGGACGTAGACGAAGCCGATCCTCGGTCCCTGCTTCACGGTGCTCGCGAACGCGGGGACCATGCTGTCGAGCAGGGGCAGCGCGAGGGTCGCGCCGACGCCGCGCAGGAAGGTGCGACGCGGAATATGCTTCTTCGTCAGGAACATTCGACGTCTCCTATTCGGCAGCGGGTGCCGGCGTCCCGGGCCGGCCAGAACATCCGGAGCTTAGCAAGAATTCCGCCAGGGTTCATCGGCAAGGGTTGCCTGGCGGCTGAAGAATTTTGAGGCGGGCCAGCGGGTTGGCGGCGGGTACGGAAAGCCCGAGGACGACGGGAAGGGGATCTGGCGCTGCCGCAAGCCCCCGGTCATTCCGTACGAAGCATCCATCCTGGCCGTTCGGGGCGCTGTCGTTGCTGCCCGCGGCCGACCGTCAGGAGGCGATCTTGGGATCCGAGCCCATCGCGCCGCGCGGTGTGACATAGTCTCCGCTCTGCTCGACGATTGACCACCACGGGAAGGCCGCCGATGGAGCAGGAGCTCGAAGAAATATTAGCTCGATTCCGCGAGACCGACGGCACGCTTCTGATACTCACGGGCGCCGGCATTTCCGCGGAAAGCGGTATCCCCACGTTTCGCGGGCGCGAGGGCTTCTGGACCGTCGGCTCCGTCAACTACACGCCGATGGAGATGGCGACGCTCGCGATGTTCGAGCTCGCCCCCGAAGAGGTGTGGGCCTGGTATCTCACGCGGTTCGATGCGTGCCGTGCGGCCGAGCCGAACGCGGCCCACTACGCGATCGCGGCCATCGAGCAGCACTATCGCGACCGCATGACGCTCGTCACGCAGAACATCGATGGGCTGCATCAACGGGCCGGATCGACCGACGCTCGGACGTTCGCAATCCATGGTGACGCCCGCCTCATGCGCTGCGCGCGTCGGTCGCACGACGAGCCGGTGCCTTTGCCCCCACTCGGGGCCGACCGCGCGCCGCTCCCCGAGAGCACCCGCAGAGCACTGACTTGCCCGCGTTGCGGCGGCTGGATGCGGCCGCACGTGCTCTGGTTCGACGAGTACTACGACGAACGGTTCTATCGGAGCGAGAGTGCTTTGAAGGCGGCTGCGGCGGCCGAGCTCCTGATCGTCGTCGGCACGACGGGAGCGACCAGCTTGCCGATGCAGATCGGGCTCTTGTGTCACCGTCGCGGAGTACCGATCGTGGACGTGAATCCGGAAGAGAACCCGTTTGGGGAGATGGCGCGTGCCGGCGGTGGAGTCGTTTTGAGAGAGGCGGCGACCGAGGCCATGTCCAGGATCGAGCGTCTTTTGACTCGTGGCGCTGTCACTCCGGCTGGCAAGTAAAGCTGGCCTCGAGGACAAGGCAACTGGCAGCGAGCGGCTGTTATCCAACGGAGACCGGGAATGTGCGCTCCCCGCGGGGAAGCTTAGTGCGGCAACTCGGCTACTCCGCCGACTCCAGAGAGTCAGCTCGCCTATTGCAATCCGCGTAGGTGTCTAGCGGGCTCACGGTACCGGTCGCGCCCCGCCCGATGACGTGCGTGTAGATCATCGTCGTGACTCCTTCGAAGCGTTTGGATACTTTCGATGAAGCGCATCGGGAAGATAGCTCGCACCGCTTCCGCGCTAGAGATCCGCTTGGTGCTGCGCAAAGCGGCGCGCTAAGTGAGCTCGAAGGGCGGGCCGCACCGCGTCCGGCATGATCGTAATCCGGTCCTTAATGCTCTTACCCGCCCGAACGAGGACTTATCCGCGTGCAAGATCAACGTCCTTTACTCTGAGCCGGAAGCATTCGAGTAGCCGTAGACCCGAATCATAGAGTAGGGACGCGATGAGCCAATAGACGCCGTCGATCTCCGTCAGAAAGACGCTGCACTTCGTCCGGCGTGAGCACTGTCAGCAGCCGAACCGGCTTCTTTGCTCGTACGACGTCTTGAAGCCACGGCAGATCGATATCCAACACCCTCCTATAGAGAAAGAGAAGCGCCTGGAGTGCCTGACTCTGAGTCGAGGTGCCACTCGGCGGACAGCCAGTTGCGTGAGGAATGCGGTGATCTCCGCACATCCCATCGATTCTGGATGCTGCGACCGTGAAAGACGATGTAGCGCCGGGTCCAGCTTATGTAGGCTTTCTCAGTGCGACAACTGTAGTGGCCGGCACGGAGCGCGGCACGCACCGAATCCATCAGCCGGGGAGGGCGCGAGTGGGCTTCGAGGTTCCCTCTTTCTTTACTCTTATTCAAGAATATCCGACGCTTTGTAGCGTGCTCGCAGCGCGTACGTACGGATGATCGACGAAAGAGTACTGATTCGTCCAAGGACAAAAGGACGTTATTGGCGCAGAAATAAGAGTTAGGCGTCGCGTTCGTCGTCGCGGGTTGATTTGAGCGGTCGAAACGATGCAAAGCAAACCAGGCTGCCTATGAAGTTGTTTCCCCCGTGCCCCGTCTGCCAGCGTTTTCCCCTCTGCACTTTTCAAGCGTGGTCCAATGGGACGTGCGGCTCGTGTGGAGCAGCACTACTTCGCAAAACGCTATTCGGCTTAGGTACGCTATCCGCACTATTTGCGTTTATCGGGCTTGTCAGCGCGGTCGCGCTATCAATCTATTTCTTAGATTCCTGGGTGTTTGTCGTCGGTGCTGCATTCGTGGCGTTAGTATGCCTCCTCATCGAGGCCATGAGGCCGTCGAGTCCAGATGTTAAGGACATCCGGACGCAAGTGGCGATGAAGCGTCTCAAGATCGACACGCGAAGTGATTGAAAGGGGCTCTTTGAGAAGTCACCATCATTGCAACGGCCGCGATATGTTTCGTTGAGCGAACGTAGCGTGGCGCGAACGCCTAACAACGCGATGCGGACGGACAAAGTCAAGCTGTCACGCCTTTTGCTTGCGCAAACGCAGCGCCAGCTTGCCTTTGCCGCTGATCGCGAACGTTAGCCGCCAGGAGTCGACGTTGGAGCTACGATCAGATCTGGTGTATGAGCTGAATTGAGGAAGGCGGCGCATCCTGCTGAAATTGGGTTTACCAGGACCTTCTTTCAGCAGATAGGAGACGCGCCACCCATGGCCAACGATACGATTGTTTCTTTCGTCAATCCAGCCTTTCACGACGAGCTCAGCGACCTTGTACGCGAGGGCGCACAGCGGATCATTCGGCAAGCGGTGGAAGCGGAGTTGAAGGTCTTTTTGGAGCAACACGCTGCGGCGCAAGACGCTGCAGGCCGGCGAGCAGTGGTCCGGAACGGGTACCAGCCTGAGCGCGAGGTTCTGACCGGGATCGGTCCCGTGAAGGTCGCGTACCGAAGACGCGCGACCGTGCTGGGGAGGGTCGCTGCTTTCGCTCGGAGTTGCTGCCGCCGTACCTGAAGAAGGCGAAGCGGCTTGAGGCGGTGCTGCCGTGGTTGTACCTGAAGGGCGTGTCGACTAACGACTTCGACGAGGCGCTCACGGCGCTGTTCGGCGAGTCGGTGAAGGGGTTGTCGCCGACGACGATCGGGCGGCTGAAGCGCTCGTGGGAAGCGGAGTACGCCGAGTGGCGGGAGAAGGACTGGCGCGGGCACGAGTTCGTTTACTTGTGGGCGGACGGCATCTACACGAACGTGCGTAGCGACGAGCGACGCTGTTTGCTGGTGCTGATCGGCTGCGATGCCCGGGGAAAGAAGCACTTTCTCGCGATCGAAGAAGGCTTTCGCGAGTCCAAACAGAGCTGGAAGGCATTGCTGCTGAGCTTGCGGGATCGAGGGCTCAAGACGCCGCCGAAGCTCGGTGTGGGAGACGGCGCAATGGGCTTCTGGGCCGCCTTGGCCGAGGTATTTCCGACGACGCGCGCACAGCGCTGTTGGGTCCACAAGACTGTGAACATCCTCGACAAGCTGCCGAAGGCGCAGCAGCCGGAAGCGAAGTCGGCGCTGCACGAGATCTGGCAGGCTGACAGCCGCAGGAATGCTGGGAAGGCGTTCAATCGGTTCGTCGCGACGTACGAGCAGAAGTACCCGAAGGCCGTCGACTGCCTGGTGAAGGATCGAGAGGAGCTGCTCGCCTTCTACGACTTCCCTGCCGCACATTGGCAGCACATTCGCACGACGAATCCGATTGAGTCGACCTTCGCGACGATCCGGTTGCGGACAAGAAAGACCAGGAACTGCGTGAGCGCGAAGAGCGGACTGAGCTTGATGCATCAGCTCGCGATGAGCGCGCAGAAGCGATGGCGACGGCTACGCGGCTTCCATCAGCTCGCCGACGTCATCGCCGGAGTGAAGTTCATCGACGGTGTCGATGAGAGAGAGGTCAGCAGGAAAGCCGCCTGACTCGAGACCTGTACACCAGAGTTGACAGTAACTCTCGACGTTGTGACATATGTCGTTGCACGCAAGACAGGAAAGTCAGACGCTGTCATGCGATAGACCATTCCTCATCCGCAATTCACGTGGACGTGCCGTTCGATCACACATTTTTGATTTTCGGAGCTTACGCACTTGTTGGCTGTGCCCTAACCGTATTCGGGCCACTCCATCGCGCCATATCACGAGCCGCGCAGGACGTTGCGGGCGTCGCCACAACGACCGCGATAGTCGACCGGGCGCCGACAAGCAAGCTAAAGCTCCTTGCGTTTCGATTGCTTCTAAATGTCGGTTCAATCGCCCTTTGGCCAGTGTTTTTTGTCTCCGCGGTTCGAGAGGAAAGAAAGAGCAAGGACGCCACTGAGCGCTACGTGAAAGAGGGTTTGTACTTCGACCGGATGGGCGGGGCCGGAACGATCGGATGTCGAGAATGTGGGTTCTCAACTAGTATCGTTTCTTCTCTACACTGGTGGGGTGGGCCAAACAGCGCCGGTTATCAATGCAAGTCCTGCGGAATCTTTGTCACTTTGGAGGGCGTTGGCAATGAGGCGAGGATAGATGGTGGCTGCGGAGCTTGTGGTGGCCCAGTTGCGCGGGACGAGCAACTAGTTTGCCCTCGCTGTGGCTCGGATCAGCTTCACTACGACATTGAGTACATCACGTGACGGCACTTCGTCCTGCGATTGACTGAAGTCTGTCCTCGGAGAAGATCGAGAGTTGCACGAGGTCTTGGGCGATGTTCTGGAGCGCGACATTCATCTTTGTAGTTGGAAACGCTCTTCTTGCTTGGGAAACGACGTTCAAGAAACTCGACCCTATGGAGCGACCATCTGTGCTCAGAGAGGGTTGGTTTCAAGTCGCTACTCTTATCGGCGGCGTTGGATGGCTTGCTGTACCAGTCATGTTCTATTGGAAATACGGCTTTCTCGGAGCTGCGTTGGGGTGGCTTGGTTTCGTTCTGATAGGTTGGATCCTCGCGTTCGCACTCAAGGGCGTCATTGAAGATTCCATAGGCGGCTAGTTCCGTCGATGCGGCGTGAGGAAGCGTCTCGGTACAAGTGGAGACGGAGAGGTGTCCCTATGGGTATATTGGATTCATGGTTGAAGCGTCGCCCCACGACAACCAAAGAGAAGGTTGCAGGGCTCACGGCTTCCACGATCGACTATGTTTTGAACGAGCTGGGCACGCGCACATTGGTTCGAGGTAGCATCGTCTTGGATAGTCAGCTCAAACCAAGTTTTAGCACCGGCACGCCAGACCGTCGCAACGACATCGTTTCCATTGTGCCGATCGGGAATCTCGAGGAAGCCGAGTTTTTTAGAGAGTTCGAGGATATGGATGTGCCCGACTGGACGAAGTTCACGCCGGTCGTGGATAACCTTGTCTATGCGATTCTTAGACGATGGGAAATCGAATGCCCGGCTTACGCGGCGCTGCCTTCTGCGTAGACCGGTTAGCAGGCGCAGCAAAGAGCGCCTAACAACACGATGCAACGGACAATTTTCAGTGTCACGTCTCTTGCTTTCGCAAGAGCCGCGCCACTGCAAATTGCCGCTGATCGTGGCGTTAGCCGCCTCCAAAACTCAGGGTCCCTCCCAGCTACTCAATTTATGTGGCACAAGTCACGGGCCTAAAGTTGCAGACCCGGTAGGATTCTCACTCCACTTGCTTTGGCGGGAGAAACGCCATGCTTACCTTGGTCTGCTCCCCAACTTAGTACCGAACAGAACTAGAGTCTGCGGTTGCTGATTCTCTGAAACGCATCACCTCACGCGCATACTGCTCCGGCGTGCGATTGCCCAAAGCGCTGTGCGGCCGT
>Ga0182741_1001195_pt1 | contig 35156 bp, 23 predicted proteins | sample eDN5th37CBELigOP_FD_128874 | JGI IMG/M metagenome (GOLD analysis project Ga0182741, IMG submission 128874) | Enriched Organic Plus compost microbial communities from Emeryville, California, USA - eDNA 5th pass 37_C BE-Lig OP (version 2) (version 2) ... | reverse complement strand
GCCGCGCACCAGCAGGATCGGGTCGCGCGGGACCTCGGCGTCGAACTCGACGCCGAGCCTCAGGCCCAGGGCGGGGCCGGCCACGTCGTAGAACTTGAGGCTCGCGACCGCGCGGGCGTAGGCGTGGGCCCCCATGGTGGCGTCCACCTGGAACGAGTCCTGCTGCGCGAGGCTCACGCCGAACCCCGTGATGTCCTGCCAGCCGCCGTCGTCGGTCCACTTGGCGCCGACGACGGCGTTGGCCTCCTCGGTGAGGCCGTAGGCGAAGCGGAGGCTGACCGAGCCCTCGGCGCCCACGAACACCTCGATGCTCGGCACCACCACGACCGGCACGGGGCCGATGAAGAAGACCAGCGGCTTGAAGTAGTAGGTGGCGACGCTCACCTCCTTGGTGAGCTTGGCGTTGGCCTCGCCTGAGAAGGAGACCTTCAGCCTCTCCGTGACGCCCACGTAGGCCTCGAACCTGTCGACGCAGACGGGAGGGACCTCGAGGCAGGGCTCGATGCCGAGGTCGATCTTCCACCCCGCGTTGAAGTAGAGCTCGCCGTTGAGGACCACGGCCACGTTCACGTCGCCGGCGCCGATGTCGAGCGCCACCTCGTCGAAGCCCACGTGGAACTCGTAGCCGTCGCCCGTGCCCACGTGCGGCATGCCCGCGGTGTCGCCGCGGAACGAGGCCGTCACGCCCGGGAGGTTGCCAAGGGCGCTCACGACCTGCTCGGCCTTGAGGTCCCCCTGGGCCGTCAGCTGGCCCTGGGTGATCGCGTCCGTGAGGTTGGCCTGAGTCGTCTCCACCACGACCTCGCCGCCCTCGCGGCGCACGGACTCCATCTTGCGCAGCAGGCCGCCGGGGGCCGCGGCCGCCGGCTCGCTCACGAGCACGTCGCCAGGCTCCAGGTTCTGGAGGGTAGGCGTATCGGCGGCGAAGCGGAGCTCACCGGTGGCCGGGTCGTAGCTCTCGAGGGCGTCCCGCGTGGCCTCGGCGGCCACCTTCGTGGTCTCGGGGATGATGGTCTCGTACTTGGGGTGGCAGGCGGCCAGGACCGCGGCGGCGATGGCCACGGCCAACGCCAGGCGGGCGCCCCTGCCGGTGGGTCGCGAGGTGCTCACTTGTGTCCTCCGTCTTCGGTGTCGTCAGGGGCGAGCTCACGGCCGCAGCGCACGCAGTACAGGCCGTATGGCGAGGTGATCGGCGCGTCGCAGTGCGGACAGGCGGTCAACAGGCGGCTGCCGTCGTTGGGGCAGAAGGTCTCGCCCGCGGCCTCTGGCGTGGCCCTGCCGCAGCGCGGGCAGAGCCTGTAGCGGGGCGTCCTGCGGCCGGCGGCAGCGCGGCCGCCAGGTCCCGTTGTGGCGGCATCAGTCACGCCCGAGGACCACGGGGTTCACCAGGAACCACTGCGCGCCGGCGGGGATGGCCGCCGTCTTGACGGCGAAGCCGCTCTCGAAGGTCATGAGGACGGAGTTCCAGCCCGGCCGCAGGTCGAGGTCTATCTGGAGCTCGAACGGGCCGTCGCTGCAGCTACCCGTCACGGTGCCGTCGGCGTCGGCGTAGATGAAGGCGTAGCGGTCGACGAGGAACGCGGCCGTCGGCGGCCCCTCGCGGACCATCACGCTCCCCTCCGGCCGCGCGTGCCGGCCCTCCTCGTAGAGCTCCGTGACGTCGAGCCACACGGGGACGACGAGCTGGTCGGGGTTGGAGACCTTCACGTTCACCATCTCGGCGTCCTCGCACAGGGCGTCGAGGGGCCGGCGGCCGCCGCCTGGCACCGCCCCCGCCGGCCGGAGGGAGAGGTCGAAGTCGCCGTTGGAGCGGACAATCCCCTGGGCTATCTCCAGCTCCTGGCCGTCACCGGGGTCGTAGAGGACCGAGATGACGCCTTCGCCGGGGGTCATGGCGTCTCCTTGCGCCCAGTTCGGGATGCGCCCGCTGAACGTGGGGCTCATTCCGAGCGCCCAGGGCGCTCGGTCCTGCTGCGCGGCTGCTACCGCGGCCGACAGGGCGACCGTGGTCAGGAGACCGACGCCTAATGCCTTGAGGTCGTTCCTCATGCTGCCCTCCTCGCCGCGAGCGTGGAGGTGCCTTGGTGAGGTTCGGGTCAGGTTCCGTCCGGCGCCGGGCCGGGCCAGGTCCTGCGGCGCGTGGGCGCCGCGCGGCTCAGCCCGGAGCGGGCCCCAGGAACTCGGCCGGCGACGCTGGCAGGTCCTCGCCGACCTCAGCCATGGCGCGCCTGGCGCGCCCGTACTCGTCAGCCAGGGTGGCCTCCAGGCCGGCGGCGCCCAGCGCTGTCAGGTGCAGCCGCAGGTACGAGGCGTCGTAAGGGTCGTGCCGCCTCAACACTCCCGCGGCCCTCGCAGCCTCTACGGGGTCCTCGCCCATGAGGCCGTGGGCCACCGCCGTGAGCGCCGCCAACAGCCGCTCGCGCACGCTTCTCCCGCACGTCCCAGTCGGCGCCCTCGCCCAGCTCGCTGCGCCACAGGCCCGTCGCGCTCGTGGTCAAGAACTCCTCGGCGTCGACGGACAGCTCTCCCAGCGCGTAGCCGTTCGCCCCGGTCTTGACGGCGTTGGGGCCGAGGTCCTTGCGTACCTCGCTGACGAGCTGCTCGAGGCTGGCCACGGCCCTGGCCTCGTCGGCGGCCGGGTACAGCGTCTCGATGAGGTCGAGCCTCGACACCTCCGGGGCGCCGGCCAAGCGCGCCTCGGCCAGGGCCAGGAGCAGCGCTCGACGCCGTCGCCCGCGGACGGGAGAGACCTCGCCCGCGCGGCTCACCCTCATCGGGCCCAGGACCTCGAGGCGCGCGGGACCTCCGGTGGCTCGCGGCCGTGCTGGCTCGTCGGCGCCGGGCTCGGGGAAGTAGCGCCTAGCCACGTTCACGCCGTGCTGCAGGCCCCTCTCGGCGAACCAGGCGCGCCGCGTCGCGGCCCGGGCGGCGTCGCCAGTGAGCCTGTCCACCTCCAGACCGTACCGGTGCTCGTGCAGGGTCATGCCGCGCTCTGCAGCCATGGAGCGGGCCAGGCCGTGGTGCCGCAGCGCCTCACCGGCGCGTCCCAGGGACTCCAGCGCCAGCCCAGCGGCGTGGTGGGCGGCCAGCTTCACCTCGACGAGCTCGGCCGGTTCGGCCTCGTCCAGGAGTCCCTGCGCCAGGGCCAAGCCCTCGGCCGGCCGGCCGAGGGCGGTCGCGGCGCGCGAAATGAGGTAGCGCGCCGTGAGACCCTCGAGCCCGCCAGGGTCCACGGCCCCGGCCTCCATGGCCTGCGACGCGTACCTGAGGGCCAGGGCCCCGTGCGCGTCGCCCGGCCACTCGAGGTAGAGGTCGGCCAGTTGGGCGACCACCGTCCCCAGGAAGCGGGCGGCGCCTGAGCGCCTAGCGGTCTCCAGCGCCTCGGTCAGCACCTCCTCGGCGCGCTCGTAGGCGCCGAGCTCCTGGTAGGCGTAGCTCATCATCACCAGCGTCCCCGCGTGGTGCAGGCCGTGGCCCACCTCCTCGTAGACGCTGAGGGCCGCCTCCAGGTCGGGCAGGCTCTCAGCCGGGCGCGCCTGCTGCATGCGCACGACGGCGCGGTTCCTCAGCAGGTTGGCCACGTTGGGGGGCGAGGCCGCCCCGGTGGCTCGCGCCCGCTCGAGCAGCGCGGTGAAGAGCCGTTCGGCGGCGTCGTTGTCGCCGGCGTAGAAGGCGATGCTGGCCTGCAGCTCGAGGAGGTCGGCGGCGCTGGCCTCGTCCGTGTCCGGCCTGGCGAGGCGCTCCGCGGCCAGCTCGGCCGCCTTGCGCGGTCGCCCGGCGTGGAGGTAGGCCCAGCCGACGAAGTGGACCGTACCGGCGTCGACCTCGGCCCTGTGGGGCGACGCCTCCCAGGCCGCGATCAGCTCCTCGCGCCTCCCGGCCTGGTGGAGGAGCCTCACCTGGCGCCGCAGCCACTCGGGGCCGCTCCTGGCCGCCGGGGGCAGCCGTTCGATGACGCGCGCCATGCCCTGGGCGTCGCCCCGCACCGACAGGCCGGAGGCCTGCAGGAACAGGGCCTCCGTGGGGTCGGGCAGCAGCGAGGCGGCGCGCTCGGCGAGCTCGACCATGCGGGGGTAGTCCCTGCCCATGAGGAGCTTGGCGGCCTGGAGCGCGAGCGCGCCGCGCTCCTGGCCCGCCGCCAGGTCGCTGGCCTGCGCCAGGAGCCTGGCGGCGAGGGCGTCGTCGCCGAAAGCTGCGGCGGTCTCCGCCGTGCGCGACAGGACGGCGATGGCGGCCTCGGTGTCGAGCTCGGCCGCGCTCACGAGCGCGGGCACCGCCGAGGTGGGCAGCGAAGGCGAGGCCAGCGCGCGTCTCGCCGCCTCGCGCCGCGCCGGCGGCGGGACCAGCCGGGCGGCAGCCTCGCGGTAGAGGGGATGAGCGAACTCGCCGCGCGCGAGCACCCCGCGTCGCTCGAGCTCCCTCGTGGCGGCGGCGTAGACGGCGCCGGAGACCCCCGCCGCGCGCTCCAGGAGCTCGCCCCCGGACTCCAGAGGCAGCAGCGTCAACGCCGCGACGACGCCTTCCAGGGCGGGCTCCGCCAAGGCTCCCGTTAAGAAGTGCTCGACGAGGGCCTCGATGGTGGGCGGCGCGGCGGCGGCCGCGGGCCGCCGCCAGCGCCAGGAGCGGCCGTCGCTCCACAGGTGGCCGAGCCTCACCAGGTAGCGCAGGTACTCGAGCGCGAAGAGCGGGTTGCCAGCCGAGGCGCCAGCCACCCAGTCGGCGGCGGCCTCGGGCAGCTCGGCGCCCAGCGTGTGGGCCAGGAGCGCGCGCGTCTCGGCAGACCGCAGCGGCTCGAGCCGCTGTCGCTGGAAGGGCTCCCCCGGGTCCGACCTGCTGGTGACCACGAGCGCCGCGCCGCGCGTGCGCCTCACGGCGGTCGCGAGGTCCGAGACGAAGGCGCGGCGCTCCACGTCGGCCTCGTGCAGGTCCTCGAGCAGCAGGACGAAAGGGGCGGCCGCGGCGAGCGCGGCCGCGAGCGCCTCGAGGGCGCGCGCGGGCTCCACGGCGGCGCCGCCTGCGAGCCTGTCGAGCGTCGCCGACGCCCAGGCCGGCAGGCGGGCGAGGCGCGGGAGCGCCGCCGCCAACGCGCCGAGGGGGACGGTCGCCCGAGCCGACGCTGAACGGCAGGGGAGACCGGCGAGGAGGCGCCTGGCAGCGTGGCTCTTGCCGATCCCGGGCTCCCCCCACAGCGCCAGTGCCGCGCCGCTGCGCTTGCGGAGCACAGTGTCAAGGCGCCGGCCGAGCATGCCTAGTGATACTCCCCCCACCGGGTCGCGGTGGGGGGAGTAGCGCTGGTGCGCCCGACAGGATTCGAACCTGTGACCTTGGGCTTAGGAGTCCCCTGCTCTGTCCAGCTGAGCTACGGGCGCACGCTGGTGGCCGCCTCGAGAGGCGGCCACCATGCTACCAGCGTCAGCGCGCGGAGAGGGAGTAGTTGGCGACCCCTGAGGGGTAGGCGTAGATGACGTCGATGTACCAGACGCCGGCGCTCGGCTGGTTGATCGTGTACCTCCCGCCGTTGGCCTCGGTGATGTCGCGGTACTGCCAGTCGCCGTTGTCGCCCCAGTTCTGGATGTCGGAGCCGAACTTGACCGCGAAGTCGACGTCGAAGTCGGCAGCCAGCTCGATGGTCAGAGACGCGGTGCCGGCGGGCACGTTGACCGTGTACGTGTGGTAGTTGATCGCCTGCTCGCCGGCGCCCGAGATCCGGCCGCTGACGCTGCCGCCCAGGGGCACCGGGCCCACCATGCAGAAGTCGCAGCTGGCGGCGGGCGTGTTCCCGACGGGCGGGGTCGCCTGTCCTCCGGCGTTGCCGCCCGCGTTGCCGCCGGCGTTGCTGGCGGCGTTCGCGCCCCCGGCGTTGCCCCCTGCCGTCGTGCCGCCGAGCGGCGCGCGGGCCACGTCGGGCACGTGCGGCCCGAGCAGCGCCCAGGCGAGGCTTATCGGCCTCACGTAGGCCTGCTCCTCGACGTCGAGCTCCTCGTACTGGATGGTGCGGCCGGCCGTGGGCACGCCGATGAGGTAGCCGTTCTCGTCGAACGCCCCGCCGCCCGAGTTGCCGTGGGCGATCTTGGCGTCGGTCTTGATCCACTGCTTGCCGCCGGACTCGAAGTCCTCGCCGACCCAGCCGGACATGAGGCCGGCCGTGAAGGTGATGGTGGAGCCGGAGATGCCGGGGTAGCCGACGATGGTGATGTTGTCGCCGGGGATGAGCTGGTTGGAGTCGCCCACAAGCACGTACGGGAACTCGAGGTCGGGGCTGACGGGCTCCTCGTCGAACCACTCGACGATCTTCAGGACGGCCAGGTCGTGGGTGGGGTCGCCGGCCACGTACCGCGCCCAGAACATGAACTCGGGCGGCTGGTCAGTGAAGGCCGGGTCGGTGATGAGGATCGCGTGCCAGTCGTAGTACCGGCGGATCCGCAGGTCGCCGACCACGTGGTAGTTGGTGAGGATGTAGCCGCTGGGGCTGATGATCGTGCCGGAGCCCGACCAGCCGACGGTGGTGCCGGCGTCGACGTCGTAGGGGATCACCTGCACCACGGCCGTGACGATGTTCAGCCTCACGTCACGTGGCAGGCCTTGTGCGCTGCCGGTAGCCAGGCCGGCCAGCACCGAAAGGACGATTAGCGCGCGCTTCATGCGCATGGACCTTACCTCCGGGAGCCTGACCGCGTTCTGACAGGTGGAGCGCTGAGGCGGACCAGGGTCCGGCGGGCTGGCTCGGTTGTCGCGGTCAGATACTACCGCGGTGGCGGAGACGCGGACGAGAGAAGCCTCGCAGATGCGACGTGCTCGGCGTAGCGCCTGGCGCTGAGCTTGGGCGTCCGCGCCTGCGTAGCGAAGTCCACGTGCACGATGCCGAAACGGCGGGTGTAGCCGCGCGCCCACTCGAAGTTGTCGAGGAGGCTCCAGGCGAAGTAGCCGCGCACGTCGGCGCCGGCGCTCCTCGCCCGCTCCATGGCCGCGATGTGCGACTCGAGGTACTCCCACCGGCGGCCGTCCTCCAGCCCGCCGGCGCCGCCGAGCGAGTCCGGCTCGATGAGGCCGGCGCCGTTCTCGGTTACGTAGATGGGCAGGCCAGACTCGCGCCAGACGCGCAAGATCAGGTCCTCTAGCCCCTGCGGGTAGACCTCCCAGCCCATGTCCGTGTGGGGCCGGCCGTCGGCGCGCACGCTCGCGACGTGCGGCCACGGCGCCTCCGGCGCCGGCGCGACGAGGGCGCGCGTGTAGTAGTTGATGCCGAGGTAGTCGAGCCGCCCCGAGATGACGTCCATGTCGCCCTCCCTGACGTACGAGGCGGCGGAGCCGGGCTGCGCGGCGGCCTCGGCCGGGTAGGAGCCCTGCAGCAGCGGCCGCAGGAAGACCTGGTGGTTGTGCACGTCGTGGCGCCTGGCGGCCTCCGAGTGCTCGGGGTCCGAGGGGTCGAGGGGGTAGGCGGGCGTGAAGTTGAGGACGATGCCCTGCCTACTGCCGGGCGCCGTCTCGCGCAGCCTCGCCAGCGCCAGCCCGTGGCCGAGCAGGAGGTGGTGCACGGCCGCCTGCGCGCGCTCCGGGCTCCTCTCGCCCGGGGCGTGCTCGCCGATCTCGTGCGCCAGGAACGAGCTGCACCAGGGCTCGTTGAGCGTGGCGTAGGCCTCGACCCTGTCGCCCAGCCTGGCGGCCACGACGGCGGCGTAGTCGGCGAAGGCGTACGCGGTGTCGCGCGCCGTCCAGCCGCCTGCCTCCTGCAGCTCCTGCGGGAGGTCCCAGTGGTAGAGGGTGAGGAACGGCCGCAGGCCGCGGTCCAGGAGGCCGTCGACGAGCCTCTCGTAGTAGTCGAGCCCCGCCTGGTTCGCCTCGCCGCGCCCTCCGGGCACCACCCTTGGCCAGGACACCGAGAACCTGTAGGCGTCGAGGCCCAGCTCGGTGAGGAGGGCTAGGTCCTCCTCCCAGCGGTGGTAGCTGTCGCAGGCGACGGAGCCGTCGGACGCGTCGTCTATCGTCCCGGCGCGGGCGCAGAACGCGTCCCATATCGACGGCGTCCGTCCGTCCTCGGCGGCAGCCCCCTCGACCTGGTAGGCGGAGCTGCCGGCGCCCCACACGAACCCTGAGTCGTCTCGCAAGTCGAACCCTCCTCGGCTTCCCGCCCGCGCTCAGGCGCCGGCGGCGTGCTGCAGGTACCTCTCGTAGAGGCGGACGGCGTGGTCCGCCGGGGCCTCGTAGTAGTCGTCGGCTGAGACGTCGAGCAGCCAGCTCCAGTCGGCCGGCTCCACGCGCGGCCGCGCGGCGGCGAACCGCCTGACGACCTCGGCGTGCGGCTTGAAGGTGCCGTCCGGGCGCACCAGCCCGAAGTGCCGCTCGTGCTTGAACTCGGTGAGCGGAGCCGTGCCGTGCAGCTCGTCGCCGTAGTCGGCGAAGCACCACAGCAGGGCGCCGGTGGTGCCGGTGGCCACGAGGCGTGGCAGCACCGCCTCCACGTAGCCGGCCATGGCCTCCTCGGAGGCCATGAACTGCTCGCGGGTCTCTCCGCAGCTGGCGAAGCGCCAGGTCTGCGACGGCTCGCCCGGTGGAGCGGTGCAGCCTCCCCACTCCTCGGCGAGGACGGGCTTGCCGCTCAACGCCGACGTGAGCGCGCAGCAGAAGGGCACGAGGTCGGGGTCGAGCGGCGACCTGGACCACGGCAGGTACATCGGGTAGACGTGCATCACGGCCACGTCCGTCTCGGCGAAGACCTCGTCGGCACGCAGGCCGTTGTCCTCGAGCAGGCTGGCCACGTGCAGGCCGCACGAGACGGGGCGGATGGGGTCGAGGTCGCGCACCAGGGAGGCCATGCGACGCACCCAGGCGCGTCCGGCGCCCCGGCTGCGCGGCCACGCGAACAGGTCCGGCTCGTTGCCGAGGCTCCAGACACGCGGCGCAGGGTGGTCCTTCAGGCTCGTCACGACCTCTCGCAGGAGCAGCTCCTCGGCCGCGAGCATCAAGGGGTCCTCGTACGGGTCCCTGTAGCCCGCGGCGACGGGTACCCCGCCGCTCATGACCAGGCGGGGCGTGCGCCCTCCGCTCCGCGCCGCGCCCTCGGGAGGCGCCAGCGACCACCCGGGCGCCCAGTTGGGGCCGCTCATGTGGCCGGTGAAGAAGGTGACGATGAGGCCGAGGCCGTGCCGCTCGGCGGCGTCGCAGACGCGCTCCAGGTCGGCCAGGCGCGCCGTGGAGACGCTGTCGGGCGAGGGCTGGAAGTCCTCCCACAGCAGGAACAGCCGCACCAGCCCGAGGCCCAGCGACGCGATCAGCGCGAACTCCTCGTCCACCTCGTAGGCGTCGAAGTCGCGCCACCACCACATGGCCTTGCGGCGCGGCCAGTAGTTGACGCCCAGGTCGAACCGCGGTGGGCCGTCGGCCGCGAGGCGCGCGCCCGAAGGCGCCGTGCCCGAGGCGTAGCCGGTCGGCCGTTCCGTCACTTCTCCACGCCCGTGATGACGATGCCGCGCATGAAGAAGCGCTGCGAGAAGAAGAAGAGCGCTACCGGCACGACCATGCCGAGCAGCGCCGTGGCCTGTATGAGATGCGGCTGCTGCGAGTAGATGAAGTTGTACTGCTGGATGCCGACGGACAAGGGCTGCAGGCCGGGCCGGCCCAGCGTGTAGAGCAGGGGCTCGAAGTAGTCGTTCCAGGCGAACACGACGTGGAAGAGGCCCACGGCGATGATCACCGGGTACGACTGCGGCACGATCACCGAGGTGAGCACCCTGAGGGGCCCGGCGCCGTCGATCATGGCCGCCTCGTCGAGCTCGCGGGGCAGCTGCATGAAGTACTGCCTGAGCAGGAAGACGTTGAAGGCGTTGGCGAAGAAGTGGGGGACAATCAGCGGCAGCCAGGTGCCCGTCCAGCCGATGGCGTCGAAGAACGCGTAGGTGGGCACCAGCAGCACCTGCTTCGGCAGGATGATCGTGGCGATCAGGACCATGAACAGCGTGCCCTTGATGGGCAGGGGGAAGCGCGCGAAGGCGTAGGCTACCATCACGCAGGAGAGGATGGTCCCGGCCGTGCCGGTGAACGCGATGAAGGCGGTGTTGAAGAGGAGGCGCGGGAAGTCGATGCCGCGCCAGACCTCGGCGAAGTTGCCGGTGCGCGGCGCGAACACGTAGACGGGGTCGAGCGTCCGCCAGGCGCCCTCCCAGGTGACCTCCTCGCCGGTGTCGGGGTCGACGAAGACGCTCTCCCTCCGGCCGGGCGTGACCAGGGCGAGCTGCCTCACCTCGCCCTCGATGGGCACGCGGTAGAGGGGCACCTCCCGCCCGTTCACCTCCACGGTCAGCGGGTCGACTGGCAGCACGGGGCCCGTGGCGCTCGCCACGATCTGGTCGCGGTCCTTGAAGGACGTGACGAGCATGTAGGCGAAGGGCATCAGGTAGGCGGACAGCAGCATGGCGGCGAACAGCGTCACGCTGGCGGTGAACGCCATGCGCCTCAGGCCGCGCCGGTAGTAGGCCGGCGTGTTGGCGTAGGAGCCGCCGATCCTCGGGTAGGTGCCGGCCCTCCCGGCCACGGCCATCAGCCGCGCTCCCCGCCGGCGTAGAAGACCCAGTAGCGGGCGCTGTAGAAGAGCAGCCCCGTGAGCACCATCGTCACCCCGAAGAGCAGCCAGGCGAGCGCCGAGCCGTAACCCATGTCGAAGAACACGAAGCTCGTCTTGTAGAAGTGGATGTTGAAGAACATCGTCGAGCTGCCGGGTCTGCCCGTGCCGTTGGAGAGGATGAACGGCACCTCGAAATAGCGCATGAGTCCGATGATCGATAGGACCAGGTTGTAGAAGACGACGGGGGAGATCATCGGCAGCGTGATGTGCCTGAAGCGCGCGAACGGGCCGGCGCCGTCGACCAGCGCGGCCTCGTAGTAGGCCGTGGGGACCGCCTGCATGCTGGCGAGCGTGATGAGGAAGGCGTTGCCGAGGCCCCAGAGCCCGATGATCACCAGCGCCGGGTAGATCCAGTTGACGTCGTCCAGCCAGTTGGGACCGAGGACGCCGGACGACCGCAGGATGCGGTTGAGCCAGCCCGACGAGTTGTTCAGCACGCCTTGCCAGATGAAGATCGCCGAGACCACCGGCACCACGTACGGCATGTAGAAGAGGGTCCGGAAGAGAGGCTTGCCCACCAGCCACTTGCTGTCGAGCAGCGACGCCAGCGCCACGGGCAGCACCACGGCTATGGGCAGCGAGATCAGGGCGAACTTGAAGGTCACGCCCAGCGACACCTTGACCAAGGGGTCGACGAACAGGCGCCGGTAGTTGCCGAGGCCGACGAAGGACACGTCCTCCGGCGACGTGAGCTTGAAGTCCGTGAAGGAGAAGACCAGGGACGCCACTATCGGCAGGGCCGTGAAGGCCACGAAGCCGATGAGCCACGGCGAGAGGAAGACCCAGCCCCAGAGGCGCTGCTCCCGCGCCAGCGGCGAGAGCCTGCCCCCTGTCCGCGAGGGGTGCGTGCTCATTGCCATACCTCCTGGGGCGGGCGGCCGCGTGGAGGTGCGCGGCCGCCCGCCTGCGAGCCGGCTACCTGACCTCGTCGAAGATCGCTTGGAGGTCCGCCACCAGCTTGTCTATCTCGGCGTCGACGTCGAGACCGGGCTGGCTGTCGAGCAGCGACTTGAACTGGTCGAGCCTGTCGTTCGCCTTGTTGTGGTTGGGCAGCACGGACTCGTGGCTGGGGACGTCGGCGTAGGCGACGTGCGCCTTGGCGACCTCCCAGTCCACGCCCTGCGTGAAGCGCTCGTCCAGGGCTGCGAAGAACGCGTCCTGGTCGCCGGGGCGCGTGGGCATGCCGCCGTAGACGGCCAGCAGCTCCAGCGACGCTTCGCCGGTGAGGTACTTGAGCACCTCGAACGCCTCGCGCGGGTGCTCGGTCTGCTTGAGGACGCGGAAGGTGTCGGCGTGCAGGCGGGCCGTCACCGTGCCGTCGTAGGAGGGGAGGGCGGCGATGTCCCACTCGGTGCCGCTTACGCAGCACGTGTACCAGAGGTGCGACTGTGCCATGGCCAGGTTGCCCGACTCGAAGGGGTTGCCTGCCGCGAGGAGGTCGGAGCCGTCCTCGTCCGCCGAGGGCATGAAGTGGTGCGTCCAGATGGCGTCGTAGTACCAGCGCCAGCCTTCGCGCCAGTTGTCGGGCATCTGGGCGTCGCCGTCCTCGTCGACCAGGGTGCCGGGGCCGAAGAGCGTGACGTTCTGCCTGGCCACGCCGGCGCCCGCCCACTGGTTCGCGAAGCCCCACTGCACCGTCTGGGAGGGGTCGAACTCGGGCTCGGTGGCGTCGTAGCCGTTGGCGTCCACGGTGAGGCGCTTGGCGACCTCGGTGAGCGTCTCGACGTTCCACTCGACCTCTTGGCCGTCGAGCACGTAGGGGGCGCCGATCTCGGAAGGCGGGTAGGCGAGGCCGGCTTCGTCGAACAGGGCAGGGCGGTAGTAGAGGAAGGCCGGGAAGCTGGCGAAGGGGATGCCGATGAGGCCGTCGTCGGTGCGCTGGTTGTCGACGGCGGCTGCCGGGAACTGGCCGAGGTCGTAGCCGTCAGCCTGTATGAGCGGCTCCAGGTCGAGGAAGTTGCCGGCGAACGCGGCCGAGCCGGCGCCGCCGACGGGGCCGATGATGTCGGGCGCCTCGCCGGTGGCGATGAGCGTGGAGAGCGTCGCTACCGAGACCTCGTTGGTCACGTACACGATCTCGAGCCTGATGTCGGGGTGGGAAGCGTTGAAGCGCTCCACGATCGCGTCCTGGGCGGCCTTCTGCTCAGGCTGCGCGCCGGCTCCGAGGCCCACGTACCAGGTGATGGTCACCGGTTGGGCCAGTGCCGTCCCCAGCAGCATCGCCAGGGCCAAACTCGCCAGTCTCCTGCCCATCTCACACGTCCTTCCCGGCGGTCATCTGACCGCCACGAGCGGGTGCTCGTACGGGTGCGAGCGCTCTGTCTCGGCCTCCGCCAGCGATGTGGGGAAGGGCGCGAGGAGCTCCTGGAGGGGGATGGTGGCCACGCCGCGGGCGACGGCGTCCGCGCCCAGGTCGGCGGTGAGCAGCCGTGCGTTGGCCGGGATGAGCGGCGAGCGCAGGCGCGGCAGGTGGGACTCCAAGCGGGCGACGAGGGCATCGACGAGCGGGCGCTCCCAGGCGCCGCCGATGACGATGGCCTCGGGGTCGAGCAGGTACTCGGCGGCGACCAGCGCCGGCGCCAGCCCCTCGGCGGCGGCGTCGAGCCAACCGAGGACCAGCGGGTGGCCGTCGGCCACCAGCCGCGCCAGGTCGGCGTAGCTGGAGGCGCGCACGCCCACCTGGTTGAGCCTGGCGTAGAGCCTGAACATGTCGAAGCGCCGGCCCAGGTGGTCGCCGCCGTCGCCGCCCGAGGGCAGGTAACCGAGCTCGCCGGCGTTGCCTTGCCAGCCGCGGACGGGGCGCCCGCTGGCGACGATGGCGCCGCCCAGGCCCCCGCCGAGGAAGCAGTAGAAGTAGGAGGAGAGCCCGGCGCCAACGCCGTAGTAGCTCTCGCCGAGCGCGGCCGCGGTGGCGTTGTTCTCCAGGAAGACGGGCGGGCTCAGGCGCCGCGCGAGCAGGGAACGCACCGAGACGCTCTCCCAGCCGGGGAAGCCTTCGGGGTTGATGACGTTGTCCACGGCGCCGCCAGCGATGCGCAACGGGCCAGGGAAGCCGATCCCCACGCCCCACAGGCGGCGCTGGTCCACCTCGGAGGAGAGCTGGCCCACCGTCTCCACGACGAGGTCCATCGCCTCCTCGGGGCTCGGGAAGCCGCGCTCCACGTGCACGCGCGCCCGCACCTCGCCGGCGAGGTCGATGAGCAGGCCGGTGAGGTGGCCGCGGTCGAGGTCGAGGCCGATGCTGTAGGCGCCGTCAGGTCTCAACGACAGCAGGGTGGGGGAGCGGCCGCGGGCGCCCTGGCGCATCCCGCTCTCGCGGAGCAGGCCGCGCCCCAGGAGCTCGGTGACCAGGTTGCTGACGGTCTGGGGCGTCAGGCCCGAGCGCTTGGCCACGTCGGCACGCGAGAGCGGGCCGTGCAGCCTGACGGTCTCGAGCACCGTGCGCAGGTTGTGCACCCGCGCGTGCTCCAGGTTCGTCCCCTTGAGCACTGCAGCCTCCGTCCTCGGCGCAGGGGCCGAGGGGGCGTTGTGAGCAACGGGTTTATTTCATCAAATTGATTGAGAAAAGTCAACCTAGGAAAGCTGCCAACTGCTGTCCGGGAAGGCGGTTAGCCTCTCGCGTCCGGCGGTCCCGCCTCCGTACTGGCAGGACGGCAGGACCGCCGGTATAGGCTTGACGCTCTGGAGGTTCAAGGTGGTTTCGGCGAGCCGCGCTTTCGACCGCTCCGGGCCTGGCGAGTTCGTCGTCGCCGGCGCGTACCGCTACGACAGGCGCACACCGCTGACGTGGGTGCTGTCGCACCTGCTGCGCTACTGGCACCTTCTCGGCCTCTTCTTCGTCGGGGCCGTGACGGCCAACGTGCTGTTCTCGGCCATACCGCGGCTCACCGGGAGGGCGTTCGACGCCGTGTTGACCGGTGGCGGCCTGGAGGCGCTGCTGCGCGTCTCCCTGATGATCCTGGGCGTCGTGCTGGTGCGGTCGATCGTCGACGCCGGGCAGAGCTTCGCCATCGAGACGCTGGGCCAGCGGCTCGAGCGCGACGCACGCGACGAGCTCTACCAGAGCCTCCTCGGCAAGAGCCAGACGTTCCACAACCGCCAGCGCGTCGGGGACCTCATGGCCAGGGCGGCCAACGACGTCAGGCAGCTCAACCCGATGATGAACCCGGGGGTGGCGCTCATCACCGAGTCAGCCCTCAGCCTGACAGTGCCCCTGGTGTTCATCGCGACCATCGACCCGCGCCTGCTCGTGGCGCCGCTGGCCTTCGTGGCCGTCTTCGGCCTGGCTCTACGCTCCTACCTCGACCAGCTGCAGCCGGTGGTGGGCCAGCTGCGCGCCCGCTTCGGTCAGCTGAACGCCGGTCTCAACGAGACCATCACGGGCATCGAGGTCGTGAAGTCGACGGTCCAGGAGGCGCAGGAGAAGACGAAGTTCGAGCGCCAGGCCCGCCACGTCCGCGACCTCCAGGTGAAGCAGGGGATCGTGCAGGGCCGTTACCTGCCCCAACTGCTGATAGGCGTGGCCATCGCCGGCGCGTTCGGCCACGGCGTCGTGCTGCTGGGTGCCGGGGACATAACCACCGGCGAGCTCATCGCCTACATGGGGCTCGTGGGCGCGCTCAGGTTCCCCGCCGGCGTCTCCAGCTTCACCTTCTCGCTGGTGCAGCTCGGCCTGGCCGGCGCCAAGCGGATCCTCGAGCTCATCAACGCCGAGGTCGACATGGACCTCAACGAGTCCGGCTACGCGGAGCGGATAGAGGGCGAGATCGAGTTCAGGGACGTCTCGTTCGCCTACGAGGGCGACGGGCGCGAGGCCCTGGTGGACGTGAGCTTCCGCGTCTTGCCAGGTCAGACCGTCGCGATCGTGGGCCAGACCGGCTCCGGCAAGAGCACGATCACCAAGCTCGTCAACCGCATCTACGACGTCGGCGCCGGGGCGATCTTGGTGGACGGCGTCGACGTCAGGGACTGGAACCTCGACGCCCTGCGCTCCCAGGTGTCGGTCATCGAGCAGGACGTGTTCCTCTTCTCGCGCTCGATAGCCGAGAACATCGCCTTCGGCCTGGGCGACGTGGCCACGCGCGACGCCATCGTCGAGGCGGCGAAGGCCGCGCAGGCGCACGACTTCATCATGGCGCTGCGCGACGGCTACGACACGGTCATAGGCGAGCGCGGCGTGACCCTCTCCGGCGGCCAGCGCCAGCGCCTGGCCATCGCCCGCGCGCTCCTCACCGACCCGCGCGTGCTGGTGCTCGACGACTCGACGTCGGCGGTGGACAGCGCCACCGAGGACCAGATCCAGCGGGCCATCAACCGGGTCAAGGGCGGCCGGACGACGCTGATGATCACGCACCGCCTGTCGCAGATAAGGAACGCCGACCTGGTGCTGCTGGTGCATGGCGGCAGGCTGGTCGACCAGGGCACCCACCACGAGCTGCTCGACAGGAACCACCTCTACCGCCGCATCTTCGCGAGGTACGACTGATGGGCTTCATCATGGAGGGCCTCGTCGGCGAGGCCTACGACCGCGAGTACAGCGACCTCCAGCTCCTCAGGCGCATCGTCGCCTACTTCAGGCGCTACGCCGGGGCCATGCTGCTGGCCGGTCTCGCGGTGTTCGTGATGGCGGGCATGGACGCCGCCCTGCCGATCATCGTCTCCGTGGCCATCGACAGGCTCGAGGGCGGGGTCGCCGCCGGCGACCTGTGGGAGCGCGCGGGTGGGCTGGTGCTGCTGTTCCTCGCCGCCGCCGTGCTCTCCTGGACCTTCAACTACGTCAGGCAGTGGCTGTCAGCGCGGTCGGTGGGCGACGTGGTGCTCAAGCTGCGGCAAGACGCCTTCGACGCCGTCATGGCCCGTGACCTGTCGTTCTACGACGAGTTCTCCACGGGCCGCATCGTCAGCCGCGTCACCACCGACACCCAGGACTTCTCCACGGTCGTCACGCTCACGCTCAACCTCATCGCCCAGGTGCTCCAGGTTGGCATCCTCTTCGGCGTGCTGGCCTACATCGACGGCCGCCTGGCGCTGCTGGCGTTCGCCATCGCGCCGGTGGTGGTGGCCGTGGCCCTGGCGTTCAGGCGCATCGCCAGGCGCGTGACGCAGCAGTCGCGGCGCGTGCTCGCCGAGGTCAACGCCAACGTCCAGGAGTCGCTGACCGGCATCGCCGTGGCCAAGGCCTTCCGCCAGGAGCGGTCCGTCTACGAGCGCTTCAGCGACGTCAACCAGCAGGCGTACCGCCTCAACCTGGTACAGGGCCTCACCTTCTCGGCGATCTTCCCCGTGCTGGGCCTCGTGTCCGGCCTGGGGACGGCGCTCATCGTCTACGCGGGCGGCAGCCGGGCCTTGGGCGGCGGCATCTCGCCAGGGGAGTGGTTCCTGTTCGTCGAGGCCCTGGCGCTCGTCTGGTTCCCGCTCACCTCGATAGCCTCGTTCTGGAGCCAGTTCCAGCTGGGCCTGTCGGCCAGCGAGCGCGTCTTCGCCCTCATCGACGCCGAGCCGCGCGTCACCCAGACGGGCTCGACCGACCCGGGGAGGCTGAAGGGGCGCATCGAGTTCGAGGGCGTCGACTTCCACTACGACCCGCGCGAGCCGGTGCTCGTCGGCTTCGACCTGGTCATCGAGGCGGGGGAGACCGTGGCGCTGGTGGGCCACACGGGGGCGGGCAAGTCCTCGATAGGCAAGCTCATCGCGCGCTTCTACGAGTTCCAGGGAGGGCGGATCCTGGTGGACGGGCTGGACGTCCGCGATCTCGACCTGGGGGCCTACAGGCGACAGCTCGGCATCGTGCAGCAGACGCCCTTCCTGTTCTCCGGCACGGTGCGCGACAACATCCGCTACGCCAAGCCAGACGCCAGCGACGACGAGGTGGTGGCCGTCGCGCGCCGCATAGGCGGCGGCGACTGGCTGGACGCCCTGCCGAACGGCCTGGACACCGACGTGGGCGAGGGCGGCCGCGGCGTCTCGATGGGCCAGCGGCAGCTGATCGCCATGGCGCGCGTGCTGCTGCAGGACCCGGCGATCCTCATCCTCGACGAGGCCACGGCGAGCGTGGACCCGCTCACCGAGGCGCAGATCCAGGAAGGACTCGAGGTCGTGCTGTCGGGCCGTACCTCGATAGTCATCGCTCACCGCTTGTCGACGATCAAGGAGGCCGACCGCATACTCGTGCTGCGCCAAGGCGAGCTCATCGAGGAGGGCACCCACGACCAGCTGATGGCCCGTGGCGGCCACTACGCCGAGCTGTACGAGACGTACTTCCGCCACCAGTCGCCGGACTACCAGGTCGAGGCGACCGACTAGGCGGGGAGTGCTGGGGGGCGCCCGTCCAGGGCGCTCACGTTCGCAGGGTACTGCGTTCGCCCCAGGCGGCTCGGCGCCGCTCCCGGGTCGTCCAGCCGCTCAGCGCCGCAAGGCGTCGACCGTGTTGACCAGGTGCCCGATGCGCCCGGCCATGCGACGGGCCAGCCACTCGTAGACGCCGGCCGCGGCCCGCGGGTCCTCGCGGCGCATGCGCTCCAGGTCCGCGAGGGTGAGCCTGTAGACGACGGACGGCACGTCGGCGTGCACCGTGGCCCCGCGCGGCGCGCCGGTGAGCACGCCCACCTCGCCCACAGGGTGGCCGGGCCCCATGGTCTCGAGGCGCTCAGATGCGGCGTCCGGCACGTGGCGGAGCGTCGAGAGGCGACCGGCGGCGACCAGGTACATGGCGTCGGCGTCGTCTCCTTGGGCGAAGAGCTGCCGTCCGCCGTCCAGCTCGACGCGCGTCAGGTAGGGCTCCAGGTCGGCCGGCGAGAGGTTCGTGCAGGCCACGAGGTCGCTGAGGGCCGCGGCCACGCCGCCCTCCTCGATGGCCGCCGGGTCGAGCCTCTCCTCCTCGCGCGCCTCCAGGGCGGCGTCGACCGAGGGGAAGGCGCGCAGCGAAGCCTCGTCCCCGCTCGCGCGGGCGAGCGCGTCCGCCACGGACGGAGGCACGTCAGCCAGCCAGAGGCGGCATCCACGCGCCTCGCACCGCCTGGCCAGCGTGCGCAGGGCCATGGCGCCGCTGGCGTCCACGCCCGTCACGCGACCCAGGTCGATGAGCACGGTGTCGACGGCCCGGTCGCGCCAGGCCGCCTCGGCGTGCTCGAGGACGCGCCAGGTGGTGCCGAAGAAGAGGAAGCCTTGGAGCTGCATGACCAGCAGCCCCTCCCCGGCGGCGTCCAGCAGGGCCTCCTGCGCCGGGGTCCGACGCACCCGGCTCCTCAGCGCGGCGCCCGTCGCGGCGTACCTGACGGGGTCCACGCGGCCGTAGCTGACAACGAACAGCAGGACGGTGAGCACGAGGCCGAGGGCCACGCCGGGCAGGAAGCCCACCACGGCTATGGCCGCCAGGATGGCCAACACCAGCGCGTACTCGACAGCGGCCAGGCGGCGCCAGCCGCTGACCACCCAGTCGTAGAGGAAGTCGAGGCCCAGGTAGCTGACGACGCCTCCGACCACCGCCCTGGGCAGGTAGCCGATGGCCGAGCCGCCCAGGAGGAGGGCGGCGAGGAGCAGCCCTGCGGCCACCATCACCGCCAGGTTCGTGCCGCGCCCCGCCCGCCTGTTGAGGGCGGTGAGGGAGACGACGTGGTAGCCGACGATCCCGCCGCCGACGCCGGCCAGCATGTTGCCGAAGCCGGCGGCCCTCAGCTGGCGGTCCAGGTCCGTCTTGCCCGTCTCGTTGAGCTCCGAGGCGGTGATGTTGAGCAGCGTCGCCACCAGCGCCAGCAAGGGCACCGTGGCGAGGGCCGGCAGGTGGGTCAGCACGACGTTCCAGTCGACGGCGGGCAGCTCGGCTGGGCTCAGCGGCCTCAACAGGCCAGAGCCACCGACGCTGGACAGGAGCAGCCCCACATGGCGCCAGTCGCCCAGGTCGGACCCCGAGAGCGCCAGGGCCAGGTAGAACGTGGCCACGCCGCCGGCGACGGTGAGGGGGAAGGCCAGCGGCGACCGCGCGCGGCGCGCGACGACCAGCAGGAGCAGGGCGAAGGCCAGGCCGGGCGCGACCTCGTACCACCACCCGGGACCGAAGGCGCTCCCGAGGCTCGCCACGTCCACGAACCTGTCGGTCATGACGCTGACGCCGCCCAAGAGCAGCAGCCAGCCGGTGCCGGCCAGGAACCCGCCCATGACCGGGTAGGGGAGGAACCTGACGAGTCCTCCTAGCCGCAGCCACCCGACGACCACGAACGTCAGGCCGGTGGCCAGGGTGGTAAGGCCCGACATGACCGCGACGGTGGCGAAGCCCCCGTCCGCCGTTGCCGCGAGCGCGCCGCCGGCAGCCGCGGCCGCGGTGGCGCCAGCCACGACCGCGGAGGGCGCGTCCTGCGCGGAGGCGACGGCCCCGCGCAGCGTCCCTGCGAGCGCGACGGTCACCAGCATGACGACCGCGCTCATGAGCCCGAGGCCCACGCCACGGGCGGCGCTCTCGGGGCCGGCCGAGCCGTACACGAGCGTGCTCACCGAGACGGCGATGGTGAAGGCGACGGCGGCGACTATGGCGCCGGCGCCGAGGTCGGCGAGCAGAGCGGCCGGACCCGTCCTCGCGGACTCGGATCCGGCCGTGGTGGTCACGTCTGACACGGGAGGGCGGGGGCCACGGCGGCGCTCGCGCACGCCCCTGTAGCGGCTGGCTCAGGCGTCTGGCCAGGGGTCACGCGCGAGCGTACCGTGAAGCCGGGTCTCAGTCTGCCATCGCCTCTTGGGTCACTGGCAGAGAGCCGTCACAGCGTTGTTGCCGCCGTTGGCGTAGGCGCCAAGGAGTGGCAGCGGGAGGCCCGCGGGCAGGTCGACGAACGGCCCATCGGGGAGCGCGAAGCCACCGACCGCCAGGTCCGCGCGCGACACGGTGGGGTCGAGCGGGTTCGCCGGCTCGCACCGTGGGGCCAGCGTCTGGAGGTCGAGCGCCGTGAACGCCGACACCACCGGGGCAGCGAACGACGTGCCCTTGAGCGCCAGGCCGTAGCTGCCGAAGGTGCGCACTACCACCGTATCGCCGGGCGCCAGCACCGCGGCGGCGTTGGAGAACGCGGCCGGGGTGGTCAGGAGCTTGCCCATGTCGTCGACGCCCTGAGCGCCGACGCTCACCACGCCTTGCAGCGCGGCCGGGAAGAGCGGGAAGCCGAGCCCGTAGTTGCCGGAAGCCGCCACGAAGACCAGCGACGTGAGCCCTTGGCCGCAATCGGTGCCGCCGGTGGGCGGGCAGACGATCGCACGGATGAGCGCGTCGTCGGCCACGCTGACGGGGTTCGTGAGGGCCTTCTGGATGTCCGACTGCAGGCTGGCGGAGACGCTGTTGTACTCGAGGAGCCTGGCCAGGTAGTCCTCGAACGTGAAGCCGTCCTCCAGGTCTACCGTGTCTACGCCGGCCGGCGCGCTGCTCGGGTCGGCGGCCACGCGGGCGAAGTCCGCCAGGACCCCACAGGGCACCACGCTGAAGCTCATGTTCACGACGACGTGCTGGTAGCCGCGCTGCTTCGCCGTCTTCAGCGCTTCCTCCAGGGCGGACGCAGCGGTGTCGGTGTCGAAGTCGCCTGCGATCCGGCCGTTCACGGCCTGCACGCGCACGTTGGGGCCCCACGGGCCGGAGTTGAACTGCACGAAGGGCGCCCCGCCGAGCTTGGGTTCGAAGCCGATGAACCCGAAGCCGCGAGCCCGCTCCACGAGCTTCGCCATCTCGTAGAAGACCAGGGCCCCGTGGCTGTAGGCCCCTTCACCTGACATCTCGGAGAGCTTCGCGTAGGTGAGCGAGCTCAGGTCGCCGAAGGCCATCTCGGGAGGCAGGAAGAAGGCGTCGTCGCCGAAGTCGTCGAGGACGATGAGCAGCACGTCGCGCTTCGGGAAGCCGAGCGTGGCCAGCGGCGCGCCGACCTGGAAGGTGCTGACGTCGAGGAGGCGGGTGGAGTACTTCGGCTCCTGTACCACGATCACGCCGCCCGAGCCCGCGCCGACGGCCTGGAGCCCGGCGCCCACGGCCTGCAGCCCGGCGCCGACGGCCTGAAGGCCGGCGCCGACCGCCTGCAGCCCCTGGCTGGGGAGGGACAGCTCGGTCGCCGGGCAGCTGCCCGTCAGCTCGTCGAGGTCGAGCGCGCCCTGCCCGGACAGCTCGGCGAGCTGCTCCGCGCTCGTGGCGGCGAGGACCTTGAAGGGGACCTGGTAGGTACCGCCCGAGGGGACGGTGATGAGTCCCTTGCTGCTGCCGCCGCCGTTGCCCTTGCCGCCCCTCTGGACGATCCTGATGTCGAGGTAGCCGTAGCACTCTGGCGTCATCGTCGCCCCGCAGACGGGCGCGTCCCCCGCGCCCAGCATGCGGATCTCGAGACGCACCTGCTCAGCGACGGCGGGGTCTACGATCTCCCAGTCGAGCGTGTAGGTGTCGCCGACGCGGGTGATCTTGCCGTTCACGGTGCTGTGCGCCTCACCCGCAGGGGCGCAGGTCCCCGCGTCGGTCACGCACGAGAGGGGGAAGGCCAGGGCCTCGACCTGCAGCTGGTCGGAGAACTCGCCCTTGGGCTTGCCGCTCCCCACCGGCGGCAGGTAGCGCACGCGCAGGCTGTCGTCCGGCTTGAAGCTCGCAGCCAGCTCGACGCCGCTCTCGAGCGCCTCTGCCAGGCGCTCTGCGGCGGGGTCGAAGTCCGTCGTCTGGCACGCTGTGAACAGTAGGAGTAGCGCTGCCACGACTGTTAGGCGCGCGGCGGCGCGCGGTCCGCTCCCGATTTTCCTCATCCCAGACCTCCCCCGAGGGCAGCACGCCGCGAGGCGTGCCCAGCGGCGAACGGCCCGTCAAGTGCAGGCGTTCACTCCATCGGGTCGGTCACGATGATAATGCCGCCGGGGCCTCGCCCCTACGCAACCCTCACAGCGGCAGCGGTTCAGTACCTGTTTTCGCCGCTCGTCCCGCGGCCAAGGTGACGATCGCAGCGAAGGAAAGCGCCGCTGCGGCCGCCTCGGCCTGCGACCACGCGTCTTCGCCGGCCGCTGTCACGGCCGCGGCCTTCACCTCGTCGAGGGTCTGCTTCACGTCCTGGTCCGGAGCGGCCCCTATCGAGGCCAGCAGCGCCTCGGTGCAGGCGCAGAACGTGAGGGCCTCCCCCGGCTCGTCCGTGACCGCCGCCAGGCCCACGAGGGCGGTGGCGGCCTCGCGCCGGTTGTCGATGGCGTGGGCGTGGTCGAGGCTGCGGAGGTAGAGGGACCGCGCCGCCGGGCCGTCGCCGCGGCGCCTGGCCAGGTCGCCCAGGTTGTTGAGGCACACCGCCATGCCCAGGCGGTCGCCGAGGCTCGTGCGGGAGGCCAGGCTCTGCTCGTAGAGCCTCTCGGCCTGCGCCAGGTCGCCGCGCTCGGCCGCCATGTAGCCGAGGTTGTTGAGGGCCACGGCCGTGCCCGCGACGTCACCGAGGCGACGCCTGATCGCCAGGCTGTCGCGCAGCAGGTCCTCGGCCTCCGCGTTGCGTCCGGAGTTCGCCGCGATGATGGCGAGGTTGTTGAGGGCGTTCGCCACGCCGAGCTCGTCGTTGGCCGCGCGCCTGACCTCCAGGCTGCGCAGGAACAGGGTCTCCGCCTCGTCGCGCTGGCCCCGGTAGAGGGCCACGTTGGCGAGGCCGTGCAGGGAGCGAGCCTGTGCCGGCTCGTCACCCAGCTCGCCGGCCACCGCCAGGGCCTCGTTGAGCATCGCGGTGGCCTCGGCGTAGAGGCCGAGGTGCCAGAGCACGTTGCCGCCCAGGGCCAGCAGGGCCTTTACCAGCTCCTCGGCCGCGCCCAGCCGGCGGGCCGTGCGGACCGCCTCCTCCAGCCAGGTCCTGGCCCCCGTGTGGTCGCCGCGGCGCTCATGCAGCTCGCCCAGGAGCCGCCTGGCGGTGGCCACGGCGAGCTCGTCGCCGGCCGACTGCGCCGCCTCCAACGCCTGGGTCAGGCGCTGCTCGGCGCGCTCGTGCTCGCCGGCGAAGGCCTCCACCTCGCCGAGTGCCAGCAGCGCCGGCACCGCGTCGGCGCCCTCGACGAAGCCGAGCAGGCGCTCCAGGTAGCCCCTGGCGGCCGCGCTGGCGTAGTTCGCCTTGGCCGCCATCCCGGCCTTGAGGAGGTACTCGCGCCGCTTGGCGTGGTCGTCGGAGCGCTCGTAGTGGAACGCCAGCTCGTCCAGGTGCGGGTCGGCGGGGCTGGCGACGGCCTGCTCGAGGTGCCGTGCCACGCGGCCGTGGAGCTCCTGCTTCATGGTGTGCGGCAGGCTCTCGTAGGCGGCCTCGTGCGTGATGGCGTGGTCGAAGCGGTAGACGGGCGGCGCCGCGCTCACTGGCACGGCGACGCCTACCCTGGCGGCGCCCATCAGGTCGCGCTCGACGGCCGGCGCCTCTCTGTCGGGCCGGCACGCCTGCAGCCACGAGACGAAGAACTCGCGGCCGATGACGCTGGCCACCTTGAGGGTCGTCTGCTCCTGGTCGCCGAGGCGGTCGAGGCGCGCGAGCGCCAGAGCGTGCAGCGTCTGCGGCAGGGAGGCCTCGAACCCCCCGAACGGGGCGGGTCCTCCGGCGACTCCCGTCGTCTCGACGAGCTCGTCCACCAGGGCCGTGAGGAAGAGCGGGTTGCCCTCGGCGCGCTCCAGCACGCTCAGGACGAGGGTCTCGCTGACCTGCCCGGCGCCGCGCGCACCCAGCCGCACGCGCACCAGCTTCTCGGCTTCCTTGGGCGTGAGCGGGCCCAGCAGCACCTGGGCCGCTCCGGGCAGCACGGGAGCGTTCGAGCGCCCCGACGGGCCGGCCAGGCGCGCGGCGGTGATGAGCGTGGCGGGCACTTCCGGCAGGTGGCGGGCCCAGGCGGTGACGAGCTCGCTGGAGAGCGGGTCGGCCGCGTGCAGGTCCTCGAGGACGACCACCAGCGTGCGCCCCAGGCGGCTCAGCCGGCGCGCGTGGGCGTTGAGGAGCGACACGAGCAGCTCGAGGCGCGACGCGGGGCGCAGCTCGGGGGAGAGCGACGCCACCAGGTCGTTCTCCTCGATCACGAGGTCGAGCACCGGGCCGAGCAAGGGCGCGCGCGGGGCGAGCGCCGGGTCGACGGCCGCGACCGCGCTCTCCACCGCTGCGGCGCGCTCGGCTGCCGGGGCGTCCCGGTCCAGTCCCAGCAGGTCGGAGAAGACCGTGGACCACACGCGGTAGAGGGCCTCGCCAGCGAACGGCTGGCTGGCTCCCGACAGGACCTCCAGGTCGCCCGCGCCGGCGGCCTGCAGGGCCGCCGCCACGAGGTGCGACTTGCCCATGCCGGGCTCGGCCGTCACCTGCACGGCCTGGCCGCGGCCGAAGCGAGCGCTCATCACGGCCTCGACGAGCACGGCCAGCTCCGCCTCGCGGCCCACCACGGGCTGCCGGCCGGCGGACGAGGGGACCACGACCGTCGTGCGCCCCTCGGTAGAGACCAGCTCCCACACTGGCACGGGCTCGGGTGAGCCCTTCACCGGCACGGTCGCCACTTGCCGGAGCTGGAAGGCGTCGGAGCAGGCCCTGGCGAACGCCGGGCTGGCGTAGGCCGAGCCTGACGGGGCCAGCGTCATCATGCGGGCGGCCATGTTCGTCTCGGGGCCGAGCGCCCCGTACGTGCGTCGGCCGGTACCGCCGTAGGCCCCCGTGCGCGCCGTGCCGTAGCCCAGGCCCACGCTTACCGCGCCCAGGTAAGGGAACCGGGACGCCGCCCTCCTGAGCCTCAGGGCCGCGGCCGCGCAGCGGTGCGCGTCGTCGCCGAACGAGACGGGCGCGCCGAAGGCCGCGTAGAGGTAGGTGCCCTTGTCGCCCGTCGTGAGCTGGACCACGGAGCCGCCCAGCTTGCCCACCTCGCCCTGCACCCAGCGGACCAGCTCGTCGAGCTTGTCCCCGGCGGCCGGGTCCGCGTCGAAGTCGATCCCCTCGAAGCGCATGAAGAGCGCGGCCACTGGCCTGAGCTCGGTGAGGAACTCGCCCTGCCCCTCCACCAGGCGGCGCCTGACGGTGGGCAGCAGCCAGGGCGCGAGCCGCTCGGTGTCCAGCTGCGTGCTCGGCCCCTTGGGGCGGGAGACCCGCAGGTCCGCGTCGGGGAGGGGCAGCATGAGGCTGAAGACGTCCGTGCCGTCCTCGATCACGCGCCTCTCGGCGCGCACGCGCGGGCCCAGAGTGCGCAGCACGTCCGGCCCCACCGCTACCTCGCCCTTGTTGGCCGCCGAGTTGAGGCGCTCGAGCCGGGCGACGGTGCGCCCGCCCACCAGGTCTATGAGCTGGATGTCGGGGTCTCCGACGACGCAACGGCTCACCGGGCCCGCCGTGACGGCGACCCTCAGGCTCAGGTGCACGCGCTCCCCGGGCAGGCCGTCCACGGCCACGTCGGAGAACGGCTCCATGGCCGCCTGCATGGCCGCGGCGGCACGCGCCGCCGTCCTGCCGTCGTCGTCGGGGAAGAGCGCGAGGATGGCGTCGCCGCTGAAGCCGATCACGCTGCCGTCGCGGCGGTCGACCTCCGTCACCAGCGCGTCGTAGAGCCTGTCGAGGTGGCGGGCGACCTCCTCGGCCCCGCGCCGGCGTCCGAGCGCCTCCACCAGGCGCACCGTGAGCGCCGTGAAGCCCGAGACGTCGGCGAAGAGTACCGAGCCGCGCCCGCGCCAGCGGGGCCCAGGGTCGGACCGGGGCACCCGGCGGTCCTCGGGCACGTAGGCACCGAAGGCCTCGGCCACTGTCGCGCGGCTGGGAGCCCCTGTCTTCACTTCTCCCGGGCATAGTACAACCGCCTGGCCTCGCTTCCGCCGCGGGCTCGTGCGAACATCTGCGAGTGCTCCTAGGCGTCCTCCTCGGCTTCGCGCTCGGGTCGGCGATCGGCGTCGGCCGCTTCGGCTACGGCCTGGTGCTCCCCCTCATGCAGTCGGAGCTGGGCCTGACCTTCAGCCAGGCAGGTCTGGTGGGCAGCGCCAACACCGCCGGCTACTTCATCGGCGCAGCGGTGAGCCACTCGGTGCTCGCCCGCGTGGGCTACAGGCGGGGGGTGTACCTGAGCCTCTTCCTGCAGGTGGCCACGCTGCTGGCGCTGTGGCTCGGCCCTCCCTACGCGGTGGTGCTGGCGCTGCGCCTGGCGCAGGGCCTGCTGGGGGCGCTCGTGTTCGTCGGGGGCGGCGCGCTCCTCCTGGCCAGCGGCGCGCGGTCCACGGCCATGGGGCTCTACTTCGGCGGCATGGGCGGCGGGATGGTGCTCTCCACGCTGGCCTTGCCCCTGTGGAACGACTGGCGCTCGGCATGGGGCCTCCTCGGTCTCGCGGGCTTGGCCATGGCGCTCGTGGCGTCGGCGGCGGCGAGCCGGTTGAGGGAGCCGGCGCCGCGCCAGCCAGGGGAGGGCGGCGGGCTCGGGCGGCTGGCGCCGACGCTCGTGGTGTACGCGCTCTACGGCGCCGGTTACATCGGGTACATGACGTTCGTGACGAGCGGCGTGACCGCCCCCCTGGCGCCGTTCTGGGTGGTCCTCGGCGTGGGTGGCTACCTCACCGGTCTCGTCTGGGGGCCGGTCATCGAGAGGCTGGGCGGGGCCGTCGGCCTGCGGTTCGTGATGCTGGCGCTGCTGGTGAGCAGCCTCGCCCCGCTGCTGGCGGCGTCGCCCTACGCCTCGGCGCTGCTGTTCGGCATCACGTTCCCAGGCGTCATCACGGCCATCACGGCGCTCTTCCGGGAGCGGCTGCCGGCTGGCGAGTGGGCGCGCGCGATGGGCCTCTCCACGGCCGCGTTCGCCGCGGGCCAGGCGGTCGGCCCGGCGCTCAGCGGCCTGGCGGGCGACCTGTTCGGCGGCATCGGGGCGGCTCTGTGGTCGGCGACGGCGCTGCTCGCGGCCGGGCTCCTGCTGGCGTTCGCGCCGCTCCCGGGGAGCAGGACGCCGTCCCCCCGAGGGTGATCGCTCAGGTGGCGAGCCCGCGCTCCCGCGCCCAGACGACGGCCTCGGCTCGCGAGTGCACGTCGATCTTCTGGTAGACGTTCGCCAGGTGGTTCCGCACCGTGCGCGGGGTGATGTCCAGCTCGGCGGCGATCTCCTCGTTGGTCTTGCCCTGCGATATGCGCGCGAGGACCTGGCGCTCGCGCTCGCTGAGGAGCTCCACGCCCGCGCCGTCCTGGGGACGGCCCTGCACTTGGGCCAGGCGCTCGACGAGCCGCCGGCTGAACCAGGTCGTGTCGGTCATGACCTGCTTGATGGCCTGCATCAGCTCCTCCTGGGAGCGCTTCTGCTCGGAGACGTCGAGGAAGAGCCGCAACCAGCCGTACTCCTCGTCGAGGCGCAGCCTGTCGCCCGAGGCCAGTACGTCGCGCACCGTGCCGTCCTTGCACCTGAGCCGCAGCTCGACGTCCTCGAAGGGGCCGGGGTGCTGCGACACGGCGGCCATGAGGTCGCGGTCGGCGCGGCTGGCGAACAACCCCAGCCCGGTCAGGGTCCGCCCCACCACCTCGTCCGGGTCGTAGCCGGTGAGGCGCGTGAAGGCGCGGTTCACGTCGACGACGCGGCCCTCGCCCTCCGTGGTCATGCACGCCGCCACGGGGCTGACCTCGAAAGCCTGCTGGAAGCGCAGCTGACTGCGGCGCAGCGCCTCGGTGCGCTCCGCGACCTGTCTCTCCAGGTCGTGGTTCAGGCGCTCCAGCTCGCGGTTGGCCGCCTCCAGGCTGGCGTTGACCCGCGCCAGCTCCTCGCGGGAGGCCCGCAGGGCCGCGGCGGCCCTGGCCCGCTGCATGGCGGACCACGTGCGCTCCGCCACCTCGGTCACCAGGCGCACCTCGGCGTCCTGCCAGCGGCGCGGGCGCGTGGACATGACCGTCAGGGACCAGATCGGGTTGCGCGGCCCCTTGTGCAGGGGAACGGTGACGAAGGCGGCCATGCGGCCGCCGAGGAGCCGCCGCTTGGCCGCGGCGGAGAGGCGCTCGTCGGCGGCGACGTCCGGCACCACGTGCGGCCCCTCGTCGAGCGGCGCCATGACCTCGAGCGTCGCCGAGCGGCGCAGGCTGCCCGACGGGACCGGGCCGCCCTCAGCCGCGAAGCCGGGACCCAGCTCGAAGTGCTCGCCCGCCTCGTCGAACTCGCCCACGAAGGCCAGGTCGGCGCCCAGCCTCTGGCAGAGCAGCCGGGTGGCGAGGGCGCCCGCCTCCTCCTCGTCGTCCATCAGGCGGAAGGCGTCGGAGAGCTCGAGCAGGAAGGCGTGGTCCGCCGCCGGGGCGCGAGCCCCGCCCAGCTGCCGCTCGCGCTGCGTCTCCGTCAGGTCGACGGTGACCCCGGCGAGGCGCGAAGGCCGGCCGGCGCCGTCGCGCTGGTAGACGCCGCGCACGGAGTACCAGCGGGTGTCGCAGTCGAGGGTCCTGACGCGCACGTCGAGGACGAGGGGTCCCCCTGCGAGGGCGGCCGCCACGGCCGCGTCGAAGGCGGGCAGGTCCTCTTCGACCACGTGGTCGCGCGCCGGCTCCGAGGCCCAAGGCTCGGGCGCCTCGGCGGTCCCGAAGACGTCACGATGGCGCAAGGCGGCCGGCCCGGCCAAGCCGGCCAGGCCGACCTCCCAAGCCCATGCCGCAGGCGGCTGGGGAGCCTCTCGCTCTGCGCTCGCCACGCCTAAGAGTAGGAGAAGCTGGCCGCCGGTACCGTTCGCTGCCCCTCACTGGGCTGGAAGCCCAGTCGTCAGCGGACGGCGATCTTGCGTGTCGTGACCGTTCCCTCCGGCACGGGGACCTTGACCTCGAGGACGCCGTCGGCGAAGCGCGCCGTGACCTTGTCGGCGTCGACGCCGTCAGGCAGCGGGATCACGCGCTCGAAGCGGCCGTAGCGGCGCTCGCTGCGCACGACGCCCTCCTGCTCGTCCTCGTGCTCCATGCTCCGCTCGCCGGCGATCCGCAGCGCGCCGTCCATGAGCTCGATGTCGATGTCCTCGCGGCGGATGCCGGGCAGGTCGGCGGTGATGACGAGGGCGTCAGGCGTGCGGCGCACCTCGATCTCGGGGAGCCAGGCCTCGCTCATGCCCCAGTAGCCGCGGCCGGCGAAGGAGCCGGGGTCCGTCCAGAGCTCGTCCATCATCCGGCTCAGCTCGCCCGCCATCTGACGCATGGCGTCGAAGGGGTCGCTAGCGAAGGACCGCCCACGCACCACCTCGGGCGTAGGAGGGCGCCGGCGCACCAAGGCGCCCAGCGGCCCCAGGTTCCTGCGACGCGTCTCGCGCCGCGCTTCGCTGGCGTTCGCGACGGTCTCGATGCCTCTGTCTGTCATAGGCGCCTCCTTCCCGACCCACACCTATAGCGCCGGGACGGCGGGACCCGTGTCCCGGCCTACGAGGCGGGCGGGTGAGGCGGCTCAGCGGGTGAGGGCGCCCTGCCGTGACGCCAGGGAGGGGACGGCCGCGCGGCGGGACCGGGCGCGCAGCGCCTCTTGCCACGCGTCTTGCGCGTTGGCCACGGCGTTCACGACGAGCACGAGGAGGACGGCGGACACGGCGCCGCAGACGTCGTTCGCCAGCGCGGCCGTGTCGGTCAACGCGGCGCCGGCGCCGGCCTCACGCGCGAAGCGCGCCGCGGCGGCGGTGGCAACGAAGCACAGCCACGACGCCCACCAGGCCGCGAGGAGCGGCGGGACGACCTGTGCGCGCCAGCGCCCTGGGTCGCGGCTGGCTCGCCACGTCTCCGCCATGGCCCTGTAGGGCAGCCAGAGGGAGGCTACGGGGACGATGAAGCAGGCCGCCGCGAGGAAGGGAGAGAAGGACATGCCGTCGGCGCCCAGCGCCAGCACCCCGGCCTTGGCCAGCCAGGCCCACGCGACGATGGCGGTGGCGCAGACGACCAGCGCCATGCCCTGCAGCAGGGAGAGCGTCGAGCGCGTGCCCGTCAGCTCGCCCGCTCCCACGTGCGCTCCGTCGGGCACGCGCAGGGTCGCCCCCAGCTCCCGCAGCCCGGCGACCAGGCTGATCAGCGAGACGAAGGCGAAGAGGATGAGCAGGACTATGCAGAGGTTCGTCACGAGGCCGAAGCCGTACGGGCGGGTGGGAGCGTGGGCTGGCATCCAGTGGCACCTCGTGACGTCTGGGACGCGTATGTGACGCGCGACCACGACAGGCTGACAGATGCTAGACCAGGTGGTCTGACAGATTACGCACAATCGCGGACGAGAGCGAGTTCTAGCGTCCTGGTCGGCGTTTATAGGGTCTCGTGTGAAAGTTGCCCCTTTGGCGAGTCGAGGACCCAGGAACCTCTTGACAGACGGCGGATATACGGGTGAGGCTATGCGCCGTAGACTCGGGGGTCGCTGTCAAGCGGTGTGGGGGCCGCACAGGCACGGCAGCGACGGCTCCTCAGGCACACGGGGGTCACGCTCCCGGAACGGCACGGCGAAGGGTCCGGCTCGCCTAACCAGGCCCTTTGGGGGAAGGTCTGCGTCTTGGCGATTTACGGAAGCCTCTCCGACCTACCGGCGCCGGAGATCCTCAACCTGCTGGCCAGCAGGACCGGCGTCCTGCGGGTCGAGGCCGCGGGACCGGCGCGCTGGCGGCGCTACGAGTTGCACCTCGACCGCGACTACCTGACCTCACTGCTCGTCGACGACCGCGCTCTCAACGACGTCATGCTCGTGCGCGACGCGTTCCGCACGCTGGTGGACCTGCAGGAGGGCGCCTTCACCTTCGAGAACGGGTCGGTGCCGCAGGCCGCGGCGGTCATGCGGCTGCCCGTGAAGCAGCTAGTGCTGAGCACCGCGACCGCGATCGACGAGCTGGCCCAGTACCGCAGCCGTTTCCCGCACCCGGAGATCGTGTTCCAGCTCGAGGAGCCCGTCACCGAGCACTTGCCAGGCGACCTCGAGATGTTCTACGTGCGCGCCGAGCCGCACCTCCTGGGTGGCTGCAGCGCTGCTCACCTGGCGGAGGTCATGCAGCTGAGCGTCGAAGAGGTGCAGCTCCAGTTCTACAAGCTTCGCTCGGCCGGGAGGCTCGTGCCCGTGCGCTCGTACGCGCGCGAGGCGCGGGAGGCGGCGCGGTCCGGTCATGGCCGCCGTCCGCCGCTCCTCGCGCGGCTCAGGGAGTCCCTGGTGAGGCTCGGGAGGGGACAGCGGTGAAGCCGCTCAAGCTCGTCATCGCCGGCCCCGTGGCGGCGGGGAAGACGACCTTCGTGAGGACGCTGTCCGAGACCGCCGTCGTCGACACCGACGAGGTCGCCACCGAGGCGATAGGCAAGTCCTCCACCACCGTGGCGATGGACTTCGGGACCCTCGACCTGGACGGCGTGCCTCTGCAGCTCTTCGGCACCCCGGGCCAGGACAGGTTCGACTTCATGTGGGAGATCCTCAGCGAGGGCGCCCTCGGCATGGTGCTGCTGGTGCACGGCCAGCGCCCGGCCGACTTCCCCAGGGCCCGCGACATCCTCGAGTTCATCACCAGCCGCATCCCGGTGCCGTTCGTCATCGGGGTCACCCACCAGGACCTCGAGCCCGTATGGCGCCCTGACGAGGTCGCCGACTTCTTCGGCGTCGAGCACCACCAAGCCGTCGGCCTCAACGCTACCAGGGCCGACAGCGCTGCCGCAGTCCTCATACGCCTCTTGGCGTTGATAGAGGAGCAGGAGGGGGCGAACGCGCAGGCGTTCTAGGCCCCACCCCCTCCGCAGGTCAGTACGGCGCGTCGCCGCATACGAGCCGGCACGCAGCCGCAGGAGAAAGGGAAACCAGCAGTGGACAAGCAGACGCAACTCAACGACGTCATCCAGGGACTGCGGTCCGCTATCGCGGAGCTCCGCGAGGTGCTCATCGCCTCCACCGACGGTCTGGCGATAGCCCACTCGCACGGAGCCAGCGACCCCAACCGCGTGGCCGCCATGGCCGCCGCCACCCTCGGCGTGGGCAAGCGCATCTCCACGACCCTCGACCTCGGCGAGATGAGGGAGACGACCGTCAAGAGCGCGAACGGCCAGGCCTTCCTGTACTCGATCGGCAGCAAGGGCGTGCTCGTGCTCATCGCCCAGGCTGACGCCAACGTGGGCCTCATCAACCTCGAGGCCCGCGACGCCGCCGCCAAGCTGGACGAGATCCTCTGACCCGGGGGAGTGGGGACGAATGAGCACTGCGATGATGAGCCGTAGCAGCTGGGGCGTGAAGGACGAAGCCATCCTGACCGAGCTCGTCGGCCTCCTCGGCCTCACGGAGCCGGAGAGGGCCGCGCTGGCCAGCCTGCAGGGCGCGGCCGCCGCCGTCGGCCAGGAGCTCCTCGACGAGTTCTACGGTCGCCTGCACTCGAGCGACAACACGCGCGAGTACTTCGAGGGCGTCGACATGGCCCACCTCCAGGCGAGGACCAAGGACTGGTTCCTCGACCTGTTCTCCGGCCAGTACGACGCCGGCTACGCCCGCAAGCGCCTGGCGATCGGGCAGATCCACGTGCGCATCGGCCTGCCGGTGCGCTACCCGCTGGCGATGATCGACGTGGTCATGAAGTACGGGGACCGGGCCTGCGCCTCCGCCGCCGACCCGCAGGTCGCCCTGACGGCGTTCCGCAAGGTGCTCGCCCTCGACGTCGCCGTCTTCAACCAGGCGTACGAGGACAACCAGCTCAAGCACCTCTCCGAGCTGGTGGGCGGCGAGCGGCTGGCCCGCCTGCTGCTGTCTGGTCAGCAGTGACGCCAGCCGCGAGCTAGTCCCGGGCCAGAGCCGGCCGACCGCGTACGCGGTCGGCCGGCTCGCTTCTCGGGGCCGGCTACCGGCGCAGCTCGATGAACGGCACCGTCGCGTCGGGCACCATCGTCGTGGGGAGCATGCCGTTCCACGCCTCGGCGGTGGTGAGCGCGATCAGCTCGGGGTAGGCGCTGAGCGCCTCGCCCTTGGCGCGGATGGCGCTGGCCTCGGCCTCGCCGGCCATGCGCGTGGCCTCGGCCTGGGCGCGGGCCTGCGCCACCCTGGCGTCGGCGTCGGCCTGCGCCTGCGTGACGACGATCTGCGCCTGGATGCGCTGCTGCTCCAGCTCCTGCGTGCGCCTCTGCACCTCCACCTCGGCCATCATGCGGGCCTCGACGGACTGCTCGTACGCGGTGCTGAAGGCGATGTCCTCGACCTGCACGGACTCGATCTGGACGAAAGGCCTGTCGACCGCGGCCAGGACGGCCTCGTAGATCTGGCGGTTGAGGCGGCTGCGCTCTTGGATCGCCTCCACGGCGTTGAACTGCCCGAACACGGTGCGTGCCAGCTCGTTGACGCGCCTGTCGATGAGGCGCGTCAGCACGCCCTCCTCGCTGCCGTACTGGGAGTACACCTGGTCGACCAGTTCGGGCACCAAGCGGTAGGTGACCGAGACGCGCAGCTCGGCGAGCTGCTGGTCGCGCGAGTAGGTCTCCATGCGGTCGTAGATCTTGGAGTTCGTCTGCACCCGGACCATCTCGACCCGGTCGATGAACGGCACCTTGATGCCGAGGCCGGGCTGCGCGATGCCCACCACGGCGCCGAGACGCAGGTGCACGCCGCGGTAGCCCTGGTCGACCGTGAAGAAGGCGTTGAACAGCAGTATCGCTGCCACCGCGACGAGCACCGCGATCGTCGGCGCCCGGCGCGGGAGCCGTGGCGTGACGGCACGCCCGCGGAAGATGGGGATCTCGTTATCGGCCATCCGTTTCTCCTCCAAGACCAGCGTGGGTCGGCTGCCACCCTAACCCCCGCGAGGACGCGGCTACACGGCGACCATCGCTGCCAGGAGCGCGACGCTCCCCTCGACCGCGCGCCGGCATGATGGCGACCAGTCCTCTGGTCTCCTCCTGGGTGTCCAGAAAAAGCAGAAGCCCGTCAGGGACGGGCTTCGTCTGGTCGGGGTGGCCGGATTTGAACCGACGACCACTTGACCCCCAGTCCGTTTCCTGCTGTTCAGTCCAGTCCCGTCTAGTGCCAGGAGGCGCGTCTCCAACGCTATAAGTGTGGCCTCGCTGCCGGGCGCCGCGTGTCCATCGGGAGCAGTGTTCGAGGATTTGGGACAGTTTCTGGGACACTCGGGACACGACCATGCCTGAGCATTGGGGATGAACATGCGCCCCGTTTCATTGCGCACGATTCACTCTGCGGTTGGTCGAGCGGCTCCTTGAAGCTGGCAGACCCAACCCAAGGTTGATCGAGGCAGTGGGTACGCTCGCCCGGTGGCGAGCGTACCGTGCTTGGAGTATTCGCCCGCAAGATTGCGAACGGTCGATGCAGCGTGATTGCGCCCCGTACCCTCTGTAGATCGTGTTCTTCCTGGCCCCTGAGCTGCTGCTGGTAGCGAAGGAGCCATCGCTCCTCCAAGATGGGAAACGGCTGTAACCCATTGGGATCGGAGTGGACGATGGCTCATCTGGAGGGTATGCGACTGCCGGTGGTTGCGCGTGAGGCGCTGGTCGATGACCCGAGCTTCCTGCGTGAGTTGGTCGAGGCGGTGCTGAATCGTTTCTTGGATGCGGAGATCACCGAGCACTTGCAGGCCGGCCCTTATGAACGCTCCGAGGGGCGCGCTGGCTACCGCAACGGGTACAGGAGTCGGCAGTTCAAGACGCGCGTCGGCACGTTGACG
>Ga0182741_1001194_pt1 | contig 35184 bp, 13 predicted proteins | sample eDN5th37CBELigOP_FD_128874 | JGI IMG/M metagenome (GOLD analysis project Ga0182741, IMG submission 128874) | Enriched Organic Plus compost microbial communities from Emeryville, California, USA - eDNA 5th pass 37_C BE-Lig OP (version 2) (version 2) ... | reverse complement strand
GCGCTCGTTGACCGGGATGGGCACCGGCAAGTGGTTGGTGAGGATCACCATCGACTGCGTCGCGTAATCGAACGGTGAGGTCAGACGCAATGCTCGAAATTCGGATTCGACAGGATCGGGGGAGATCCCAATGCCCAACCGGGACGCGATGTAGTCGAAGCGGCGTTCGACGGTCAGGGTGGCCGAGCAGAGCACCGTCGAATGCGTCTGATCGACCACGTACTGCTGGAACTCAGGAAATACGTGGATCGGCACGCGTTCGAACGTCCATGCGTCGAGGTCATCTTCTTCGGTGGCGAGCCGATATACCCACAGGTGGCTGTCTGGCAGAGCGCGAAGGGTGTCCAACAGATCGATGGCATTGCTCAGGCGCTCGGAGTGCCCGTCGAGCCGGCGGACGATCGACCCGACGCCGGTGACGCCGTTCAGCGAACCGCGGAGATTGCCAACGGCTTTGGCCAGCTGGATCAGCCAATAGCGGACAGACGCCGCTGTTTGGCGCAGGACTCGAAACTCCGGACGGTTGTTGACGACGCCGGTTTGGAGGACCGCGGTGTCCTTACCTTTTCCGGAGTACTCGTGCAGGTACGTGGAAATCGCCTTGGCGAACTCATCTCCCGCTGCTCGAACCTCGGCCGAGCTGGTGGTGATCGCCTGGATCGCCTCGTTCGCTGCCGGGTTGCCACGCGTGTGGGAGCGGATGTCGCTCATCAACCGCGACCGGCGATGCAGGGTGTTGACCAGGATTTCCAGCTCGAGCGCGTCGACGCGTTCGGTCCATGCCGACGTGAGGGAGTCTTCGAGGGTGTGGGCCTCGTCGAAGACCAGATCCGCCCGGCGTTCTGCCAGGACGTCACCGGGGGCGCGTCCGCCTTGCTGTTGGATTTTCACCCAGCTGGCGATCAGCGCATGGTTGGCCGAGATGACGCCGGGCTTGTTCTCCATGCCCTTCAGCTGCTGCATCAATGGACAGGTTGCCGCCCATTTGCAGACGGCCCGGTCGCACCCCGCCGCGTTGGTGCGGATCCGTGCGCGGGTGCGCGCGTACCTCGCGTCGGCACGTCGCAGGACCTCGTCGGTGACGTCATCCCATGCGCCGGTGGGGGATACGGCCAACGTGCGGAACGCGACAGCGATCGCCAACGCGGAGGCGTCCTTGTCCGCCACGACATCTTCGAGCTCGCGTGCGCAGACGTAATTCGAGACGCCTTGGAGCTGACGAAAGGGCGCACTAAGGAGACCTTCACCCTGTAGACGCATGGCCTCCTGGCGGAGCTGGGTCTGCAGCGCCTTGGTGTGGGTTGCGACGATGACCGGCTGCCGAGGTCGAGTTGCCCGGCCCAGCGCGGGCAACAGATACGCGAGGGACTTGCCGGTGCCCGTCGGTGCCTCCACGGCCAGGCGCCCACCATGGTCGAACACGCCCGCGACGGCATGGGCCATGTCTTGCTGAGCGGGACGAGGTTTCAGATCCCACTTCTGCTGCAGGTGAGTGAATGCGTCCCGGCTCGCCGACCACGCATCGGTGATGTGCGTCGTTGAGGGGTCTAGCAGGGGATCGGCTGCTCGCTCCAGAGCCGACAGATCCGGCTCGGCGGGTAACTGTGGCAACAGCCTGGCAAGCGGATGGTTGTGCGTTTCCAGGATCGCGACGGCGAGTTGCCAACTCGGCTCGCTCATGTCTACGTCGTCAAGAAGTGTTCGGACCACGGCCGCAGTCGCCGTGGCATCAGCGAGGGCACGGTGCGGGTGGGAGTTGGTGATGTTGTAGTGCTGCAGAAGATCTGCGAGCTGCCGGTTCGGCATCGCGACGTCGACAAGCAGCGACAGGTGCAGGCTGTCGGCGGCCTCGGGAAACCGCGGAGCCATGACGCCGGCACGACGCGCCGCGTGTTCGATGAACGGCAGATCGAACCTGAGCAGGTTGTGGCCGATGAGCAGGTCGACATCCGCCAGGGGCTCACCGAGTTCTTGAAGTGCTTGTCCGAGCGGCACCGGTGGCGTGGCGGTGTCGTTGGTAACAGCCTCCGGGCTCTCGACGGTCAGATCGAGAATCGGGGACCCGTCCAGACGGACGAGTGCGATTTCGGTAATGGAATCGGTGGCGCGATCCAGCCCTGTGGTTTCGATATCCAGAATCGCCACACGGTCAAACGGCGGCCGGTTCGTATTCGCCGTGTACCAGTCGCCGTCCGAAATGGGGCCAGGCGGTTCCTCGACGGGCTTTTCACCCGAATTGGCGATGGCAATACGGCCATCGGCCGTCACGGAGAACCGATGCGGAAACCGATCGGGCCACTGCAGCAGGCGGTCGATCTGCTGGACGTACCCCTGAGGTCGAAGTAACTCCCGCAGGTCATGTGCGGACAACGGCCCATTCTGGGTCAACAGCTGGAACGCCGCCTCAGCCGCCGGCGGCAGCGGACGATCCTGCGTGGTCACCGACGGCTCCCGCGCAGTGTTGCTGACTGCATTGGTCGACACACGACAAGGCGGAACGCGAGCAAAGCGACCTCCCCTTGAACCGCCCAGTTCATTCCCCATACACCCGCGTCAATATCGAGTGTTGGGCGAACCATACCCACACGGACCGACAGACGCGCGCCGGGGGCGTCAATTAAGGCCGGCACGCTGCGCGCTACGAAGGCGCCATGTCGGCCGGATTCTAGTCGGGACCTGTCTGAACTGAGAAAACGAGCCTATGGTGCCCGATATCCCTCGTAGACTTTCCCAATGGCGCGGCCAGCTCGGCGGGTGGATCTGCTCGAATCGCTCCGCCGTTACTTGGCCATCCTGCAGGTTTGCAAGCTGATGTCCCCGTCATCATGCGCGAAAGCGTAAAGGATGATCTTGGGGTCGGAGTCCAATTTGCGCATACGTGAAACATCGCGTGGTTAGGCGAACGCAATTGTTTGCTCTTTGTATCGGGGGAAGCTCGGTTTGGAGGATGGTTCGTGCTCATGACCGTGTCGGCCGCGTGAGCCGCCTCGGTATCGCGTCGCGAATGGCCTGCGATGAATGAAGCACTGGGGTCAAAGGGTGGGGGTACCGGCTGGACCTCGGATGTGTGCGACCCTGATCGCATGGTGGAGCGCGACGGGCCGGCAGCTTCCGCCAGGCCTGCGGCCTCGTCCGAGTCGGTACGTGCCCGGATGTCGAAGCAACGTCGCCGTGATACGCAACCTGAGGTCCGCGTGAGACAAATACTGCACGCCAGAGGCATTCGGTTTCGTGTCGATGCCAGGCCCGAGTCCGATCTTCGGTGCAAGGCGGACATTTTGTGGCGGTCTCTGCGGCTCGCCGTCTTCGTTGACGGGTGTTTCTGGCACGGGTGTCCCGAGCATACGACTCGTCCCAGGGCAAACGCGGAGTGGTGGGCTCAGAAGCTGGATGCCAATGTGACTCGTGACCGCCGCACAGACTCGGCGTTGGCTGCGCGGGGCTGGGTTGTCCTCAGGTTCTGGGAGCATGAAGATCCCACGGCTGTCGCCGACGTCATATGCTCTCAGCTCGGAGAGCGGCGTAGACCGCGCTGACCTGCTCAGTCCGCGGCACCGACCATGTCTGCGTCGAACCGCTCGGATCGTGAAGCGAGCGGAATCGGCCGCCCCTCTACCCACGACGCGTTGACAGTTTCGTCGAGTTCGTGCTCGTCGACTTCGAGCATGAGTGCTTTGGCCAATACATGAACCGCGAGCCGCGGCGGTATCGCATTTCCTATCTGCTGACCGATGTCGCTACCGGACCAAGGAAAATCGTAAGGAAAGGTTTGTAATTTCCCAGCTTCTTGGTGAGTCAGACGGCTCCACCGCCCATTCGCGAGACGAAGACGATTCCGCATGATCTTGCCCGTGACAGTCGCGGAGGGTTCGTCGGAATGGCGTTCCCCACGATTTCGGGGGTCACCGCCGCTGCCGTAATTCGACACAACGGTGAATGTGGTGCCTCGATCGAGAGCTTCGCCCATCGACACCCAGGGGCGGAGCCCGATCGCCGTCTGGTTGGGTTCTCCCTTTCTGAACGATCGGTGGGTCGGAGACGGAAGTTCTACGGTCGGATCACCGAAGCGAGCAATGAGTATGGCGCGACGCCGCGTCTGCGGCACCCCGAACTCCTCAGATCGGAGTACGCCCACGTCAACGCCGTAGCCGCGCTCGCACAGCACCTCTTGAAACGCTCGCCAAACCGGAAGCACAGCCGGCACCTGCTCCAGGACGATCGCCTCGAAGGGGCGCTCGTCTCTCAGGGCCAGCAAAGCCCACCGCAGAGGTTCGAGCACGAGCTCGGTCCTGTCGTCGGCGAACTTGCCCCGATGGGTACACGCGTCCGGGCGTGCCGCCATTTCCTTGACCCCGAGGATGACCTCATCCAGAGACTTCCTGCCAGACCCTTTACCTGCGACGGTGAAGGTCTGGCATGGGGGCCCGCCAGTGAGGACGGTCGCATCCGGGAAGTCACCAGGATCGAAATCGCGCACGTCGCCCTGAACGGTATTCAGCCCGGCTTGTGCTCGCGTTGCGCATGCGTTGGTGTCCAGTTCGATGCCCGTTGTGGGGATGCCGAGCCACGTGGCCCCGACGTCGAGCCCACCCGGACCGGCAAAGAGGTCGATGATCCGTGGCTCAACATCGGTCCGAAGCTCCCGCAGAGGCATGGCAGTGATGCTAGCCGGCATCTCTGTCAGGACCAACGAACCGGCAGCGGAGGTCGACACGAACGGGCTCGTGCCGAAACGGAGTTCGCTCGATCCGGGGTTGCTTGCATCGTTATCCGAGTGGCCAGCCCCCGAATTCAAGATCGTTCTACGAACGCTGACCGTCGTTCGACGTACATTTTGACGGCCTACTCAAAATTTGTCTCCGGACGATGGTAGAAACTCCGAAAGCGGATCGGCTGCCGACGCAGCGACGCAGCTAGTCGGTGTTGTTCGTGTACGGAGGCGCAAAGTTGGTAGCCATGGGGTGGGCGGAACCGGACCCTGCATTGGAAGGGTTGATCAGCGCGTTTCGTGACCGATGCATACGCGTCTACAAAGAAGACCCGAACAGGGTCGAAGAGGACGCCGGCAAAGAGCGCGGCATTGCCGAGGGTGGATACGGGCGAAAGCAGATCCAGGAGCTTGTGCAAAATGCTGCGGATGCTCTCCAGGGAGCTCCAGGACGAATCCAGGTCGCTCTGACCGAGGGTTTCCTGTATGTCGCGAATGAAGGGCGCCCATTCGAGGACACCGGTGTGCGCGCGCTGTTGTACACCCACCTGTCGAACAAGACTGGAACCGAAATCGGGCGCTTCGGGCTGGGGTTCAAGTCCATCAGCGGCATTTCGGATAACCCGCAGATCTTCAGTCGCTCGGTGTCATTCGAATTCAGTCGATCACAGTCCGCCGAGTACCTGTCGGTCGAGCTGGACCGCCACTACCTTCCATCCGAAGTGCCTGCCCTGCGTCTCGCCTGGACGCTCGATCCGACAGCGGAATTTCGCGCAGACCCTGTCCTCGCCGAGCTGTCCTCCTGGGCGACCACTGTTGTCAAGGTACCGCTCAAACCGGGGGCTGCGACACAGCTGGCTGAAGAGATCGCAGACTTCGATGAATCGTTCAATCTGTTCGCCCCACACGTGCGGGTGTTGGAACTCGTAAACCAGGTTACCGGCGTGTCACGTTGTTTTGCGGCCGCCAAGAAGGGCAACCGCGTCACGTTGACCACCCAGGACGGCGAACGGGAATGGCTGGTCGTCTCGGCCGAGTACAAGCCTTCGGCACAGGCGCTGGAGTCGGCTGGTCATGCGGCGCGCCGCGAGTCGGTCACCGTGAGCTGGGCGCTACCACTCAGTGGCGCAGTCGGTGTCGGCCAACTGTCCGCATACTTCCCGGTCAAATCCGATACCACACTGAGTGGACGGATCAACGCACCGTGGAAGCTCTCGGACGACCGAATCAATGTGATCGAGTGCCTGTTCAATCTGGAGATTCTCGAAGATGTCGTGCCGAAGCTGGTCGTCGCGGCACGGAAGGATCTGATCGCCGACGGGGCCTACGGTCGATACATCGATGTACTCCCGGCCCGCGGTAAGGAAGCCAGGAGCTGGGCCGACAAGGTGCTCAACGAACCTGTCTTCAAGGAGCTGAGGGAATCTCGGTGCCTGCCGGACCTTGACGGCCAACTGCGCGCACCCTCGGTAGTGCAACGCATTCCAGAAGACGTCGTGGAATACGCCAAGATCTGGCTCGCTGTGGCCGGGAATCGCAGCGCCTGGGTGCATCCAGAGTGCACCAGCACCACCGAACGGCGGTCGAAGGTCGACCGATTGATGCAGGAGGCGGATCGTCCAAAGCCCGCAGGGCGGGTGCTGCATTGGCTGCAGTCGGTCGTGGCCGAACCAGATGCGGATCAATCGGCGGCGGCCATCGAATTGGCTGCGAATCTGGTTCTCAAGGGTGGGAACACGGAGCGGGATGTCCGGGACTCCCGAATCGTCTTGCTCGAGAACGGGTCATTGGCCCAACCCGTTCGGGGGCGGTGCTTCCTCCGAACGAGCTCGAGCCAGCGTGGAACCTCCTTCGTCCATCCCGATGTCGCTGCGCGTGGGACCACTGCCGCCGCGCTCGAGGCGCTGGGAGTCACTGCCTTCGAAGACGGCGGTGAGATGCTGGAACTGCTCACGGTGCTCAGGCGCACGGGCAAGGTGGATTGGGACGAGCTCTGGATCGCGATGCGCGGATCCGGTGTTCAACGAGTGCACGAGGCGTTCGAGAGCATCCTCGAGGGGCGTGCGGAGCGCATCGTTCGCGTGCGGAACGGATACGGTCAGTGGGTGTTGCCCAAAGGGCTCTACTTCGCCGGTGACTGCTTGAAACAGCTCAAAGAGGACGGCGACTTTCTCGTCGACGGTGCCTACCATGCCAGTGACCATGAACTGCTGTTCCTGTTAGGCGTGCGCTCTCGGCCATCGCGCTCCGGCGGAGCTGATGAACGCTGGGTTATGCAGTACGCGAACGGGGTTCGGCGCAATATCGGTGATGCACTCGGGCTCGGGGTGCAGGCGCGCGAGGCGCTCCGCATCGACGGTCTCGACGGGGTTCTGGGGCCGATCGAGTGTCTCCCTCACCTGAGTGTCACCAACAGGACCGCCCTCACGCTCGCACTCGTGAGCGATGTAGAGGTTCCTCGTGTCCGAGTGAGCCACCCCAACGTTCCGAAGACCGCTCGCTATGTTGCACCTGAACTGTGGTGGGCGCGAACGGAGGGTCTGCTGCCAACCACTCTCGGGCCGATGCCGCCGACCGAGGCGTTCGTCGCAAACGTGGCCGGTGCCCCCGATGGACTGCTGCCCTGCGTATCGCAAGTCGTCCTGAGTAAAGACGCTGAAGTGGTCCTGAAGCTCAAGACCAGCATCAGTGAACTCGATCCCGCCGGTTTCCGCAGGCTGGTCGATGTCCACGTGGCCCGCGACGACTTGCAGCGGGTGGGGCAGAGCTATGCGCGGTGGTGCTTGACACATCAGGAGGGCGATCCCCCAGAGCGACTTTGGGTCCGTCGAGAAGGTCAGTGGTCCGAAGAAGATCGCGCAGCTGTGGCTGTGGTGCACGGCATGGATGCCTATGCCGAGCTGGACCAGTTCGGCATCCCTTGCGTGGTCGTGGACTCAGTTGACGCTGTCCATGCGCTGAGTGAATTGTGGGGATGCCTCGAAGGCCGTGGCCTGCCTGTCACGTATTCGTATGAGACCAGTGCCGAACCGGTACTGCTCATCGATGCGTTTCCGGTGTTGGATGACATCGAAGGCAACAATCAACTTGACGGTCTGGTGCTGCAGAAGTGCTTGTCTCTGAGCAAGGTCGCAGCAGTCCCCGGCCAGCCCGAAGTACGAGTCACGTGTGCAGCCGGCCGCGAGTCGCACACCATTCTCGTCACCGGCAGCACTGAGCATCAGATTCTGAAGCAGGTGCTGGGACAGCTTCTGTACGACGATTCTGACCGGCAAGTCGATCTGTTGCTCAGGGATATGGAGAGGCGGAGGAACTCCCAACAGGTACGTGCTATTCGGGGCGCGTCCTCTGATGCGGAGCGACTCCTCATGCTTGTGGGTGAGGACCGTCTGCGCCCGCTCATCCCCAAAGACGCGCTCAGTTACCTCGCGACCGAAGGTGGCAGCGAACCGCGTGGGCTTGAGCTGGCCGAATTGTGTGTGAGCATGTTGGGCGTCCGTGCTCTGGAACGTGCCTGCAAGGTTGATCCAGCGGGACTGCCGGTTACACCACCTTCGTCCTGGGCTGGCTCGTTCGCCACCCGCAAGTGGGTGGCGAACTTCGGCTTCGCCGAGGAATGGGCTGGTCGGCCCGCGAGAGCGCGGAACAAGCCGACTGAGTATGTCGAAGGACCCACACAACTCGAGAAGCTCCACGATTACCAGCAGGTGGTGTCGCATCGGCTGCGAAACCTGTTGATCGGCAACGGGCCCCGCCGAGGTTACATCTCGCTGCCAACGGGGGCGGGCAAGACTCGTGTGGCGGTTCAGACGATCATCGAGACCATCAGTGACGGAAGCCTCGACGGTATGGGTTCGGGTGGAACCTTCTCTGGTCCGATTCTGTGGTTGGCCGACGGAGAAGAGCTGTGCGAACAGGCCATCGATGCGTGGTCCTACCTGTGGCGTGCCGTCGGGCGTCAGGACACCCAGTTGATTCTGAGCCGATTCTGGTCTTCCTACGAGATGGAGGAGGAAGTCGGCGGAGTCCAGGTGGTCGTGGCGACCTGGCACAAGATCATGTCGCGCGCTGTCGGCAACGACTCCTACGCATGGCTGGCGGAGGCGCCGATCGTCATCATCGATGAGGCTCACGGCGCCTACACGCCCTCCTACACCACGATTCTGGAGTGGCTGGGCCGCTCGCACAGGGAACGGGACAAACCCTTGATCGGACTTACGGCGACGCCGTTCAGGGGACGTCGTGACAGTGCGCAGACGGAGCTGTTGCTGCACAGGTTCGGCGACAACTGCTTGGACGAAGGCGTCTTCGGTGAGGACCTGCCACAGGTGCGGCTGCAGCGGGACCGAGTGCTGGCCAGGGCGCATCTGGAGATCCTCGGTGGTGTGTCGATCGAACTTTCCGACCACGAGATCGACGATTTCAAGGAGAAGGGTTGGCTCGCCAAGAGCGCGGAGACCCGTTTGGGTCGAAACGAGGACCGTACACGCACGATCGTCCGGTCGATCATGGGCAAGCCGGAACATTGGCAGATCGTCGTGTTCGCCACGTCGGTTGAGAACGCACAGACCCTGGCGACGCTGCTCACGTTGCAGGGACGCCCCGCGGCTTCGATCGATCAGGACACCAGTCCGGAGGACCGCCGGGTGGCGATCGAGCGGTTCAAAGCCGGCGAGCTGAAGGTCTTGACCAACTATGCGGTGTTATCCCAGGGATTCGATGCGCCCAAGACTGACGCTGTGTACATCACACGTCCTACCAGCAGTGAGGTCAGGTATCAGCAGATGGTGGGCCGTGGCCTCCGTGGGCCGAAAAACGGTGGTACGGAGGAGGTTCTGATCGTGAACATGCTCGACAACATCCTCGAGTTCGGCGACAGCATCGTCTACCAGAGCGTCAAGGACCTCACGGAGGCGGAAGACAGCCAGGAGTCCGTCGGTGTCTGATGACGGCTTGCAAGAGATAGAGCTCAACGACGCACAACTCGACGTAGTCGAAGCGGCAGCGGATGCAAGACTGTTGGTGGTCGCCGGGGCGGGCCAGGGCAAAACCGAGGTGGTGGTCAGCCGAATCCGCAGCCTCGTCCAGGACGAGGGCCTGACCGCCTCGGAGGAGATTCTGGTTCTCAGCTTCTCCCGTGCCGCCGTCTCTGCCGTTCGGACACGACTGGGCGCCAGGGAGGTAGCCGCTCCGAACGTCCGTACTTTTGACTCGTTCGCGAGCGTGCTGCTGCTGGACGCAGGCATCCAACCCGAGGGCAGTTTCGACGCGCGGATCCGTCGCGCGACGCAGCTCTTGAGGGAATCGCAGGAACCGCCTGAGGAAATCGAGCCCTTACGCCATGTGATCCTTGATGAGGTTCAGGATCTGGTCGGCGATCGAGCTGATTTTGTGCTGGCGCTCCTTGGATGGCTCGATGAGGAGGCAGGTATCACGGCTCTCGGCGACCCACTGCAAGGCGTCTATGACTTTCAGCTCGATGATTCGGTCAGCAAGACCTCCGCGAAGGACGTCTTCGAGACATTGAGCGAGTCCTTCGAATGTGAGACCGTCGGCCTGGGTGAGAACTACCGTGCCAGAGGCAAATTCCCCAAACAGGTGGTGCTCCTGGGTGAGAAGCTCAGAGAAACTCGTGATGGTGATGTGGCCGAAGAACTACTCGACGATCTGGTGCTCGACCTCCCAGACCGAGGAGAAATCAGGGAATGGTATGACCTCGTCACACCTCCGCAGGGCAAGAAGACTGCGGTCTTGTGCACCACCAACGCCGAAGTGCTTCGCGTATCGCGTTACCTGAACGAAAAATCTGTACCTCACGCCGTCCGCAGGCAGGCCCAGGATTTCGGTGCGGCACGTTGGATCGCGGGTGTACTCGGACCTCTACCCGGTCCGAAGGAGCGGCAGTCTGAGGTCGAGGCTGCGCTCGAACGGATGCTCGCCGGAGAGGATATTCGGCAGAAGTGGAAGGCACTGAAATCAGCTGAAGGTCGTTCCCGCGAATTCGACTCGTTGGATCTCCAGAGACTGAACAGCCTGGTGAGGGCCAGGGCACTCCCGCTGCCTCTCACCGAACCGGACCACAGTTCAGTGATTGTGTCGACCATCCACCGCGCCAAGGGCCTGGAGTTCGACATCGTCTTCGTCGTCGAGCCCAATTGGCTGCCGCCCGACGAGGACAGCTGGACCCGAGTACGCCGAGAATACGTGGCGTTGAGTCGAGCACGCGACCAGATCTATACCTGCCGACTGCCCAAATCGAGGACGATGATCACAGCCGACGAGCGGCTCGGCCGATTCAAGGAGGAGGCCTGGAGCCGCAACAAGAAAGGCAAAAAGTGGACAAAGGCTTTCGAGTTTCTGTACGGCGACGTGGAGACCAGCCATCCTGCTTCGTCGCACGCGGTTGACGCACTGCAGGTGCAACAAACGCTGAAGTCGTTGGATCGTGTCGGCATGAGGGTCTATGCAGAACTCGACGAGACCGAGTCCATGCCTGATTCCCCGTCATACCTGCTTGTGACACAGGACCAACAGGTGCTGGGGCGTACGAGCGCTGCGTTCGACAGTGCGTTCCAGAACACGTTCGGCTGGTTGAAGAGTCGTCCGACTGTCATCGACGGTCTCACCTTGGTCTCGGTGGAGACCGTGGCTGGTGATTATCGAGAGTCTGAGAAGGCAGGCCTTGGGAGCTCAGGCTTCTGGCTGGTGCCTCGAGTAACGGGTCTGGCTCGTCCTGACTTGAACACGATCTAGGAGTTGCAGCCCACGATGGCGAATCTTTCTGAGCAGTACCGTTTTCGAGACGACGTCGTCGACGAACTGGTCAAGGACCTGATCGGGCCGGCGGATGGGCCGAACGAGGTCATCACAGATCTCCCCTTGGACAGATACATTGTCGGTGTTCTCTGGCCGGCAGAGGACGTGCTGCAGGAGGCGGCAGAGCCCGATAGTGGCGAGGCCGAGGAGGACGGCATCGAAGACAGTCCGATCTCGCAGGCTCTGATGCGGTATCCGACATCGGCTGGGATCACCTTTTCGGTTGATCTCGCAAGGTCATCGTCAGTCCAAATCGCCATCACGGCAGCCAAATACCTCCCTACGGGTGTCGGCTCCGACGAAGGAGCGTCTCGCTCCCAGCCATCCACGCGACGGAAGCAGATGGCAAAACCGGACGCCTGGACTCGCAGCCCGCTGGTCATAGAGCCCATCGATTGGGATGTGACGACCCCGGGCGCCAAAAGAATGGAAGTGGCGCCGGGCCTCCAGTTGTACGTCTACACGCGTGCTCCGAAGCACGGCAGGGTGGCGGTGTCGGTTGCGATACGCAACATCCAGGAGACGCCCAAGGGTGAGCTTCGGGACGCTTTCGCCTGGTTCCAGGTGGGTGTGGAAGTGCGCTCCCCGGAACAGGCCATTGTCGATCGGTCCTCGTACGGTGTCCTCAGCGAGGACCCTGACCTGCGTTCGGCTGCCCTGCTGTACCGCAATGCGCGGGTCTTCGCCATCGGTCATGGCTGTGCAGCCACTTGGGATGCTGCCGGGACCTCATCTCATGTTGGGCGGGTGTCGACGACGTTCATCCCGCGGCAGGAGGTCTTCAGGGCCAAGCCTGGCGGTGTCAGCGCTGATGTCGATCTGCGGATGTCGTTCCTGAGCAACGCCACCGACTCGGAGCTGGCGGAGAACCTCGGTCGCTTGGTCACTGAGTATCGTGAGTGGATCGACGCCCTGAGCAGCAGTGTTCGGAATGGCGAAGCCGACGTTGCGGAAGGATTGAGGGGTGTCGCCGAGGAGCACGTAGGGCGTGCCCGAAACGCGGCCGAACGCATGCAGAACGGTATTGCCCTGATCGTCTCCGATCCCGATGCGGGACGCGCGTTTCGCCTCGCGAATGCCGCAATGCAGATGCAGCGCGCACGGCAGGACTGGGTCCGAGGCGGTGCCGGCGGGACGGTTGGCGATGGCGCTGAGCAGAGCTGGCGGCCTTTCCAGATCGCCTACATCCTGCTGAATCTTCCCGGTATTGCCGACGCAGACCACGAAGACCGCGAGATTGCAGACCTCCTGTGGTTCCCCACAGGCGGTGGAAAGACGGAGGCTTACCTCGGCCTCGTCGCGTTCACGATCCTCCACCGCAGGATCAAGGATTCTCATGCATTCGGTGTGGCTGTCATCATGCGTTACACCCTGCGCCTGCTGACGATTCAGCAGTTCGAACGCGCCACGATGCTCCTCTGCTCGCTTGAAACACTGCGGCAGCGTGAGAAGGATTTGGGCGACCGTCCGTTCTCCATCGGCTTGTGGGTCGGGCAGGGGGCCACCCCCAACACGTTGCTCGAGGCTCGCAAGTCGCTCACGGAAATCGCCAACAATCGCGAGCTCAACGAGAAGAATCCGATTCAGCTGACCCAATGCCCCTGGTGCGGTACGGATCTGAAGGTGGACCACTACTCGGTGGTCAAACCACCCGACGAACGGCTCAGGATCGCCTGTGGTAACGGTTCATGCGACTTCCGCGAGGGGCTTCCCGCCTATGTCGTCGATCAGGACATCTACCGGGTTCGCCCGGAACTCGTCCTGGGAACCGTCGACAAGTTCGCACAGATGGCGTGGAACGAGAAGGTTCGCAACCTGTTCGCACGCGACGGCGTCGGAACGCCGCCCTCGTTGATCATTCAAGACGAGCTGCATCTGATTTCGGGTCCACTCGGCTCGATAGTGGGACTGTACGAGGCCGCGATCGACGCCGCCTGCGGTCAGTTGACGTCTGACGGTATCCAGGGTCGTCCGAAGGTCATCGCCTCGACGGCGACGATCCGGCGAGCGGACCGCCAGATCCAAGCGGTGTTCAACAGGCGCGCTGAGCAGTTTCCGCCTCCCGGCATCGATCCAGATCAGTCCTTCTTCGCCGAGCCCGCCCCCCGAGATCTCTACGGCACGCGCGAGTACGTCGGTGTGATGGCGCCGGGAACCAGCCACGCCACACTCATGGTCCGGGTGTACGCCGCCATACTGCAGGCCGCCCAGGATCTTCCGGGTGACCCGGATATCAGAGATCCGTATTGGACACTTCTGGGCTACTTCAACAGCCTTCGGGTGCTCGGCAGTGCGAATCTTCAGGTGGAGGGCGATGTTCGAGACAGACTTCAACTTGTTGCTCGTCGGAAGCAAGCATCGCCCCGTGACGTGAGGCCGCCGGTCGAACTGACCAGCCGTGTTCCCTCCGCGGATATTCCGCAGACGCTCAAAAGCCTTGAGAAGAAGGTGTCTTCGGGTGAGGCCATCGATGTGGTCCTGGCCACGAACATGATCTCCGTGGGTGTCGACATCGACAGGCTCGGATTGATGGCCGTGATGGGTCAGCCTCAATCGAGCGCCGAGTACATCCAGGCCTCCAGCCGCGTTGGGCGTCAGCACCCGGGGTTGGTCGTCACCATCTTCAACTCAGCTCGGTCACGTGACAGATCACACTACGAGAACTTCGTCCCCTATCACCAGGCGCTGTACCGGGCGGTCGAGGCGACCAGTGCGACTCCGTTCGCCGCCCGCGCCCGTGATCGGGCGCTCCACGGCGTGCTTGTGTCGATGGCCAGGCTTCTGGTTGACGACCTTGCACCCAATGACGGGGCTCGCAAGGTGCAAGACCGGTACGACGAGATGACCCAGTTGGCGGAATACCTGGGGCGGCGTGCGGCAGCCTTGAGCCCCGAGGAAGCTACGGAGACCGAGAGGCAGCTCGGGGAGCTTCTGAAGGTGTGGGACGAGGCCGCTGAAGCTTGCGAGGATCTGCAATACAGGAACAGCAGCGACCTCGACGAGTCGCTGCTTGTCCCCTCCGACGAGGCGTTGACGAACGATGACATCGAGTACTCCACGCGGGAAATTCCGTGGCCGACCCTGCGGAGCATGCGCGATGTCGATGCCGAAAGCACGCTGTACCAGATCTCTGCGAGAAAGATGCGCTGATGAACACTGCGAAGGCTCGTCGTAGCCAGCTGCTGAGCACATACGGTGTGGGGGGACTGTTTCCGGCTGAGTCGACCAGTTTCATGATCGCCGGCCTCCACGTGTGGAAAACCGAAAGAGCTGAACGCATTTCGGAACCGCGACTGGCCAGGGCGCTCGGCGTCACCGAACTCATGGCTCCTCCCGCTGGAGGGCGTAGAGATGTCCCGGTGATCCGCTTCCCATACACCCAGGTGTGTCCGAAGTGTCGACGTATCGGCTCACTCGGAGAACTCTCGAAGGACAAGGGTGAGGCGAAATGCAAGGTCTGCGATGTCGACCTCAGCCCTTTCAGGCTGATCGCCGCCTGCCGAAGAGGGCACGTCAGTGACTTCCCTGTGTACTGGTGGCTGCACAAGGGACAGCAGGAACGGATCCGTGGCGACGAGCACAAGATGAAGCTCAACGTGCTGGGGCGTACCTCATCGCTCGGCGACCTCGTCCTTGAGTGCACTTGCGGTGTCGGGGAGCGCAGCCTCGAGGGTGCCATCGGCTCGGGGTCTCTCATGGGCTTCGGAAAGTGCAACGGTGAGCGGCCGTGGCTGGGACCCAATGCGAAGGAAGAATGCGATGAGTTCCCACGCGCCGTGCAACGCGGTGCCTCCAATGTGTGGTTTCCCGCCGTCCGGTCCGCGCTCTCCATACCGCCGTACTCGGAAGCGTTGGCGAAGTTCGTGAACAAGTACTGGGAGATGGTGAAAAACCCGGAGACAGTTACCCCTCCGATGCTCACTGGGCTGGCTGCCATGTCAAAGGGGAGGTTCACCGTCGACCAGATCAAACGTGAGATCGAACGTCGGCATGGAGAGAATGAGGACGACGAAGAAGTGTCGGAAGCCAAGCTCCGCGCCGACGAATACAAGGCCCTGCTCGAAGGACAGGCTGAGGAGAGCCTCGACTCGGATTTCGTCTGCCTTGGCCGCGATGTTCCCGACGGCTTCGAAGATCTGATCTCCGATGTGCGGAAGGTGACCAGGCTCCGCGAGGTGCGTGCTTTGCAGGGGTTCACCCGCCTCGATGGTGCACCCGATCCGTCGGGTTCAGCGCAGAAGCTTTGTGCGCTGGCACTCACACATCAGCACTGGTTGCCCGCCATCGAAGTGATCGGTGAGGGAGTGTTCCTCGCCTTCCGGCGCGATGCGCTTGCCGAATGGGCGGCAGACGGTTTTGCCCAGAAACGCTTAGCCCTCCTGCAGAGAGCGGCCGATCGTGCCGCCGCCGAGTACGGCCGTCCATCCGCACCGGTCGACGTCGTCAAGGTGGCAATCCACACGTTGTCCCACATCATCATCGACCAGTTGTCCCTCGATGCTGGCTATCCCGCTGCAGCGTTGCGAGAACGCCTTTTCGTCGACGACAAGATGGCGGGGCTGCTCGTCTACACCGCAAGCTCGGACTCCGCGGGAAGTCTCGGCGGCGTCGCCTCCATGGCGGAGACGGAGCACCTCGGTGCCGCGCTGCGGGAAGGTCTGCAGCGCCTGTCTTGGTGTTCCTCCGATCCTGTGTGCATCGAGTCGACAGGTACCGGCACCGACGGGCTCAACCTCGCCGCATGTCACGCGTGCGTCCTCGCACCGGAGACGTCATGCGAGATGAACAACACGTTCCTGGACCGGGCGCTGTTGTTCGGTACCCATGACGAGGGCTGCGAGGATGCGGGGTTGTTCAGCGAGCTGGTGGAGAGGGCTCTTTGAAAATGCGCTCGTCAGCGCCCCTGCCCGAACCAGGATGAAACGGTGGACTGACCACCAGCCGTGTTCGTTGCTCAGCGGATCTGGGCCAAGGCCCACGATGTTGCATGGACCCCTGGATGAGATTTGTCGGCGCCCCGTGCGATTCTGTGCGGCTCGCTTGAAGCAGGTGATGAGAACTGGTGGAGGTCGATGTGTCAGTGCAATGTGTCGGCCTGTTCGTGGGTTTTGCCCGCCTCGGACGTCAGGTCGCTTCCCGTGAAGCTCGATTTGATCGGGACGGGCTTACTAAAGTCATCGTTCGAAGGTCCGACCACGAGGGTGGTTCAGACGGCGCAACGGTTGGTGGGGATTGCCTAGCTACAGATTTCGGTCGTTTGGCTTGTCCGCTGGTGAGTTCGTCGACGATCTGTGCCGCCCCTTGTTCGCTGACTGCACTGGATTCGACTCAGACGAGGTCCGGCACGACACTTGCGACGCCCGCTCGAGGGAGGACGTCGTCTCGGCGATCCAGCCCTTCCGTCGGACCGACGGGCAGATCAACAGCCGCAAAGCCCAGATGCAGTATCGGCGTGGGTTGAGAGACGCCAGGCCACGGCAGGCCCTCGTCCTCCAGACCTTCAGCGACCGAGGCAGTGTTCGACCTCAATCAACGCTATCGAAGCCCATCTGTCCGCAGCATCGAACCTGAATTAGCGACCGCACGGTTCACGATCCCAACGCCACCCCCAGCACCACCGTCCGGAGAAGATGTGACCACAGCTGTAGAAGAGACCAATCCCGCCGAGCTCATCGTCGCCCCCGGCTCGATCGTCGTCATCCGCGACGAGGAGTGGCTGGTCACCTCGGCCGAGCAGGGTGCCGACGGCTGGCTTGTCCGGGTGCGGGGGCTCTCCGAGCTGGTCGCCGAGACCACCGCTGCCTTCTACTCCAGCCTGGACAAGATCGAGGTGCAGGACCCAAAGGAGGCGAAGGTCGTCCCCGACGGGTCGTCCGGCTACCGCGACTCCCGGCTATGGCTGGAGGCCCTGCTGCGCAAGACACCGGTGCCGTACGGAGAACAGGCCCTCACCGTCTCGACGCACATGCTCGCCGACGCGCTGGCGTACCAGCGAGCGGCGGTGACCAAGGCGCTCGACCCGCAGCACATCCGCCCGCGCATCCTGCTCGCCGACGCCGTCGGCCTGGGCAAGACGCTCGAGATCGGCATGATCCTGTCCGAGCTCGTGCGCCGGGGCCGCGGTGAACGCATCCTGATCGTCACGCCCAAACACGTCCTGGAGCAGATGCAGCACGAGCTGTGGTGCCGCTTCGCGCTGCCGTTCGTCCGCCTCGACTCGACCGGCATTCAGAAGGTCCGCCAGAAACTGCCGGCCACCCGCAACCCGTTCACCTACTTCAAGCGGGCCATCATCTCCATAGACACGCTCAAGAGCCCCCGCTACAAAGCCCACCTGGAACGCCAGCAGTGGGACGCCGTGGTCATCGACGAATCCCACAACCTCACCAACACGGGCACCCAGAACAACGAGCTGGCCCGCGTCCTGGCCCCGAACACCGAGGCGCTCATCCTGGCCTCGGCCACCCCGCACAACGGCAGGGAACAGTCCTTCGCCGAACTGCTGCGGCTGCTCGACCCGACCGTGGTGCGCGCCGACGGCACCTTCACCAAGGAGGACGTCGAGTCCCTGCTTATCCGTCGGCACCGGCACAGCCCGGACGTGGCCGCGGAGGTGGGCAGCGACTGGGCCGAGCGTGCCGAGCCGGTGCACCTGCTGGTCAAGCCGTCTCCCGCGGAGGACGCGGTGGCCTCCGAGCTGTCGCAGACCTGGTTGCACCCGGCCTCGGGCAGCTCACCCTACTCCGGGGACACCAAGGCGTTGTTCCCGTGGACGCTGGCCAAGGCGTTCCTGTCCTCGCCGGCCGCCCTCGCCGAGTCGATCAAACAGCGTCGCGCCAAGCTCGACCCGAGCAGTCCGGCGCAGCGGGCCGAGCTGAAGGCCCTCGACACCCTCGACGAGCTCAACGAGGCGGCGCTGACCGAGCGGGCCGGCAAGTTCGCCGCATTGGTCAAGAGGCTCAAGCAGATCGGTGTCGGCAAGGGATCCGAGATGCGGGCGGTGGTGTTCGCCGAACGCATCGCCACGCTGACCTGGCTACGCAAGAACCTGCCTTCGGCACTCGGTCTGAAGGACGAGAACATCGCCATGCTGCACGGCGGACTCTCCGACGTCGAGCAACAGGAGATCGTCGACAACTTCAAGCTGGAAACCTCACCCATCCGGGTGCTCGTGACCGGCGACGTCGCCTCCGAAGGGGTGAACCTGCACGCGCAGTGCCACCACCTGATCCACTACGACATCCCGTGGAGCCTCATCCGCATCGAGCAGCGCAACGGCCGCATCGACCGCTACGGGCAGAAGCACCCGCCGGTGATTTCTTCGCTGATCCTCGAACCCTCCGACCCCGAGTTCTCCGGCGACCTGCGGGTGCTGTCGCGGCTGCTGGAACGGGAAAACCAGGCGCACGAAACGCTCGGCGACGTGGCCTCGCTGATGGGCAAGCACAGCGTCACCGAGGAAGAGAACGCGATCCGCGATGTGCTCGCCAAGGGCGAAGACCTCGACGACGCGGTCCGTACCGCGGACGAGGTCGCTGCCGGTGACGACCTGGACGCGTTCTTCGCCGAGTTCGACGCGGCCGAGGCGACCGCGACGCCGCTGCCGGCCTCACCGCGCCAAAGCCTCTATCCCGACGACCTGACCTTCCTCGACGAGGCATTGCACGCCGCATTCCACGACAAACCGCACGCTCCACCGGAACAGGGCGGCGTCGGCTGGACCGTCAGCGCCCCTCACGGGATCGCCGAACTGTCCCCGCCGCGTGACCTGCGGCAGCGATTGGCGCAGCTTCCGCAGAACTACCTGCACCACGGCCGGGTGCTGGAGCGCCTCAAGCTCGCCACCAACCCGACGGTCGGCGCCGCCCAACTGCGCATCGCACGAGAAGGCAAGGGCATCAACAACACCACGTGGCCGGAGGCGCACTACCTGGGCCCGCTGCACCCCGTGCTGGACTGGGCCAGTGACCGCGCCCTGACGGCGCTGGGCCGCAACCAGGTGTTCGCCATCCGCGGCGACGTCGACGCCCCCACCGTGCTGCTCATGGGAACACTGAGCAACAAACGCGGACAGCTGATCTCACGCGTGTTCTCCACCGCGGAGTTCCCCAACCCGGCCAACCCCGGATTCTGCATGGTGGAGGCCCTGGAGGACATCAGCTTCCTCACCGCACACACCGGTCTTAAACCAGGTGCATCCAATCCGGGGCCCATCGCCGAACCCGAGCGCTACCAGGCGTTGATCCCCGTCGCGGTCGAGCACGCCAGCCGTGAGATGCGTCGGATACTTGACGCGCAGGAACGGCTCACCACCGAACGGTTGGCGCAGTGGCGGCGCCGTGCGGAACGCTGGCACGCCGACGCACAGCAACTCGACCTGTTCGGCGCACAGCGTTCGAAGGTGGGCAGGCTCGGCCAGCGCATCAACGAGGAGCAGCGCTTGGCCGACCTGCTGGCCCCCACCCAGCAACTGGTCCGCCCACTGCTGGTGATCGTGCCGTCCGAAACACCTGTTGCCGGAAAGGAATTCTGAGCCATGCCGTCCTACGATTCCATCGTCGTCGGCGAGGACTGGATCAGCGAGCACTACTTCACCACCGACTCCCCTCGGGAATCCTTCCAGGGCAAGGTGCTCGAACTGCGCAAACAGTGGGACACCGAAGCCGCCGAGGGGCGGGATACGGTGCGACGACGGCTTCTCGGCTCCGCCAGCGAGCTGCAGACCGCGCTGTCAGGCTTGGCGGAGAACCCGGACGGGGCGCCCGCAGCGCATGCCCTGGTCCGGACCGTCCTCGGGTATCCGGAAAGCCTGGTCGATTACACCGGCGAGCGCGCAGGCACCGAACTGAGGCTGCCGAATGCGCTTCCGGTCGGCGTCACGAGCACACTGTTCCTGCAGGCCCGTCCGGTCGAGTCGATCGACGATCTGCTCGACCCCGACACCGGACTGCTGCTCGACGCTGGGGAGGAAGACGGAAAGCCCATCGTCGCAGTGACCAAGGCGGTGTCCGCGGCGTTCCGCACTGACGATCCACCCGCGTTCATCGTCGTGCAGGCTGGCCAATGGGTGCTGCTGGCCGAGGCGCAACGATGGGCCGAAGGCCGATACCTCGCCGTCGACCTGCTGGTGGTCGCCGAACGCCGCGACGACAAGCGTGGCGGTGAGCTCGATCGCGCCGCGGCAATCCTCGGACGCCACGCGCTGCTTCCCGACGCCGACGGAAACATCTGGTGGACCGGAGTTCTCGAAGATTCGGTCAAGCACACCGTAGGTGTCTCCAAGGATCTCCGCGAAGGTGTCCGGCTGTCGGTCGAGATCATCGCCAACGACGTGGTGCGCCGCCGACGGGAGAGAGGCCTGCCACTGGAGGAGATCGACGCCAATGAACTGGCCAAGCACGCACTGCGTTTCCTGTACCGCATCCTGTTCCTGCTCTACGCCGAAGCGTCACCTGAGTTGCAGGTGCTTCCTATCGGCGCACCGGAATACGGCGAGGGCTACGGGTTGGATCGGCTGCGTGAACTCACCCTGACCGAGTTGGTGTCGCCGACAGCGAAATCCGGCACGCACCTGTACGAGTCGCTGGCCAAGCTGTTCCGCCTCGTCGACCGCGGCCATCATCCGCGCACGCCGACGGTGGGGGACGGGGCCGACGATCCGGCACCCGGCCTGGAGTTCAACGAGCTGCGCGCGGATCTGTTCGCCCCTGCCGCGACCGCACTGATCGACCAGGTCGGACTCAGCAACGAGGCGACCCAGCAGGTCCTGCAGCACCTGCTGCTGTCCAAGGAGTCCAAGGGGCGCAAGGGGGCCGACCGCGGATTCATCTCCTATGCCGAGCTCGGCATCAACCAGCTCGGGGCGGTGTACGAGGGCCTGATGTCCTACACCGGCTCCTTCGCCGAGGAGGACCTCTACGAGGTCGCGAAGAACGGTGATCCGGAGAAGGGCTCCTGGGTGGTGCCGGTGACCCGCGCGGACCACCTCTCGGAGTCCGATTTCGTGACGGTCGAGGATGAGACCACCGGTGAACGTGTCCCGGTGATCCACCGCAAGGGCACCTTCGTCTTCCGGCTCTCCGGTCGGGAACGCCAGCAGTCGGCCTCCTACTACACGCCCGAGGTGCTGACGAAGTTCGTTGTCTCCCAAGCCCTGGAGGAACTGCTCGACCAGGGCGGCAAGCGCACCACGCCGGAAGAGATCCTCCAGCTCACGATCTGCGAACCCGCGCTGGGGTCGGGCGCCTTCGCCATCGAGGCCGTTCGCCAGCTGGCCGCCGAGTACCTCAAGCGCCAGCAGGAGGACCGCGGCGAGGTCATTGACGCCGAGCGCTACCAGGTGGAGCTGCAGAAGGCGAAGGCGTACATCGCCCTCCACCAGGTGTACGGGGTGGATCTCAATGCCACGGCGGTGGAGCTGGCCGAGATCTCGCTGTGGCTCGACACCATGGTCGCCGGCCTGCAGGCGCCCTGGTTTGGGCTGCACCTGCGGCGGGGCAATTCGCTGATCGGTGCGCGGCGCGCCGTCTATGCACCCACGTCGCTGGCCAAGAAGGCGTGGCTGAAGGAGGTGCCCAAGGACGTGCCGCTCGGAGCCGAGATCGGCGCGGGCATCCATCATTTCCTGCTGCCGTCCGAGGGCTGGGGTGCGGTCATCGACACCGCCGAGGCGAAGACCTATGCCCCGGACAAGCGTGAAGAACTGCGGCAGTGGCGCAACGGAATTCGCTCCAATCCGAGCGCGGCGATCAAGAAGCGCTTGGCCGCGCTCGCCCAGCGCGTGGAGACCTTGTGGGAGCTCACCCTGCGGCGGCTCACCATCGCCGAATCGGAGATCCGCCGGGACATCGACGTGTGGGGATTGAAGTCCCACGACCGAACTGGCGCAGCGGTGACGCGCGAGCAGATCGAAACGATTCTCCACGACGAGAACGGCGCGTACCGGCGGCTGCGACGGGTGATGGACGCCTGGTGTGCCCTGTGGTCCTGGCCCCTGACCACCGATATCGAACCGCCCGACTGGGACCAGTGGGTCGGTGGGCTCGAAGCGGTCCTGGGCGTGCCGCCCAAGGCTGGCAAGTTCGAAAAGCATGGGCAGATCAGCCTGGCCGGCGACTTGAGCTGGCAGGATCTCGACATTGCTGAGGACAATGACCGCACCTTCGCGCAAGCGCTCCCGATCGATAAGGCGCTCGAGAGTTTTCCCTGGCTGACCATTGCCGGCGAGATCGCCGAGGCGCAGGGCTTCTTCCACTGGGAGTTGGACTTTGCGCCGGTGTTCGCCCGCGGAGGCTTTGACCTGCAAGTAGGGAACCCGCCCTGGGTGCGCCCTGACTGGGACGAGGCCGGTGTGCTTGCCGAGTTCGACCCTTGGTGGCGGTTGTCCGATAAGCCAGCAGAAGAGGTCAAACAACGTATGCGGGACCAGATCCTCGCCAGGTCAGAAGCGCTGGACGCGTTCTTGGATGAGCGGGCGGAACAGGCCGGGCTGAAGGAGCACCTCGGCTCTGCGACGGACCGGCCGGTGCTGGCTGGGCTGCAACCAGATCTCTACAGATGCTTCATGGAGCGGACATGGCGGTCCATGGCGTTGGGCGGGATAGTGGGCTTGATTCACCCGGAGAGTCATTTCACCGAGCTACGTGCGAGCGGCCTTCGGGCGGCGACCTACCATCATCTGCGGCGGCATTGGCAGTTCCGAAACGAAAAGCGGCTGTTCGACATTCATAATGCCAAGGAGTACGGTGTCCACGTTTATGGGGCTGCGCGTCAAGTCCGCTTCCTTCAGGGCGCATCGCTATACCACCCAGACACTGTAACCCGATCGTTCGATCACGATGGGTCTGGCTCAACCCCGGGAGTTAAGGACGACGAGGGTGGGTGGGATCTGCGTCCACACGCTGAGCGAATCATCGAAGTCACCCAACCGCAACTATCCACCTGGGGCGCGTTGATCGACGAACCTGGTACACCGGCAGTGGAATCCCGAATGTTGTATCCCGTAAACCGCGCTAGCGCTGAGGTTCTCGACAAGATCGCCGCGGCGCCGCGACTCGGAGATATCGAATTCGAATGGACCTCAGGCTGGCACGAATCTGGGGATCGCAAGCTCGGGTTCTTCCAGTCCAGTTCGGCTACCCCGAATCGATGGGAAGACGTCATCCTCCAGGGTCCGCATTTGACAGTCGCGACGCCCCTGAATCAGCAGCCCAACCGTTCTATGCGAAGCAATAAGGATTACTCGTCGATCGACCTCGACGCTATCGACGAGGACTTCATCCCGCGCACCAACTACCAGGTCGCCAAGCCATTCGACGAGTACATCGCCGCTTACCCGAGATGGCGGGGCAAGCCGAGTTCGAACTACTTCCGCCTAGCGTGGCGGGAAATGTGCGATGTGGCAACGGTGCGTACCTTACACACTGCGATTCTGCCGCCTGGCCCAACCCACGTGCACGCAGTCCATACCTTTACGCTTCCGAATTTTAACAAGGAACTGACAGTGCTAGCCGGTGTTAGTCATTCTGTTGTGGCTGACTTCATGGTTAAAGCGGTTGGTAGCGGCCACGTTAAGTTTTCCTTCTGGAAGCAGATCCCATTCCCGTGCGGTCACGCTCTCGAATCCCAACTCCTTCTCAGGACGCTTCGCCTCAACTGTCTTGTCCGTCCGTACGCACCACTCTGGGATGAGCTATTCGACCAGGAGTGGCAACAGGATTCGTGGGTGCCGCATATCGGCGTCGACTACGCCAACCGCGGAGCCCTAGGTGCTGTCGGTCCGAAATGGGAGTGGGCAACACCGTTGCGTCGTGCGGCGGATCGTCGCCAGGCGTTGGTCGAGATCGACGCAATCGTGGCGATCATGCTCGGCATCACCGCTGAGGAGCTGTTGACGATCTACCGCACCCAGTTCCCGGTACTGCAGAAGTACGAGCGTGAGGCGCTCTACGACGCGAACGGCCGACAGCTGCCCGGCAAGCTCGCTTCCGAATACCGCAAGAAGGGCACGGTCAACCCCGAGGATCTCACCGTCGACGGCGTCACTTACGTCGAGCCGTTCGTCGGCGTTGATCGCGAACGCGATATGGAGCTGGCGCACAAGCACTTCAGCGAAATCGCCAGCAGGGGAGCGTGAGTGATGCCTGGTGTTGATGCAGCCAAGGTTGACGTACTGGTCGAAGCCGTCGTCGCACTTGATCCCCAACCGCGAGAACGGCGTTGGGTCAGTCTCAGTCTCTGCATCGCAGACGCCGTGTGGAGCATCGGGGCACATTACGAGAACGTCGTCGTGCCATTGGTGCGCGGACTCGCCACGAAGTTCGGCGTCGAGCAACCCATGATTCCGATGAGCGAGCCGCTCGGCACCGACCCATTGCCGCTCGCCGAACTGGCGGACCTGAACGTCGACGAATTGATTTCGCTGACGAACCGGCAGAACACATCGACCCGAGGCGGGATTCGGAAGGCTGATGCAGCGCTGCGTCATGCCGATGTCTTTCGCGCTCACGGCGTGGATGATCTTGGCGATGCGATTGCACTGTTCGGCGACGACGAGCGGTTCGCCGCCGTGAACGCGGACTTGCGGACGATCCCCGGAGAGGGAGCCAATGCGGTGCGGCGTGACTACCTGTGGATGCTCATCGGCCAGGACGATCTCATCAAGCCAGACCGAATGGTGCTGCGCTGGTTTCGACATCAGGGAGTGACGGTCGATCCTGTCGGTGCCCGTGACCTCATTGCTGCACTCGTTCCCGCCGTCAGCGCCGGGTTGAAGCGCCCCGTGACGGCCTGGGAGATAGACCATGCACTGTGGAACGCCGGGCGGGGGATATAACCCATGGGCGCACTCCTGCCAACTCTCCAGGCAACCCACCTACGTGAGGGCCTGACCGACTACCTGGCGACGACATTCGCGCTGACCGACCCCGACGCACAGGCGGCGCTCACCGACTTCATCGGTAATCCCGACAACGGCATGTTCAAGGGCCCGTATGTGCGGTTGCGACTACCGTTCGCCCCAGCAGGCGACGGCTGGCGCGACCACCTGGAGTGGTGGCCGGATGGTTTCACCCCGTACGGGCACCAGGCCCGGGCCTTCGAGCGGCTCTCCACCCGCTTCCAGGAGCGTCCCCAGCCCACACTGGTGACCACCGGCACCGGCTCCGGCAAGACCGAGGCGTTCCTGTACCCGATCCTCGATCACGTCCTGCGGGCCAAGAAGGCCGGTGTCACCGGCATGAAGGCGCTGGTCCTCTATCCGATGAACGCGTTGGCCAACGACCAGGCCGAGCGGCTCGCCAAACTGATCTCCGGTGACCCGGCCTTGGCCGCGGTCACGGCCGGCCTCTACACGGGGGAGCACGGGGGAGGTGGCCGCACCCGGGTCACCGCCGACGGGCTGATCACCGACCGCGACCTGATGCACGATTCGCCGCCCGACATCCTGCTCACCAACTACAAGATGCTCGACCACATGCTGCTGCATCCGCGGCGCGCCGACATGTGGCGGCTGTCCGCCGAATCGCTGCAGTACCTGGTCCTCGACGAGTTCCACACCTACGACGGTGCGCAGGGCACCGACGTCGCAATGCTGCTGCGCCGCCTTGGCCTCACCCTCAAAGCCCACTGGACGGCTGAATCGCGGGTCACCGATGACGACCGCGCACGGCCGCTCGGAAAGGTGACTCCTGTCGCCACGTCGGCCACCCTGGGTTCGCGCGCGGCTCCGACCGCCATGCTCGACTTCGCGCACACGGTGTTCGGAGAACCCTTCGGCGACGACGCGGTGATCGGGGAAACCCGCCTCACACCGGATGAATGGCGCAGAGCCCGGTCGGGCAGTCGTGACGACGAGTGGAAACCCATCGAACCGGGACTGCCCGACGCCCTGGAACGCATCACCAATGCGGCGGCCACCGCTGACGACAACCACACCATCGCCGCCGCGGTCTTCTCCGAGCTGTTCGAGCGGGCCACTCGCCCCGAACTCTTCGGTAAACCCGCTCAATCCGAGCTTTTCGAGACACCCGGCCAGTCCGACCTCTTCGCGCAGCCCACCCATTCAAGCAACCTCGCCGCTGGGGCCGACCTCAGTGTTGCGGACATGCTGGACCAACTGAAACGGCATCGGTTCATCCAGGATGTGCTGGAGCACAGTGTCGACGCGGTGTCGCTGCCCGACCTCGCCGAGCGTGTCTTCCCGGCGGTACCCATCGACCGCGATGCCGCCCGCACCCGCGAGATCCAGATCCGGTTCCTGGAGTTCGTCTTCGCCATGCTGTCGCACGTGCGAGCCGAGGCCGGACGCGCAGCGCTCGGGGTCGACGTGCACCTGTGGATCCGCGAACTCAGCCGCGTGGACCGCGCAGTACGCGCCGCCACCCAATACCGCTGGGCCGACGACGGCACCACCGTCGACGACGAGCTGTATCTGCCCGCGGTGTACTGCCGCCACTGCGGACGCTCGGGCTGGGGCGCCCGACTCGCACCGACCGGCAGCGCGCTGGACGTCACCGACGAGGCGATCCGCGCCGACCACGCCGCCGGCGCCGCCCGGTTCCGCGCGCTGATCTCGGCGCCCGCCGAAGCCCAGGTACCCGGTGGCGTCCACGGGCTGCGGTGGTTCCACCTGGACCACCGTGAACTGCTCGACACCACACCGGATCCACAGAGCCCCGACGTCGTCGACGGCCGAGTCCTGCCGGTGCTCACCCTGATCGGGCCGGACGCCGACGAGGAATCCAAGAACGACATGTGCCCGGCCTGCGGAGCCGTCGACGGCATCCGGTTCCTCGGCAGCGCGGTCGCCACCCAACTGTCGGTGACCCTGTCGAACCTGTTCGGAGACAAGCACCTCGACGCCGCCGAGAAGAAGGCGTTGATGTTCACCGACAGCGTGCAGGACGCCGCGCACCGCGCCGGATTCGTCCAGGCCCGCTCCCACAGCCTCAGCCTGCGCACAGCCCTGCGCGGGGCGCTCGGTGATGCCGAGCTCGACCTGGACGAACTCGCCCGCGCCGTCATCGACCGCGCCGGCAACGACCCGATGCTGCGCTACCAACTGCTGCCGCCAGACCTCGTGGACCGCGACGAGTTCGTCGCGTTCTGGAAACCCGACGTGCACCCGAACTCGCGGCGAGCCGCGGAGAACAAGGCCAAACGTCGGCTGCGGTTCGACGTAGACCTCGAGTTCGGCCTCCAGTCCCGCACCGGCCGCACCCTCGAACTCACCGGCAGCGTGACCGCCGAGGTCTACCTCGGGGCGGCGCACAAAGCCCCGATCCTCGGGCGCCGTGCCCTCGACAAGGCCGACCCCACCCAGCTCCCGCTCACCGGGGTGTCCGACGCGGCTCTCGCCCAATGGGTGCGGGGCACCGTCGAGCGGATCCGCACCCGCGGCGGCATCCACCACGACTGGCTGCGGCCCTACCTGGAGAAAAACGCCAACCGCTACCACATCTGGGGCGGACGGCCACGCGGACAGGGCATGCCCGCCTTCCCGAAAGGCCGGCCCGCCCCCGCCTTCCCGGCCCTCAAGTCCGGAACAGGCGCTCTGCCAGAGGGATTCGACCCGATCACCGCACCCTCCTCCTGGTACGCCCAGTGGACATCGAGATGTCTTGACGTCAGCCCGTATGACGCGACCTACCTCGCCAAGGCGCTGTTCACCGAGCTCGCCGAACAGATGCTGCTGTCCACCGTCACGACCGAGACCGGTTCCGTCGTCTACGGGCTGTCGGCGACTACCGTGCAGGTCAGCGCGCCGCCGCTGGAGGCGCTCGAAGAAGGACGACACCTGCTGGTGTGCGACATCTGCCAGACCCCGGTTCCGGGCAGCGCCACCACCGTCGACGAACTCGACGGCGCGCCCTGCACGCTGATCCGCTGCCCCGGACGACTGCACCGCAGCGCCCGGACCGACAACTTCTACCGCAGGCTCTACAACTCGGCGGAGATGAAACGCGTCGTCGCGCGCGAGCACACCAGCCTGCTGCCGCCCAAGACTCGCCTCGAGTACGAGAACGGCTTCAAACGCGGCGGAACAGACCCGCAAGCGCCCAACGTGCTCGTCGCGACCCCGACGTTGGAGATGGGCATCGACATCGGTGACCTGTCCACCGTCATGCTCGGGTCGCTGCCCCGATCGGTGGCGTCCTACCTGCAGCGCGTGGGTCGGGCGGGACGACTCACCGGAAACTCCCTGGTGCTGGCCTACGTTCGCGGCCGCGGTGAACATCTGCCCAAACTCTTCGAGCCGTTGTCGGTGATCCAAGGGGAGGTGCGGCCGCCCGCCACCTTCCTCAATGCCGAGGAGATCCTGCAGCGACAGTACATCGCGCACATCGCCGACCAGTTCGCCCGCGACCCGCACGTGCCGGCGCCCAAGGACGCCCGCTCGGTGCTCGGTGACAACGGACCCGACGGCTGGCTGGCCCGCCTGTTGGACACCGCCGCCACCGACGCCGACGCACTACTCGAACGCTTTCTGGGACAGTTCGGGGACCAGCTCAGCCCCGACGCCGTTGCCGCCCTGCGGTCCTGGGCCAGCCCACCACCGGAGGGCGGACCCAGCGGTCTCACCCAACGCCTGATGGCCGCAGCCCATCAATGGCAGCTCGACCTCAAGGAACTCAACGACCGGCTGGCCACCATCGAGGCCGAACTGCCCGAGTTCGAACGCCGAGCCACCTCACCCGCCGCCACCGACGACGATCGGCGCGCGTTCAAGATTGCCAAGGGCGCGCGCAAACTGCTTGGCGCCCAGATCACCTCGCTGACCCGCGACTACTGGATCTCGGTCCTCGAGCGATACGGGGTGCTGCCCAACTACACCCTCCTCGACGACGCGGTCACCCTCGACGTCGGCGTCACCTGGATCGACCCCGACACCAACGACTACATGGGGGAGCAGCTGAGCTATCAGCGCGGCTCCCGCGTCGCGCTCACCGAACTCGCCCCGGGCGCCACCTTCTATGCCCAAGGACTCGCGGTCGCCGTCGATGCGGTGGACTTGGGCACCGGTGAAGCCAACATCCGCGCATGGCAGGTCTGCCCGCAGTGCGGATGGGTGCACGACAGCCCCTCTGCGGCCGTGACCGAGCCGGTGTCGAGCTGCCCTCGCTGCCACAGCACCGGTATCGCCGACGTGAGCCAGCATCTACCGGTCGTCGAGATGACCCGCGTGTCGGCGGAAGTGCGTCGGGACGAGGCCACCATCAATGATCTCCGCGACAACCGCCAACAGGAACCCTTCACGGTGGTGACCGCCGCGGACATCGACCCCACCCAAGTGGGACGAAAGTGGTACCGCTCAAGTTCCTCGTTCGGCGCGGAGTACCTGCGCCGCCTCGACATCCGCTGGATCAATCTGGGGTCGCGGTCGTCAAAGGGAAAGACACGGATGATCGCCGGGCAGGAGTCGACCAGCGGGTTGTTCCGGGTGTGTGCATCCTGTGGGCAACTTGACCGGGAAGCCGGTCGCAACAGTCGATACGAGCACCGCAGCTGGTGCCGCCTGCGAGGCTCCGCCGTCGAAGACGTCCGCGACATCGCCCTCGCGCGGCGACTGCGCACCCAGGGGGTGCTGCTGCACCTGCCCCCGCAGATGGAGTACGACAGCTTCGCCCACCCCAGCCTGGCCGCCGCCATCCTGCTCGGCCTGCGTGAGGTGATCGGCGGATCCCCCGAACATCTCGACGTCGCCACCATCAGCGACGCGCTGTGGGCACCCGACCGGCGGGCGCTCCTGATCCACGACACCGTCCCCGGGGGAACCGGCTACCTCGCCGAGTTCGCCGATCACAGCAAGGTTTTCGCAGTCCTCGCTGCTGCCCGGCAGGTCCTGCGAGAATGCCAGTGTCGGGAGGAGGAGCGGTTGGCCTGCCACCGATGCCTGCTGCCGTTCGCCGCCCCCTACGAGATGGACAGGGTGTCCCGACTGACCGCGTTGAAACTGCTCGACGGCATCCTCGACGTCGGTGCCCACGGCACACCCGATCCCGAGGCGTGGAGTGCCGAGGTCATCGAGGAGGCACCACCCAGCACACCACTGAGCGACGAGTCATTCCTGGAACGCGACTTCTACCGCTCGTTCATCGAGCGGCTCAAGCTGATGGGCGCGGCTGTCGTGGAGAAGCCGGGCATGTACGGTCCGTCGGCGACCATCACTCTGCAGGGCAGCAAGGCGCGGAAATGGTCACTGCGACCCCAGGTTTCGCTTGACTTCGTCAAGCCGGACTTCGTGTTGCAGACGGCCGACCCGGACATCCCGCGCATCGCGATCTTCACCGACGGTCGTTCGTTCCATGCGGTTCCCGACTGCAACCGTGTCGCCGACGACGCCGACAAACGCGCCGCCCTGCGAGAGGCCGGGTATCTGGTGTGGTCGTTCGGGCATGAGGACCTGCAGCGCTTCAAGTCGGGGGAGACGATCGAACCGGACTGGATCGACCCCAAGGCGACCAGCTTCATCACCAGCCGATTCCACGTACAGCCCAATCTGATTCGGCTGCAGGCCAAAGACCCGGTCTCGCAACTGCTGGAGTTCGTCGTCGCCCCGGACATCGAGGCATGGCGACACTTCAGCATGTGGATGCCGTACCTGTTCGTCCGCAGCGACAACCGTGTGAAGTCCAATGCTCACGACATCACCAGCGCGGCATTATCGGCCCTGGACGGATCGGCGCCGTTCTCCTCAGCCGGTTTCGACATGTGCTGGTCCTACACAGACGGTGGCCTCACCGTCGCCGCCGGAGTGCACACGACATCGGACCCACCCCGGACGGTGCTCGCCGTGGACGACCGCGACGAGCGACTGGAGAACCTGGCAGGCAGGGCCTGGAAGGAGTGGCTGCGATTGTCGAACTGGCTGGGGATCTACGACCCCAGTCGGGTCACCACCCGCAGCCTGCTGGAGTCCGCGCCGACGGCTGAGGCGGTGGAGAGCCAGGAGACTGCCCTGCCCGCCGAATGGCAACAGGTGTTGGACGACGCCGTGTCGGATGCCGAACGGGTCCTGATCCGAGCCCTTGCCGCCACGGGTGCTTCAGCACCCGAGCTCGGTTACGAGACGACCGACGGCGAGGTGCTGGATATGGCGTGGGCCGGAGCACGCGTCGCGGTGGTGTTCGATGAGGGGGAGCCGGTGGATGGCTGGACGCTGTGCTCACCCGACGTCGATGAGATTGTCGAGGCATTGAAGATGAACGGAGTGGTGTAGGTGGCGAATCTGGTCATCGCGTCGAACAGCAAGGGTATGTCCAAGCTGGACGGTTCGATCAAGAACAAGGTGTACGACTTCTTCGAGAAGCTCGCCGCCGATGACACCCAGCCCTCGCTGCACATCGAGCCGCTTCATGCGGCCGTCGATCCTCGGGTCCGGACGGGGAGAGTCGACCTGCACTATCGTGCGGTGCTGTTCCGGGTGGACGACAAGTCCAGCGGGCCGACGTACATCTACATGGGAACTTGGGGACACGACGACGCCATCAAACTCGCCGAACGGGCCACCCTGCGGGTCAACCCCATCAACGGCACTCTGGAGGGTTTGATCGGTGACTCAGCGCCCGTGGAGGCCGCGCGGACCACGCCTGTTGCGCAACCGGTTTCGAAACCCGCGCCATCCTTCCTTGCCGGGGTTGGATACAAGCTCGCCGATTTGACCGACAGGCTGGGTATCAATCCTGTGCTCGCGGCCAAGGCGATGGAGGCGCCCGACGAGTCGGCGCTGTTGGAAGCGGCAGCGGAAGGGCTGGAGTGGGAGGGCAGCGCCCTGCTCGAACTCGCCACCGGCATCGCGATCGAGACGATTCGAGAGAACCACGGTTTCGCCGAGAAGCCGGTCGATACGTCACTCGACGTGGACCAGCAGATCATCGCCGCGCTGGAGCGCCCCGCATCGAAGATGCAGTTCGCGTTCATCGAAGACAACGAAGAACTGCGTCGAGTCATCGAGGGTGGCGATTTCGCTGCGTGGCGGACCTTCTTGCATCCCGAACAGCGTAAGTATGTCGAGTCGGATTTCTCGGGGGCGTTTCGCCTTTCGGGTGGTGCCGGCACGGGCAAGACTGTTGTCGCGATCCACCGGGCACGTCGCCTCGCCCGGGCAAACCCGGACGCTCGGATCGTGCTGACGACGTTCAACTCCACTCTGGCGCAGGGGCTCAAGGCCGACCTGAAAGCGCTTGACCCCGGCTTGCGTATAGCCGACAAACCCGGAGATCCCGGCGTGTACGTGGGTGGCATCGACGCACTCGGCAGGGACGTGCTGCACCGGTCCGGTGAAGCTGCGGGAGCAGCATCTGAGCGAGTGCTCGGCCACGTTGTCGAGTTCGGTTCCAAGCGAACGGCATCCGATGCAGTCTGGCGAGAAGTTGCGCAGTCTGTCGACTCGGGACTCGACGCGAGGCTCGCAACGCCCGCGTTCCTCGAGAACGAGTATGTCGCCGTGGTTCTGGCGAATCGAGTCACCACGCTGGAGCAGTACGCCAAGGTTGCGCGGCCCGGTCGCGGCGTGCGGCTCAGCCGTCCGCAACGCATTGCCGTCTGGAAGCTGGTTGAGGCATTTCGCAGACGAAGCCAGATGGACGAGACCATCAGTTTCCCGGAGGTTCTAGCGCTTGCCGCCGAAGCACTGCGCATTCGTGCGGAGCGCGACGGCACCTGCCTGGTGGACCATGTGATCGTCGATGAGGCACAGGATCTGCACGCCACGCATTGGGCATTGTTGCGAGCCCTGGTGGCCGAAGGGCCCAACGACCTGTTCATAGCGGAGGACTCGCATCAGCGGATCTACGGAAGTCCGGTGGTGTTGAGCCGTTTCGGGGTGAAGATTGTCGGCCGGTCTAGGCGACTGACGTTGAACTATCGAACGACCGCACAGAACCTCCACTTCGCCGTCAGCGTGCTCTCCGGAGCGGAGTACCGCGATCTCGAACAGGGGGAGGAGTCGACCAGCGACTACCGCTCCGCCCGGAACGGACCTGCACCGGAGCTGATTTCGTGTCCGGATTTGGCTGCCGAGTTGGAAACGGTGGCGACGAAGGTCAAGTCGTGGTTGGCAGAGGAGGGCGTGGAGCCCGAAAGTATCGCCGTGCTCACGCGCAGCCAGGATGAACGCGATCGCTTCGTGCGAGGGCTCGGGGAGCGCGGCGTCCCGGCGCGTGCGGTCGACAAGAACGCGCCGACACCGGGCCAGCCATTGGTGATGACGATGCACCGTGCGAAGGGTATGGAATTCTCCCGGGTCATCCTGGCGGGCGCCGATGAGAAGCACGTGCCGTTGCCTGCGACGCTACGCAACGTACCCGAGGAGGAACGCGCCGAGGCGCTGCTCCGTGAGCGGTCGCTCCTCTACGTTGCCAGCAGCCGTGCACGAGATGCGCTGGTCGTGACGTGGAGTGGCAAGCGGTCTGAATTGCTCGGTCCCGAATAAGCCGCCCTTGATGCCACCAACGGAACCAACAGAACCGCCTACGGGCGGTGTTGCACCCGACCCGAACGACATCCTTGTCCTCGGCGAGAATCGCTGGTTGACGATCCAAGGCCAGATGATCTCGGACGAATTCGGTGATCCGGTCAGGTTGAGACCCGCCACGCTTGACTTTTGGGAGTCCGCTGCGCTCCGTGGAACCGGTAAGCCGCTGAGTGACCTGTTCGCAGGGTTCAACCTCGACGTGGATCGGCGTATCCGAGAGTTGGAGATGCTGGAACGGTTGAAGTTCGACGCCGAGAGGTCATACGCGACGGAGCCGAACGATAAACAAGCAGCTCAACAGCTGAGGCGAATCAAAGAGCGCATCGACAAGCTGAAGACCGAGCTCGTGATCGATTTAGGCCGAGGTGGTCTCGACCCCGATGACTAACTCCGACCTGTCTTGCCGCAAACTTGGTCCAGCGCGCCAAATGTGGCAGGTGATTGTCGGCGCGATGTTAGCCGCAACTGCCGCATACTCCAGTAAGAGACAGCTCCATACCGCACTCGCAACGTGATGCCTTCCGTCGGACATTCCGGGGTTGCGCAACGCCGACGCGAGCTTGGTTCACCGGATGCAAGACGTACCACGTCCCCTTGCGCGAACTGGGGCCACGACCCACCGCATGAGGCGCGATGCGGATGGTCTCTTCCTCGGAGGTAAAGCCGTTTGTAGCACCGTAATAGATGTGTAGGTCGCGATGGCCGTCGTGTCTCGTAGCCACGACATACGGCTTGCCGGCTTGGTCAACGAAGCGGTACCCGGCGACGCCGACAGCGTTGGTGAGATCACGAATGAATTCGTGATTCTCAGAGGGTATCCCGGCCTCGAACAGTGCTGCGATGAGCGAGTCGGACGTCCGACCGCCGTTGCCTGTTCCTGTTGTCGGATCGCTGTGGTGCATGAGGCGACACTAATGGCAATCACGGACGACCGCGTTCGTAATGGCTAATATCGTGTCGGTGTTTCACGCCAGGCATCGGAGATATAGAGCGTTTTATTGTAGGTTTTGATCAGGTGAGTTGTGTTCATCCGGCGGGAGGGCCTCCTCCGGATCGCGCGGCTGGGCCTTGCCCCCATGTAGTGGACACGGGATTTGTGGTTAAGCGGCTTCGGGCAGCGTAGCGGGTGCGAAGGTCCTTTCGTAGGTGGCGGGGCTGGAATGACGGCAGTGGGAGTGTCGTCGTT